>Ga0172379_10009553_pt1 | contig 11937 bp, 7 predicted proteins | sample GrowelOW334metaG_FD_119756 | JGI IMG/M metagenome (GOLD analysis project Ga0172379, IMG submission 119756) | Groundwater microbial communities from an aquifer near a municipal landfill in Southern Ontario, Canada - Groundwater well OW334 metaG | ecosystem: Environmental > Aquatic > Deep... | reverse complement strand
GCAGGGGATGGTCGAACGGTATGCTACCCTCGGGATCGTGAAGCACGAAAACCAGCTTGATCTCGTCGCCCGGGCGCCAGACGCCGCGCTCGCCGTAGATGAGTCCCTTGACTCCCTTTTCCGCGGCGACCCCTCCGACGTCGAAATGGCTGACCGCGAGGCTCATCCCCTCGCCTATCTTGAGCCTGCTCCTTTGCCCGCCCTTGGAGGCGACGACGAAGGCTGGCTCGCCGCCGCCCTCGAAACGGGCGAAACCCTTCGCGTCGGTGACCGAGGAGGCGAGGAGTTTCCGCTGGTAGCTGTAGAGCTCCACGTTCGCCCCGCCCAGGGCCTCGGTGTTTCGGATATCGCTCAACGCGATCGCCCAGGCCCCGCCGCTCTCGCGGCGGGCGATTATGCCCAGATCCGAGACGATGACGTTGCGCCTGGCCGCGATGTCGTGGTCCCAGCCCCTGATATAGAAGGCCGGGTGGCAGGGATCGTTCTGATATTCGTAATAGTCGTCGTAGCCGTTGGGCCATTGCTTAACGTATTCCCAGGGTTCGGGCGACTCCGAGTCGGAGCGGGCGGCCGGCGGGAATTCGAGGCTCGAGAAATCGTGCCCCTCGGGGCAGAGGTAACGAACCTGCTCCCGCTCGAAGCCGACGCTTATGCGATACAGACCTTCGCCCCTTTGCGCGAGGAGGGGGCCCAAATCCAGGCCGCGCCTAACGCGTCGGTTGCGGTCCTCGGAGGCGAAGCCGAACTCGAAGCTTTTCCGAAAAACCGATTCGCCGACCCGGCGAAGCTCTTCGGAGCCGTCGAGATCGTTCACTTGCAGGAATTGCAGGAGATTGTCGCCTTCGACGCGGAAGGCCTCGACCACGACACCGGAAATATTGAGAGTCTCGATGGGTATGACGCTGCCTTGGGTCGTGGGCAGAATGACGCCGGGACCGAGAAAGGCGACCGCGGGCTTTTCCCACGAAAGTCGCAGCTCGGTCGAGGTCGCGGCCGCGAGCACCGCGCCGGAGGCCGCGCGAAGGGAAGGTTCGACGCGAATGCGCGCGGAGGCGGGCCATGCCGCGGCGAAAAGCCCTACCCGATTGCCCGAGGCTTCGGCGCGCAAGCTCGCGTCGGACATCGTCGGCGCGTCGCCGGAAGAGGTCTCGAGCGAGGCGACCGAGACGAGGCCGCGAAGATCCTGGCGGCGATCGAGCTCCTCGCTGAAAGCGAGCTCTATTTTTCCGCCGCCAAGTTCGCGCGCGCCGAGGAATTCGAAGCTGCCGATCGCGGGAACGCGAACTCGCCGCGATGCGCCGCCATCGCCTCGCGCGCCGATACCCGAGGCGTTCAAGGATACGAGGACTTCGGTCGGAAGTTCCGATCGACCGATACCCTTCGCGACAAAGCGATGCACGCGCGGGGATTCATGGGTCCACGCTACTCTCAGGCTGCCTTTCGAGGCTCCCTTAGCCGAAGCGAGAGGGCCTTTCGCGATCAAGGCTTTTTCCACCTCGGCGGCCTCCGCGGAATCCGCCAGCGAAACGCTGCCCGAAAGCTCATAGCCCTCCGCGGACGGTCGCAAGGGCTCGAGCTCGAGCGACGCGTGCTGCGCGACGGTCCTGAACTCGAAGTCGAAGGCGTCGCGGGCGGAACGACCGGCCTTCACCGCCGCGGACGCATCCGTTCCGGCGCTGGTCGAATCGGCTTGAGCCCGCGCCGCGTCGGCTCCGCTCGCGCCGTAAAGCTCTTGCGCGGCAACCGTACGAAGCGCGGCGAAATCGAAGCTCGCGCGGTACACTTTATCCGAGGCTAGAGGACTCGCGGGAGCGAAGCAAGCGCTGCGCTCATCGGCCCAATAAGCGCGGCCTTCCAGCGGCGGCGAAAAGCGGAAAACGTCCCGCGGCAGATCGGAGCCGGGAATCCCCGTCCGGGAGACCAGGACGACGCGCACGAGGGTCGCTCGAGGAACGAGGCCCGCGGTATGGGCTTCGACGCGCCGCGGATCGGCGGCGACCATCGATCCCCTCGGCCTTTCGTTCGCGCATCCCGCAAAAATGCAGGGAGCGAGCGCCACGGCCAGCGCAATCGAAATGCCGGCGATCGAAGCCGAGAACCGCGTATTGGACCTGCGCATCGGAGCCTCCTCGAGATGGATGTTCACCTAGAACCATAGCCTCTCGGGATGCTTCGATCAAGGAAGCGGGCCGGACTTCCGTATCGAGAAGTCCGGCTCTTGCCAGATTATTTCTGGCCGATCGCCTTCTTGAAGCGTTCGAGAACCAAGGCGGGAGCGCCGACTCCGTCAATGGTGAGCAGCTTGCCCCGAGCGCCGTACCACTCGATGAGGGGCGCGGTCTGTTTGCGGTATAAATCGAGGCGAACTTGGATCGCCGACTCCTTGTCGTCGTCTCGGATATAGAGCGCTCCGCCGCAAGCGTCGCAAAGACCTTCCTTTCGAGGAGGCATGTTCTTCAGGTGATAAATCTTGCCGCACGCCTTGCATACGCGTCGACCCGTCAGGCGCTCGAGCACGATGCCGTCGGCGACCTCGAAATTCACCGCCTTATCGGCCGGCGCGATCGCCTCGAGGGCCTCGGCCTGGGGAATGGTGCGCGGAAAGCCGTCGAGGACCCAGCCCTTCGCCGCGTCTTTTTCGGCTAATCGCCCTCGGACCAATTCGATCGTGACATCGTCGGGGACGAGGCCACCCGAGGCGAGAATGCTCTTCACCTTGAGCCCGAGCGGCGTCTCGTTTTTTACCGCCGCCCTAAAAAGATCGCCCGTTGAAATGTGGGGAATGCCGAGGGCCTCGACCGCCAAATCGGCGAGAGTACCCTTCCCCGCTCCCGGGGGGCCGAGAAATATCAGTTTCATCGCTGCTCTCCTTGTTCAAACGCTCAGACTCGAAAACTATGATCGGCTAAAGCCTCGCCATTATCAACGGTTTCGCCGTCGGCGCATAAGGGGCTAAATCTGGTACTCCGGTTCCTGATCGCCCTCGAGGCGCATCCACGGCCGGTTCATCCCATAGCGAAACAGCAGCTCGAGCCGCGAGAGCACGGCTTCGGTGGGAAAGGCTATAGTTATGCGACGCTCCTCGCGGAAGTCGGTGCTCGAGGGAGTGCCAAGGGGGCTGGAATCGGTGGCGAAGCGCACTCCGAGATTTCGTATCTCCTCGGCGGCGCGATCCAAAAAAGCCCCACGCTCGCGGATAATCGCGAAAATGCCATGATCGAGCTGGACCCCGCGCGCGGCGGCTCGCACTCGCCATGCTTCGAGATCTTCCGGAAGCAGTCGAACGGCCGTCGGCAGGCTGTCGGAGCCCAAAACATGGGTCAACGAAAGCGTGGCGCCCGCGTGAAGATCGATGAGGCGCTCGACGATGCCGATAGTATCGGCGTCTTTCCCGATATCGAGGGGGACGATAAAGGGCGAGAATACGCCCTCGAGCTGGAGCCGAAGGAGCTCGAACCTGAAGCTATACTCGGTCTTTTTCGGCTTGACGGGATTCTGGCTGCCCTCGGGAACGACGAATACGAGATCGGCCGCGCCCTCCTCCGACGAGAGAAAGCGGAGAGCGGCAGCCAAGTGAGTCATCTGGAAGGGATCGAAAGAGCCTATGAAAACGCCGACGCGAGCGGTCAAGCCGGGGTATCGAAGTATTTGGGGAAAGCCCGCTAGGTCTATCGGTTTTAAGCGCCTTTCTTTGATTTTCCGGTCGATGCCCGCGAAGTTATCGGAAAAAAGCCGGTGATAATGGCGGAATTCCGTACGCTCTTCGTCGCCAAGGTAATGGCGCGCGTCCAAAGAGTCGAATACCCGATCCACGCGGCGCGCCATCCGGGTGACGAGGGGGGACTCGTAGTGGGCCGGGGATCGGCTTCGCTTGAATTCCTCACCGTACGAACTCACTAAACTAGTATAAGGCTTGTTGGTGAAAGGGCAAGCGTGTTTTTCCACAAAGCATTGGTTTCGGTCGATATTTATAAGTATTTTTTTATCTATATTTTTACATAAGCATCTTCCGTGCCGCGCCCAGTCAAATAGAGTCTTTTTTTTCGATATTTTTTTCTTGACATCGTCGCAAAGGTGAAATAAACCTAGCTTACGTCAGGTTTCGATTGACGAACCGTTGGCGATCCTTATTTTTCGGCATCGGTTCCATCGGCAAGGAGACAGCATGTCATCTACAGCCGTTCGGCGCGAAGAGGCGCGGACGCTCGAAGAGATCATCGAGGGGATGCGCGGCAGACCGGGCTCCCTTCTCGGCATTCTCGAAGAAGCTCAGGAGCGCGAGAAATCCCGCTATCTGTCCGAAGAGACGCTTCGCCGTATCGCGGAGGCGACCGATACCCCGCTCGCCCAGATTTATTCGGTTGCGACTTTCTATTCCTTCTTCAACCTGAAACCCCAAGGCCTGCATTCGATCGTCGTCTGCCGCGGAACCGCCTGCCACACGCGCGGCTCGCTCGGGTTGCTCGAATCCGCGCTCGCGCGGCTGGGCATCGAAGGCTTCCGGGAGGATGAGGAAAACTCGGTCACGACCGCCGACGGATTCGCCTCCGTACGCACAGTCGCCTGTTTCGGGCAATGCGCCCTCGCGCCGGTCGTGCAGATCGACGGGGTGCTGTATTCGCGCGCGACCGTGGGCAAGATAGTCTCCGTGATCGAAAAGCTGAAAAAGGGAGGCAACTCATGAACGCGGCGGCCTTGGATCTAGGAAGTCTGCGCGCCCGCGGCCTGGAGCTGCTCAAGCCGGCCGGCCCAGCAGTCTCGGTCGGCATGGGTACCTGCGGCATCGGAAACGGCGCTGACCTGCTCCTGGCGGCCCTCGAAAAGGCCGCGGCCGGTGGTAACGTCGCCGTCAGGCGAGTCGGCTGCTTCGGCTTCTGCGCCGCGGAACCGCTTATGATGGCCTATCGGCCGGGAAAGCCGCTCTTGCTTTTCACCGAGGCGAAAGCGTCGAGCGCCGCCAAGACCATCGCGGCCCTCGAGAGCGACGAGAGCTTCGACAAGCTGGCGAAGAAGGCCGTCGCGAAAATCGAAAACTGGGATTTCAGGACCTCGTTCCTCGAATTCGGGAAAGCGTATCCATTCCTTAATAATTGGAACGAACTACCCTTCTTCTCCGGGCAGGAAAAGCTCGTGCTCAGGGATGCCGGCCTCATCGATCCGGAGAGCCTCGAGGAGTACCTAGCCGCCGGCGGCTATTCCGGCCTGATGAAGGCCGTCGCCTCGATGCGGCCCGAATCGGTCGTCGAGGAAATGAAGCTCTCCGGCCTGCGCGGACGCGGTGGCGCCGGTTTCCCGACCTGGAAAAAATGGGACATCATGCGGGCCCAACCCGGCGAGACGAAATATGTCATCTGCAACGCCGACGAGGGCGACCCGGGCGCCTACATGAACCGCAACGAAATCGAATCCGATCCCCACATGCTCGTGGAGGGCATGGCTATCGGAGCCTACGCGATGGGCGCGCGCAGCGGGGTGGTATACGTCCGAGCCGAATACCCGCTCGCCGTCGAGCGCCTGAGAAAAGCCATCGAAGACGCGAAAGCCGCCGGGCTTCTCGGGCGGAATATTCTGGGATCGAAGTTCTCCTTCGAAATAGACATCGTGACCGGCGCCGGCGCCTTTGTCTGCGGCGAGGAGACCGCCCTCATCGCGAGCGCCGAGGGCAAGGCGGGCCGCCCGCTCCCCCGGCCTCCCTTCCCCGCGCAACGCGGCTACAAAAACGCCCCGACCAATATCAACAACGTCGAGACGTGGTGCAACGTCCCCCTTATCATCGCCCGGGGAGGCGAGTGGTTCTCGGGATTCGGCACGAAAGCCAGCCCGGGCACGAAGGTGTTCTCCTTGGTCGGGAAGGCCACCAATACCGGCCTCGTCGAGCTGCCCCTCGGCTCGACGCTCGAGTCCATGATCTATAGCATGGGCGGCGGGGCCGGCCCGAGGAAAAAAATAAAGGCCGTACAGTCAGGCGGGCCCTCCGGCGGCTGCGTCCCCGCGGCGCTGTTCAAGACACCCATCGACTACGACGAACTCGCCAAGTTAGGCGCGATCATGGGCTCGGGCGGCATGGTCGTGATGGACCAGGACAATTGCATGGTGGACGTCGCCCGATATTTCGTCGGCTTCACCGCCGGCGAATCCTGCGGCAAATGCACGCCCTGCCGCGAGGGGCTCAATCAGATGCTCCGCATCCTCGAGTCGGTATCGCGCGGCGAAGCCGTGGAATCCGACCTGGACGTACTCGAGGAGTTGGCGGACACGGTCCGTGATTCCGCGTTATGCGGACTCGGCCAAACCGCGGCCAATCCAGTGCTCACGACGCTCAAGTATTTCCGCGAGGAGTACGAGCGGCATATACGCGAGCGTCGATGCGAGGCGGGCGTCTGCGAAAGCCTCTACCTCGCCTTGTGCGAAAATTCCTGCCCTCTGCATATGAACATTCCGGGATACCTCCAATTGCTTAAGGAAAATCGGCTCGAGGAAGCCTTCGAGCTGACGCTGCGCGAAAATCCCCTGCCGGGAACGCTCGGGCGCATCTGCCATTTCCATTGCCGGATGAGATGCAAGCGGGACCAACTCGACGAACCGGTGTCGCAGGGCGAAATCCACCGCTATCTCGCGGACACCATGTACAAAATGGGTCGCGAGCGCGGCATCTACAACCGCCTCATAAAGGAAAAACTGCCGCCCACGGGCAAGCGAGTTTCGATAGTCGGGGCGGGCCCCGCGGGATTGGCCGCGGCTTTCTGGCTCGTCCGCCTCGGTCATGAGGTGACGGTCTACGATGCCGCTCCCGAAGCGGGAGGGATTCCCCGCTGGGGCATCCCCGCCTACCGTCTCCCGAAAGACGTTCTGGCCAAGGAAGTCGGCCTCATGCGCAAACTCGGCGTCCGCTTCGTGCTATCGACGCGCATCGGCGCGGATCTTTCCTGGGAACGCCTCGCCGAGATGAGCGACGCCGTTCTCGTCACGATAGGCGCGCTCAAGGATATTCGCCTGGGCATCCCGGGAGAGGACTTGCCCGGCGTTCTGCCCGGTTACCACATACTCGAGCGCATCAACGCGGGCGAAAAGCCGAAGCTCGGTACGGAAGTGGTGGTTATCGGCGGAGGCAATTCGGCCATAGACGCGGCCCGCTCCGCGGCAAGGATGGGCGCCCGCGTATCCATCGTGTACCGCCGCGCGAAAGCCGATATGCCGGCCAACGCGGAGGAGCTGGAGGGGGCGCTCGAGGAAGGCCTCGATCTTCTGTGCATGTCGAGGCCCGAGGAGGCGCTCGCCGGACCCGACGGCCGCGTACGAGCCCTCAAGGTTATGCGAATGAAAGCCGGCCCGATGGACTCCAGCGGACGCCCTTCCCCGGTACCGACCGGAGAGACCTACGAGCTGCCCTGCGAAAGCCTCATCGTGGCGGTCGGGGAGCGCGTCGACCCGTTGGGACTGGAAAGCCTCGGAATAGAGCTCGAGCGCGACGGCCGAATTAAGGCCGATCCCTTCGCTCTACGAACCGCCAACGCGAAATTCTACGCCGCCGGCGACGCGGTAACGGGGCCGGCCACGGCCGCGGAAGCCATGGGCCTCGCGAAGCGCGCGGCCGCGGCCATGGACGCCGCGCTGATGGCGACGGGAGCGGACGCGGCGGCGCTCGCCGAGGTGACGCGCCGATTCGAGAGCCTCTTCCGCAGTTTCGAATACCGCATGGAGATTCCGCTCGAGCCTTCGAACGCGAAAATGGGCATACCCGCGAAGCTGCCGCCCGAAGATCGCAGGGGCAATTTCCTCGAGATCTGCCACGGATATTCGGGGGAGCAGGCATTGATTGAGGCGGAACGTTGTCTGCGCTGCGATGTGCGCGCGGGGGCGAGAAAGCCGCTCGGAACAAGTATCCAAATTCCGGTGAAAGCGAAGCCGGATGTCTCTGGCAGGATGGCGGCCAAGGGAAAGCCCTCGGCCAAGATCGAAGCGCCCGCGGGCGCGACCGATCTGGCCGATACGGGGAGGTCATGATGGGCAGCTCGATGATTACGATATTCGTCGACGGCGACGCGGTCCTCGTCGATCCGGACATGAACCTCCTGGAGGCATGCAGATCGGCCGGTGCGAAAATCCCTACGCTCTGCTGGCTCAAGGACATTTCGGCCAACGCCTCGTGCGGAGTATGCGTCGTGGAGGTGGCTGGCGCCAAGGCTCTTGTGCGCAGTTGCGTCGGAAAGCCGACCGATGGCATGAAAGTCACCACGGCGGGGCCGCGCGTCATGCGAGCTAGGCGGATCGCGGTGGAGCTCCTCCTCGCCAACCATCCCATGAACTGCCTCACGTGCGCGAGAAACGGAATCTGCGAGCTCCAGTCCCTTGCCGAAACCTTGGGAATCCGCGAAGTCCGCTTCCCGCGAACGCGCAAGGCGCCGGCCCTCGACCTGTCGACGGACGGCCTCGTCCGCGACAATGACAAGTGCGTCCTCTGCGGCAGATGCGTCGCGGTTTGTTCCGACGTGCAAACGGTCAGCGCGATCCAATTCGCCGGTCGCGGCATCAAGACGAGGGTCGCGACCTTCATGGATCGAGGCTTGGCCGAAAGCCCCTGCGTGCAATGCGGACAATGTTCGGTGGTCTGTCCGACCGGCGCGATAGTCGAACGAGACGAAACGGAGGAAGTCTGGCGATCGATCGCGGACAAAAAACGGACGACGATCGTCCAGACGGCTCCCGCGATTCGCGCCTCCCTGGGCGAGGCCCTCGGCATGTCTCCGGGAAGCCTCGTCACGGGAAAGATGGTCGCGGCGCTCAGGCGCCTCGGCTTCGGCAAGGTCTTCGACACGCAGTTCGCCGCCGATCTGACTATCATGGAGGAAGGTAGCGAGCTTTTAAAAAGAATTACGAAGGGCGGCACCCTACCGATGATAACGAGCTGCTCCCCCGGATGGGTCAACTTCATCGAAACCTTCTATCCGAGCCTCCTGCCGCATCTCTCGACCTGCAAAAGCCCCCAGCAAATGTTCGGCGCTCTCGCGAAAAGCTTTTACGCGGAAAAAGCCGGCATCGATCCGGAACTCATGAGCGTCGCCTCGATCATGCCTTGCACGGCTAAAAAACATGAAGCGCGCCGCCCCGAGATGCGCGGCGCCGCCGAGTATTGGAAAGAAAAGGGCCGCGCGAGCGAGAAGGCTTATGGGGCTAGCTATTACGATGTGGATTGGGCCCTGACGACGAGGGAGCTCGCCCGCATGATAAAGCGAGCGGGAATCGATATCGAACGCCTTCCCGAGGAGGACTTCGACGATCCCCTGGGTCGATCGACCGGGGCGGCGACGATTTTCGGAACGACGGGCGGTGTAATGGAGGCCGCGCTTAGGACCGTGTACGAACTCGTTACGGGCCGGGCCCTACCTGGTATCGACTTTGTGGCGGTACGCGGGCTCGAGGGAATAAAAACGGCCGAGGTCGATCTGGACGGAACCCAGGTCCGCGTAGCCGTAGCGCATTCGCTCAAGAACGCGCGCTCTCTTCTCGAAGAGATCAAAGCCGGAACGAGCCCCTATCACTTCATCGAGATAATGAGCTGTCCGGGCGGATGCATAGGCGGTGGAGGACAGCCCATCCTTCCCAATACGGAAAAGCGGCTTGCGCGAAATCTCGCGATGTACGAGGAAGACAAGAGGCTCGACCTCAGAAAGTCGCATGAAAATCTCTCCATAAAAACCCTCTATACGGAATTCCTCGGGGAGCCGCTCGGCCATAGATCGCACGAGCTTCTTCATACGGAATACGCGCATCGAAAAGTCTAAATGAAATGCTAGTTAGTCGAGCGCAGATAACTACGGTGCTCGACTAAGGCCAAAAGCCCGCGCGTAACCGCGGGCTTTTTTTCAAGCGAGCGCGATCGCCTCGGCTCATCCTCGCGGGAGTAGCTTGTCCTCGACGCGCGGCGCTGTAATCCTGCCGCCCCTGGCTATCTTTGGCGATGCCGCGCCGCGGGAAGATCGATCGATGCCGCGCTGGACAGGAGAAGCGCTTTCGTATATACAAGTTTCCGTGGGAATAAAAGCCGTAGCATTCGACATCGATGGAACACTCTATTCCTCGGCTTCGCTCTACGCGAAACTACTACCCTTCACCGTCAGGAACTGGCGGCTGCTAAAGGCCTTCGCGACTGTGCGCCACGACATACACGCTCGTTCGGCAAACGCGAACCATAGGGATAAGCTCCCTCACGATGGCGAGGCTTTGCATGCCCTCCAAGCCGAGCTCATGGCGACGCGCCTGGGCGTCGAAACGCGAGCGGCGGCGACGATGATACAAAAGATCATGTATGAAGAACTCGAGCGCTATTTCGCTTTAATACGTCCCTATAAAGGTGTCGACGCGTGCCTCGATGCCTTGGCCTCGGCCGGCCTCAGGCTTGCCGCTCTTTCGGATTTTCCCGCATCCCGAAAACTGGCCCACCTCGGTCTGGAAAACCGCTTCGAACTCGAGCTTTGCTCCGAGGACACGGGAAGGCTGAAACCCGCGCCCGAGCCTTTCCGCGCTCTATCCGAGGGCTTGGGTCTCGAGCCGCGCGACATCCTCTATATCGGTAATTCGCCCCGATTCGACGTAGCTGGAGCGAAGGGAGCCGAAATGCCCTGCGCTCTACGCGGCCGCAGGCGCACAGCGGCCGATTTTCGCTTCACGGATTTTTCCGCTTTGACCGACTTCGCCCTCGCTCTCGCGTAGATCGATGGCTCATTCGAACCACGAGGACTCGACGACAGCGCTTTCCGCCTCGTAGCGTTCGGATGCCTCGGCGAAATCCACCCGTACCGCCCCTGTCACCGTTCCGCCGGAAGGTATCCTGAACTCCCCGAATTCGGTGACCCAGTATTTGCGCGCGTTCGAAGAAACGCGTATCACGATCCCATAACGTTCCACGGCGGGCCCTTCCGCGACGAGGACGCGATAGGTCGCGATCGCGGAACTGGACTCCGTATCGTTGGCTTCCCTCACGGCCACGATGGACGCCGCCGCCTTAGGGGCGACCCACTCGGGCACGCAAGCGGAGACAAGCGCCGCGGCGGAGCACACGGCACACAGAGCCCCGAAACCGGCTCCTCGAGAAGTCATGCGTAATCTCATGGTTTCCCCTTCAAGAAAAGATAGCTTGCGCCGAAGCGCGGCCAAGCGATCGCCGTATTTCCGCCGAGACTCGCAGAGAAATTCCAGGCTTCTGCCTCGATCGAAAAGCCCAGGGAAAAACCGAAAGAAGCCTCGAGAAGCCAACCTTCGGCCGACGGTCGCGGCCTAATGCCGGTCAGCAGTCGCAGACCGACGGAACCGCGCTCGTTCGGCGCCTCGAGAAAAGATAGCCCCAGATTGAAGTCGAGGCCCGATCCATAGCGACCGCCCGCTTCCAATGGCCCGGCCCCGGAAGACCAAACGGCTTCGAGCGAAGCCCCGACCGCCAAAGGGTCCAGTATCCGTGTGGCTTCAAAGCCGATCGCATAACGCGGCGGGGAGGCCACGTAGGAGTCCCGCCATCGCGGGTCGAGCTCCCGACCCGTCGCCGCTTCGACGCGAATGCCGAGCCTCATCCGAAAAGCCCGAGCGATTCCGAAAAGCCAGTCGGCACAGATGCCGAGGTTTCCGGGAATGAGAAAGGGGCCTTTCGAGGGAAAGCTTAGGGAAAAAGGCATATCCACGGCTGCGCGCAAACGAGAATCGATCACGAGTTCGATCTCGGCCATCTCCGAGAGGGAATAAGTCCCCGCGGTTTTCTCGATCCCGGAATCGAGACCAATTCTGATAATCCACGGCGGGCGCTCCGATGCCGCGATTCGCTCGCGTTCGGAAGCCGCGCCGGCCCGACTTGCGGGAATCGACGATCGCCGCGATGATTCCCCGGAGTCGGCGCTTGGCGCTCTGCCCTCCTCCGCGCGGAGCAAAGGCGAAACGAGGGCAAGCCCG
>Ga0172379_10009552_pt1 | contig 11939 bp, 10 predicted proteins | sample GrowelOW334metaG_FD_119756 | JGI IMG/M metagenome (GOLD analysis project Ga0172379, IMG submission 119756) | Groundwater microbial communities from an aquifer near a municipal landfill in Southern Ontario, Canada - Groundwater well OW334 metaG | ecosystem: Environmental > Aquatic > Deep... | reverse complement strand
CAATCGGTGTTCCCCATCAATTCTGCGTGACCAATATCCCTTATACTTATGTTTCAATGGTTCAGGTTTTCCAATGCCCGAAAAAGGAGTCCGTGAAATTTCTTTTAACAATTCATTTATTTTCGACAAAATTTTCTTATCGGTCTTTTGCCAAAACAAATAATCCTCCCAAGATTCATCAACAAATATGTATCTCACTGTTCTAAAAGGTCTTTCTGAAATGATGAACCAGCTCTGAGTTTTTCAATGGCTGAATCCAGTCTTTTTTCATTTGTCTTCGATGACAACTCGTGGTAGGTAGCATTAAGCGAATTATACTCATCCAGAGACATAATGACTACACCGCTGTCCTTACCTCTGTTAATTATCAAGGTTTCAAAGTTTTCAGTCACACGGTCCAGATACTGTTTGATATCTTTTCGAAAGTCGGAAATTGTTGTTGTTAACATGATGTTGTTTGATTTGTACATTTCAGAGTACAAATATATGTACAAATATTTGAATTTGACTAATTTGGTCCGATTTTTTCTCAAATACGTTGTGATGTGTTCCTTGATGGTAAAAATCATCAGATACTTTGAAAAAAGGGAAGTCCAGAGTGCGAACATCCCTTATGCGTTCCGAGGAATTGGGAATGCATAATAAATTAGAGGTATATGCCCTGGCGGGCAAAGAATAAATCTTATCTCACTCCTGCTCCACACTGCTCTTAATCCTTTTAAACGAGTCTTTCCTGGTTACAAGCATGGGGATAGCAACACCTGCAGACAAGGCGATCAAAATAAATATTGCCTTCAAACCATTGTTGGTAGTCTCGGCCAGCGTTTTCAAATAGGTTTCCGTATTGCTTGACGTTCCTACTAATTCCATGCATCCGAGCATCATCCGGTAGGCAAAAGCGCCTGGAACCATCGGGATTACCGATGGTATTGAAAACACCAAAGGCGGCGCATGTTTGTTGTGCGCGGCATAAACACTAAGAACACCAATTAGAGAGGCTCCTGTCAGTGAGGCAAGTACGATGTTTACTTCCATTCCCAACAAGATAAATTTCAATAGTCCGCCCAAAGCGCCCATGGCCCAAATAACGACTAGGGTTCTTTGCGGAACATTGAACAGAATGGCAAATCCCAACGCAGCCAGTCCAGCCCAAAATCCTTTTTCCAAAATATTGATAAAATCCATCGGCTTAAATGTTAAAGAGAAATTTGGCGCAGAGCAGTCCCAGCGCAATGGCGAATGCGATGATAAGACCATGGATTCCCCGAACGATGCCATTCAGGATGTTGCCATCTATCATATCGGTAAATGAATTGATCAGCGGAACTCCGGGTACTAGAAACAACACAGAGGTGGCAAAAGCCAGGTCTGGCGATTTACCCAAACCAAGTTTAACGGATAGTCCGGACAGGAGTGAAGCCGCAAAAGAGGCAAAAAAGATTGAAACGTATGGATTAAACCGCTTTTTTAAAGATTCTTGTCGGATAAACAGTCCAAAAAAAGTAGCGACAAAGGCCACCACCAACTCAATGCCTTTGCCACCGAACAGGGCACAAAAGGAACTGCCTGCAAGAGCGACAGAGGATAGGATGACCAACCTTGGATAATGGGGCAGGGCAACCAACCGTTCAATCTCTTGGTTGATTTGAGGAATACTCCAGTTCTCTTCCACCACCTTCCAGCTCATTCTGCTTATCCCTGAGACTACCCTGAAGTTTACCCCATGCGGAGAGGTACGTTTAAGGCTCGCAATAAAATGGTTGGTCTCCTCATCAATCACTTTTAACATAAGTGATCGGTTGGTAATCAGTAATTCAATATTGTATCCGAGGGCATCTGCAATCCTGTTGACGGTTGTTCTGACCCTGCCCGTACTGGCTCCGGAGCTCATGAGCAGTGTGCCGACATTGAGCAACATCGCTTCCGCTTCTTGGATATTTTTTAACTCTTTATCCATACAAATGATGTGTTAATGTGTTGATTAGCTGATGCGCTAATTAGCACATTAACACATCAGCACATCAACTCAATCGGGTATCTTGATCTGTTCTCCCAAAAAATGAGGTTGCGTCCCCATTATCAGATCATAGGCCAACAGTACCCTGGCGCCAATTTCCCTTAATATAACTTTGATCGAAGGTCTTCCATTCAGGTCGCCAGCGTTAAAGGCAAATACCTCAAGCCCTCTTTTTCGTCCAATAAAAACTGCCCTATGGTTGTGAAATGGCTGAGAAATGACCGTGAACTTATGTTGGCCAAATACCATGTAGCAGCGAACAACAGAGTCAAGTGTGCGGAACCCGGCATAATCAAGTACAATACGTTCTTTCGGGATCCCTGCTTCGACCAAATCGTTGAACATGGAAACCGGTTCGTTGTAACTTCTGTGTTTGTTGTCGCCGCTTACAATGATGTAATCAGTTTTTTTGCTTTTATAGAGCAGTACGGCAGCCTGGATCCGGTAGGTATAGTATAAATTGATCTTTCCTGTACTAATAAATTTGTTGGTCCCTAGTACCACCGCACAATGGTTATGGGGAATTGCCCCAACCGAATCAAAGGAGAATTGCTTGCCTGTTTTGGTGACTTCCAGATTAATCCAAATAACAAAAATAGAGAATGCAAGCCAAACAAAGGCCAGTACCAGCAAAAGACGTATCGCCCATTTTCGGATCATTGGAGAATATTATTTTTACCTAAAATTAACATTTTTTTTTGAAGCCTTTTTGAGCTAATATTACTATTAAATTAATTCACTATATTATATGGAAAGTGCTACTTCACAAAAATTGACTATTCCTTATATTGGGGATGTTCTATTGCCAGATAATCAGGAAATAGTTGACAGAATTAAACGGGACGGCATATCGGTCGATATCGATAAAATTAACTGGTTGGAATACTCATTTAAGCCTATTGTAAAACTTTATGCCGGTTTTTCCGAAGAATATCTTTGGTTAAGTTATGAGGTAAAAGGGGACTATTTCAGGGCTAAAGCCCTGGCCGATCAGGAGTCAGTCTGGCAAGATTCATGCGTAGAGTTTTTTATCTTTGCCGGTGGTGATAAAGGCTTTGACAATTGGTTGGGTGCCATCTACAGAAATTTTGAATTCAATGTGCTGGGCGTCTGTCTTTCTGCCGTTGGAACCAAATCAAAAAGGGCGAGTCTTTCACCGTCTGAGATGAACCAAATACTACGGTTCCCATCCATTGATAGGAATAACCTTCCGTCTGAAGGGGATTGCTTTGACTGGAATATGAGCGTGGCAATTCCATTAAAATTACTGGGTATAGGGCAAGGCTCTAAGTTTAGGGCCAATTTTTACAAATGCGGCGATTTAACAGCTCATCCTCATTTTCTCTCCTGGAATAGTATAAATGTTACAATTCCTGATTTTCACCTGCCACAGTTTTTTGGTGAAGTGGAACTTGGAAAGAGATAATAGTTTTGTATGGAATCTACAGGTATTGAGCGGATTAAGAATGATTACAAGGTGTTGATGACCGATTGCCGGCTTCAAATTCCTGAAGTTGATCACTTGTTGGTCCAAAAAGCCATGGATCAGGCATTGCAAACTATGGGTGATTCAAAATGGGAAAACGGAGAACTTATCCTCCATCATTCCATTTCGGTTGGCCGCATCGCCGTATTGGAGTTGGGCCTTTCTACCGACTCTTTGATTGCCTGTTTGTTACACAATGTTTTTAACAATTTGCACCATCCATTTTTAGTGGCAGAAATTAAAAAGGAGTACAGACCCGGGGTTGCAGAAATATTGGATGGCATCATCAAAATTAACTTACTAAATACAGAGAATATTGCCCTCCAGAGCGAAAATTTCAGACGGCTCATGATGGCATTATCTGGAGATGTAAGGGTAATCCTGATTAAAATTGCAGATCAGTTGCAGGATATGCGTAACCTGGAAGATCTGCCGTTTGCGCTTCAGCAACGTTTTTCTATCGATTCCTGGCATCTCTATGCCCCGCTTGCACACAGGCTGGGACTCTATAAAATCAATTCTGAACTGCTTGATCTCTCCTTAAAGTACCTTCATTCGGAGGATTACAGGAATATTGTTGAGAAATTGCAGGAAACCACCGTTGAAAGGGCCAATTTCGTCTCAGCCTTTGTGAAGCCAATTGAGAAAAAGCTCAAAGGACGTGGTTTCGATTTTGAAATGAAGGCCCGCACCAAATCGATCTACTCAATCTGGAACAAGATGAAAAAGCAGGAGGTCGATTTTCATGAAGTATACGATCTATTCGCCATCCGGGTCATCCTGAATTCGAAACCCGAAAACGAGAAGGCCGAATGCTGGCAGGTTTTTTCGGTTGTCACGGAAGAGTACCTTTCTAATCCTGACCGCCTTCGCGACTGGATTACATTCCCCAAGTCGAATGGATATGAATCATTACACACAACCGTGCTCGGTCCGGATAAAAAATGGGTTGAGGTACAAATCAGGACCAGAAGGATGGATGATGTGGCCGAAAATGGACTGGCTTCCCACTGGCGTTACAAGGAGGGTAAAGCCGGTGGCAAGGAGTTGGACGACTGGCTTAAGAATATAAGGGAGATTTTGGAAAACCCGCAGCTCAGTCCGGCTGATTTTATCGAAGATTTTAAAGTCAATATTTACGATGATGAGATTTTTGTCTTTACACCGAAAGGCGACCTGATCAAACTTCGGGCAGGCGCTACTTTGCTCGATTTTGCTTATGAAATACACTCGCACATAGGCGACCATTGCGTCGGAGGTAAAGTCAACGGAAAACTGGTGACCCTGAAATATCGATTAAAAAACGGGGACCAGCCCATCGTTGAAACCTCAAATAGCCAAAAACCAAAGCTTGACTGGCTAGATTTTGTTGTGACCACCAAGGCGAAATCCCGAATCAAAGCAAGCCTGAATGAAGAACAAAAGCGGGAGGCCGAGAATGGGAAAGAGATCCTAAGGCGCAAGTTTAAGAATTGGAAAATTGAACTGAACGATCAAGCGATCCGCGATCTTCTGAAACATTATAAGCTAAAGCTCGCTTCCGAACTCTATTACCAGATTTCAACAGGAAAGATTGACCCGCTGGGTGTTAAGGAGGTCATCATGGTTCATGAAGAGGAGAGTGCGAAGGAGCGTCTCTCTGAAATTTTGGCGCCAACTGAGCTGAAAGAATTATCATTCGATTCAGGCGATGATTATCTTGTGATTGACAATGATCTGAAAAATGTCATTTATAAACTGGCTGCTTGCTGCAATCCAATCTTTGGCGATGATATTTTTGGTTTTGTTACCATACGGGAGGGGATCAAAATTCACAGGATTACCTGTCCCAATGCCAGGCAGATGACAGAAAGGTATCCATACAGGCTTATCAAGGCCAAGTGGCGTTCTACCGGTAAGAGAAACTCCTTCCAGGCTACTGTACGAGTGGCAGGATCGGAAAGAATTGGAATGGTTAACGACCTGACCCATATTATTGCCAAAGAGGTTGGCGTTCAGATGAGGTCTATTACGATCAATAGCGAAAACAGCTCCTTCGAAAGCATATTGCGCGTCTACGTCAACGATACACACCACCTCGATTTTTTGATGCAAAAACTGAAGAACATTAAGGGAGTTGATTCGGTTACAAGATCAGATGGATAAAAAAATTGGGAAATGTGAAAATGTGGAAATTGACACTGCATTCGTACGAAGCGGTCATTTCCGCATTTCCACATTTTCCAATTTCCACATTAAAATGTTTATGAACGAACTAATTTTGAAAGCCCGGCAACTCAGGGATCATGGCGATTTTCAAGGGGCGTTAACACTGCTTGACCAACCATCGCTGAAAGAGGATGCAGAAGCTGCATTCCTGTGCGGTGAGATTCATTACAACAACCAAAATTGGGGTGTTGCACTCAATCGTTTTCGTCATTGTCTGCAAATTGACCCATCTCGGACTGCAGCGCAAACCTATGTAGACCTAATTTTAAATATTCTTCGATTTTTTCACACCGACCAGTTCAACCCATGAAAATTTGAATTAACTTTGGTAGGGATCTGCTTTTTGATTTTTGTTATTATTATAAAAATGAGGAAGTTATAAACTAAGTTAATTTTCGAAATGAAATACCCGTGAGACAACTTTTACATCAGTCGAAAATGAATAAGTGGGTATTCCATGTGGCAATTAAAAATCAAATTTAAAACACATGAAACGTTTTGCTGTTGTATTATTTGTGTTCTTCAGCATCTCATCCTTGTATTCCCAGGATGCCAATGTGCTGAAAAATGAAGGAAACAAAGCCATGAGTGCCCAGCAATGGGCAATCGCTCTTGCAAAGTACGAAAAAGCGCTAACCCTCTGGGGAAACAGACCAGCCGATCAGGCCATGATCTTCTCCATGGGGGCCTGCGCCTACCGTGTCAATGACATGAAAAAATCACTGAAATACATCGATATGTCGATAGCGGCAGGGCACAACCTAGACATGGCTTACCAGTACAGGCTTTGCATCATGAAGGCCCTAAACAACAATGATGAATACCTCAAAACTTTAAAGGAGGGATTGGTCAAGGTTCCCAATTCCAAAGTTATGAAAGAAACCCTGGCTAAATATTACTTTACTGAGGGCGATAAGCATTACCATGAAGCCCTTGAGATCATGAAAAGTGCCGTTGCACAGGTGAAGGCGGGCAAATATCCGGCATCCGATAAGGCCTTCAAAGATCAGAACGACAGGGCTAGATTGGATTTCAAAGAGGCAATGAAATTCATAAACATGAGCCTGGAGTTAAATCCCAATGATGAGAATGCAAAAACGGTTAAAACCAATTGTCAGAATCAGTTGAATATGCTGATTTGAAAATTTGACCCTTCGACTACGCTCAGGGACCGGTTCTTTTTCCGTCATTCCGTCCTTCCGTCACGGTTCAAATTTTCACATTTCTCATCATTTCATTTCCGAACTGACTTTATCTACCAGATAAACAATTGATTGGAAAGGGATTCCTGAATGTAGACTGAGTCCGATTTCACAGGTACGGCTGTTGGAATAGCCGAGGCGCACCGATTTAGGAAGCTGGGCCTTCAGGGTACGCAAACCATGTTGGTTCAATTCGGGAAATGAAAATCCCCGATCCCCGGCAAATCCGCAGCAATTGGTCTCTGCTACCACCACATCTTTTGCACAAAGACTGGCCAGGTCGGTGAGTTTTTGATCCAATCCCATCTTTTTCAGACTGCAAACCGGAAATACTGCAATGGATTCTTCAAGAGGAGTGATGGTTAATTGTGGTAACAGATGTTCAAGAATGAACTCCACCGGTTCGTACAATTTGATTCTTGAACCCATGTTTTCCCGCATGGTGTAAAGACAGGGGCTCATGTCGCACAAGACAGGGTACCTTCCATTTTCACTAGCCTTCTGAAGGGCAGCTTCAAGTTCCCTTGATTTTATGTCACCGGCTTCAGTATAGCCTTTGCTCGAAAAGGCCATCCCGCAGCATAAACCAGACAGGTTTTCGGGGTAGATCACCTCAAATCCCCCTTTATGTAGCAATTTTTGCATCACCTCTGTGAGCTGTTCCCCCTTTTCGTAGCCGGATGGTCCCATGCTGCGGTTGATACAGGAAGGGAAGTAGACGACCTTTTGCCTGGAATTTGATAGATCGGTCAAAGGAAGGAAATGGATTTTTTTTGCACCGGTAGGCATCCATGGGTTCCAAAGTGGTAATTTGTTAAAAGTGAGCCAACGGGCGACTTTTGTGACAGATGACATGATTCTGGTTCCAACTATTTTGTGTACAAAGGCGACAAAAGTGAGTCCGGTGCGCATTGTTCCGGTTACCAGTTTCATCCGCTTTGCCACCCGGATTGCCCTCTTTTGTCGGTTCCCAATCTCTTCCTGGCGGATGGATTTTATCAGTTTTCCGGTATCGATTTTCACCGGACAGGTGGTTGCGCACAATCCGTCGGTGGCACAGGTTTCGTTGCCTGCATAGCGGTACAATTTAAGCAGTTGCGCTAACAAATGGGGCTCTTCCCCGCTATTTTTCAGGCTGGCTATTTCCCGATAGGCAACGATCCGTTGTCGTGGGGTGAGTGTAAGTTCTGCTGCAACACAATTTGGTTCACAAAATCCGCATTCAATGCAAGTATCGATTTTCTCATGTGCAGCAGGTATTGGTTTCAGGTTTTTCAGATGTACGAACGGATCGTTGTTGAGGATCACACCCGGATTTAGTAAATGTTCCGGATCAAAGATGGCCTTTATCCGCTTCATCAAAATGTAGGCTTCTGCTCCCCATTCCAATTCCACGAAAGGCGCCATGTTTCGGCCGGTCCCATGTTCAGCCTTCAGTGCACCGTCGTATTTGTGTACCACCAGATCAGAAACATCTTCCATGAAATTTTTATACCGTTCTATCTCCTTTTCTGTGGTAAAATCCTGCGTAAAAACGAAGTGCAGGTTGCCCATCAGGGCATGACCGAAGATGACCGCTTCGTGGTAACCCCATTTTTCGAAAAGTTGCTGAAGGTCCAGCGTCGCTTCTGCCAACCGAATGAGTGGGAAAGCGACATCTTCAATAATCACGGTCGTACCTTTCTTGCGCATGGCTCCGACAGAGGGGAACATCCCTTTTCTGATTTTCCAGAGATGGGCACATTCCAGGGGATCAGCTGTAAACTGAACCGGAAGGACTGTGGGGATATCTGCTATAATCCGGGCTATCTGCTTAATCTGAACCTCAAGCAGGCCAGTCTCTGCCGCCCGGGTTTCGACCAAAAGGGCGCAGACATTTGGATCGAGTGTCTTTAAATCAACCGCTAATCCCTCTTCGGTTTCCACCGATTTTAAGCCTGCCCTGTCGATCAGTTCAACCGCCGCAACAGGCGTTTCCTGCAACAGGATAACTGCCTTGCAGGCCTCGTAAATTGAAGGAAACAGCATCAGGGAACTAGCTTTGCAGGGATCCTCGGCAACCGTTCTATACCTTATTTCGGCGATGAAGCCGAGTGTTCCTTCGGATCCAATCATCAGATGCTGCACAATATCAATGGGATCTGAAAAGTCTACCAGGGCGTTGATACTATACCCGGTCGTATTTTTCATCTTGTATTTATGCCGGATCTTTTCCGAAAGAGGCACATTTTCAGCAACGAATTCCTTCAAGAGTGCGATTTGGTTTAATAAGCTGGCATGGGTTTCCCGAAATAAAATGCAACTTGTTTCATTGCCCGTATCCAGCACTGTTCCGTCCTGAAAAATAATCCGCATGCTTAACAGGGTCTGGTAAGAGTTGTCGGCAGTTCCGCAACACATTCCGCTGGCATTGTTGGCGGCAATCCCACCGATCATGGCGGCCTGAATGGAAGCTGGATCGGGTCCGATTTTCCTGCCGTATTTTGCGAGCAAAGCGTTGGCTTCACTACCGGTGAGTCCGGGCTGCAACCTAATCGCCGCACCATTCTCTTCGACTACAGATTTTTTCCAATTGTTGCCGGCAATTACAAGCACTGAATCTGTAACGGCTTGTCCTGAAAGGCTCGTTCCTGCGGCACGAAAAGTAACCGGGATTTTCAGATTGGACGACACTTTCAGGATCAGCGATACCTCTGCTTCATTTTTTGCCTTGATCACCATTTTGGGGATAAGCCGGTAAAAACTGGCGTCTGTTCCCAAAGCGAGGGTATGCAGCGGATCGTGGTAGATACGGTTTTTGTCGACAAACAGTACCAGACGATCGTAAAGTTTCTGAAAATTGCCAGTTAGCATGAGACTTATAAAGATGATTAGCCGGCTTTAAAAGTAAGGATAAATTTGGTTACATCCTCACTTTGTAGGCTTCCTATATTGCCGGAAGATCACTATATTTACAAGCTATTCCGGTTACTGATTGAGAATAGAAAATTATCCAAACTACAAATGAAATCTACTATTTTATTGCTCTTCGCTCTCCTGGTATCCATCAACCTAAAAGCGCAGGATCGGATAACAGGCCATACCTTTACTACACGTTCTGAAATAATTGCCCAGCATGGAATGGCTTGTACCAGTCAGCCATTGGCAACACAGGTAGCGATTGATATCCTTAAAGCCGGCGGCAATGCAATAGATGCGGCCGTAGCGGCCAATGCCGTACTTGGGCTGGTAGAACCTGTCAGCAACGGTATCGGTGGTGATCTGTTTGCCATCGTGTGGGATGCAAAAACGCAGAAACTTTATGGTCTGAATGCAAGCGGCCGCTCCCCGTATGATCTGACTTACGAATATTTCAAGAATAAGGGCATTACCAGAATTCCCCCCTTGGGACCTTTGTCGGTCTCGGTACCCGGATGCGTGGATGGTTGGTCCGAACTACACAAAAAATTTGGGAAACTTCCATTTTCAGAACTGCTGAAACCAGCTATTAATTATGCCAGGGAAGGATTCCCTGTGACGGAGGTCATTGCCTATTACTGGAATTTAAATTCGAGAAGTTTGTTGAAATACCCTGGCTTCAAGGAGATCTATATGCCAAACGGGAAGGCTCCCGCCAAGGGAGAGTTGTTTAAAAACCCATATTTGGCAGCCACTCTCGAAAAAATTGCTGTTGGAGGAAGGGATGCCTTTTACAAAGGTGAAGTGGCCCAGAAGATTGCCGATTACATGAAACAGCAGGGAGGTTTTTTGAGTGTCAGGGACCTGGCCGATCACCATTCGGATTGGGTCGATCCCATCTCTACCAACTACCGTGGATACGATGTATGGGAATTGCCACCGAACGGCCAGGGTACTGCCGTGTTACAAATGCTCAACATGCTCGAAAATTTTGATATTGCGGGAATGGGCTTTGGCAGCGCTGCCTACATCCACACCTTCGTGGAGACGAAGAAGCTGGCTTTCGAAGACCGGTCCAAATATTATGCAGATCCGGATTTTGCCAAAATTCCGATTGAAAAACTGATCTCCAAAACTTATGCCAGGGAGCGGCTAAAACTTTTTGATGGTGCGAGATCAGCCAAAAGCTACCCTGCAGGGAATCTTGAACAGGGCAATACCATTTACATGACCACTGCCGACAAAGATGGAAACATGGTTTCGCTGATACAAAGCAACTATCGCGGATTCGGTTCAGGAATGACCCCCGGCAAACTTGGTTTTGTCCTGCAGGACCGCGGTGAGATGTTTATCATTGATTCCACCCACATGAACCGCTATGAACCACACAAAAGACCTTTCCATACGATAATTCCGGCATTCATAACCAAAGATGGCAAACCCTATATCAGCTTTGGGCTTATGGGAGGGTCCATGCAGCCTCAAGGCCATGTGCAGATGGTGGTAAATCTGATCGATTTTGGCATGAATATGCAGGAGGCCGGAGATGCACCACGGATTTGCCATGAGGGATCCAGCGAACCTACCGGTGAAACCATGACGGATGGGGGAGTGGTTTATCTTGAAAGTGGCATACCCTACGAGACCATCCGGCAACTTTTGGGCAAAGGGCACAAAATAGAGTTTACCGTTGGAAATTATGGTGGATACCAGGCCATCAAATGGGACGGAATAAACACAGTCTATTTTGGGGCTTCCGAATCCAGGAAGGACGGACAGGCTGCCGGATATTAAAAAAGGAAACGAGAAAAAGGACTGGGACTAAGGGACTGATGGACTGAGGGACTTGGAGATACAGATCTCAAAACTAAGTCAAAAGGGGAAACGAGGAAACAATGAAACGGAGAAAAGATAATTAAGTATAGTGGCGAAGTACTCTAGTCACTCTAGTCACTTTAGTTCACTCTAGTCACTTGCAAATAGATTAACAATTATAATTGCTGTAAACATGAAGAGAAGAAGTTTTCTGAACACATCGCTTGCCATGGCAGGCATCATGGTAATTCCGAGGCACGTTCTGGGCGGAACAGGTTTTACCGCGCCCAGTGATCAGCTTACCAAAGCCATT
>Ga0172379_10009551_pt1 | contig 11939 bp, 12 predicted proteins | sample GrowelOW334metaG_FD_119756 | JGI IMG/M metagenome (GOLD analysis project Ga0172379, IMG submission 119756) | Groundwater microbial communities from an aquifer near a municipal landfill in Southern Ontario, Canada - Groundwater well OW334 metaG | ecosystem: Environmental > Aquatic > Deep... | reverse complement strand
GAGTCGAGGGCTTTCCTGGCAGCAAGTCTTGAGGAGGAGTGTAACAACCCTTTGTGCTGTTGCCATAGATATCGGTGATTACTACGCACTTGACGTTATCTTGAGTTGACGCTGCTTCCTTCTTACCTACTGTGGTTGTCATTTCCTTCCACGAATCCACAGCCATACTGCCAGCACCACTTTCGGTCTTGCCTGCATCCGCAGCAACATTGTCCTTTACTTGAGCGAAATTGCTAACTTCTTTCATTGTTCCTACCTCTATTAAGTGATTTCAAAGTTACAGGTCATCACGCAGCTCTGAAGTTCGATGACGTTGCCTGCTTCATGTGAACCAATCTAGTCGAGAGTTGTTACGGCTCTGTGATTGAGATAAAATTAGTCCAAGGAGAATTCAATGTCAGACACAAAGGCTGCGGTTGAGCGCAAGCTGAGCCAACTAGGTATTAGCAATCAAATAAGCTACGGCCTGTACCAGTACCCACAGATGTTTTACCTGACTACTCCTGGTGGTGATGCATTTGCACTTTGGCAAAAGCTTGCTAAGAAAAGCCAAGAAACAGGCTTTTGGCCAATCATTTGGTTTGATACCAAAGAACAAAATCGACAAAAGACAATGATTTCTTCGCACGTTCAGCCCCTTGAAGCCACTTTGCGAAACTTCGGACTAGCTCAAAAACATCCAATCGATATTGAAGCTCTCAATCGAAGAATTGCCAATCGACCCGATCCCAAATTCTATCCATTCATCAAAGAAACCATAGTCACTCAAGAACAAGCAGCAAGAGCAGATGCACTGCTGCAACTGCAAATTAAACACAAAGCTGAATTAGCGAGGATTGGGTTTCGTCCAGGCACTATGCCGAGTAGCATGCAGCAGGTCACTGACACAGCAAAACTAAATCAAGTGTACTTCCCTTTGATGCTAAGCATAATTCGCAATGATCAAGCTCATCAAACGAGCGCCGAGCGACAAAGTCTGCTCACCGGAATGCGGCCGACTACAAGTCAAAGTAATGAACTCTGTCGCAGAGGCGAACAGCTCGATTTCGAATATTGGTTGAGGAAAACCGAAAAATCTGATGAATACTACCGAGTAGAACGCGGCAAGTTCAGTGGGCCACATGAAGCACAGAAAGAAAGCCACGCGGCCTTCTCATATGAACATGATTTCAAACTCTCAAAGTATGTTCCGCTCAAAAACGTCATCATACTTCTTGTACCAACAGCAAATTCATGGCAGGTACCAGCCTATCTAGGATTTGGCAATGTCAATGCTAATCCAGACACGCCAGTGCACATCGCTGCTATGAAACGCTGGCACAGTTCCTACGGTGCCGAATTGATATCTCTCAAAGAGGACAGCCTAGAGTTTTACGTGAGTCGACCACCACAAGATGAAATCACGTCGATGAAGCTAGCACACGAGCAGTTCATATATTGTCCAGACAAGGTTAAGCAAGGAACGGGAACCCTCGGCAAGCTGGCAGAAACGCTCTGTCAGTCGCATTTCTGGAGCTTCTGGTGGGATTAACCACGCAATATTGAGAAGCCCCTAAATTTCCACAAATCGCAGCTAAGCTGATTCTGTTGGCAATTTTCTAAGGAGTTCCCCATGTCTAGAGACCATGCAGTAAAACACCACAGCCGCGAGAAAGAACCTAACTCTGACTTTATCGTCGCCAACTTCGAAAAAGAAACTGCACCGGGAACACTCCATGCCCTGAGCGAATTGCAAGAATTATCCAAGAAAGACCCAAAGGCCTTCGCCAAAGTTTTGGAAAAGGTCAACGCCAAGGTTGACACATCGTATTTGTCGATAGGCGAAGATGGAAAGAGCCGCGGTGATCTTGAAATAGTAGGCTTTGACAAAGGCGGCAGTCTGATTCTGAAAGATAAATCTACTGACGAACTGTTTGACCCACGCGTCAATCTGAAGAATGGCATTCTTGAAATTCGTCGTCCAATAATAGTAGAGGAGCAACCAACGGCTGCCTACGAAGAACCACGGCACCTCGCCCCAGTGGAGACTCGTGAATTTAAGCCAGTAGCACAAGAAGAGCTGAATTTCGATTCTGCATACAAGCTAGACAGCGCGCCCGGAGCCAAGAGAGCTCGCATCGAATACCCCGGTGAGTCTAAGCCTGCAGCTAGCGCTCAAATAGAATATCCAGGCGAACCCAAGGCAGCACCTGGCCGCGACTATATTGAGTATCCTAGATAGCCTTCAGCAGCTGGAACTAACTGGAACTAGCTTGCACTCAGCGAGCCAGTGAGGAGAAGCAAAAAGACTTTTGCCTTGATCGACTTACGGTCAGCACCAGATATGGTGATCGAAAATTTGTTGTCAGCAATTCTCGTCAAGACAAACTGTGCTGGCTCTTTGAAATCATTCAGCTCTCGGCAAATCATGTCGGGAGCTGTTTTGCTAAGTGAACTTACGATCGTTTTAAACGCCTGTGAGCCTGGCTCAATAAACGAAACGATAGCGGTTTTGTCTTTGGCAAATTCGCTCAACGACCGAGCATTTTCGATGGTAATATCGTTGACAATACTCGTGTCCAAAACCTGCCATAGTTCAGGGTCACCGACATCTGCCAATAACTCAATCATTCGTTGCGGTAGTTCATAAGATAAAAAAGGCATCGCATTCTTGCCTGCAACTGTAGTAAATCGATCTTTAATTTGCTTTAGTTGCTGCGGGTCATTTGTTACCAGTAGGTGCTTCCCATCAAGAGCGTCAGCGTACCAATGAGTGCCCTCGCCCTGCCATTCCATTTGGCAAGAATCAAAATTCTGGTGATGACCAATCGTCTCTTTTCTTGCAGCCTGAGCCAAGCGCAGAAGCGCTGGAGAGTCATTCTGCAAAGTGACAATTAGACTCTTGACCAATCTCTTCGTGTCACCAAATTTTGGCTCACGAGATCTTATGTCGTCGGCTTTCGCATGTAATGCTGCAGCATCTAATCTTGCTGCATCTGATATGGCAGCATCTGCTATTTCTACATCGGCAATAATCTGCACCAATGTATTAGCCTTCAATGTACTGTACAAATCTGCAGGAGCACTCAGCAGCGGCAAAATTGAAGACGAAGCAAGCGACAAATTTGCATTGGCAGACAACGAATCGGCCTGACCAGGCTCGTCTGGAAGAATTACTGGAAGTCTCATTGCCGAGAGGAAAACAGTTTTTTCTAATTGAAGGCTATAGAAAACTAGCTGACGGTCAAACTTTGCCGCCGACATAAATTCAGCTGCGGCAACAGATGCAGCAACATTTATGGAAACAGACACACAGCCACAAAAGCAGGCGAAAATTGCTGCCAGCAATTTAGTAGATTTTGTTGAGACTCTCATGAATAGCCAAACAATTGGAAATATCCAGCGTCTACTTCGAAACCTCAAAATTTAGGTTGAACGGTTCAGATTTTGCACCGTTGTCGCTGCTCGTTAGGGCAACATCATCTCCAACGGTCTCAAATGAAAAATCATCGACCCAAGCTTGGCCAGCGCCATTCAGCATCAAACCAAAATCAATGTATGTGCTTGTCTCTGGTACTTCAACCACAATCTTGTATTGGGTCCAATCAGTGACATCCAGTATTGGGCGATCATCCATGTTATCGAAACAATTGGGCTTGGCATTAGTGCTTGTCCAATCTCCAGCTATTCTTAGCCAAAGCTGGGCGCGACCGCCCTCACAATCACTTTTAACCCAGGCGGACATACGCAGACGTTTGCCCAGATACGGCTCCGGCGAAAATCCTTGGCTAAGATAAGCCAAAGGGCGCGGAGTTGGCACAACAGATTTCAAGTAGACACAACGGGTGCCGCTATGTTTCACCTTCTCATCGATGCCAGCGTCATAGTCATCGCTGTTTGCTGAGCTAAAGGTCCACCCTGGAGGTAACTGGATTTTCTTTGTCTTTTTCATCAATCCCGCTATGGTCACTATTTGCTTTTTACGGCCAGACAATATCAAACCACAATGTTGACCAGGCGAAACCATGTCAGGGGGCAAATTGATTCTACGATGCCACCTTCAAAGGCAGTCGATAGCGCACAGCTTCAGAGATATGCTCCATCAAAATATTTTCGCTACCGGCCAAATCTGCAATCGTGCGGGCGAGGCGCAGAATTCTGTCGTATGCCCTAGCAGAAAGATTAAACTGCGAAACAGCTCTAGCCAGAAACTCTTTGGTCTTCTGCTCAACCTGGCAATACTTATGAAGTTCTCGTTGGCTCAGGCTGCTGTTGAAATTGAAACCGCCTGGCGTACTGTTTGAGATATTTCGCAGTTTTTGCCTATCGACTGCCAGCTCTACCCGGCGCCTAATCGCCGACGAACTTTCCTCTTTTACCTCGCCAATTAGTTCATTTACGTTCAGCCTCGAAACTACAATTTGCAAATCAATTCGGTCAAGAAATGGCCCAGACAACCGCCCCCAATATCTCTCAGCCTGAGAAGAGGTGCAGAGGCAGAATTTGACTGGATCTCCGCGGTAGCCGCATGGACAAGGATTACAGGCAGCCACTAACATAAATGATGCGGGATAAGTAAGTGTTTGCCCCGCCCTCGATATCATTACCTTGCGCGATTCTAGTGGCTGGCGCAAATTATCGAGATGGGCACGAGGAAATTCGGTCAATTCGTCAAGAAAAAGCACTCCTAGGTGACTCAATGAAATCTCACCCGGCTTCGGCCTGGCACCGCCACCGACGAGGCCGATTACAGAGGCACTATGATGGGGGTTGCGAAATGGCCTTTCTGCAACAATGTTGCCGCGTTCTGTGAGCAAGCCAGCCACGCTCCATAACTTCGTTAATTCAATTGCCTCTTCAAATTCAAGGGGCGGCATAATGCTGGGCAGACGCTCTGCCAGCATAGACTTTCCTGAACCTGGCGAACCGACCAACAAAATATTATGGCGGCCGGCAGCGGCAATCTCTAGGCCCCGTTTAGATTGAGGCTGACCTTTCACGTCGCGAAAATCTTTATGATGAACTACATTTGCTGCCGCGCGAGCAAACTGCTCTCTACTGGCGCCTTCATATATGGTGCCATTTTCTAATGACTCAGCGATTTTAAATACTTGCATTAGGTGCGAGACAGGATAAACCTTGAGTCCTTCCACTAAGGCGGCCTCTTCTGCATTTCCCTCGGGAACGACAATGCCCCTGGCTCCGTTTTGACGGGCAGCCACGGCAATTGGTAACACTCCCGATACTGGCCGAACAGAGCCACTCAGGGACAATTCACCGATAAACCACAAATTGGCAATGTTCTCGAACGGCATCAAACCCGTGGCCGCAAGAATACCGGTGGCAATCGGCAAATCATAACCGGGCCCTTCTTTACGTATGTCGCAAGGGGCCAGATTCACAACCCATTTCTTACCAGGTGGCATTAAGAAAGAACAGGCCTTAATTGCAGCTCTAACCCGCTCTTGTGCTTCTTTGACAGAGGCATCTGGGAGGCCCACCACGCTGATTTGCCCAAGGCCTTGGCAGCAGTCTACCTCTACTTCTATAGGGTGGGCCTCAACACCGTGTACCGCCCCGGAGAATACTCGAGCAAACATAATTCAACCTCCCATAACCCGCTTCACGCCAATGACAAAATCACTCACATTAGTAGCAACGGAAAGTTGATCGATTTAGTTCAATTCTCTGCGTTAAAATTATTGGCAGTCAGTAAAAGGAATGGGGCTAAAAAGATGAGCGAAGCAAGAGTGAAGCGTGCCGAACTCAGTATGAGAGTTCGCAAACTACTGCCAGCAATTGTTTTGGCCGTGACTTTTACGTGTAATTTGCATGCATCTTCCCAAGGCCCAGTCCCAGCCAAAGAACAAGTTCAAGCCAAAGCCCAAGCAGCCCCAGTGGCTACAACCACTTTTGTAGACAAGAAGAATGGCTACAGCATTGATTTTCCGAGCAACTGGAAAACCAAGAGCGATCCAATTGTTAGCCTCGTTGCCACCAGTGAAGCGCAAATAAAAGAAGCTAATCCATTTCCTAATGTAAAAATCGTTGTGCGGTCACTACCCTCAGGTGAAACTCTAGACAGTATCAGCGATCGCGCTATGATGCAGTGGTCGTCCATGTGGAAAGTTGAATCAGATCAACATTCAAATAAAGGCAAGACGCCGACGCGAAGACTAGTGTTGCAACAGCTTATTCCGCAACTTAATCTCAGAACGAAAGTGCTAAAAGTCTTTGCAGCAAGCGGCGACAATTACTACATAATTTCTTGCGCTGACAAACCAGAAAACTTTGAACAGTCCAAAAAGATGTTTGAGGCTATGGTCGACTCGTTTAAATTAGGAACCAAGTAATTAGCCAGCACTCAAAACTCTCACGACTGACCAATAGCTTTTTTGGCAAAAATAAATGGTTTCCATGGAAACCATTTATTTTCAGAAAGTGGACATCAGCAACTATGCAACTATTTAGTCTTGAGTGCCGGCTTAGCAGTACTTTCAATCTTATTCAAAACAGCGCGAGCATCAACGTTATCGGGTTGTTTCTCAAGAATCACATTTAATTCAGCGATGGCCTCGGCTTTGTTGCCTTGCTCGTTCAAAGCTGAAGCGAGGCCGATGCGAGCATCATTATTTTCTGGCTCAATTTCTAGAGCAGCGCGCTCTTCTTTGATTTGTGCTTCGATATCGCCAGACAGACCGAGCACCATCGCTAACTTGTGATGATTTTTGTCACTGTGATCGTCTAGCTTGCAAGCAGTTGTATACGCTTCAATTGCAGTGGGCAAATGTCCGCGCCCAAGTTCGGCCTCGGCCAAAGCACAGAAAGCTCTAGGTTCAGTAGCATCTAGTGCAATCGCTTCATTGGCTTGTGCGAAAGCCTGATCAAACATAGATTTTTTGGCATAGGCTTCAGACAAAACATAGTGAGCAATTGCATTCTTCGGATCAACTTCAATCGCTTGAGTCAAAATGGCGATAGCATCGTCGTAGCGACTGCGCTCATTCAATATTACGCCCAGGTTATTCAAAGCAGTGGCACTTTTAGGCTCGCTCAGAAGGGCCTCGCGATATTCGTGTTCAGCTTTTTCGTACTCGTTCATTTTGAAATATTCGTTTCCGCGAATTAGAAACGAAGCGGCAGTAGGGCGCAGTTGCTGACAGCCAGATAAAGTGGCAATGAAGCCACCAGAGGCCAACAAAAGCAAGGCGAAAGCAAGACCACTAAGTCTTGCCTTCTCTTTGCTATTCGTTCGTTGAATCATGCAACTAAGCATCTATTCCTGCTACAACTTGGCCAGCTGCTGCTGACACTTTCACTTTCGGTGGTTCGTTCAGAACTGCGAGTTCCTTCAACTGTTCTGGTGATGCTAAAGATGGTGCCCCGGTCATTGGGCAAGCACCAGATTGTGTTTTTGGAAAAGCAATAACGTCGCGAATTGATTTGCAACCGCAGAGCAACATGATGATGCGATCGAGACCCAAAGCGATTCCACCATGGGGTGGTGCGCCCGACTCAAGAGCTTCAAGCAAGAAGCCAAATTTCTCTGATGCAGTTTCGCGATCTAATCCGATTGCAGCAAATGCTCTAGATTGCAGCTCTTGAGAGTGAATACGAATAGAGCCACCACCAATTTCACAACCGTTATAAACGATGTCGTAAGCGCGTGCTCGTGCCTTTTCTGGATCAGATTCTAGATTATCGAGATCTTCTAAACGAGGAGAAGTAAACGGATGGTGCACCGCCATAAATCGACCCTGCTCATCGTCATATTCGAAGAGTGGGAAGTCGACGACCCAGAGCAAACTGTGACTATCAGGGCTAATAAGATCTAGTTCTTCAGCCAACTTCAAGCGGAAGCGACCAAGCACATTGGCCACACCTTTTACAGTGTCGGCTACCATCAATAGCAAGTCACCATCTTTAGCACCAGACAATTCTTTGAGTTTTTGCATTTCAGCTGGGCTCAAATGTTTGTCTAATCCAGAAGAACGATTAGCGTCTTTACCGAAGGCAACCCAGGCCAGGCCTTTGCCGCCGACAGATTTAGTGTATTCATTCCACAAGTCTAATTGCTTACGCGAAGTGCCTTCGCCTTTGCCTTCGAGAACAATGCCTTTTAGTTCGCCACCTGATTCGGCAACCTGTTTGAAGACCTTGAACTCGCAGTTGCGTGCTACTTCCGTCAGGTCTTTGAATACCAGACCGAAGCGCAAGTCTGGCTTGTCACTGCCATAGAGCCCCATAGCATCGGCATAACTCAAGCGCTGGAAAGGTGGATTAATATCTATTCCCGCACATTTGAACGCATCGACCAAGACACCTTCAGTAACTCGCATGACTTCATCTTCATCTACAAATGAAAATTCCATATCGATCTGAGTGAACTCTGGCTGACGATCGGCTCTCAAGTCTTCATCGCGGAAGCAACGTGCAACTTGATAGTAGCGATCAACGCCGCTAATCATCAAGGTTTGCTTGAAGAGCTGAGGAGATTGGGGCAGAGCATACCAGTTACCTGGATTTAATCGACTAGGAACGAGAAAATCGCGAGCCCCTTCAGGAGTGGCTTTGCAAAGAATGGGAGTTTCAACTTCGATGAAGCCTTCTTGATCTAGGTAGCGGCGAATAGCTTGGCTCACACGGTGACGCATCACTAGGTTGCCGTTCATTTCAGGGCGACGCAAGTCAAGATAACGATATTTCAAACGCAATGCTTCATCGACCTTATCACCTTGATCAAGTTGAAAAGGGAGTGGTTTGCAAGTGTTGAGCAATTCAAACTGGTCTGGATAAATTTCAATAGACCCAGGGCCACTGTCTGATTTAGCAGTACCATCAGGCCGCTTTGCAACGGTGCCCTTAATGGCGATAACAAATTCGTTCTTCAAATTGACGAAATGTTTGTGAATCTCTTTGTTCTTATTCGGGTCAGCAATGAGCTGAACCTTGCCCGTAGAGTCACGCAGCTCAATAAAGATAAGGCCGCCTAAATCGCGCACCACATTGACCCAACCAGCTAGGCAGACCTCTTGCCCCGCCAACTCAGCGCTCATCTGAGCACACTTGTGATCTCGCTTAAGCCTCGAGCTACTCACTATCCAACCCCCTGAACTCCGATAAATACAATATTTTTCTGCCTGTCAGTCGACGCTCGACCAGCCAAGACCAAGCCTATAGCGAATAATCTACAGCACTCTGGCGGCAATCTTGCGGCAATCTGGCAGCAAAGGCTCATTGTATCGGACTTTAGGCCCGTTCATGCGCCAACGAGGCCAGGCTGTTACGAATTGGAAGTAGTCAAAATTGAAGAACGTTCTATACTAAATATAGTTATGATAATTTTCACCATACTATTTTGAGTTAAAGAGTCAAATTTCAATGAGCTTTCTATCCGAACACCTGCCCAAAATCGCCATTGGCATTCTGGTAATAATTGTTGGCTTTTCCTTTATGTGGAAAGGATGGCAAGGTTGCGTCATGGGGCGCTTCCACTACTGGTCTGGCTTTTTGCCATTTACACTTCTGTCTCCCTGGGTTCTTCACTTGCCACAAGGCAAGCGCTCTCTGGTTAAGACCAAAGAAGGAATGTTGGCTCACGTTCTCATTGGTCCGTCATTTTTCTTGTGCGCCGTACTTTGTATTTGCGCCGGAACAGATTTAGTCGGCCTACCTGGCACAAAGACTCTCAATCACATTATTAACGGTGGCGATGAGAGCAAACCAACTTCGATCTCCTTTAACGAGAACACTGGCAAATACGACTTCCCTCTGGCCAAAAGAGCTAGCGAGAAATTCTACAAACAAGTGTTCGAGCACAGAATTCAAGAAGACACCGACCTTCTGGGCCGCAAAATCGAGAAAATTCTGCCTGATGAAAGAACCAACCTGAACGGTCAGGCTGTTTCCAAGAACAAGTACGACAGATAAAGGCAAGAGACGAACGGTATTCAAGAGCCGTCACTCAAAAGCCCCAAAGCGATTGCTCAGTTTAGACAAAAAGCCCTTAATTGGGCTTTTTTCTTAGGGGGCCATCAAATGTCAGTAAACATAAAGGTTCAGTACATTACGCTCTATTTAGTTAAGTAGTGTCGCGGAAGGCTCACCAGCGCTTGAAGGCGCAAGTTTGCGGTGCTACCATGACCTATTGAGATATAATCAGATATCTTCTGTATAACTACAATTTTTAAGAACAAGATCGGAGGTGAATTCGTTTGTCAGAGGTCAGAGTAGCCGAGGGTGAAAGCATTGAAGGCGCATTGAAGCGCTTCAAGAAGAAGATTCAGAAAGCTGGAATCTTGTCAGAAATCAAACGCAGAGAGCGTTACGAGAAACCAAGCGTTAAGAGAAAGCGTAAAGCTGAAGCAGCAAGAAAACGTCGCTCTTAAGATTCACCCATGACCATCATGCGAATTCCACATTCTAATTGATTGTTCCTAAAGCCCCAAGCAGCAAGCTGTTTGGGGCTTTTTGCTGCGCCGCCATACTATTGCCGAGACCTGTCCTCCCTCTAGGTTTAATCAAATGACGACTTCAGCCGGGAGTGAAAATGTAAGTACCGGGGAATACCTTCAGTAACAAACTAAATGACAGTTGCTTTCGCTAGCAAAGTCGTTTGGCGTTATTAACAGGGTAGTGGTGGGAGATTGTGAGATGGCAAGTAACCAAAAGAAGCAGACTAGCAAGATTGTTTCAGTCAGCACCGACACCTTAAAAGAACAACTCAACAGGGCCTATGACGGCCGCGGTCATAACAGTAAACTGATGACTAATGACCAGAGACAAGGTTTGTTTGAATACCTTTGGGATTTAAAAGAAAAAGCTCTTATGGAGCACAGCAAGTCTGTAGAGGTGCCAAGTAATTGGTTGGAAGAAATAAGCGACAACGCTGCAAACAGCCGCTCCAACTAGTTCTGACGGCAGTAGTCTTACTGTCAGCTCAACTGCCTTGCTTCGCCCAAACTACATTATCGAACTCAAATAAGACCCTCAAACAGCGTCTTTTGGTGCGTGAGCTAATTCTGCTTCAGGGCCACGCCAATCGCGCTAACCAAGCCTTAATAAGCAATGTAGAAGTACTGGCAAACCGCTTGCCGGTACTTCTTTCTTATGCAGATTCACAAGGCACTCAGAACCTCAACGACAATCAAGCCCTACTACAAAGCCTTGATAAAGTGGCAGGCCTTAACCCTTTCGAGCAAGAGCCGCATCTCAAAGCTGAACTGGACCGCACCAAAATGACTTTAGAATTTGAGGGTGTGGGAAAAATCAATGATGGCCTCAGACAAAAAGATGCACAAGCAGTGCGCAGCCGTGTGTTCTTCCGCCGACCGACCATAATCAATCCCACAGAACCAGTGCGCACTGTTGATTCGTTGCCTGTTGAAGATGGCGGCCGCTGGCCCGGCACAATCAATATATTGATTGACGCCACCGGCGCTTATGTAGTTTTTGCAACAGGATTAGATGGTCGCAGCGTCAAAGACGGCGACAAAACAATCTGCAAAAGCGGACACCTCAACTGATTTAAGACTTTTCTGAAAACTCAACCTGATCTAACTTCGGTAGCTCACCCAGTCTAGATCTAGGCTTATCCCCAGGTGATAAACCAACGCTATTCGGTAACCTCGTAATAGCAAACCTCAGTTGGAGAACGAACATGCAATCGAATCATCTCACAAGGATACTTGTGGGAGGGACAACTCTTGCCCTCCTGAACGCCGCTCTATCAGTATCAGTGATGACACTACCGGTATCAGCAAGAGAACTCGTCGCCAACGCCAATGCAGTCAATACAGCAGGCGCTAGCAATGCCGGTGTCAATGTGACCAGCCGTCAATCGAGACAGGCTCAACGAAACAGAAGTCAAAGACAAAGCAGCTATCAATCCAATCAACAAAATCAAGGCAACCAGAAGGCCAGTGAACAAGCCGATCCAGGCACACTGTTAGCAATGGCTG
>Ga0172379_10009550_pt1 | contig 11939 bp, 11 predicted proteins | sample GrowelOW334metaG_FD_119756 | JGI IMG/M metagenome (GOLD analysis project Ga0172379, IMG submission 119756) | Groundwater microbial communities from an aquifer near a municipal landfill in Southern Ontario, Canada - Groundwater well OW334 metaG | ecosystem: Environmental > Aquatic > Deep... | reverse complement strand
TGGAACACAATTTTTTTATAATTTCCGACGAGGTCTATAAAAATTTTATTTATGACGGCGCTTCCAAAGTTTTCTCGCTGGCCGAACTGCCCGAGTTCAGACGTAAGGTCATAAGAATTTTCAGTTTTTCCAAATCTTACGCTATGACCGGTTGGCGGATCGGTTTTATCCATAGTGACGAATCGGTCATTCAAGAAATTCTAAAAGTTCATGACGCGCTCGTAACCTGCGCGCCGGTTATTTCGCAGTATGCCGCAATGGGAGCTTTAGAGATGGGGGAGAGCGATGTTAACGAGTTCAAACAACAATACGAGAAACGACGCGATTTAATCTGCGCCAGACTGGATAGATTAAGCGGCTTTTTAGAATACGTTAAACCCAACAGCGCTTATTTTGTTTTTCCTAAAATTATTTGCCCCCCTTCTAAAGGGGTCCGCCAGCCGGCGGAAGGGGGGTTAAATTCATCAGATTCATTTGCCTTCGCTCTGGAATTATTGGAAAAAGTTCAGGTGGCGGTCGTGCCGGGCGTGGCTTTCGGCCCGAACGGCGAAGGACATATAAGGTTAAGTTTCGGCAGGACCGAAGCGCAGATTAACGGCGCCTTTGACCGGTTGGAAAAATATTTTAATGTTTAAACTCAGTTTAAACTAGGTTGATATGAACAAAAATAAATTTATTAATTGGTTAGAAAAAATGGGCGAAGCTTGGATTGAGCGCGACCCTCAAAAAGCCGCAAATTTATTCTCTAAAGATGTTGAGTATTACGAATCGGTTTTTGATTCCCCATGCGGCAGCTGGAACGAAGTATTAAATTTGTGGAAAGTCGTTCCTATTAATCAAAACCAAGTAACTTTTAATTTTGAAATTATCGCCTTGGCTAAAGATTTTGCTGTGGCGAATTTTAAAGTTACCAGGGTAATTTTGCCAACGAATAAAAAACAGGCGATAGATGGCATATTCATTATTAAATTAAATAATGAGGGCCTTTGCAATTATTTTAAGCAATGGAGGTCTGTAAAAGATCTATAATGTTATTTATATCCGTTTATGAAAGCCATTCTAAAGTGTTTATTAAAATATTATTTAAAATACATCACCAAATTAGTGATTTTAATCCACCGGCCTCTGATTATCGGCGTAACCGGCAGCGTTAACGAAGTTTTTACTAAAGAGGAAATCAAGCGCCAGCTAACCGAGGCCGGATACGAAGTCAGGTCAAACCCAAAAAATTTCAACACCGAAATCGGCCTGCCTTTAGCCATCCTAAATCTTCCCAGCGGTTACAATTCATACGAAAATTGGTTGCCGATAATTTTGCGAGCCTTTAAGTCAATTATTGAGCCAAAATTTCCTAAAATCCTGGTTTTAGGCTTAGGCGTAGCCGAACCGGGCGACATGAAATACCTAATGTCTTTAGTCAGGCCGAAAATCGCCGTGATTACAGACATAACCCAGCGCTATATTGAAAGCTTTGAAGATATGGATAAACTGGCGGGGGAGTACGAGCTATTAATAAAAACCGTTACCGCCCGAAAAGGCCATTTGATTTTAAATTATGACAACCCGCGGATAAGAAAATTGGCTGAATTTGATAAAGCGCCAGTTAAAAGCGTATTTTTCGGTTTAAACGAAACCGGACCGAAAAATTATTGGCATGGCAAAATTGTTGAAAAAAATCTGAACGGCCAAAAAATAAAAATAACTAATGACGGTCTGATAAGCGAGCATCAGATTCCTCGTTTCGGCCAGCATCATGTTTACGCTCTCCTGATCGGTTTGATTATTAAAAAAATTGTTTTAAATTTGAAATAATACACGGCGGGTGTCTGGCGAAGCTTTCGATTTTGATCGCATACGAAATTATTATATACAAATCAACAAATTAGCTCACGAATATCACAAATCTAAAATAAATGTTTTTTCTATAATTTGTAATATTTGTGAATGAATTTGTTGATTTGTGAATATAATATTATGATGTTCATAAAGAATAACTCGAGTAAAAATAGAAGGTTCGGCGCGAGCAAGAAGAGATTTGTCTATTCAAAAAAAACCTACGCCAATCCTTTTTTTCGGCGTAAAAACGCTTCCTTGGTCAGGCCGAACGGTTTTATGCCAAATAAAATTAAACTGCTGCTTTTCGCCGGCCTGATTTTTATCGCCATTTCACTTTGGCTCTTATTTTTTTCCACCTTATTCAAGATTAACCAAATTGAAGTAAGCGGGGCGGGAGAGAGCCTGGCCAGGGAAGTTGAAATTTTAGCCAGACAGGCGGGGGAGAATAGGCTGTTTGGAAAAAATAATTTATTATTATATGACAAAAACGAGTTGAGCCGGATTTTAAACGAGAAATATTATTTGCAAAATCTCAAAATAGAAAAAAAGCCTCTTCATAAACTCTTAATCATACTGGAGGAAAAACGCCAAACCGCGGTTTGGCGCGAAGATGATAAATACTATTATCTTGACGGCGAGGGCAATACTATCAACCAGGTTGATCCTTTGAATATCAACAGCCAGAGACTGCCGTTAATAGAAAATTTAACCGAAATAAAACTTGAAGGACGGAAAGCCAATATCAGCAAGTCTGTGATTGACTTTATCTTGGCTTTGCTTAATGAGTTCAAAAACAAAAAGCACGGCTTTGAAATTGAAGGCTTTATTATAGATAAAGATGTTAATACGGTTAAAATGGCGGTTCTTAACGGGCCGAAAATCTATTTCAACACAAGTGAAACGGTAACTCTGCAGGCGGCCAGGCTTGATTTAATAATCAAAGAAAAACTTAAAGACAGTTTTCTAGGCAAGGAATACATAAATTTAAGATACGGTAATAATGTTTACATAAAATAAATCCGGCACCTTCGCATTTCGGATATTTTATTTAATATTAGCTATATTTGCTGAAATTAGCCAATTTTATAGTATATTTAGGACTACGAGTTTTCTGTCATTCTGAACCGCCAGCCGGCGGTTCAGAATGACAAAACAAGTTGATTTGATAATTTGACAGTAAGCGCGTAAGTCCTAATATTAAAAATAATTTAACGGGGCTGATTTAAGGTTCCAAACATGTCATAAGACGGCAGAATTTAATAAAACACTAACTTGGGCTTTAAAATTTAGATAAACTGTGGTATACCTATAGCATGGGGCGGTTTAAATTTTAAGGCTAAACAATCTATGGAAAAAGTTTTTAAGACTTTATTCGCTTTGGGAGTAATAATTTTTTGCCTCCTGGTAATCGCGTTTTTTTTATTTGTTATAAAAATAATCTTATTATTTACGCCGCAGATTAATCTGTTTGGTTTGATTATCAGTTAACTTAGTTATAAGGAGAGGCTCCTATACGTCCCTAATTGGTTAAATTATATAAATATGATATAATAGGTTTATTAATCTATATTATGCGAAGTATCAATTACTTAAGAATGGACTATCGCCCGCTTCGCTCACTCGCGCAAAACTATGGATGTGAATAAACCAATTATTAAATACTTAAACGATTTTCTTGATTATTCCGAGATTGAAAAGGGTTTATCAAATAAAACCCAAGAAAACTATAAAAGATTTTTAAATAAATTTTTTAATTGGCTGCAGGCCGGCGGCCTGGGTGGATTAGAACCACGGCAGCTTACGACTGACCATATTTGGCAATATCGGGTATATCTATCACGCCACGCGAACCCAAAAAATAAAAAATTATTAAAAAAAACCACGCAAAATTATTATCTAATAGCCTTAAGAAGCCTATTGGATTTTTTTATTGAAAAAAAAATAGCCTCTCTCTCCCCTACCCAGATTAAGCTGGCCAAAGATAAGTCAGACAAAGAAATAAAATTTTTGAATCTTGACCAGGTGGAAAAATTGCTGCTGGCGCCGGACACGAAAAAAATTATCGGTTTGCGCGACCGGGCAATCTTAGAGTGCCTTTTTTCAACCGGCTTGCGCGTGGCCGAACTTGTTAGCCTGAATCGCGAGCAAATTAAAATACAAAAACATGATAGCAGCCTGGAAATCTCCGTGGTTGGCAAAGGCGAAAAAATAAGGACCGTATATTTTTCAGAAAGAGCTGTCGGCTGGTTAAAAAAATATTTAGATAAACGAGCCGACTTTGACGAAGCGCTATTTATAAATTACAAACCGGGCGCGGCCGGCAAGGAGGCCACGAGACGGCTAACGACTAAGAGCATAGAAGACATAGTAAAAAAATACATAAAAATAGCCGGGTTGCCGGTGATGGCGACTCCGCATACGATCAGACATTCCTATGCGACTGATTTACTAACTCAAGGAGTTGATTTAAGAGTGGTCCAAGAATTTTTGGGGCATAAAAATATCATAACTACCCAAATTTATACTCATGTGACCAACCGCCGGCTTAAAGACATACATAAAAAATTTCACGGCGGGAATAGACTGAAAAATTAATACTATTGAAAATACTGTTTTAGCACTTTATCTTTTTTAAACTTATTTATATTCCTCGTTACCTGGCGATAAAAGACCGGATAATGGCAGCGATTGATTATACGCCCCTTATAACGCGACCGGTAGGGCGGTTTCTGATGATGGGTGATTTCATGAGCAAGAGTGCGCAGGATTGAGGCAACGGCTTTAGGTTTTCTGAATTTCGGGGTAAAAATATCAATCGTGATCAGGCCGGTTTTTAAATTTGTCCGGCCAATAGCAAAACCGCGTTTGGTGTTAACGCGGTCGTCTTGGCGGCGCATGGGCCTGAATTTTAAGCGGTCTAAACCGATTAATTTAAGGCCGTAGTCGCAAACCGCCTGAACTATTTCTTCAAAGTCTTCAAGCATGTTTTAATTCATTACAAAGCCTCCGGTTACCCAGTCAAACTCCAATTGCCAGTTTCTGTCCGGACAACGCCAGCCAGGCGAACCCGGGTAAGGATAACCGCCGGTTTCCATGTCTACGATGCCAATAACGTAAAAATCGCCCTTGTTCACGTCGCAATTGGAATAACCGGCGGCATACCTATGGTATCTATAGCCGCTTGCCTGCAAATTAAAAAGAGGATCGCCAGGAACGTTTTTCATTATTTTCGCCGTAGAGAGCGACGAAATAAAAGTGTCATTAGCGCCATAAAAACCTACATCCCAACCGCCATAATCACTATCCGTGTTTGGCGGATACTGATTGTTATCCTGATAGTAAACTTCCAGGGCTTTCCTAATTTGCGAGATATCGGCCAGCCTTCTGGTATCGCGCGCCTTTTTTCTGGCGTTATCTAAAGTCACAATGCTCGAGGTCGCTAAAAAGCCGATGATGCTAATCACCACCAAGAGTTCAACTAAAGTAAAACCTTTTTGGCTTGAGATTAAACGCATGTTTATATTATAGCAAACTTAGGGCAGATATTCCATCGGATCAACCGGCACGCCGTTAAGCCTAACTTCAAAATGAAGGTGCGGTCCGGTCGTGGTCCGGCCGGCGCCGTTAGTTCCGGGAGTGCCGCCGGATAAACCGATCATCTGACCCTGGACTACGTATTCGTCCGCCTTAACGTAAATTTTTGAAACATGGCCGTAAACCGTAGCTAAACCATCGCCATGAATTACCATGATATAGCTATAACCCTTGCCCGCGTCTTTGGCGATAGCGACATAACCCGAGGCCGCGGCCCGGATAGTTGAACCCTGTCCGGCCCTGATATCAATGGCCGGATGTTCAAAGATATAGCGAAAAGGATAATCAGGATCATGAAAAGTCGCCGTAATCGTATTCTTAGCTACTGGCCAGATAAAACCCGCGTCGTTAAATTCCAATTCCTTGCCGGAAAGTTTGGAAATTCTCGCCCTGACGGTCTTTTCTAAGCTGACGATATCGGCCTCGGCCTGCGCCTGCTCTTCTTTAGCTAATTTCAATAATCTTTGATACTCTTTTTCCGATGATTTTGTTTGATCCAGGACGTAAACCTTATTTTGCTGTTCTGAAGCTAAATTTATTTTTTTCTCTTCCAACTCCGACTTAAATTTGGCCAAATCTTTTTTAGTTTGGGTTAGACTGTCCTGTTTAGCTTCCAGTTCTTTTTTAAATAGCTTTATCTCGGCCAATCCTTGGCTGATTTTTTTATTGATATCTTCCAGATATCTGGCCTGACTGACAAATTGGTCAAGAGTGTCGTTTAATAATAATATCTCCAGAGCTGATTTATTATCCTGCTGCTGCATCAGCCGAATAACCGAAGCGATGTTGGCTTTTTGTTTTAAAATTTGCTGGTCTTTTCCTCTGATCTCCAGATTGATTTTTTCAATTTCCAGATTGGCGCGGTCAATTTCGGTTTGCGCGCTTTCAATATCCAGGGCGGCTTTAGCCAAACGATTTTCTATTATAGCTAGTTGGTTATTCAAACTGGCCTTTTCTTTCTGCTTTTGCGCGATGGCTCGGGTATAGATTTCCTGCTGTTCCTGCATTTTTTTAATTCGGTCTTTCTTGCTCTGAATTTCCGCGTTTAGCTCCTTAACCTCCTGATTTTCCAGCTCCGCGTTTTGTCCCAAACCGATAATTGGGTGAAATAAAAAAAGACCGACGATAAAAATTGGTATAATTTTTTTTACTGCTTTCTTCATGATGATATTATAACATTTTTAACAAAAAAATTCTAATGCAAAGTCTAAAATTTCTAATTGCTCTAATTGCTAATTTACCTAATCAAATCCTCTGGCTTCGCCAGATCTCGCGAAGCGAAATGAAATGTGACAATGACTAATTTCTAAGTTTGATTTATTAGTCATTAGAAATTGGACTATTGATTAGAAATTAGGTCAATTAGATATTAGAAATTTAATAATTTTCAATTTTACATTTTTTTTATTGCCAGGTTGATTCTTTTTAAAGTTTCGGCCTTGCCTAAAACTTCAGCCACCTCAAACGGTCCGGGGCTAGCCGCACGGCCGGTTAAGGCAACGCGCATAGGCCATAAATAATCCCCCAGCTTAAACCCTTTGGCTTTTAAATAGCTTATGATCCCCTCTTCAAGGCTGTCGTTAGTCCATTCTTTCTCGGGAATTTTTTCCAAAAGTTCAAAAACGGTATGCAAATTTATTTTAACCTGTTCCGCGGTCAATTTTTTCCAGATTAATAATTTCGGCTCATAGTTTATCTCGTCCGCGAACATGAAGTCCGTTAGCTCCCCTATTTCCGATAATTTTTTTAGCCTCTCCTGCTCCAGGCCGATAACTTTTTGGATATAAACGTCGGATTGTTTGCCGGCGTCTTTAGTTAATTTCAAATTCTCGCCTAAAAAAGGCAGGCATAACTTAGTCAATTTTTCCAAAGACATTTGCCTAATATAGTAGCCGTTGAAATAATCCAATTTTTCCACATCAAAAATCGCCGGGCTGGTGCCGATATGCTTATAATCAAAATATTTTATCATCTCGTCCAGGCTTAAAATCTCATCGGTTTTTTCTTTTGGCATTTTATCCGAAACCGACGGATGCCAGCCCAGGAGAGAGATAAAATTCATTATGGCTTCGGGCAAATAACCTTTATTTTTGTAGTCCTCGGCCGCCACGTCGCCCTGGCGCTTGGATAATTTACCGCCGGTCTTGTTATTGATCAATGGCAGGTGAATAAACTTCGGCGACTGCCAGCCAAAAGCTTGATATAATAAAATATTTTTCGGAAAAGACGAGAGCCATTCATCGCCCCTTAGAACATGGCTGATTTCCATCAGGTGATCGTCAACCACGCTGGCAAACTGATAAGTCGGCACGCCGTTTGATTTTATCAAAACCTGGTCTTCCAGATCCCTGGCCATAAATTTTAAGTCGCCGCGCAATTCATCATTAACGATAACTTCCCCGGTTTCCGGCATTTTTTGTCTGATTACGAAAGGTTGGTTCCCGGCTAATTTTTCAGCGATTTCTTTCTCGCTTAAATCTCGGCAAATCCGATCATAGCGAGGCGGCAGTTTATTGGCTTGTTGTTCTTCCCGCATAGTTTTCAATCTGTCCTCACTGCAAAAACAACGGTAAGCGCCGCTTTTTTTTAATAGCGCGTCAGCGTGTTCTTTATAAATTTCCAGCCTCTCCGATTGTATGTATGGTCCGAAATCGCCTACATCTTTATTAACATTCGCATGGGCGCCCCGCATTTGCGGGGTAGCGGCGCGTATGATCCCCGGGCCTTCGTCAAATTTTATCCCGGCCCAATCTAGAATATTATATAAACCCTCTACCGCTCCTTTAACTTCCCTTTTCTGGTCAGTATCTTCAATCCTTAAAATCAATTTGCCATTTAAAGTTTTCGCGGTTAAATAATCAAACAGAGCCACGCGCAAATTACCGATATGAAGAAAACCGGTTGGCGAGGGGGCGAAACGAACTCTGATATTAGACATAAATTTATTTTATTGTTTTAAGTTTTTCCTTTAAAAGTAGAACCGCTAAAGTTGAACCCATGGCCGCGATTTTATTTTCTAAAGCCAATTTTAAGGCTTGATTTATGGCGATTAATCTAACTTCAGTTTGTTCAATAACATCTTCATCGGCCAGAAATTTTTTTTCAGTTTTAATAACATTTTTAGCGAAAAATAAATGAATCTTCCTGTTTAGCTGACCGTAGGTTTCATAAAATTCACCCAGCTTTATGAGTGGCGATTTAATTTCATAACCGGTTTCTTCCCTAAATTCTCTGGCGGCCGCTTTTTTTGCGTCCTCGCCTGCCTTAAAAGAACCGGAAGGAAATTCTATAACAGTGTCGCCGGTTAAATATCTATATTGCTTAATCATGACTAACTTTTTTTCCGGCGTCAGGCCGATAACCATGGCCGAGTCAAGACTGTCCCAATAGGTCCAGTCCTTTCGCTCTCCGTTCGGCAGCTCCACCCCGTCTTTTCTGACTTTAAAATATTTAGAATCATAAACTATCTCCGAACTGATTGTTCTCCATGATTTCATAAAAAGTTATTGCTTATTCACGGTTTCTAAAAATTTTTCCATGAATATTTTAGTCGCCTCCCGGCGAGCTGGAAAAACAGTCTCAATCAGATTTTCGGAAGGAACCCAGCGCCAGGCCCGATGCTCCCATAAATTTATTTTTATCTCGCTGTCGGTTCCGGTAAATTCGGCGATAAATAAACCCTGGCTTTGCCCCTTATAACCGCGCTGATTTTTTACCCGCGCGCCATATTTATCAAAATATCGGCTGAACTTATATTTAAATAAATTCTTAAAAGCCGCGACTGGCTTAAAATTAGCCGTGTTCAATTCTTCTCTTAATTCCCTGGCGCCGGCCACGAACAAATTTTCCCGGTCCGTTCCGCCCTGAGGCAGTTGCCAATGCCCCGGCTCGCCTACCCGCTCCACTATCAATATTTTATATTCAGTTCGTCCGTCCGTCGAGATTTCCTTCTTATACAGCAGCCCGGCCACGTTGCGCCGATAAAACCAGCGTAAAATAAAGAAAAAAATAAAAAAACGATAAGGGAAAACAATTATGGCTCGGTATATTCTCTTCCATCTTTTCGGCTGTTTTATAAGCCGCCAGAGCCATTCCAAGCCAACACTTCTCATCCATTTGGGCGCGCGTTTAGTCTTGCCGGTTAAAAAATCAAAACTTCCGCCAATGGCCAATCCTAATCTGGCTTTAGGGATATTCGCCAGATTATAATAAATAAATTTTTCCTGATGAGGAAAACCTAGGCCGCAAAATATTATATCCGGAGCGAATTTATTTACGGCCGCAAAATCATAGGGTCCGGAGCGACTAATGTCTTCAACTAAAAAATTTAAACCCGGAAATTTGTCCTCTAAAATCCGCCTGATCTCGGCCGCGGTTGATAAGCCGTCCCGCCAATTAAAAATCGCCACGTTTTTCTTTTCACTCTGGGCTAGTTTTAAAATTTCAAGCGTTAAATCGGCGCCAGTGATTCTTTCTGTATTTTTTTTATAAAACCAGGCGACAATTTTAACCGCCACGCCGTCGGCTAAAGCCATATCGGCATGGTTTAAAATGTACCAGAGTTCTTCGTCTTTCCGCGTGGCCTCTAAAATTATTTCCGGATTGGGCGTTACGATAAAATGCGGTTTCCAGTCGGCTAAAAATTCCCGAACTTTTTCTAAAACTTCGTCTTGAGGCAGATTCGTGATATTGACGCCTAAAATATTGATAGTCTCCATATGAATTTGAGCATCATTCCCTAATGCGCGTCGCGCAAAGACGGCGCGAATCAATTAATTTAATTATACTAAAGAAAGCCAATTTTAGCAATCTGGCCCAAGCTTGTCATGCCGGCCCCCGAGCCGGCATCCAGGATTAAACCTTTAAATCGCATATTATAAAAAGTTATCTTAAAAAATAATATTAATTTTATGCTCATATTTTCTTGCTCGCTCATGGATTGCGGGTCAAGCCCGCAATGACAGTAAAAAAATAGCCGCTGGCGTATGCCGGCGGCTTTGAGCTAACTTTTCGCAGTTAGCTTGCGCGGATACCATAAAAGGATCATCACTATGGTTTCCGTGAACAAAAACGAAATCGGCTGGGCCGCGTTGGCTAAGTCCCATTCTGGAATGGCGGCCGTGGCGAATACGCACGACACCCAGAACATGGTCCAACCAGCCTTGTCTTCTCCCTTAGGATCATGCCAAGCCGAAATGAATATCGGGATCATGCCGATCGCGATCGCTCCCAGACTCATCATGAGCCCGAGCGTCAGCTGTCCGTAAACTTGCCAGACCACGACGCTGGCGATGGCGGCGCCAAGGCAGGCGGCGTCAAGCCATATAAACCCCGGCTTGCCGTAGATCAGGGTTGCCGCGAAGGCGACCCATGAGCCGATCATGGCCCCCCAGAGTTGCCAGTTGTCTGACTGGCTCGCCCTCATCTCCCAGAGGACGATACTCTCCACGGTGGAGAATATCAGCCAAGGAGCCCAGAGCGGTTTGGCCCGCTTATCTCTGGCGATATACCAGAGATACGGCGCGTACCCCAGAAGGTACAACGCGCCTGAAACCCGCTCGGCGATTATCGCGAAGTTAGGCAGTTCGTCCTGCCTAAATCCTAACGCGACCAACGCCACGCCGATCAGGCCGACTGAAATCGCGATTATTTCCCTCCGCGACATACCGCGCGCTTCGCCGAGAAAGACCAAGGCGATAATGGCCGGAAGTGCCATCTCGGCCACTAACAGAATCGGCTGAATCACGGTAATAGGTGCTAACCCCCGTAGCCAATAGGCGAGCATGAGCGATGTCCAGATAGCAATAGCCAAAAGAAACACTTTTGCTATTTGGGTGTGCGTCAGCGGCGGACCGGCTTCATCGCGCCCCATGATCGCGAAGCGCGTGAAAAGAGCGCCTAACCAAGCGCCAGTGTACCAGACCGCTACGAAGGTTGGTAAGCTCAATCCTCGCACCGAGAAGAAGCGCATGGAAAACATGGCCACCCCCCAAATGCCACTGTAACCCAGTACCCAGAAGATCAGACCAGCTGATAATCCGTTTTTCGGGCACTTCATCCTGGCAAGGACTATCGCGCTGATAATGGACACAGCCACTCCGGCTGCCAGTACTGGCGTCAGCACCTCTAATTCGCCGAGGACCAGATAGCCAAGCCCGATGGCGACCAGGTCGTCAAGGTTGCTAAACATGGCCGTACGAGACATAGAAATGTCATACGCGCGCCAATGACAGTAGCAACCGAAGGCGTTGGCCGCGCCGATGCCCGCAACGACAGCAATCGACCAGTTCAGTTTAAACTGTCCGATAGCCACCATCGTAATTATGGCCAGCGTAGCCGCGAAAAAGAACTGCCACACGAGTTTCCGCGTGCGCGATCCTTCAGCTGCTCCGATCTTTTTAATGGCGATCGGAACCAAGCCGTACTTCCAAATGATCACTATACAGATCAGAAATTCCCATTTCATGACTTTCCCTCCCTTTAAATTGTCAATGTATTTCCGCCACTAT
>Ga0172379_10009549_pt1 | contig 11939 bp, 8 predicted proteins | sample GrowelOW334metaG_FD_119756 | JGI IMG/M metagenome (GOLD analysis project Ga0172379, IMG submission 119756) | Groundwater microbial communities from an aquifer near a municipal landfill in Southern Ontario, Canada - Groundwater well OW334 metaG | ecosystem: Environmental > Aquatic > Deep... | reverse complement strand
ATCTTATCTGCAACCGGATCAAGCATTCGTCCAAGATTTGTCTGTGTATCAAAAAGTCTGGCCAAATATCCATCTAAAAGGTCTGTAATTGCTCCGATAACAAAAAAGCCAAAGGCTAAGTTCCAATTTCGACAATACATTTGCCAAACAATCACAGGCGAAAGCAAAATTCTTAGCAAAGTAAAAATATTTGAAATATTCACCCAACGCTTGTCTTGTAAAATTTTGTGATACCAAGACCCAATTCCATTTGTCCAAATATTATCTTTCATAAAATCCTAGAATAAAATTAAAATCAGGTTTTCTGTAAAAATAGGCATTCTGGCGGACTTTCCGCAGACGTTATATAAAAAATAGTACTCAAAACTCATAAATATTCAACAAAATAAACGTAATTTCCAATATGTAATAAATATGATAAAATTATGACTAGTATTGAATAAGTTGGATTTAAAAGCATTTTACAGGACATTTTATATAAAATATGTTGAACGAATTTATATTCATATTACACATCATTTCCGTCACAATTTTGGGACTTATTGCCTTGAGATTAGGCAAATCTGCACTTATTTCCATAATCGCATTACAATGCATAGTTGCTAATATTTTTGTAACAAAACAGATTATGCTTTTTGGTTTTAATGTTACAGGAACAGATGTCTTTATAATTGGAGCAGAACTTAGCTTAAATTTACTGCAAGAGTTTTATGGAATGCAAGCAGCTAAAAAGGCAATCAAAATCAGTTTTCTAATGCTGTTAAGCTTTCTGGTTTACAGCAGATTTCAACTTTGGTACATTCCAAGCCAAGTGGACACAATGCACTCAAGCTTTTATGCCATTTTAAGTTTTACTCCGCGAATAATATTTGCATCAATTCTTGCATATTTCATAGCACAAAGCAGCTCTATTTTAATTTTCAGCTTTTTCAAAAAATTATTTAATAACAAATATTTCGCACTTCGCTCCGGACTTACCACATCACTCAGCCAATTTATTGATACGGTTGTATTCACGGTAGCAGCGCTGTACGGAATTACTTATTCTGTTGCACAAATTATAACGTTAAGTCTTACAATAAAAATTTTTGCGATTGCACTGGCAACTCCGTTTGTCGCTTTTGCTAAAACGATTTTCAAAAAAGCAGACAATAATGAACACAGCAACTCCCGAATTTAAATTTGAACTCATACACCAATCAACAAAATCTCGTGCACGTGTTGGCAAAATACACACACCGCATGGCATAATTGACACACCAAATTTTGTTGCAGTAGGAACGAATGGATCGCTTAAGGCAATTGATAATCAAGCAATTGAAACAAAAGAACTTGAATCTCTCGAAATCCAAATTATGTTCTGCAACACATATCATTTAATGCTTCAGCCAGGCTCAGAGCTTATCAAGCAAGCCGGCGGCCTGCATAAATTTATTAATCGCACCATGCCAATTATTACAGACTCCGGAGGATTCCAGGTTTTCAGTTTAATGTACGGTGGCGTACACAGCGAACTAAAAAGCAATGGAACAAAAACTCACGATAATAGTGTTTTAAAAATCACAGAAGACGGAGTACTTTTCAGGTCATATCGTGACGGTGCAAAAGTTTTACTCACACCCGAAACATCAATTCAGGCCCAAAAAAATATCGGTGCAGATATGATCGTCTGTTTTGACGAACTCCCCGGATATCACACAGACCCTGCCAAACTTAAACGCTCTCTTGAGCGAACACATCGCTGGGAAAAAAGATCATTAGACGAACATTTAAAAAATCCAAACGATCAAGCGCTTTATGCCGTTATCCACGGCGGTCTTGATCAAGATTTACGTAGCAAAAGCTGTGAATATTTATCGTCATTAAATTTTGATGGCTACGCAATCGGCGGAAGTTTGGGCAAATCTAGAGAACAAATGATTGAACTACTTAAATTTTTAATGCCAACAATAAGAACAGACAAACCCAACCATCTGCTCGGTATAGGTGATTTGGAATCAATTCATCAAATCATCCCACTTGGAGTTGACACTTTTGACTGCTCACATCCAACCAAAGCCGCTCGACACGGACAACTTTTCACAAAACAGGGAACAATGAGAGTTGTAAAAAGTGGAAACAGTACAAATTTTGGACCAATCGAAAAAGATTGTAACTGCTACACATGCAAAAACTATTCACTTGCCTATCTTTGTCATTTATTCAAAGCCCACGAATTGTCGGCATACACCCTTGCCACAATTCACAACTTAAATCACATGGTTGAATTAATGAAAAGCTACAGAAATAAAATTTTAAATAACGAAGTTTAAATAATTCAAAATTATAAATTTAAAACATCTAGGATTTTATATGAAAATTTATACAAATAATTTAATCAGATTAATCAAAATATTTTTTTTCTCATTTGTTTTTTTAAACTTGATCAACAAAAATCTTTTGTGCATGCAAGAGTATCTCCATCAAGTAGATACACCGGAAAAAGCTTGCTTTTATATTTTCAAAACCTACACAGATGAACTCTTGAATTGCATAAAAAAACACATCGATGTTAATTCTAGTGAATTTTTAGAAAATTTTATCGCAGATTTACTGCACGCCAGAAAAACATTTCCTGATGGTCGATCCACAATTTCTAATCAATTAATAGCTGACATGTTATTTTATTCGAATTCACTCGATATTTTAAAAATAACTCATGATTATTGGGAGAGTGCAATTGAAAAAATTTCAAAGCACTTCCTTCCACCCAATGATGACGTAGATGTTATTGAAATATTAACAATACTGAAATATAAACAGCTTGTCTTAAAACCTCAATAAATCACTCCCAATCACACTATTTTGTCGGCCCCACAAGCTTTTGCTTTACCCATTGATTTATGAATAAATCTCGTTCAACATTATTTCAATTGAATTCCAGGCAAAAATAAGTCCCTGTTTATGAGTAATTAATTCGTTCCCACCGTAAACTACATAAGATTGAACCTCATTCTGATTGGTAATATTTTGCCAATCAATTAGTCCCTTAAAAAAATCGGCTCCTATAGTTTTACCTGCTTTAATTTCAATCGGAATAGTATGTCCTAAGGTTTTTTCAATTACGCAATCAATTTCATGTCCTTGAACATCACGCCAAAAATAAATTTGTGGGCGATCACCAAGATTAAAACTGTATTTAAATATCTCACTCATAACAAATGATTCAAAAATTGCACCTTTAATGGGATGCATGTATAAATCTTCTGCCGTCTTAATTCCAAGTAACAAACAAATTAGTGCTGAATCATAGAAATATAATTTAGGACTTTTTGTAACCCTTTTATTAAAGTTATTATGATATGGAGCAACCAATTTGATAACAAAACTTGTCTCTAAAACCGAAATCCATTCCTTTGCTGTGTGGGGGCTAATCTCACAATCACGCGCCAGTTCGGCATAATTTATAAGATTTCCAACACGAGCAGCACAAAGTTTTAAAAATTTTTGAAAAGTAAGAACATCCGTTATTTTCAAAACTTGTCGAACGTCCTTCTCAACATATGTGCTAATGTAACTTGAACACCATTTTTGGACATCAATCTCTTGCGAATATAATCGGGGGTAAAAACCCTTGAGCAATTGAGCCTCCAAATTATCTATAAGCAAATTAGACTGCTTAAGTTCATTAACAGATAATGGCAATAACGTTAAAAGTGCAATGCGCCCAGCCAATGTTTGAGTTATTTTCTCATACATAAGAAAATGTTGCGATCCAGTTAAAATAAAAAATCCGGGACGATGCGCCTGATCAATGATTCCTTGCATGTACGAAAAAAGCTCGGGAACTTCCTGAACCTCGTCAATAATTACGCCCTTGCGTTGAGAAAAAGAGGTCAAAAACCCTCGCGGATCGTCCTTTGCAATCATACGTTTATCGATATCTTCTAAAGACACATATGCATACTCGGGAAATGCCTCTTTAACCAATGTCGACTTTCCCGATTGCCTAGGCCCCATAACGGCAACAGCAGGAAACTGTTTTGCCAAACTTAATAGCTCAGGCAAAATGTCACGTTTTATCATCATTTTCCAGCTCCTTTTTAGATATTTTGTAAAAAATGCACTCACACTGCATATTATACATAATATTTAAACATAACTGAATAGATCGAACTAAAACGTATATATTCCCCTGATTATTAATAAAAAGTTGTTGTAAAACTGCTTTTCCGGCTAAAAAAGCCTTTTGCTTACACGCTTTTTTTATAACTGGTACGAACACCACTAATTTCGACATAACCTCCAACAGATTTTACTATTTCCATAAGAGGACCCGCTTTTGCTGGATCTGGGGTTACCCCTGTAATTGGATAAAACAAAGTAACATTCAATCCATATTTTTGAACATAAGTAGTTACAGCATTTTTAATCGCCCCGATAATTTTTTCAGGAGGATTAGAACTTGCAAACACTTTTCCACCCATAAAAGTTAAAAAAACTTTTTGAGCATTTAATTTTACCGCAGCAAGCAAAGTTCCATCATATGCAACTTTCAAACAATTAGTATTTTGTGGCGAAGTATCCCCTGAACTATAGGCAGCAACAAATGGCACCTGCACAGTTTGTCCAGGTACCCCTTGAACTTTAAGATCTGAATGGAGTGCTATCAAAATTTTGGTTAAATCTCCGGCAAAATTTTCTAATGTACCAAGACTAACATGCCCTTTTGAATTTAAAGACAATCCATTATCTTTAAAAAAAGCATTAAATTGATCCTCTCCATCTTTATTTATAAATTTTTTTCTAGCTTCTATTCCAAGTTCAGTAGCATTAACAACAGCTCCAGCCTGTACCCCTCCTGATATCCATGTGTAAACCAAATCGTCATTTGCCGCAATTTGAAAAACGGCCCCATTATTTTCGGGTTTCTTCATAAAATCAGCAACATTCAAATTTTGGGCAAAAATCACATTAAATCCAGGATTTGACCCAACCTTCACATCACACATACTTTTTACTTTTGCTTCCAGCAATGGCAGATTCCAAAATTCGCATGTACAATATTTTTTGCCATCAATAACAATGTCTTTTGTAACTAATGGGTTTGCAACGCCACCCGACTTTACTCTCCCCAACTTCCCCTTCAAATCCTCCAGCTTCTCGCCCAACGATCCAAGTTTATTTTTCAATATCGCAAGATTGATTTTTAGTTGTTCAAGTTTGCCTTGAAGTTGTAATTGTGCTTGAGGTTGTGGCTGTGGCGCTGGGCGTGGGTCAACCACACCTATAACAGAAATTATTTCAGGCTTTTGTTTATTAAAATTAACCAGGTACTCCGGACCTTCTTCCTTATCTCCAACTATTTTTTTGACTTTAAAATTAAACGGATGTTCTGGGTATTTTGAAGCATCATACTGTTTTCCAGTTTTTATAAAAGACTGCATGTTATATACGGCTTTAGCGTCTCTAAGGGTATACTCATTAAATACAGCTACCTTCCCCTCAGCTTGATCCTCCACAAACAAAGATAGCATTCCTATACGTCTATATAAATATTTGTGAGTCTCGCTTGCAAAATCACATTTCCAAACAAATACCCCACGAGAAAGGATAACTGGGTTTGGATCCAATTCTATATAATTAAAATTCCTGATCACACTGTCTATTTTTATCTCAAATTTAAACTCATCCCCTGCCTCTTTTTCTTTATTTATAAGTACAGCATCAAAATTCTCTCCTATCTCATTTTTTTCTTTAATTTCACTTGGCGAATAAAGCCAAGCAAGAGGATTATTGGTTCCTCCCGTCCCGCCAAATGTTTTATCAATTTTATTCTTCACCACATAAGTCCCAGGTGTAAGCACATCTACTGGTTTTAACTCGGTTTGTGCAATAGGTTGAGGCTGTGGTTTAGTTTTTTCTGCTTGAGACCGTAAATTTATAAGAATACGCTGAACTTTTACATCACTCATGGCCTGTACAAAAACAGAACTAAGACTCGGAGTGCTTTTTAATTGTTCACCAATAAAATCATTAACATCAAACCACTTCCAATCTTCTTTCTCAATATAATCGTGAGCTATAGTTTTAGCTTCATACCGTGCATATAGCTTAGTCCAAACTTCTTTAAGATGCTCTTCGGGAACGTAATCAACCTTTACAAACCACGAGGAATGTTGGTAGAATTTTTGTCCGGGCTTTTGGATGGGAATAGCGCTAACATAAAATGAAGATTCTTCTTCAAATTTTTTTAAAAAAAATGTTCTGCCCTCTTCAACATGTTTTTCCGGCTCCGGATCATTTTTATCTGGAAACAAAAAAACTCCCATAGACTCTTCGTGAGCCTCTCTGGCTGCACCCATATTAAATTTAGTTATATTCTGACCTTTCCTTGGTCCATTTTTGAATTTATTATCTGTGTTCAATTTACCATCTGGATTGTCCTTACCTTTTTTATCAACCCCACCCGTAAAATCAGTCCACCCTCTCCCCTTTTCCTTCCCCAATAAAATAAGAGCTTTGCCATCTTTTATTGAATAAATATTTACACCCTCCGTTGCGAAAATTGAATTAAAAATAAATAAAAAAGACAGAAATAAATGTATGAATTTATTTTTCATTACAAAACCCTCTCCTAGATTTAAAACAAAAATTATTTGTTTATAAAACTAAGAGAGGGCTTATTTAAAAATCAATAGTTTAAGTATTTACAAGCAAGCTTCGCCCGGGGTTTATCAACCAGTTATCGAAAATCAATAACTTTCATAACCCCGGTGCTATATTTATGCCACAGCGCCAAAAGGCGCAGTTCAATAATTTGAAATTAAGTACATTTATAATATTAATACATATTAATTCAGCTATCCCTGTTTTGGAATTGCGGCATAGATGTAGCCCGTTTGGTGGTGATATTTTGTATGGCTTGCAGTTATAGATTGAGCAACCACGGGCAAATCTTTATTCGTGAATTCCAAAATGTTTAATCGCAAATTCCATTCGCCTTACAACAGTCTCTTTACCCAAAATTTCTATCAGATGGAATAAGCTTGCACCAACTGCCACACCTGTCAAAGCAAGACGCAACGGATGAATAAACTTGCCAGCATTAATCTGTTGTTTTTCTGCCTCTTGTCTAAGCTCACTTTCAACAGTTGCAGCATCAAAAATGCTTAGATTTTTATAACGCTCTAACAAGCCTTGCAAAAGCCCCGAAGATTGCTCTGTCCAACTTTTTGCTTTTGCGGCTTCATCAAATGTATGCGGATCTTTATATAAGTATGAACAAGTCTCAACATAATCTTGCGGGAACTTTACACGTTCACGCATCAAACCAAAAATCTGTTTTAAATAATCATCCGAAAACGCACCCCAGTGCTTTTCTTTCAAAATTGGTTTTACAAGTTCAAGCATATCATCGTCTGTCTTTAACCTCATGTGCTGCTCATTCATCCATTTTAATTTTTCAACATCAAATACAGCACCTGACTTTCCAACACGTTCAAGCGAAAATTCTTGAACAAGCTGTTCCAGTGAAAAAACTTCACGCGTATCGCCGGGATTCCAACCAAGAAGTGCAATAAAATTAACTAACGCCTCTTTCAGATAACCCTTATCACGATAATCTTCAACAGCCACATCGCCTTGACGCTTGCTCAATTTGCTTTTGTCAGGATTTAATAACAGAGGAAGATGAGCTATTTGTGGCATTTCCCACCCAAAATATTGATACAACAAAATGTGTTTTGGAGTACTTGGCAACCACTCTTCACCACGAATAATATGGCTGATTTTCATGTGGTGGTCATCAATTACAACGGCTAAGTGATAAGTTGGGAATCCATCAGATTTCATAATCACCTGATCATCAATATTTTTATAAGCAATTGTAACATTGCCACGAATGATATCATTGAACGTAAGCTCACCTGTCATTGGCACTTTCATACGAATGACATGCTTCTCACCAGCTTCTACACGTTTTTTTGCCTCTGCCGGATCCAATTTGCGGCAATGTAAATCGTAACGGGTTGGAAGCTTGGCGGCAGTCTGATGCTGACGAAGTAGGTCAAGACGCTCGGTCGTACAAAAACAGTAGTAAGCATGTCCGGCTTCAATCAATTGCTCGGCATACTGCTTATATCTTGGTAAATTTTCAGATTGAATATATGGCCCAAACGGTCCGCCTTTTCCCGGCCCTTCATCAAAATCAAGCCCGGCCCAGCGCAAAGTTGCAATCAAATTTTCAACAGCACCTTCAACCAAACGGTTTTGATCGGTATCTTCAATACGAAGCACAAACTTACCATCATGTTTTTTAGCATAAAGATATGCGTATAATGCCGTTCTAAGTCCACCGACGTGTAAAAAACCCGTTGGACTTGGGGCAAATCTTGTGCGTACTTCGTTCATATTTAAACTCCTAGATTTCATAAATGGAATAATTTTATTCATGGATCCCAAAATAAATTCAGGATAACAGTCGATGGTCGTACCAATCGTTTCTTTATATATACCAAAGTAAAGGTTTTTTATCAAATTTTGCTACTATGAAAAGACAATAACAAAAACATTACATGAAAAATATTTATATAATATCCAATTTACGAAAAATAAAAACTAAATAACCAGATTACTTGCAAAATATAAAATTTTTTATTATAGCTTATATTCAAAGAATTAATTCTTTGGTTACAAAAAGAGAGAGAGAGATTCATGAAGAAGGTGATTTTAATTCTATCACTGGGCATTACTCAGTTTTGTGTATTTTTTCATTTAAATTCCGTTCATAAAGGTTCCGAAACAATCGTATCAATCGAACCCCAAGCAAATTTTTATTCCGGTGACAACGACAATAAAATGCTTGCATTTGGTTGGTTCAGGAATGGTTTCACCTTGGAAGACTCAAATACATCATGCACATTTGACTCTGCATTTCCAGTCTCCGGTACTGTTGATCTAAATGGAGGCTCTATTTATCTAACATCAGATATGCATTTTGAAAACATCACAACTCTTAATGATCTCGGTGATCTTTACGGAAATGGACACATAGTAAGCCTGGATTCTAGCGTAGAAAGATTAATAAGCTCTAATATAAATACCCAATTTCAAAATATAGACCTCTTCGTACACTCAGATTTACAAATCAGCGCAACATTATTATTTAACGGGAACTGCTACATTAACGGACGAGATCGCAGAATGGAGTTAGACCCAAATATAGAAATTATAGTAGGCAAAAATTCAACATTGACATTGAAAAATATAAGTTTGATTGGACTTCAGAGATATAATCTTAGGTGTTTTGACGAAACTGGAACAATTATCTTGGACAACTCATCTTGCAATCTAGACGAAAATTATAATTTCACGGTTGGCAGCTTGCAAATGTTAAATAACGTAGATTTTTCCGGATCATACACATTTTTTTATGACAGTTCACAATCGCTTACTCTGCATACAAACTCTCATTGCAAAATTACATCGGGAACAACTCTTGGCGTAAGAATAAATAACACCTCTTGTGGGAAAAATTTTGTATGGTTTGACGACAATACTTCGGAATTTGAATTTGTAAATTCTTCCATCACAATTGGGACGGGAGGAATACTGTTAACCAGGGGAACGGTCATTTTTGACGGTAGAGTAAATATAGATGCACACTCAACCAACACATCTAACGGACTCATTTTTGGCACCGGTGTAGCAGCAGATGACATTCTTGTAAAGTTTTATCCCGCCGCAAGGGTAAATTTCACCAACAGCCATCTAACATACAATCTTACAAATCCCAACAGCTTTGAATCTGCATCAAGTTTTTCAAAAGTTATACGTGGCCCATCAAGCTGTTTTTATATCAAAAAAAATATTGTCTATTCCGATATTACGATCATGGTTGAACCAACATCAACACTTTTGGTTGATCCGGGAACTCTTGTAGATTACAACAATTGCACAATGAATATGCCTTCAAGCAAATTCTCAATCACAGGAGCAAGATTTAATACATACACATCATTACTTGACGGAGACGATGAAATATTTATTTCGGATGGAGTTTTGCCGCTTTATACACTTGTAAAAAATTCCGGTAATGCTATTAAAGGAAATGGTGATATAAGCGGTGCAGTGACACTATACGACAGTAACGCTCAACTTACTTTCAATTTAACCGGACAACTTTCAAATTATGTTACATTAAATGGCGGTAAAGTTTTGCTCAATAGAGATCTGGAATTTGCACATGACAAAACATTTTTGGGCAGCGGCACAGTAAATTTATCAAGCTACAATATCAAGTTTGGAATTAACAACTTAAATTGGACCGATTCTATTTACTGGGATGGAGATTCAGGATCAATTGAACTGAACTCAGATGTTACTCTTGCTGGAACATGGACTTTTAGCGGAAACTGCAAAATTAAAGGCAATAACAACATCCTGCAACTTGACTCATCGGCTTGCATTATTGTAGAACGCGGATCGACACTATCAATTGAAAATTTAAATTTTTATGGATTAAAAAATACAAATTTCAAATGCTTGGATGACGCGGGAACAATAACACTAGAAAATAGCAGATTCATTCTTTCAGATAACTATAATTTTGAGAACGGAAAACTAACTATCAATAATTTATTACAGATAAGACAAATCAGTGATGAACCGCTTACTTTTGCCTATAAAACAAACCAACAAAGCATAATAAATTCGTGTGGAATTCTTTATATCAATGAAGGAATAATTTTCAGCTATGAACCGACATGCAGTACAAGAGATTTAATTAAACTTGGAGCCGCAGGATCGAAAATTGTTCTTGACAAAGCAACACTTCATTCAACAAGTACCGGAATGCAAATGACCAAAGGAATCTTAGAAGTTAACGGCGCCTGCTGTGTTGCCAGCGATGCAACATGTATAGCCGAAGGCGTAATATGTGGAGATGGTATATCCACAGAAAATGATTTAAAAATTAAAATTTTAGCTTCATCAAATTTGGAAATAACATCCGGTTGCATGATTATGAAAAACTTAAATTAAGAAATTTAGATATATTCCGGCTAAAATCCGGAACAATAAAGGGAGAGTGTAATGAATTTTATAAACCTAAAGATATTAAGTTTCTGTACAAATATATTAATTTTATTTTCTCTAAATAGTTTAGAATCCTCAAGCGTAACCTTCGGATCAAAGTACTCAACTATTAAAATTGACTCCGGAGCCTCTTGCATATTCGAAAATCCACGCTACATCGAAAATGGAGTAATAAACAGAGAACAATACGGAATAGCGCGTGGAGCTCCAATAATATTTAAATATAGTACTTTTATCGATTGTGGTAATAAGCTTAAAATTACAGGAATTTTGGACCCAAATGAATATATATTTATGTTAAATGGTGAGGGCCTATTTTCCGGACGAGCAGGAAGCTTTTATCAACCAATAAATGTTAGCGGCAAAAACAATGTTATTGAAGGCAATCTAACACTAGGTAACGATATTACACTTCAAGATTTAAACACCTCCGTTTCTGTAAATTTGATAAGTAATTTAAACGGAAACATATATTTAAACAGTGGAATGCTGTGTTTAATGGAAAACAATTTAAAATTTAATGATGGCAAGAAAATTGTTGGGCCTGGAACAATTTGCGAAAGCGGAAGTAAATTAATATATGGAGCAAAACCTCTTACTTTTAGCGAAAATTTATGTTTTGTGAATGCAGAAGATATTCAATTCAATGCGGATATAACACTGCAAGGAAATTGGACATTTAGCGGAAACTCAACACTCGGAGGAAATTTAAACTCCTTTTATATCCAAAATGGTAAAATAATTATCGACAAAAACTCATCTCTTTTAATTAAAGATATGATACTTCATGATATTCAAGATGGAAATTTATTTTGCATGGATAACAATGCAACAATAACATTCCAAAACGTAACGATATATCT
>Ga0172379_10009548_pt1 | contig 11939 bp, 11 predicted proteins | sample GrowelOW334metaG_FD_119756 | JGI IMG/M metagenome (GOLD analysis project Ga0172379, IMG submission 119756) | Groundwater microbial communities from an aquifer near a municipal landfill in Southern Ontario, Canada - Groundwater well OW334 metaG | ecosystem: Environmental > Aquatic > Deep... | reverse complement strand
TCGAAAGTCTGGCGGCTTTATTTCCGCAGACCAATTATTTTGAGTGCGAGCTTGCTGAAAACCACGGATATACCCCGGTTAATCATCCCTGGCCCCGTCCGGTGAGAAGACAAAATGTGATTGGGGGGGACAGGCCATATCAGTTCTATAAGCTTGAAGGGGATGAAGTCCACGAAGTGGCGGTAGGTCCGATCCACGCCGGAGTGATTGAACCGGGGCATTTCAGGTTCCAGTGCCACGGGGAATTGGTTTACAATCTCGAAATAAATTTAGGGTATCAGCATCGCGGCATTGAAACGCTGTTCCCGGAAGCGGAGCCGAACCGGAGAATCATGCTTGCCGAATCAATTGCCGGAGACACCGTGATCGGTCACACTTACGCGCACTGCAGTGTCATCGAGAGCTTGTCGAATACGCAAATAAGCCTGCGCGCCCAGGTCATCCGATCCATTGCCGAAGAACTGGAGAGAATCGCCATGCATTTGACCGGTCTTGGCGGCGTGGCCAATGACATCGGCCTTGCGATTGCCGCATCTTCCTACGGCAGATTGAGAACTCTTGTCATAAACAGCCTGGCCGAGTTGTCCGGATCAAGATTCGGGCGCGGCCTGTTTGTTTACGGCGGAGTGCGTTTTGATTTTGACACTGAAAACATCAAGCGCATAATAAAAAATCTGCACACTGTAAGGAATGACGTGACGGACATAAACGATTTTATGTTCTCTTCGCCCGGTGCGCTGGCGCGTTTCGAAAAAACAGGCGCTGTCCCCAATGATTTGGCTTTGAAAATAGGACTGGTCGGACTGGCCGCGCGTTCATGCGGCATTGATTTGGACGCACGGATAAATTACCCGTACGGCGCCTACCGCTATTTTCCGGTTTCGCAGATAACATTGTCCACCGGAGATGTTTTTGCGCGAACCCGTCTCCGTGCTTTTGAAATCGGTGAATCGCTCCGCCATATTTTCGAACAGGTTGAAAATCTTCCCCAGGGCGAAATCAAAGTGGATTCAGGCGACACCGAACCGGCTACCGGGGTAATCTCGATAGTTGAAGGCTGGCGCGGAGAAGTGGTTCACATTGCCGTCACTGATGAAAAAGGCAGGATTTCAAAGTATAAGATTAAAGATCCGTCGTTTAACAACTGGTACGGATTAAGTCTGGCGTTGCGCAAGGCGGAAATTTCTGATTTTCCGCTCTGCAACAAAAGTTTTGATTTGTCATATGCCGGGCATGATTTGTAAGTAAAATCTCGGGAGGACAGCGCTGTTATGATAGATGCTATAAGGCTCAGAATACTTCAGGGCGACCCCATAGTTCACGATGTGAAAAATGTGAGCTTGCCCAAACTGTTTCGCGGCTTGCCGGCTATTGCGGATAAGCCCTGTCCCGAAGGCTGCAACAAGTGCGCGGCGGTGTGTCCTGTGAAGGCAATCACGACGGATCCGTTGAGGATTGATCTCGGCCTCTGCACTTTCTGCCCGTTGTGCGAAGAAGCATGCCACGGGAAGTTAATTCACTACACCAATAATTATCATTTGGCGACGGATAAGAGGGAAAATTTGATTGTAACTAAGGACGCCAAGGCGATTACTCCGGCAAAAGCGTCAAAGAAAATCCGGGATTATTTCGGGAAGTCATTGAAGTTGAGGCAGGTTTCCGCAGGCGGATGCAACGGCTGCGAACTTGAGTTGAACGCATTGGGCAATGTGAATTTTGACATGGGCAGATTCGGTATTGAATTTGTGGCTTCCCCGCGTCATGCGGACGGGATTGTGATAACCGGCCCAATCACTCAAAACATGTCCAAGCCCCTTGAGATTTGCTATGAGGCGGTTCCCAACCCCAAGATAATCATTCTTGTCGGTGCCTGTTCTATTTCAGGACATGTCTTTGAAAATTCAGCTCAACTGCAACGGAAATTCCTGGAGGAGAATAAAATAGACCTCTACGTTCCGGGCTGTCCGCCCCATCCCTTGACTTTCATAAGCGGCATTCTAAGCTTCATCGGAAGATAGATGTTCCGGAAAAGCAATAGGAATTCTGTTTCCAGCTTACAGGCAATGAGTTTGAAAATTGGAAATCACAGGTTGTGATTTCCAACAAGGATAAGATAGGCTAAGAAAACTGCCATACGCCTTGACACCGCTCAGAATTCTCCAGAATGAACTCCTGGCGGATCCCAAAGCTGGCAACGTCATCGAACACAGCGGAGGTTTGAGAAAAATCCGTTTCGGCATAAAAGGCAGGGGGAAAAGAGGAGGAATAAGGATAATATATTTCTATCATGAGCTGAAAGTCAGGATTTATCTTCTTGTTTCTTATAGCAAAAACGAAAAAGATGATTTGTCTGCAAAGGAACTTGAGATATTGAGAAACATAGCAAAGGGATTAAAATGAAAAAAGAATTATTCAAACAGCTTTCGGAAAGTCTTGAAGAAGCTGTCGAGATTCACAAAGGCAAGGCAAAACCTTCCAGGGAATTCTATTTCTCCTCGCTTGATATCAAACATGTGAGGGAAAGTCTGGATTTTTCACAGTCCAAGTTTGCACACCTGAGCGGCGTAGAAGAAGTAGCACAGGCATTCCTGCCTGTGATTGCCTTCGGATTTAGGTGTTGCACGCCACGGCGAACCACTCCCGAACTTACGCATTCACGAATCCGCCTATACTGATAAATTTACGAACTTCCAGTCAGTGTCAGTCCATGGCAGGCTCTTCAACCCGCAAATGAAAATTTCCGGAATTGAAACAGTTTCGCATTTAGTAAAGGCGGACAATAGCTGGAAGTCTTTATCTTCCGCAAAGCATACCGATTAATTTTATATTACCTGATTCTTCCCAGCAGTCTCAGCAGTCCGTCGAGGATGGCGGCTGGATGCGGGGGGCATCCGGGAATATGCAGATCCACCGGTACAATCGGCTCCGCGCCGTTGTTCTCATCCGGAACGCCTTTATAGATTCCTCCGGAAATTGCACAGGCGCCTACGGCTATTACGATTTTTGGCTGGGCTACGGCATCATACGTTTTCTTCAGGGCCAGTCGCATGTTTGGTGTGACAGTGCCAATCACGAGAAGTCCGTCGGCATGACGCGGCGATGCCACAAACTGGATGCCGAACCTGCCAAGATCCCAGGCGAGGGTGTTGAGGACATTGGTGTCGGACTCGCAGGCGTTGCAGCCTCCGGCGCTTACCACCCGGAGTTTCAGGGAACGTCCGAACAGGGATTTCATTTTCTTGTCAAGAGCTTCCGCCGGCTTGAAAGTGCCGCCGTCAATTATAAGATCGTCTCTTTTCCTGGTCGCCATCGAATAGTTTTTGGAAAAGGTGATTGCACCTGCCGGACATTCTTTCGCGCAGTTGCCGCAGAAAATGCATATTCCAAGATCGATGGAAACCCCTTTCTCCATTTTATTGATGCAGGATGCCGGACAGGCGGCAACGCATTTCCGGCAGCCGGGAACGCATTTGCCTCCCTCAAGCAAGGGAAGGCCGAGATATCTCTCGGGCATTTTCATTTCCCTGTTTGGAAACGGGGCAGTCCTGTATCCCTGTTTTATTCGAGCCGATATTACTTTAATCATAATAAATTTTCTCCGAAAATTTATAAATCATGTCCGCAGTATGACAAATTAAAACTTTTGTTGCACAACGGGAAATTATATATGGTTTCATTCTTCAGGACATTTGCCAGGCCGAACCAGTTATGAAAAGAAGGGTCTACGATTTTATAGCGGGCGAAATTCCCTTCCGAATCCGTCACCGCAGTGTGACAGATTTCGCCGCGCCAGCCTTCGGCAAGGGAGACTGTAATGGAATCGGCCTGCGGCTTTCCGCATTCCTCGAGGAGCTTTCCGTCGGGGATGTTTTCGAGCTGTTCACGGATGAATTTCACGGAATTCCTTATTTCAAGGATGCGGACAAAAGCCCTGGAGAAAACATCGCCGGTGTGGTATGTGGAAACCGGGATATGTGCGAAACGGTAGATTCCCGAAGGCAAATCGAATCTGACATCCTGTTCGACACCGCATGCGCGGGCGGCGGGTCCGACTATCCCGAGTTTGCGGCAGAGTTCCGTTCCGAGTGTTCCGCATTCTTCAAAACGGCTGAGGATTGAAGCGTTGTCCCAGAGAAGATTTGCTGCGTTTACGGTATCATTGAATGCGGAGTCCAGCCTTTTCAGGATTTCTTTTTTCATTTCAGGATCAATGTCGAAACTGACACCGCCGGGCCTGACAGTGTTCCGTCCGAAACGGTTTCCGCAGATGAGTCCGGTTATGTTCAGGAAGTCGCCTCTGATGCGGCCGCAGTAGGAGGAGGTGGGCAGATAGCCCACGTCGCTTGCGATGGCGCCGATATCGCCGGTATGGTTTGCAATCCGTTCAAGTTCCAGCAGGATTCCGCGGATTGTCTGCGCGCGGAGGGAAACCCTGCATTTGGCGAGCGATTCGATTGCCTCGCAGTAGGCGATGGAATGTCCGATGGAAGTGTCTCCTGCCGCCGTTTCCATAAGGTGGATTGTTCTGGGTGCGGGGCCGCCGACAAGCTTTTTCTCTATGCCTCGGTGCTGGTAGCCAAGGGATATTTCAAGGTTGAAAACTGTTTCGCCGTGACACTGGAAACGGAAATGGCCGGGTTCGATTATTCCCGCATGGACGGGGCCGACCGCGACTTCATGGACTTCCTTGCCCGAGACCTGGTAGAAGTCCGTGACACATGGAAGGATTTCCACGTCGGGTTTCCTCCCCCAGGCGTCTCTGGATCTGTCGTAGGAATGGTGGAAACGTATCGGTTTGAGCCAGGGATGCCCTTCCGGTTTCACCCCCCATTGCTCCGCAATTTCGCGCTCGAACCACTGCGCCTGTTCGCAGGCGGGTGTAAGCGAGGGATAGCTTTCCCCGACTTCGGTGGAGAAGAGATACAGGATTCCCTGCCTGTCTTTTGCGATGATCGCAAAAATCCTGATCACGCTGTTTTTTGAAGGCATTCCGAACAATGAGGAAATCCTGCCTCCTTTTTCGATCAGCATCAGCAGTGTTTCCCTGAACTCCTCAAAATCCAGAAGCGGAACTTTTTCGAGCTGTACGGTTTTCCCGTTGAAGATGTTCATGTACGGGGTCGGCGCCATCACGCACCCCCGAAGATGAATGCTACGCTGTTTAGGATATCGGTCAGTCCGGGGGGAATATAAAGACCCAGGAGAAGAGTCAGCAGGAAGAGGATTACGGGAGGTATTATTCCAAATGAGGATTCCTTTTTCACCGGCTCGCTGTTTTCCCCCTGCGCCATATTCAGCATGATGTAGGACATCGCGGCGAAAATAATTGCAAGCAGCAGCAGGAACAGCCCGGCAATCAGGTAATGCTTCTGCGTTATCGCCGATTTGAAGATTGTGAATTCGCTGACGAAAAGTCCGAACGGGGGTGCGCCTGTGATTGCGAAAAGACCGGCAACCCAGAGCGCTCCCGTAACCGGAATACGCCCCAGCAGTCCTTTTACATCGGAGGAAATGCGGGTCTTATAGACGAAGAGGATGTTGCCGGCGGCAAGGAAAAGCATTCCCTTTGTGAGCGAGTGGTTTATCAGATGAAGCAGTGAACCGAAGACAGCGGTTCCGCCAAGCCCGATTCCGAGCGACAGAATCCCCATGTGTTCTACGCTTGAATATGCGAGCATCCGTTTGTAGTCCTTCTGTCCGATTATGAAAAAAGCGGCCACGGCCATCGAGAAAAGCCCGAAGAAGACCAAAAGGCCGCAGCTGAAAGCCGACTGTCCTGCGGCTATGCACACCTGATGAATCCTCAGGATTCCGAGGAAGGCGCAGTTCAGCAGCGCGCCTGAAAGAAGGGCTACAAGTGATGGCGCCTCGCTGTATGCGGCGGGAATCCACGTGTGAAGCGGGGCGAGTCCCATTTTAGTTCCGTAACCGACAAGGAAGAACAGGAAGGCCACCTTGAGCCACTGAGGCTGGAGGTCTGCGCTGTTCAGCAACAGCTGGCCAAGGACAAGATTAAGTCCTTCTCCTTCAATCATTGACGCGGAATACGTCAGGATCAGGGTGCCAAGGAGCGCAAGTCCTATTCCGACCGAGCAGATCAGCACGTATTTCCATGTCGCCTCGAGTGAATGCTGGTGCCGGTGGAAATAAATCAGGGGGGCGCTTGCGAGAGAGGTCGCTTCGATGCCGACCCACAGCAGTCCGAAATGCTGGCTTGCGCAGACAAGAGTCATCGCTGAAAGAAAAAGCTGGAGGCAGGCGATGAAAATGCTCTCAGGTGTGTTTGTGAATATGAAACCCTCTTCCGAAATCTGCTGTTGCTGATGTTCCCTGCCCAGATATCCAACCGCGTAAACTGATGATGCGAGGAAAAGAATGCTGCTTACACTCAGGAAAAGAAGGCCTGCGGAATCCAGCGCGAGCCAGCCGTTGAGCAGTATTTCCGGAGCTGAGACCCAGGCGGCGGCGGTGAGGAGACAGTGCAGGACGGCGGTTCCCGCGAGCATGCTTCTCCGAAGGAACGCCGAGGATACGAAAAACGAGGCGATTCCTGCCAGCGCCGGTATTAAAATTAAAAGTGTCAATATCATCAGGTGTATTCCTTATTTCTTCTCCAGCTTGGCCGTGTTGATATGATCAAATGCGCGGTTGATATGGAACGTCATGATTCCCAGTATGAAAACCATGACGAAAACGTCAAAGATTACTCCGACTTCGACAAGGAAACTCTGTTCGATCAGCAGGGCCGAACCGAAAACGTAAACCCCGTTTTCAAATACTATGTAACCGATTGCCTGCGTGATCGCCTTCACCCGGCTTACTATCATGAACAGGCCGCAGAAGACTGTGAAAATGGCTACGGGCAGCGCTGACGCCGAGAGAGTGGTGCCGTGGAGCGGGATCTGCCTGCAGACCCAGAATGAGAATGTCATGGCGATCACACCGATTACGATTGAGGCCCCGTACCCGACAAACGGTTCAATTTCCCTTCTGACTTTCACCGAGCGGAGCGTGTGTTTCAGGAGCACGGGAAAGACTATTCCCTTCACAGTCAATATGACGAGAGCCAGAAGATACGGGGGATACGAGAAAATGATGTGGGTCTCCCGTACGGTGAGAATTGGCAGGAACGCGATTATTATTCCCTGGAACGTGATGATCCTGATACACGCATCCAGCCGGCTGGACGCAAGAAGGCTGAAGTTCGTCAGCAGCAGAATTATCATGACGCAGTCGGGAATGTTCATTTTTTCACCTTAGAGTTAAGCTCAGGGCTATGATTGAAAGCGCGGCGGCGGTAATGAGCATCTTGGGAACTTTATCCAGACGGAAACGGGCCATTGCCGACTCCACCGTTCCTACCAGCACCGCAAGAAGGAATATTCCTCCGAGGAAAGCGGCGGAATCGCAGAAGTAGTTCCCGGTTTTGAAAGGAAGCGCAATCGAGATGAGAACAGTTCCGAACGCCCACAGTTTCAGTGCGCTTCCGTAAAGGATGTACGCAAGATCGGGGCCGCTGTTGTCAAGTATCATTACCTCGTGGATCATTGTCAGTTCAAGATGCGTATTTGGGTCGTCTACGGGAATCCTGCAGTTCTCCGTCAGGAGCACCAGCAGTATTGTTGTCATCACAAGGAGGAGCACCGGCAGATTCGAGAAGGAATTCACCGCCAGTTCGGAGAAAATCCCGTTTAAGGAAATCCTGTTGCTCAGGGAGGCGAGCGCCGCCAGTGCAATAAGGAAGGCGGGTTCCCCGAGCGCGGCAAACTGGACTTCCCGGCTTGCCCCCATCCCTTCAAAACTTGAACCGGTGTCGAGGGCCGCCGTAACCGTGAAAAATCTCGCCACGCCGAAAAGATAGGCGAACAGAATAAGATCGCCCGGAAACGAGATTAACGCAGGGGCCGCGCCTGTCGCCGGCAGCAGCATCAGGACACCGACGGATGCTGTGAGCGTCACAACCGGCGCCGCCCTGAAAACCCAGCCCGTGGTGCTGCTGTAGACAACTCCCTTCCTCAGTAGCTTGAAAAGGTCGTGGTAAAGCTGGAGGACCGGAGGCCCCTTCCTTCCCGCGAAAAACGCCTTTGTCCGGTTGATTATTCCCGGAATCACCGGCGCAAGCAGGAGCGCCGCAAGAAAACTTGCATGAGTCTTCAATATGATTTCACTGGACTGTGTCATCTGAAAAAGTTCCATGTCAACAGGGTTAAAATAGTTATTATTATGTAAAGGATGAAGACGTGGATTCTTCCGCTCTCGGACCTGATCAGGAACGTGGAGAACTTTTTGAACAGCCCGACGATCGGAGTGAATATGTATTCCTGCCAGAAGTCGGGGGTTTCGCTCGAGAAGGAATTGTTGCCGGGGAAAGTTTCCGATGTTGCGGGGCGTTTGAATCTTGTTTTCAGGAACGTGGAGAACAGCCCCGTGACCGGGCTCGTGAATGAGGAGGACGTATATTGTATTCTCGGAACGGATTTTGCATATCCGCAGTCCCATGTGGGCTCCTTTGTTTCCATTTCAATGCGGGGCAGCGCCTTCCTCAACGAGTAGAGGAAGCTTCCCATGATGATGAGAAGCGAGGAGAGAACCGTGATTGACAGAAGCGGAAGTGACGCAATCTTGAGCCCGGTCCTGCATGCCGGTATTTCAATTCCTGAAATCTGCGAGACCGTGCCTGCAAGCCATGCCGATATTGTCGGACCGGAAAATCCTACCGCAAGGCACAGCATGGAAAGTATGATCATCGGCAGAAGCATCGGAATTCCCGGGTCTGCGGTGTGTGAGGTTTTGTCCGATCTCGGCTCTCCGAGGAAAACAATTCCGAACGCCTTGGAGAAACATGCCATCGCAAGTCCCCCGATGAGCGCAAGTGAGGCGATGACGACAATTGAACAGAGGGAAAGCGGAAGGCTCGCTGAAGTTATGCCGTAGAAGGCCGCCAGGAATATCAGGAACTCGCCTACAAACCCGTTGAACGGGGGAAGTCCTGAAATTGATGCCGAGCCTGTCATGAAGCACGCCCCGGTAAAAGGCATTTTCTTCATAAGTCCGCCGAGCCTGTCCATGTCCCCGGTGCCGGTTTCGTGAAGCACGGTTCCCGCGCCGAGGAAGAGAAGACCCTTGAAAATGCAGTGGTTCAGGACGTGGAGCAGTGCGCCGGCGAAGCCAAGTATCGCAATGAAAGGTTCATCGCATGAAATTCCGGCAAGGCCTATTCCTGTGCCAAGCGAAATTATCCCGATGTTTTCAACACTCGAATATGCGAGAAGTCTTTTGATGTTGTGGCTGGCGAGCGCAAAGGCGATCCCGAGTATTCCCGAAGACATTCCGATTACAATGAAGGTGATTCCCCACCATAGTGGCGGTGCGCCGAGAAAGGTGAGGATCCTCAGAATCCCGTATATCCCGAGCTTGATCATGATTCCGGACATCAGTGAAGAGACGTGGCTCGGCGCCACAGGATGCGCTTCCGGCAGCCATATGTGAAGGGGAATGAACCCGGCCTTCGAGCCGAAGCCCATTACTGCGAAAATGAAAACAAGCGACGCTGTGAGGGTTCCCGATTTCACCGCCTGGAAACCCGCGAAGTCAAGACTGCCCTGATCTCCCCCCAAAATTGCGAAAACAGTAAAAATGAAGGCCACTCCGACATGCGATGCGACGAGATAAATCCAACCCGCCTTCCGGACTTCCCTCTTTTCGTGTTCATAAGTGACCAGGAAGAACGAGGAGAGCGCCATGATTTCCCATGCAATCAGGAAGAGGACGCCGTTTCTTGCGATCACGACAATCGTCATTCCTGTGACGAGCAGACAGAAGAAAAACCAGGACATTCTGGAATCATGCCCGCCGGAGGGGCTTTTCATGTACTCCGAACCGTAAATCGCGCAGAGCGATGAAAGCAGGAGGAGGGGCAGCAGGAAAAAGGCGCTGAGCGGATCAATCCCGATTGCGAAATTCGCAAAAGGCAGCGTAAGCGGGAAGGAGAACTCAAAGCTCCTTCCGTTGATAAGGCTGTCAAGGCATATTCCGGACGAGAGAACCAGGCATGAAAGCGTTCCCAGAATCGCGGAAAACGCGGCGGCGCGTCCGCTTTTGCCGGTGAAAAACGCGACAAAGCCGGATAACAGAAGAATGAAAAGTCCTGCAAGGAGAAATGTCATTGTTTTAAGTTTAAAGTTTTAGTTTTTAAGTTTCATGTTTAGGAGCCGTAAAGAAATAACTTTGACATTTGCCGGCGAAGGTTTTTGTCTTCTTCGTTGCTTCACCCCTTACGTATGTACCATACGCGCGGGGTTCGCGCCTCGAATCCAAACACCTGTATTTTCCGCCAAATGTAAAATTTATTTCTTTGAGGTAATTTCAAAATTGCCGAATCCAAGGTAGGGATGGCTCTCCGAGCCGTCCGTTTTGAGGCGGCGCGTTACGGAGAACGCGCCCTACCTTCGCCAATTTTGAAATTGGCTCCTTTACGACTCCTTAAATTCAAAAAATATCGAATTATAGAACTTCCGAACTTTCGCAATTTCGAACTTCCCCTCTGTGCCTATTCTTTCGTCTTACTGCCAAAACCCGCCTTGGTTTCAGCATCTTCTACTGCCTTTAAAATCTCCTCGCGTGTCCCGGGTTTCCTGAGGATCTTTTTGACTTCATGGTTTTTCAGGATAAATGCCAGCCGTGAAATAAGCTGGAGATGAAGACGCGGGGCAGGGGATATTAAAGTGAAAAGACAATAAACATCCTGCTTGTCCAGCGCCCCGAAATCAATTGGTTTCTCAAGAAAACAGAGAGTGATCACCGGATAGCTCACATTCAGGATCACCGGATTCCTGACATGGGGAATTGCTATTCCTTCACCTATTCCCGTTGACGCCATGTTTTCACGGGCGAGAAGGACTTCGTAGAGGAAATCCCTGTCGATATTTTCCGGAAGCTTCATTATGTCCACGACATTTCTCAGCGCGGCCTTTTTGTCTGCGCCTTCAATCCTGAAAAATATTCCGCCGGCTTTGACTGATTCGCAAATGGAGGGAATCGCCTCGTCTTTGGAATGGGGTGATTCAAAGATCTCGGGTGACACGTTTATTTTCTGGGCGGTGGCCCATTCCAGAATCTCGGCGCGGTTGAACCTGAACTGGTCGCTTATCTTGTAGGCCGGTATGATTTTCTGGTCAATCCAGCGGTAAACTGTCCGTTCCGATACGTTGAAATATTTTGAAACATCATGCACTGTCAGCTGCATACATAATCCTTTTATTAATAAAAATGGATGACATCATTTTACACTTGATGTCATATAATGTCAATGGATGTCAAGAAAGAACAATTGATTTTTTCCGTGTGTTCTGTGGTTACGGAATTGGTTGCGGCTTTGCTGCTTCAGGTCTTCTGTGGTTAGATTAAGACTGAGGGATTGCCGTGTCCGGACTCAGGAATCCGTGCTTGACTTATCATTCTGTCCGGATAAATTATCGCGCAATATTTTTACTCGGCATAACAAACAGGAGGTTTTGAAGTGAAGAACAAGCGCATTAATATTTTAGGTGTCGCAGTCATTTCCACAATTGCAATAGGGGCTCTCGGTTTTGCGGGTGGCTGCACAAGCCAGGAAGTTCTAAAGGATAGGCCATTCGTTCCGGCACCTTCCAACCAGGAACCTTCCAATCCGCCATTAGCGGCTTCTGCCGTTGCAACGCCCATAGCCGTTCAGCCCGCATTGCCTGCTCCAGCTCCAGTAGTGGCAAAACCCGCCCCTGCGGAGGAAACGGTCCCCAAATAATGATTCCTGTCCATGGACACAGTCGGCATATACGAGAGCCAATTTCAAAAGTAGTCAGGATTCAGAAGTCAGGATTCAGAATAAAACCGAATTTGAGTTCAAATTCAATTCTGTCTCCTCCTTTGAAACTTAATCATGAGAGCTTTAACGGAGCGCG
>Ga0172379_10009547_pt1 | contig 11939 bp, 7 predicted proteins | sample GrowelOW334metaG_FD_119756 | JGI IMG/M metagenome (GOLD analysis project Ga0172379, IMG submission 119756) | Groundwater microbial communities from an aquifer near a municipal landfill in Southern Ontario, Canada - Groundwater well OW334 metaG | ecosystem: Environmental > Aquatic > Deep... | reverse complement strand
CTTTAATTTATATTAGTGATATTTCTAGACACTATTTCTTATGCTAATTGAGCAAAACATTCTTTTATCACATTTCACCACCTTTAAAATCGGCGGAACGGCCGATTATTTTTGCGCGGTAAAAAACGAGGAAGAACTGAAAGAAGCAGTTTTTTTTGCCAAGCAAAAAAAACTGCCGATTTTCATTTTGGGCAGTGGCTCAAATCTTCTTGTTTCCGATTCCGGCTTTCGCGGTCTTGTCATTAAAATTGAAATTTGCGGAATTGAGCAAAAGGAATTTGAAAACGGCAAAGTTGAAATTACTGCCGGCGCGGGCGAAAATTGGGATAATTTTGTAAAAATGTCTGTTGACAAAGGTTTTTTTGGCTTGGAAAACCTTTCCGGAATTCCGGGAACTGTCGGCGGAGCGATTATTCAAAATGCAGGAGCTTATGGCGCGGAAACCGGCAATTTGATTTCGTATGTGGAAGTTTTAGATATTGAGAAAATGGAAACCAAAAAACTTTCAAAAGATAACTGCAGATTCGGCTATCGGAATAGTTTTTTCAAAACCGCCGAAGGAAAAAAACTTATAATTCTCAAAGCCGTTTTTATCCTTGAAAGTTCTGGCGAACTTGATACGGAATACAAAGATATAAAAAAATATATTGAGGAACTAAAGATTGAAATGAAAACATTGACTCCGGCGCAAGTTAGAAAAATTATTTTGGAAATTAGATCCGGGAAACTTCCGGATCCGAGCAAAATGGCCACTGCCGGCTCTTTCTTTAAAAATCCCGTTGTTTCCAAAGAAAAATATCAAGAGCTTTTAAAAAACTTTCCTGAAATGCCGTCATACAAAATTGATGATAATTTTGTAAAAATTCCTCTGGCTTGGGTTTTGGAAAAAGTTTGTGGTTTGAAAGGCTTTAAACAGGGCAATGTCGGCCTTTACGAAAAACAGCCGATTGTTGTGGTCAATTTTGGCAAAGCGACTTCGAAAGACGTGGAATCCTTGGCTGTGACTGTGGCAAAAATTGTTAAAGAAAAAACAGGAATAGAAATTGAAAATGAAGTGGAACGGGTAGAATAACGATTTAAGATTTAGGATTTATGAATAAAAACGGTATTCCTTCTCTTTTCTCCTCTCCCTTCATAAATCATGCTTGCCCTGCCGTAGTGTATTCACGAAGGAGGGAATCATAATTCATAAATCTATCCCTTTGTGCTAATATATCAAAATGTTAGAAGGATTGAAAAAACTTTTTGGTGACGGAAATGCCAGGAAATTAAAGAAATTTTACCCGATTATTGAGCAAATCAACGCTTTTGAGCCGGCTTTAAATGCGCTTTCCGATCAAGACCTGAAAGCTAAAACTGATGAATTTAAAAAGCGTTTGAGCCAGGGCGAAAATTTGGATAATATTTTGCCGGAAGCTTTTGCCGTTGTTCGAGAAGCTTCCCGTCGAAATTTGGGCGAGCGCCATTTTGACGTCCAGCTTTTAGGCGGAATGGTTTTAAACGGCGGAGCAATTGCTGAAATGAGAACCGGTGAAGGAAAAACCCTTGTGGCAACTTTGCCCGCGTATTTAAACGCGCTATCAGGCAAAGGAGTGCAAATTGTCACAGTCAACGATTATCTTTCAAGAAGAGACGCAGTGTGGATGGGACAAATATACAATGCGCTCGGACTTTCGGTTGGCGTTATAAACCACGAAAGCAGTTTTTTGTATGACCCGGAACTAGCAACTAACAACCAACAACCAACCCCGAACACACCCTCACAAGGTTCGGGTTCTTCGGGGCAAGCAACTAACAACCAAACACAAGAAAAAGAAAAACAAAACAAAAATGGGGAAGAGAAAGGGAAAGAATTGGATAAGGAAAGAGATGAATTAGGTTCTTTCAAAATTGTCCACGAGTTTCTGAAGCCTTGCACTCGCAGGGAAGCTTATCATGCCGACATCACTTACGGCACAAATAATGAATTCGGTTTTGACTATCTCAGGGACAATTTGGCTTATGAAGAGCCGGATCTTCGCCAGCGCGATTACAATTACGCAATTGTGGACGAAATTGACTCAATTTTGATTGACGAAGCCAGAACTCCGCTCATCATCTCCGCTCCGTCGGCCGATTCCGAAGACCTTTATCAAACTTTCGCCGGCATTGCGGAAAAATTAGTGAAAGAAAGCGATTACACTGTTGACGAAAAAATGAAAGCTATCAGTCTAACTAGTGAAGGCATCAGTCGAGCCGAAAAAATGCTCGGTGTTGAAAATATTTACACCGAAAAGGGAATAAAATACGTCCATCATTTGGAAACGGCTGTTCGCGCTAAAGCTCTTTTTGAAAAGGATAAAGATTATGTTGTTAAAGATGGTCAAGTTATTATCGTGGATGAATTCACGGGCAGGCTTCAGCCCGGAAGAAGGTGGAGCGAAGGACTTCATCAAGCCATTGAAGCCAAAGAAAACGTGCCGGTTCAGAAAGAATCTAGAACAATGGCTTCAATCACTTTCCAGAATTATTTCAGATTTTATAAAAAACTTTCCGGTATGACCGGAACAGCTGTCACTTCTTCGGAAGAATTTTACAAAGTTTACGGCCTTGATGTCATTTCCATTCCGACCAACAAGCCGACGATGAGAAAAGACCATAACGATCTCATTTTCCAAACTGAAACCGGTAAATTCAAAGCGGTGGCAGAAAAAGTCAAAGAACTCAATAAAACCGGCCAGCCGGTTTTGATTGGAACGGTTTCCATAGAAAAAAACGAACTTTTGTCCGCATATCTTAAAACCGAGGGCGTTCCGCATGAAGTCTTGAACGCTAAAAATCACGAACGAGAAGGCGAAATCATCGCTCAGGCCGGCAGGAAGGGCGCCGTAACCATCGCCACGAACATGGCCGGCCGAGGCGTGGACATCAAGCTCGGCGGCAATCCGGCTTCACCTGAAGAAGCCAAAGCAGTCAAAGAAGTTGGAGGACTTTTTGTGCTCGGTACCGAACGCCACGAAGCCAGAAGAATAGACAATCAGCTTCGAGGACGTTCCGGCCGCCAGGGCGATCCGGGCAGCACTCAATTTTTCGTGTCGCTCGAAGATTCTTTGATGAGAATTTTTGCTTCGGATACCGTCAAAAAAATGATGGGACGTTTTGGCATTCCGGAAGACCAGCCGATTGAAAATTACATCATAAACAAATCTCTTGAATCGGCGCAGGAAAAAATTGAAGGATTCAATTTTGACAACAGAAAGCATATTTTGGAATACGACGATGTTTTGAATCATCAAAGAAAAATCATTTATGAAACGAGACGGAAAATTCTTCTAGGTAACGATGAAGATGTGGACGCTCGTTTTCTTGAAATTGCCGGAAACATTTTAGTTGAAGGCGATTCAATTGAAAAAACCCTTCAAATGCTTGAGCAAAAAAAGAAGGCGCTTGGCGATAAAAATTATTATCAAGTTTCCAAGCGTGTTATTCTTCAAACCGTTGATATGTTCTGGGTGGAACACTTGGAAGTGATGGATTATATGCGTGGCAGTGTCAACTTGAGGGCTTACGGACAACGCGATCCTTTGGTAGAATATAAGAGGGAAGGATTGCATCTTTTCAAAGAGATGCAAATGGCCATTGACGCCCAAATTTTGAAAATAATGGGAAATATTGAAGGCATAATTCCGCGAGAAGAAAAAGTTAAAATGGAAGAAGTTCATGCCGGCGCCAAGTTGCTCGGATCCGAAAATTCCGGCAGCAAAATCACACCGCAATCCAAAATCGGCTTGTCCAGCGAAGCTCACCGAGCGAAGTTGGGACGAAACGATCCGTGCTATTGCGGGTCGGGGAAAAAATATAAAAAGTGTCATGGGGCGTAAAATAATACAAAAATATTCCAACATTCTCAAGAATGTTGGAATATCGCAGAAAGAAGTATGTCAAGTAGCATTATGGAAAAAAATAGTAAAAAATCGATTGAACTTTTGCACCACTTTCAATGTATGTTCTGTAAAAAATGGTGGAGTGTCGGAGACGCGCCGGAAGAAAAAGAAAAATGGTGGTGTCCGTGGTGCGGAAAAGAAAATAAGTATAGTTAAGTCATGGAAAACAATAAAGAAAAAAGACAGATCATGGTTGCAATCGGAGCCATTAGAGATAACCAAGGAAGAATCTTGCTTCAAAAGCGAATTGATCCATTAATACCGGACGCACATGAAAAATGGGAATTTCCGGGCGGAAGAATTGATTTTGGAGAAACACCGGAAGATGCGCTTCTTCGGGAGGTTAAAGAAGAAGTTGACTGTGAAGTTAAAATTTTGCGGTTGCTCCCTTCTGTTCAATCCGCCGTATGGACAAGAACTGACGGTAAAATACAACACGTTTTAATTTCTTGTTTTGAAGCTGAATTGCTTAGTGGAACTCCAAAGCCAGCAGATAAAAAAGTTTCTGAAGTCCGGTGGTACAAAAAAGAAGAAATTGACGCCCTGGATACTTTGAAAGGCATCAAAGATTTTATCAAATTGCTTTGGTAAGTAAAAAAATAGTGGTAAAATTCTCCAGTATTGATACCAATCTGTCGCGGCGGACTAATTAATGCTAATTATACGAATAAAAAATAGACCTAATTAGTATTATTAGTAAAATTCGTATATTAGCATCGATACCATTTTTATGAGTAAAAAAACAAAAAAGAAAACGATTAAGAAAGCCAAAAAAGTTGCAAAGAAAGCGGTCAAAAGAGCTGTAAAGAAAATCGTGCGAAAAGTTAAAGTCAAGCCACACGTAGAAAAAATTGTGGCGGTTTCGGGCGGTTTTGATCCGGTTCATATCGGACATGTCAGGATGTTCAACGAAGCCAAAAAGCTCGGTGATCGCCTTGTGGTTATTTTAAACAATGACAATTGGCTCCGTCTCAAAAAAGGTTATGTTTTTATGCCGGAAAATGAACGAAAAGAAATTATTGAATCGTTTGCTTCTGTAGATGAAGTCGTCCTAAGCCACCACAAGGAAAACACGACTGATATAAGCATTTGCGAAGAACTTAAACTTGTTCGTCCGCACATTTTTGCCAAAGGCGGGGATAGACACAGTGGCAATATTCCGGAAAGCCCTGTTTGTGAACAGATCGGCTGTACCATTGTTAATGATGTCGGCGCCGGAGGGAAGGTCCAGTCAAGCTCGTGGCTCATCGCTAAAAGCATCAATGAAGCGCCTTGCGTATGCGGTTCCGGCAAAAAACACAAAGAATGTTGCGGATCGAAGATATTAGAAAATAAAATTGAAAATAAATAGAAAATCATGGAAAGAAAATTTGCTCGCAAAGCCTCGCGAGAATTGATTGAGAACTAGCTTCGCGAAAATTTTCTATCAATTTTCATTCTTATAAATTCTCGTGAGTCTGCGAACTAATTTCTTTCTTTATTTTATAAACTAATTTTAATTTTTATGTTCTCAATGATTCATTTTTTTGACAAGCTGGAAGATCACGTTCGCGCGCGCTTGAGCCGGCATCCGATGACCTATGCCTTTATCGGCGGCATCGGCATCGTGCTTTTTTGGAGGGGGGTTTGGGATTTGGCAGATCAAATTGAAATTTTAAACGGCTTTGCCGGCGCTATTTTGACTATTGCGGTTTCCACTGTCATTTTAATGATGACTGGCATATTCGTGTCTTTCTTCATCACTGACCGCATTATTCTTTCAGGGATGAAAAGGGAGAAAAAACTTGTTGAAAAAACAGAGGAAGAAATTGAAGAAGAAGAAGCGCAAATAAACGTTTTGATAGCGAAATTGGAAAGAATTGAAAACGAACTTCGAGGATTGAAAGAAGAAATGAAGAAATAGGATAAGGAAGAAAAAAATAGATTTACTAGAAGACTCGCGAAAATTGATAGATAATTTACTCGAGAACTCGCGAGAACTATCTAGACAGATAGACAGATGGGCATCTTCTGTACTCCGTGGCGTACAGAAGATGCCCATCTGTCTCCATCCGTTTCCGTATGACCTATTTGTTGTAGTTTTAATTTTTATGAAATATAAAATTGTTACTCACAGCGGCACCTTTCATCCCGACGATGTTTTTGCCGTGGCTACTCTTGAGCTCGCATTGGGGGAAGCGGAAATAGTTCGGACCAGAGATTCTAAAAAAATAAGCGAAGGTGATTTTATCATTGATGTTGGCGGACAAAATGATGGCGAGAAAAACTTTGACCATCATCAAGAAGGCGGAGCCGGAGAAAGGCCAAATGGCGTTCCTTATGCTTCTTTCGGCCTGGTTTGGAAGAAATTTGGAGCAAAACTTTGCGCGGAAAATGAAAAAGTGGCAGAAAAAATAGACAAAACCCTTGTGGAACCGCTTGATCTTTCCGATAACGGCAAAGGGGAATTAAAACCGCTTTTCGGAGATGTTTACCCGAATACTCTATTTCACATTATTTATTCGCAAAATCCGACATGGAAAGAGGAAAACATCGACAGAGATAAAATTTTTTTGGAAACTGTCCTATCAGCCAAAAAAATTTTGTTGCGTGAAATAAAAGTTGCCACTGACGAGCTTGAAGGCGCTCTAAAAGTGGAAGAGGCTTACCAAAATGCTTCGGACAAAAGAATTATCATTTTGGACGGCAATTACCCTTGGATTGAAACTTTAAGCAAATATCCGGAACCGCTTTTTGCCATTGAGCCGTCAAAAGACAAAACGGCTTGGGAAGTGGAATCGGTTAAATCCAATCTGTTCAGTTTTAACATTCGACAATCTTTTCCGAAAGATTGGGCGGGTAAAAGGTCTGAAGAACTCCAAAAAATCTCCGGCGTTTCTGATGCCATTTTCTGCCACAATGGATTATTTTTTGCGGCGGCAAAGTCAAAAGAAAGCGCGATTGAGCTCGCAATGATTGCAATAAAAAATTGAACCAATTGTTTATGATTGATCGTGTATATAAATTACATAAAAATAAAATAAAATAAAATAAATAAAAACAACATAAAAATATTTGACCAATAAGAAACGATCGTTTCTTATTGGTCAAAGTCTCCATTTAAAATATTTAGATGAAGGTAAAACAATGGTGCCCATCCGTCGCGGCGGATGGGCACCATTGTTTTTTAATATTTTTTGTGCCATAATTACAATGACTTTTTACTAATCACCGTCTATTTAATAATTAATGATCAATAATCATTTTCCCCAAAATTTATGTCCTTCGTTGACGAACTAAAAATTCACATAAAAGCCGGCGACGGCGGTAACGGTATTTCCTCGTGGATACACGAAAAAGGGAAAGAATACGGCGGTCCCGGCGGAGGCGACGGCGGAGCCGGCGGAAATATTTATCTCAAGGCTGTCCGCGATATATCGCTTCTCTCCAAATACAGGCATGAGAAGGAATTTCGAGCCGGCCGGGGAGAAAGCGGGAAAAATAAAAATATGCACGGTAGAGACGGCGACGATCTCCACATTCTCTTGCCAATGGGCTCAATCGTAAAAAATTTGGAAACGGGCAAAGAAGTGGAACTTGTTGAAGATGGAAAGGAAGTTCTTTTGCTCAAAGGCGGAAAAGGAGGCTGGGGCAATACCCATTATAAAGGCGCGCGAAATCAAAACCCGTGGCAAACCACTGAAGGCAAAGTCGGAGAGGAAGGCGATTTTTTCATTGAACTTCAGCTTGTTGCCGATGCCGGACTTATGGGTTTGCCGAATGCCGGCAAATCAAGCTTGTTAAACGAACTTACCAATGCCGAAGCCAAAGTCGGCGCTTATCAATTTACAACCCTTGAGCCAAATCTAGGAGATTTTTACGGCTATATTTTGGCGGACATCCCGGGATTGATTGAAGGCGCTTCGGAAGGCAAAGGGCTTGGGGTAAAATTTTTGAGGCATATCAGAAGAACAAAAATTTTGCTTCACTGCATTTCGCTTGAGAGCAAGTCAATCGTTGGCGATTACAATGTCATCCGGGACGAGCTAAAAAATTACAGCCAAGAATTGGCTGACAAAAAAGAAGTTGTTATTTTAACCAAAACGGACTCGGCGACCAAAGAACAGATAAAAACGGCCAAAGACAAGATAAAGAAAAAATGCAAAACGGTTTTCACCGTTTCCATTTTGGACGACAAAGCCATTAAAAAACTGAAGGATGATTTGGTGAAGATGCTAAAAAAAAGCAGTGGATAGACGGGTATTTTGGATTTTCCACACCATGTCAGGCATTATCTTTCTAAGGATGCTATAATCCCACCAGATTTATTATGATAATCTGGTAGCCTAATGGCTCTCAGAAACTGTCTGAAAACCTATCGCAATCCCCGCCCGACCGAATACGTTCATTCGGGCAGGCAAAGCCCCGCCAAATTCGAGGGAAAAATGGCGCAGACGAGCCCCGTTAGAAAGTTTACTTTCTAACGGGGCGAGGGAAGTGTAGCCAGCCTACTCTGACCGAGGATAGAAGCACTTCGTCTTATATAATCTCCTCGGCTCGGAAATACCAAAATCAGAATTTTGTTATTTCTCTCGCTCTACGTCGATTATAAGCCGCTTTTTCATCAATTTGGCGGGGCGACGATGCGAAACTTCTTTTTTCTTAACTCTGTGTTAGGTTTTCAGACAGTTTCTGAATGAAAGTCGGATGCTTTCATATATGAAAAAAAGTAAAACTGTCGCGACGATAGCCGCCTGTCTTTTTTTTGTTTCTATTTTGTTTCTCAGTCCGGTTGGAACTGATGCCGTTTCCACCGCTCCGGCGGATTCTGGCGGAAGCAGTCTCCAAAATACTATAAATATATTAAATTCTTTGGTAGAAAATCTCCAAAGACTTTTAGCGGCGCAGCAAGGGAATTTAATGGCCGCGGCAGCCGTGCCGACCGACAGCCTGCTTGCCCATTTTGCTTTTGACGAGGGAACGGGAGCCGCCGCCTCCGGCGGCGGCTCGCTCTCCGCTTCTTTTTTAAGCGGGGCAACGTGGACTGCCGGAAAAGTCGGAACGAACGCAGTCAATTTTGACGGCGCGGCCGGCCAGCTCAATTTAACAGGACTTTCCATTTCCGGAGCTTACACAATTTCAATGTGGGTCAAGCCCGTTCCGCCTTACGCTTACGCCTGGGGCGCTTTGCTTTTTGACGATACTTTCGGCAATGGCACCGGATTGGAATTCAAAGGAGACGGTTCAAAAAAAATAACTTTTTTCAACCAAAACGATCACTTGACCAAAACGGCGCTCACCGAAAATGCTTGGAATCACGTAGTGGCGGTTTCCGACGGATCCAGCGTTTATTTATATGTAAATGGAATTTTGGATAATACTTTTGCCGGCGCCGCCATCGGCTTTGTTCCGAACAAAATCGGCAACGACAAATTCGGAGAACATTTTCATGGAGCCATTGATGACATCTGGGTTTTCAGCCGCGCTCTCACCGCTACAGAAATTGACGCTTTGTATAATTACACCGGATCCGTAACGCCTCCGCCGCCGGCTCCCGCGCCCGTTCCGGCTTTATCAGCCGGCTCTCCTTCGGGACAATTAAGTTCTTCTGTAACCTCAGCAAATCTTTCAGTTTCCACGGATATCGCTTCAACCTGTAAATATTCCGGAACAGCAGGCGTCGCTTACAGCGGAATGTCCAATAATTTTTCCACCGCTAACGGAACAGCTCACACTGCTTCGCTTTCCGGACTTTTGGCTGGAAATTCTTACAATTATTTTGTCAGATGTATGGGGACGGCGGGAGGAGTGAATTCTTTGGATTTTCAAATTTCGTTTGCGGTGGCGTCGGTGGTTGTGCCGCCTCCACCTCCTCCAAGCGGCGGAATTTCTTCTTGGTATGTTTCTCCTTCAGGATCTTCTTCCGGCAATGGCAGTTTGTCTAATCCGTGGAATTTGCAAACCGCGTTGAATCAGCCGAGCGCCATTCATGCCGGCGATACAATTTGGCTGCGGGGAGGAACTTATGTCGGACCTTTCACAAGTAAGCTTTTGGGAACTGCAAGCGCGCCGATTACGGTCAGGAATTATAACAATGAGCGCGCCACCATTACCGCTTACATTTCTCAAACTTCCGGCGGCTACACTAATTATTGGGGTTTGGAAATTACCGATTTAACCGGCAATCGTCTTTCATCGCAAACCGGATCGGCGCCGACAGATATTCCAAATTCAACCATTGGCGGTTTTGAGGCCCGCGTTCCAAATCTGAAACTTATCAATATGATCATTCACGACGTTACCGGCAACGCCGTCGGCTTTTGGGCGGAGTCTCCGAATTCCGGCGTTTACGGAAGCGTCATTTACAATAACGGCTGGAACGCGTCCGATCGCGGCCATGGCCACGGCGTTTACACCCAGAACAATTATTTGAATCAGCCGAAAACAATCAGCAACAATATTTTTCTGGCAAATTACGGCTATCTTTTTCAGGCTTACGGTTCTTCGGATTCAAACATAATCGGTTACAACATTGATAAAAATATTCTTATCGGCGGAGCGGGAGGTTTTGTGGGGGGGAGAAGCGGAACTCCGGTTCAAGGAATTTCAATCACCAACAATTTGCTTTACAATTCTTCTCTGTCTCTTGGATATGAAGGGACGACGGTTACCAATGACTTGACCCTGCAAAACAATTATCTTTCCAGCCAAACCGACATCAGATATTTTTGGCAGAGGACAAATATAAGCGGAAACACGGTTTTCGACAATGGAAACAACGGCTTGGTGAACCTTTCAACCGGAACTTTTAATCCCTCTACTTGGAACTGGAACAACAACACCTATTATTCAAACGGCGGGAATTACTCTTTTAACATTTCCGGAACCAGCTGGTACAGTTTTGCCGGTTGGAAAACCAAAACCGGATTTGACAGCGCCAGTACTTACAAAGCAATAAACTTGGCGCCGGACACGGTTTTCGTTTTGCCGAACGCTTATGAATCGGGCAGGGGAAACATTGCCATTTATAATTGGTCGCAAAAAGCCTCGGTATCGGTTGATTTGACAAGCCTCGGTTTTGTTTCCGGAGACACTTATGAACTTCATAACGCGGCAAATTATTATGGAGACATTCTCACGGGAACTTACGGCGGAGTTCTTGCCGTGCCGATGACCGGACACACGCCGGTTTCTCAAATAAACACAAGCGACGCTCCGCTTATTCAAAATACCTTTCCCACTTTTGGCGCATTTGTCATTATTAAAACCGGACATTCATCCAACCCGCCTCCTCCGCCGCCATCGCCAACTCCGGACACGACTGCGCCGACAGTTTCCATAACTTCGCCAACAAATTTGGGAACGGTTAGCGGAGCTTCGGTAACAGTTTCGGCAAATGCTTCAGACCCGATAATTTCCGGCCAGACGCAATCGGGAATTTCCGGCGTTCAATTCAAAGTAGACGGAAATAATTTGGGATCCGAAGATACGGTTTCGCCGTATTCAGTAACTTGGAACACGTCTTCACTTTCAAACGGCAATCATACTTTGACAGCCGTGGCTCGCGATGGAGCAGGGAACTCGTCCATGTCGTCCGTAATAACCGTTTCTGTTTCCAATGTGGTAATTCCAACAAATCTTCCTCCGACTATCAGCGTTCCCGCGCCGATGTTTATAACTATTCCTGTCACGACAGTAAGCCTTTCCGGCACCGCCTCAGATGACGGATTGCCGGCGGGTTCCTCCCTGTCTATATCATGGAGCAAAGTGAGCGGACCGGGCACAGTAGTCTTCAACCCTTCGACAGGCTCAGGGCAGACCACCGCAACTTTCGGATCCGCCGGCGTTTACGTTTTGCAATTGAGAGCTTCGGATGGGCAATATAATACGACTGCGACAGTATCAATAACCGTTTTGCCGCACACCGCTCCGCCTATACGTTCTGCCGGAAGTCCTTCAGGAACATTGCCGGGAACGACTGCTCAAGTTGTCGTATCTCTTAATACGGATGAAAACTCAACATGCAGATGGTCAAAT
>Ga0172379_10009546_pt1 | contig 11939 bp, 7 predicted proteins | sample GrowelOW334metaG_FD_119756 | JGI IMG/M metagenome (GOLD analysis project Ga0172379, IMG submission 119756) | Groundwater microbial communities from an aquifer near a municipal landfill in Southern Ontario, Canada - Groundwater well OW334 metaG | ecosystem: Environmental > Aquatic > Deep... | reverse complement strand
TCTTCTTCAGGGCGAGTATACAGATGGGGAGTGTGCGTTTCCAAGGGTTGTTTTTCCAGCGGAGATTCATTCTGCCCGGATTCCTTTTTTTCTCGAAGCTCCGCCCCGAGGTCTGTGAGGTCAGGTATAATCTGACGGTTTTTCTTTTCGCCGGAGATATCTACTTTGAGCATTCCTGTTCCTCAATTGCCCTGAGAGCCAGACCGAAACATGTGGTAAAAGCCGCTCCCAGACATTCCAGAGGCGGCTCGTTCGCTGCAATTTTCACTTTTTCGGATCGAAAAGGATCCGCTATAGAAGTTCTGATACCGACTTTATTCCTCAACTCGGCGTGAAGCCCGTCAAGGTATACTCCTCCGCCGGTAAGGACCAGACTGTCCGGGGTTGGTTTCTTTTTATCCTCACCCCGCGAAGTAAGCCTGTTTATCGACCCGGTTATATATTCCACAAGTTGTGCGGCGGTTTCAGTTTCGTCTTTTTCCGATCCGTCAAAAATAAGGCCGGGCATTTTTTCCGAATAGTTGTCAAGCTGAACAGGGAAAGATTCCATAGCGACCGGATTGCCATCCTGAAGTACAATCGAGGAGATTCCTTCCGCCTCGACTGAGATCAACAGGCACGTACCATTTTCGATTGCTCCTGTCCCCTCGCATCCATTTAGGAGCGCGACCGGTTCCACATCGGTTATTACATGGCCAAATGTATTTCTCACCGTATTGACAAGCATTTTACGACCTGCGAACATAAATCCGGCATTTTTAGAGACTACAAAATCATAGTTATAATCGGAAAAGTCCGAAATTATTTTTTGTTGTATTTCCCATTTCAAATGACTTTCCATGTCCGTGTCATCCATGTGCTTTTCACGGTTCATATATGCCGAAAGAAAGTCGCCGGGTACAAGACCAGCCGCAATGGGTATATTCTTGTCAAAACCATAACGGGACAGAAAAGCGCCGCCATCTTCGCAAAAATGGGAAGAAACAATCCTGGTTATGGACAAGCCGAGGAAAGAACGCTCGATTTCAAGGGCTCGGAAGCCTTTCATACTGTACCGAATGCCGATTCCCTTTGCCAAATACCCTCTCCCCTAACGTAAAGAAATGGATACAATTCCGCTTAATAATATAGAAAGTTTTAAAGACGTATCACAAGATTTTTTTAGCGGCTTCCCTATGGTTTGCCAACCGTGATGAACGTCTTGATCTTTTCATAGGTTCCCGGTCCGATGCCGTTCACATTCATGATATCGGCAGGTTTCGAGAAACGGCCGTATTTTTCACGATGCTGTATTATGGCAGCAGCTTTAACCGGGCCTATTATAGGCAGCGTTTCAAGGAGCGCCGAATTTGCTGTGTTGATATCAACCAGGATCGATTCCCCGGCTTTTTTAACCGAAAGGGAATCCAATGCTGCGGGAATATTCACTGCGCCGTGAATTATACGGACATCCTCCTGTGTTCCGGGAAGCAGGAAAAGACGCACACCCCAACCGATCAGAATAAGGGCGGCGATACAGGCGATTGCAATTCGGTCACGGCGTGTGAAAAGAGGCATGGCGCTCATTTCCCATATATGATGTTCAGAACAAGCGTCCCGATTTTTTCAAGACTTGAGGCGGAACATTTGTCAGGGGTATCGGAAACGGTGTGCCAGCTGGGATAGTTGAAATCGATAAGATCCACTGATGGTATTCCTCGTTCTATGAGAGGCACATGGTCGTCGAGAATGCCGATCTCGGATGATTCTATGGTAATATTCAACTGCCCGCAAACCTTGACAATCTTACTCCAAAGCTCGGGAGCGCTCTGGAGGGAGTTGTAATCCCTTGAAAGGGAAAGATTCTTGTCGCCTATCATATCCAGGAGAATGGCTTCTGATGGCTTGAATGAAGAGGGCATGGTCCGTGCGAAATACCGTGAACCAAGAAGCCATGTTTCCGGCTTGTTCTCCGAACCTCCATCCTCGCCGTCAAAAAAAACGATATCTACGCCGACAGGCGGCTTTTTGAGTTTGAGGGCATTCGCAACCTCCAGAAGAACAGCGACTCCGCTGGCGCCGTCATTTGCTCCCGGTACAGGGTCTTCACGTTTCATGGTATCGGGGTCCTGGTCAGCATGGGGACGGCTATCCCAGTGGGCGCAAAGAAGGATACGTCGGGTGTTTTCCGGGTAGAAGGAGGCCATGATGTTCTGCATGTCTTGTTCGCTGCCCGAAAATACATCCCGAAAGGGTTGAGTCCCGACAAAAGTGGTGTTTTCACGGAGGGCTGCCATTATCCAGGCGAGCGCTTCATCATGAGCTTTCGTTCCGGGTACGCGGGGGCCGAACGATACCTGCCGCTCCAGATACCCGAATGCCCGGGAGGAATCGAAAGGAGGCGCTCCTGTCACCGGGGCGGAAGATTCAACACAAGAGAGCATTATAAGGACTGCAAATATCGAAATAATCCCTGTTAAAACACAAGTTTTCCCCAAATTGACACCTCTCTTACAACATGAACCCGGTTAGTCAAATCCTTGGAATTTTGAAAATTCATAGTCGCGCCGCCGGTAAACTTTTCGCTGAACCGGTAGTCGGCTTTAGGCGAAACAGACCATGAATCGTTCTTTTCGGTTACCGCCATAGAATTGCTTTCGACATTACGCATCCGCTGAGATCCGGACTTGGTGAGATTCAACGATAAATCGATATTGCTTTTAAGCTTCAGTTTACGGAAGATTCCCGTGGTTGGCGACATACGGTAGGTGAACGAAGCAGTGATATCATTTTTGTCATAGATGGAAGAAGTTATTGTTTCTCCGGAAAGGGCGTGACTGGTTTCCGAGGATTTGGAAAGGGAAAGACTCCCCTGTAAATTTCCCAAAAAGATGGCATTTACACTTACCAGCGGGGAAAAGCTGTGTTCAGTACGGTCGGAATTTGGATTGACGCCTTCATCCAGCCACTCGGTTTGTGTGGTTATGGAATATCCGGATTTTATACTTATATTGTGTGCGTAACTTTTCAGCAGCGGGATTTTTTTTTCAAGGGAATTCCATTGAAAATCAATATCCGGAAATACGGATTGATCGGATTTGGTATTGGCAGAGGACGACAAGTTTGTCTGTAAAGTCTTTTTCATTGACGCTGACACCTCAATGTCCATTGGCAGCCTCATTATCGTATTCATGGAATAATCTTCTGAGCCGCCTGATGAGTTCTGCCTTGCGGAAACGGTGCTTGAATCTGATGAACTGATTGTACCCTGGCCGAACCTGGTCATGAAACCAGGCCTTTCCGATACGCCATAGTAATTGAGCTGTTCATCCTTGCGGTATGTTATTGTCAGGGGACTGACAGCTTTGGAGATGGAAAGGAAAACAAAGGAACGCAGGCTTTGTCCTTTTGGATGCTTTGATACCTCCTCTTTCTTTTGTTTATTTTCCGCTTTTTTAGGATCAAGTGCTTTTATATCCTTAATGTTTTTTGTTGCTGCCCTTTGATCCAGTGATTCCGATTTGGGAGGTCCTCCTTTACCGCTTAAATCCTCGAACATTTTCTCCCAGGCAAGGCTGGCATTTACAGAAAAAGATTTGCGGAAATCTACCTGCATACCGCCCATCTGACTTGAAAGACTGTACCGTGGGTTATTCTTCTCTGTATAGGTTGCACTGTAGGTATAATTGTTCGTAAGATAATTAAATTTCGGCCCTGACAAGGTGATATTATTTGTTTCAGCAAAATTCGTTACCATTTTCAAATAAAGGTCTGTTGTCTGGTTCCGGTGGAAATCATATTTGACCGCAGTCAAAGGGCTGTATCCGAAAGTATACGATTCTTTCAACGTCCGGACACTGGTTGTATCGGACACGTTTTCTGTGTTTTTTTGTATCCTTTTATCATCATCATAGACAACATCGTAAACCATCTGGTTGGGAATATAGGTGAAATTCAGATCAGACATCTTTTTCCCCGTATCGGATTTCCACTTTTTCATCCAGAGGAAAGGTTTAAAACTTCTAACAGTGGGATCGACATTATAGGTGGCTTTCGCCTGCTTGCTCGTATCCAGCATACTTCCGGATGTCGGATTATTGGAAGTTTGCTCTCCCCAGTCAAAATTTAAATTCACTTTTTCGAAGCCCCAGTTGATGAGGATTGATCTGATTCCACCTTTTCTGGATGTATCCTTCCCCTTGCCATAGGTGAGATGCACTGTTTTTGATGAAGTTGTTGCAAGATAATCAAGTTTCTGAGCAGGGTCTATAATGATATCCGAACCAGGCAGCAAACGCGGGCTCTGCTCCGTTTTCGAAATGTTCGCGGTAACCGGCAGATTCAATTTCCAGCGGGTGGGAGCAAAACGGTCAAGGTTGACCGCTATAGATGAATCCCAACTGGTATTATCGCTCCCCGAACCTTTATCGGAATTCATGTCATGAAAATCAGAAGAGCGCTTTGATGCTTTTGTTGTTATACTGGCAAAACCTGCCAGATCTGTATTTATACTAAACCTCGCCGCGGTTCCGGTCATTTCACGAAGGCTGTCCATTCTCAGTTCATCCACCCATACCTTGCCGGTCATACTCAGGTCTGGTTTATTATTTTGTATACCGATGGAAATAATTTTTACGTTGGAAAGGGAGGGGGAGCCGTTGAATGTATAAATATTCCCATCCACTACATCAATGGAATCCGCATCCAATTTTACAGCAGTACAACGGGCAAAATCAGCTTCTACAAAATTTTTTGCTGCCCATCCTTTGAAAATCGGTGTACGGTATTCGTAATAATTATTTTCGTCAGCCCCGAACCGTAAAATCAGCTCAACTTCGCTCGTTTCTGCCGAAGGATCCGGGAAATCATCCGGACCATGGACATACATCTTCAGCGCTGTATAATCGGTAAAATCCATCTTTTCAAAATTACGGTAAATGAATGCTGTGTTGCCTGGATGAAGCTGCTCGTAATCGACAACAAGAGATTGTTCCATTTGGCGGACTTTTGTTGTACGGTCGATTTCTGCCGAAACTCCGGGCGGGGAAGCATAATCAAGGTTTTCATCTGTGTTCACCCTGGTTACACGAACTCTGTCGAAAGACGATTGAGAGACATCTGTGTTCTCTTTATCAAAAATACCTGATTCCAGCCAGTTGGATTCCACAATTTCCATACTGGCAATCTGGATAAGTGTGGAATCGGTGTTGGTAACCCATAGTCTGGAGAATTCTATAAGGGTTGAATCAGGTGGTTCCGATCCTCCAACCACAGCACTGGGGTTATTCCAGAGTGGAATTCGGAAAAGACGCCAGCCTCCGGGGTTTCCGGTTGGGACTGAGTCCTGCACCAGGTAGGGATCAAAAGGATTGTTGAGGGAGATGGTATACTCATAATATTTGTTTTTTGTGTCGAGCACTCCGTTACTATTGATATCCTCTGTATCCGGAAGTCCGGCGCGGTCGGAATCGAAACGGTTTCCTTCGGTGCCGTTGATGTTGGAATAATCCTCCTTGTTACTGTAACTCCAGTTGTCTTTTACGGGATCGGGATTCTGGGCGCTGTATCCGGGTTCAGCTTTGTCAAAAACCCCGTCGAGGCCGGTGTCTTCTTCGGTGGTAAGAATACCGTCGCCATGCCCCATTCCCGAAATCGGCTGGTCCTCTGTATCGAGAAGATCATTTGGATTATCCAAAGGAAAATATTCCTCTGATATGGAGCCGAGATCAATTTTCAGGTCTCCTTTGTTGCCTTTGGCCCAAACCTCGAGAAATCGTGAATGAGACATATCGAGCCCTGTCCCGTAAAATGCATTCATCACTCCGCCGAATGATTGATCGTCAGGAATTCCGACCTTTTTTGAGTAATCGAGGTTCAGAACGTACACTGTGTTCTCGCCGGAAGCCGTTTCTTTATTCGGCCATACCGCCCGTGAATCCACCCTGTCCCAGGGATTGTACCACCAGAGTTTTCCCCGCTGAAGAGTAATCCCGCCGGTTGTTTTTGAATCGGGAATTGAAGATGTGGTCCAGTTTGTGCGGACGATTCCCAGCGGGGTATTCTGAGAACCCTCGAAATCGTCTATATATACCACACCCTTTGTGTTCATATTGGGAATACTGCGGGCAAGCTCGCCCTCAAACCGTACTGAAGATTTTTGATCGGTCGTGATCCCGGGGATCATATCGACCATCCTTGTCAGAAATTTCGACTCAAAATTAATATTAGTATCCGTATCGAACAGTAAGGTGCGGGAGGGTTCCTGCCCAAGTTTCACACGTTGATCCGAAGTTGATTCGTTATTATAGAGGATTACTCCCCCAATCCGTGAATTTCCTAAAAATTCGTAGTCGCTCCGTATACCAAAGAGAGATTTCTGCATCGGTTGTATGGCATTCACTTCCTCATAGGTGGCCTGGATGACCGAGTTGGGGCCTATCGCGTCCTGATTGGTAAACGTAAGCTTGCCGCTCTGGTAGTTGATAGTATAGTCTTTACCACGAGTGAGCGTTTTCCCGTCAACAGTAACCCGTTCGCTATCCTCGGCGATACCTCCAAGCCCCCCGCTGCCTATTGTATAGCTTTGAACGCTATTGGCGGTTTTAACCTCGATATAGTATTTTGATGCTTCAACTTTCTCCTGCTGGTTCTGAGTTTCGTAAATCGCGGGGATTTTCGGATCCAACTCCACACTCACTCCTGCCGGCGGTTCAGAATCGAACGGGTGAAGGAGCGGGAAAATGATTTCTCCGCGATAGGTGTCCACCACCGAGCGGTTGAGATCGACCTTGTTATCCGGCGCCAGGTTTCCCTGTTCATCGGTTTTATCCAACCCTAGTATCTGAATGTAAGGTATGCCATTCTGGGTTTCTTTGGCAGTGCCGTCCGATACATCACGGAAAATGCTGATCTCCAGCCCTTCCGGGTCGATGTTCGTCTGACCAATGTCGTAGACATTTTTCCATTCCAGATCCCATGTATCTGTATCGGTCGGCCGCTGGCTTTTGGGTTTGATAAGTTTGAGCTCGATTTTCGAGCCTGAGACATTGGATTGGTAATCAAGATTGCCGTATTTATTCCCACTCTTTGTTTCCATATAAATACCGATGGTCGCGGTATCCTGAACCTTTTCTCTGAATACTATGAATCCGAGTCTACGGTCGACCGAATAATCCTTGGTGGGAGTCAAATGATGGAAGAATCCTGTGATACCCTCGCTTTTTACCGGAATATTTGTGTCCATATTCATGGGCAGGGCTATTCCGGGAAGAGCGATCGTGCCTTCACTTGTATCGTTCGACTGAATGCCGTCATCTTCGTAAACCTCAATTTTCACAATGGAATCGGCAGGATTGTAGTATATCAGGTCGAGAGAAGTCCTGTTTTCTGCAAAGACGTCCTTATAGCGGTTATCCAGGAAGAAATAAGTGTTTGATTTGTAACTGTAATCACGGATTTGAGTTGTAGCTTCTTCAGCAGAACCGCGGAACGATTTGGTGTTTGCTTCGCTTTTTTCCTGAGATGCGATAGCGGTGAATTTTATCGGGCCTATCCTTCCCTCAGACCGGATTCCAAACAATCCTTTATGGCTGCCCTGATACCCGGCGAATGTGGCTCCCTCAAGATTGAGCGATGTATTGCCCGCCTCGATGCTCTGAATGATATCGTTATCATCGCCTTTATACCGTATATGAATATTGTCTTCGAGGTTCTTTCCTATGGAAAAATCATCCCCCTGCGAGTCCTGCTTGATATCGATTTCTATCCGGTCGCCCACCATGCCCTGGATGGAAAATTGCGGTTCCTGTTTCATGGTGAGAGAGGGGAAGGATGAGTTTTTGGAAACCGAGGTGGAGATTTCGCCCTCATCGTATTCGCTTTTCCCCGAAAAGGTTATCGTTTGCGAACCATTTATGTTGAGGCGGGTTTTACCCCCGAGGAGCTGTTCAAAACGTTTGCCTACCGGCAGACTGAAATCAAGATCGGTTATTCCGCCGCTCTTTTTTTCAGATGACCATTCGGTCATACGTTGAGAATTATTACTCCATGTGGACTCAAGGCTGGCGTCGAGATTCTTTTTTGCATATTCACTGAACGGAATGAAGTAATACTTCTCCACTTGCAGCCCGGGGATGAGAGTCTGACGAACCGCCCGGGAATTCTGGGAGTCGATACTGTCTTTAACAACGGTGGCGGTGAGAGGAATCTTTGTTCTGGGGCGAATCCCGACAGTTACATTGTCAATATCCAGAGAATCCTGTGCGCCCTTTCCAAAAAGATACAGGTACTCGTCGCCCACGGGCACGCTATAGCTTTCCCCGGACAGATACTTGTCGGATTTTTTCTGGATCCAGGTATCGTTTGTGTAATCTTCGGCGGCGGCGGGGATGAGGAGAATTCCCAGAAGAATAAAACAACCGGCCAATAAAAAAAGGACATACTTACTCATAGTATCAAAGCTATCTGCGATCGGTGTACGTAACGTTCAAAAACAAGCACAATTTCAACCCAAAAACATCGATCACATTTAGCGAATAAGCAGTCCTCCGGTTAACGGTCAGTTTTTTAAGATATATAGCATGCAAATATATAGTCATAAATAAAAATGCGCAAGCAAAAAGAACAGGTTACCTTTTACCCGTTTTTGCTATATATCACCTTATGAGATTTATATGACAGATAATGAAAAAGGTTGCAGGAAAACGGAAATTCTCTTTGGAATTAAAGATAAAAATGAAAAAATATAAGAAATAGGTGACCTTTGAAAATATGTCAGATTTTCCTAATGTCTCCGATAGAAATGTCATTTTCCGCAGAATAGTTTACAACTTGCTCATATATACACGAATAAAATCTTTCCACCAACTAGTATCTGCGCAGAATAGCATGGTTTGAGAACCAGCATCGTCTGACAAAGAGAAGGAAATAGGGTGATCTCTTCGTTCCGATCAGATTTTGATTATGAAATATCCAGCCTTTATGTAGAGAACGGAAGGTCGTCTGCAAGGAGAACATCAGCAGAGCGACCTTTCCTTTATGCCAGACCTTCCTCACGCATACGGGTCAGGTATTCCATGCAGTACTCGTCATAACCCATAACCGCCCGAGCAGAGCAGAGAGTGGTCATCATGTCCGGTTCGGTGGGGTCGATGATAAAACCGTCGCAGCCGGCGGCAACGAGCATGGCCAGAAACACCTTGTTCAGATTGTTGCGCCGCGGAATTCCGAAAGAGATGTTCGAGAGGCCGAGGGCGATATGAGCTTCGGGGTATTTTCCCTTTATATAGCGTATGGAGTCGAGAATATACTGCGCCTGTCCCGGATTGGTAGATGCAGGGCGCACAAGGGGATCGAAATGAGCACGGTCAAGGTTGATATCGTTTGCTTTGAACAGCGAAACAATGTCTTCCGTTATCCGTATCCTGCCATCCAGATCTTCCGGCATACCGTTGTCATCCATGGTAAGGCAGACCACTCCTGTGGAAAATTCTTTGACCAGCGGGAGGACGCTTTCCACACGGGCCTTTTCCATAGTGATGGAGTTGATGATAGTGTCCGGACGGTTGCAGATTTCCAGCCCGGCCCGAAGGGCAAGAGGATTTGCCGAGTCGAACGAGAGCGGATGATCGACCTCGCTGGAAACGATCCGGGTAAGCCAGACCATGTCTTCGATTTCCTTTGAAGGGTCACCGCCGGCGTTGATATCTATATGGGTGGCGCCTGCTTTTGCCTGACGGAGTGCTTCATTCCGTACGAATGCTTCATCGCGTTCCCAGACTTTTGTACGGATGGATTTACGGGTCATATTGATGCGTTCGCCGATTACAGTGAACATTTCATTCTCCGAGGTTTATAAGGGTGCTAGAATCGTACTCACCATAGAAATTATGTCGTGCACGTCCAAAAAGATGTACACGTATTACCTTTATAAGATAAGCGATGACAGGAGAACGGGGCAAGGGTAATTGGCCGGACGGTGAAATGAAAATCGTACCGGGATTTTATCGGCCATTTTCTGCTATTCCGCCTTCTCGCTATACTTTTCTTTCATCTCCCCGTATTTTCCGCAGGAGAGCTTTCCCTCCGGACAACGGCCAAGTTTTATACACTTTGGGCCGATGCCTTTGAATATCACCGGTGTCGCTTCTTTTGCCAGCTGGAGCATCTCTTCGGCAACCGACCGTATCTCCCACTGCGCCCGTGAACAAAGGCGCTCGCTGAAGAAATGAAAGAGCTCGCGCGCATTCATCGTTACCATGATTTTTGTTTCGACAGCGTTCGGCAGCACATAACGGGCATCTTCGTTGGCCGTTTCTCCGGAGCCTCCCAATGTTTCCCTCAGCCGGCCGTAAACCTCGGCTGTATATTCCATAAAGTGGCGGTAGTATTTCTCGGCATCCACAGCGCCGTCTCCGGTCTCCACCTGTTTTCCTTTCAAACTGGGCGGTATGATGAACTCGAAGGACTCGTGGGTGACATACCGCTGGCTCCTCTGCGAGTATGAGGCAATACGGTGACGGATGAGCTGGTGAGTCATCGCGCGTGAGATGCCCTCGAGGAGAAAAGAATAGGAGACATGTTCGAACGGACTCAGATGCCCCATTTGACGCAGGCGGAAGAGAAATGTTTCCGTCTCCCCGCGGTTTTGCTGAAAAATGGTCGAGGGATCGGAGGCATAACAGAGCTTTGCCGCGGCGGAAACAAGCTGCTCCGCATCGGGGGTAACCCGCACGAGCTGGACAGAGGGATGTTTCATTAAAAACCTTTACGGTTACATGGCTGAGATCGAAAAACATGAATTATTTGTATGGCGAAGAATTTCAGATGGTAATAATTTAGGGTTGATAGTCATATGCCGTCAAGGAATAACTTGACTAAAGCGTTGATTGCCATGTATAATTAATATATTGGATAAATCGCTTATCTAGTTGACTCAGCAAACCTGCTCAACCCCCCTTTCCCTCGATCCCTTGCCGCTTCGCGGGAACTCTGTTTACCCACATAAATGGGTGCAAGGGAAGTTGAGGCGCCACATGCTGTTCCTGCCCCCCGTAAGGAGGGAAGGCGGCCTGAAAGGCCAGAAGGGGGTTATCTTTACTGAATATAAACACACGTAGCGGAGTCATCTCGATAAGCGAATCCGATAATTTATGATTATACCGTCATTTGGGGAAAGGATGAGCCATGTTCATTACACTTCTTATTGTCACATTCGTGGTTTCTTTTGCGGTGTGTTTCATCGTAGCAACCATTTTCAGGGATTCTTTGACCCGTATCATGCAGCGGCTTGTTGCCGATGACTTATCCAAAGCATGGAGCCGGTATATCATCTTTGCCATCTATGTTGTGGGAATTTCCGGCGGAGTGAGAATCTGGGAGATGGAAAAATTCATCTCCGGTAATGATCCGAGCGGGAAAGTAATCGAGCTAACCTCTGACCGCTGGGTACTGGAAGTATACCGCACGGTTATCGGAACTTTACAAAGCGATGCATGGATGCTTCTCGTATTCTTCATATTCGCCCTTATTGCCTATGTAATTGTAAAAGGGCTTGAAGGAAGAAAGCAGACATAGTGCAGCATGGGAGAGCGAAAAGGGTGAGGTGTAGTTCAGCATGATCTCATATCATAATTGATTTTGGCAGGATATCTTTATTGACTACAATAACTTTGCCAATATAACCGCAGGCAGCCGATGCAGGAATTTACCGAAACAGTAAAAACAACCGATGATACAGGCGGGCAAACCATCTCTGTTCCAAAAGAGAAGGCCAGGAAAACCATGTCTGCTCCTCAAGGCGGTTCTTTTGATTCTATCATTATCGGAGGCGGGCCGGCGGGAATTACAGCCGGGATTTATCTGGCCCGCAAGCAGATCAAAACTCTGCTCATAAGCCCCGACCTGGGCGGGCAGGTGAATTGGACATCGGATGTTGAGAACTACCCCGGATATAGTGTCAT
>Ga0172379_10009545_pt1 | contig 11942 bp, 8 predicted proteins | sample GrowelOW334metaG_FD_119756 | JGI IMG/M metagenome (GOLD analysis project Ga0172379, IMG submission 119756) | Groundwater microbial communities from an aquifer near a municipal landfill in Southern Ontario, Canada - Groundwater well OW334 metaG | ecosystem: Environmental > Aquatic > Deep... | reverse complement strand
GTGTTTATCCCAGATAGTTTTATTTATCTGGGATTTTTTATTTCCCAAAAATATGGTACAATATAGCCATAATACATGTTAGCATATTAGCATTTAAGCATATTAGCATTTTAGCATGTCAGCGTATTAGCTTATTAGCATTTAATACATAACGATCTTGCCTATGTCAAAAATTACTAGCATTATAGGGAGGGAAATTTTGGATTCTCGCGGGAATCCGACAATTGAAGTTGAGGTGGAATTGGAATCCGGAACAAAAGCATCAGCGGCAGTGCCGAGTGGCGCGTCAACGGGAACATATGAAGCGTTGGAATTGCGAGACGGCGATCCTAATCGTTATGAAGGGTTAGGCGTTTTGAACGCGGTGGAAAATATCAATGCCAAAATTGCCGAATCAATTGTGGGAATAGAAGCAGAAAATCAAGAAGAAATAGATCAAAAAATGATTGATTTGGACGGCACGGAAAACAAATCCAATTTGGGCGCCAATGCTATTTTGGGAGTTTCTTTGGCGGTTTGCCGCGCATCTGCAACGGAACAAAAAATTCCACTATATAAATATATAAAAAAAACCTACAACCTAAAACCTACAACCTACAACATACCTATTCCTATGTTTAATGTTGTGAACGGCGGACAGCATAGTGATTCAGGACTTTCTATTCAGGAATATAAAATAATTCCGAATGGCATCAAAACTTTTCGTGAACAATTGCGAGCCGGCAGTGAAATTTTTCATGCTCTCAAAAAAATATTATCTTCACTCGGACAAAGCACTTCAGTTGGAGACGAAGGGGGATTTGCGCCGAAACTGGAAAGCAATGCCAAACCTTTGGAAATTATCAATGAGGCGATTGAAAAAGCGGGCTACAAAAAAGGAATCGAAATAAATTTGGGAGTGGACGCGGCGGCTAATTCTTTTTTTGATGAAAAACAATCGCAATATTTTTTCAAACCGGAAAACGCGGCCTTATCGCGGGAAATTTTGATCAATATTTATTCCGAATGGACTCAAAAATATAATGTTCTGAGCGTGGAAGACGGCCTTAATGAAAATGATTGGGAAGGCTGGAGAATGATGAATGAAAAAATGGGAGGCAACACTATTCTCATCGGGGATGATCTTTTGGTGACTAATGTAAAAAGGCTAAAACAAGCTATAAACGAGAAGGCTTGCAATGCAGTGCTTATTAAAGTCAATCAGATTGGAACTTTGTCGGAAACCATCGCTTGCATCAAATTAGCCAAGAAAAATAAAATGAAAGTGGTCGTTTCGCACCGAAGCGGAGAAACCACGGATGATTTTATTTCCGATTTGGCGGTGGGAGCCGGCGCGGACTTTTTGAAATCCGGTTCGCTTTCCAGAGGAGAAAGAATTTGCAAGTATAATAGACTTTTAAAAATAGAAGAAGAAATATAAATACCCACTAATATACAAATCTGTTACCTGCCTCGACGGCAAGGCGGGCAAATATACGAATTAAAATATTAGTAGATTTGTATTTGATTAGTAGATTAGCGGGAGTTAGACAATATTAAAATAATTTTATTAAATTTATGTCAAAAATAATCTGTATCGGATCATCTTCGAAAGATATTTTTTTTCCGACTGCGGATGGAATAATTTTGGATACTCCAGAGGATCTCAAGGCTCAGAAAAAAATTGCTTTTGAGCTGGGAGCGAAATATCAAGTCGAAGATCGCTATGAAGCGCTGGGAGGAGTGGCCGCCAATGTTGCAGTCGGACTGTCCCGTTTGGGAATCAAAAGTAGTTGCTATTCCAGAGTTGGGAAAGATGCGCTGGGAGAATGGATTATTAATGAGTTGAAAAGAGAAGGAGTGGATACCGGAAGCATTCAAGTTGATGACGCTGTCAAAAGTGATCTTTCTGCGATTATTGTTGAATGCAAAACTAAAGATCGGACCATTTTTTATAATCGCGATGCCAATGAAAAATTGGAAATCATTCCGAAAAAATTGGAAGTTGCCGAATGGTTTTTCATTAGCGCGCTCAATGGAGAATGGGAAAAACATCTGGATGCTTTGTTGGAAATTGCAGAGAAAAAAAATATTCGCCTGGCTCTGAATCCCGGCCAGCATAATCTTCAAAGCAATGCGGAAAAAGTCATTGAAGCTATCAAAAAATCCGAAGTTCTGATTCTCAATAAAGACGAAGCGATTGAAATAATTTCTCATATCCAAAAAGATTCGGCCAAGGATCAATTGAATGATGAAAAATTCTTGATGAAAGAATTGCAAAATCTTGGCCCGAAAAATGTGGCGTTGACGGATGGCTCCAACGGCGCTTGGGCATATGACGGAAAACAAATTATTTATGCCAAAATTACCGGTGATATTCCTCTGGAAACAACTGGTGCGGGAGACGCGTTCACGAGCGCTTTTTTGGCGGCTCATCTTGAAAACAAAAGTATTGCGGAATCCATCAAATGGGGAATGGCCAATTCGGGAAATGTTATTAAATTTTATGGAGCTATCGAAGGACTTCTTTCGGAAAAAGAAATCAGTGAAAAAATAAGTAAAATTAAAATCGAAGTTTTGTAGAAAATAAAAATATATTATAAAATCAAAAATCTTAAATCCAAATTACAAATAAAATCCAAAATTAAAAATAAAAAAGTTTGATTATTGAAAAATTGGAATTTGATTGGAAATTGGTAATTGGGAATTAGAAATTTTTAAAAGTTTATGTCTTTTTTTTCTAAAATATTTAAAAAAGGTCCGGAGTTTTTTCTGGCACTGGATATCGGAACAGAAGTGGCCAAGGCCTTGGTTTTTCGGGTTGATCGCGGAGAAGCAAAAGGCCACATAGTAGGCGTCGGCAGAGAAAGGCAAAAAAGAGGCAATATGCAAAGTGGAGCGGTTTCGGATATTTCCGGAGTTATTGAAACTTGCCGGATTGCCATTGATGAAGCCATCAAAAATTCCGGCGCGAAAAAAGTCAAAAAATCAATCATTGGTATTGCGGGAGAGTTGGTGAAAGGCAGCACGACCACTGTTCATTATGTCAGATCCAAGCCTGATTCCAGAATAGATTTGCCTGAATTGAAAAGTATTATTCAAAAAGTTCAGGAAAAAGCCTATGAAAGAATCAAGAGTCAGTTGTCTTGGGAAACGGGACAAGATAATCCCGACATTCGGCTGGTTAATGCTGCGATTGTGGATGTTCGAATTGATGGTTATCAGGTTTCCAATCCGGTGGGCTTTCAGGGAAAAGATGTTTCAGTGAGTGTTTTCAATGCTTATGCCCCGATGATTCATTTGGGAGCCTTGCAAACTATTGCCGATGAATTGCGTATCAATATTTTGAATATGGCGGCCGAACCTTATGCGGTAGCTCGTTCAGTGGACTATGATGATATCTTGGATTTCAGCGCGATTTTTGTCGATATTGGCGGAGGAACCACAGATATTGCGGTAGTGAGGAATGGCGGAATGGAAGGCACTAAAATGTTTTCATTGGGAGGCAGAGCTTTCACAAAAAGATTGGCGCAAGAATTGCGGATAAAATTTGATGAAGCGGAAGATTTGAAAATAAAATATTCTCTGGGAAAATTGGGCGGAGATATCAATGCCCGGGTTGAACAAATTTTGAAAAATGATTGTCTTGTGTGGCTCAGCGCGGTGGAACTTTCATTGGCGGAATTTGCCGAATCGGATCAATTGCCTTCCAAAATTTTGCTTTGTGGAGGAGGTTCAGCTCTTCCTGGAATCAAAAAAGCGTTGATGACGTCAGAGTGGAGCAAAAATCTGTCTTTTTCCAAGAAGCCGAATGTCAGCTTTCTTCAACCGAAGGATGTTTTGAAAATGAAAGACGAAACCGGAGAATTGAACAGCCCGCAAGACGTGACTCCAATGGGATTGGCGAATTTGGTTTTGGATGCAGTTGTGGAAGAAAAAGTTATGGCGGAAATTTTAAAAAGAGTCGTCGATAATATTCAAGAATAAAAATATGCACCAAGTCTGCTATATTGATATAGATGAAGAAATAACTTCTATTATTGATCGCTTGCGGAAGTCCAAAGCGAGGGAAGTTTATTTTATTGTTCCGCAAAGATCTTTGATTTTGCAAAGCACGGTAAGTTTGAAACTTTTGAAAAGAGAAGCCAATAAACTGGGAAAACAAATTTCAGTAGTCACGCAGGATTCGGAAGGAAGAATGCGGGCGGAAAAATCAGGAATTTATGTTCTGGAAAATATCAGCGATTTGGGAATTGATTTGGAAGCGGATGAGGGCCAGAATTTTCAGGCAAAAAATGCCAAAATAGGAGGAGATTTGGCTGAAATATCTTCAAGAAGCAGCCGAGTCCAGGATATTGGATCGGACGAATTTTTTGAAAGCCCAACGAAAAATAAAAAAGAAAAAAACGAAATAAAAATTGAAGAAAGGGAATTTGGAATGGACAGTTTCTATGTCCCGCAAGATAATGAAGATGAAAACGAAAATAAAAAACGCCATTCTAAAGAAAAAGTTAGGATAAAAACCGGAAAAGAAAAAGAATTGGAAGAGTTCTATGAAAACAAAAGGACGGTTTCCGTTGAGATGGAAAAAAAGAACGCCAAGATTCCAATTTCCGGAAAAATGAAGAAAATAACTTTTTTATTTATTTTTTTGGGGCTGATAATTGTCGCGGGGCTTGGAATATATTTGATTGTTCCGAAAGCGACTATTTCCATAACAATGCGGGAAGAGCAAAAAAGTTTTGATGTTGAAGCGAAAGGAGACATAAGCGCATCACATATTGATTTCGAAAAAATAATAATTCCCGCCAGAATAATAGAGGCGGAGGATTCTTTGGTTTCTGATTTCACCACTTCCGGAAAAAATGCTTCCAATCAAAAAGCCAAAGGCAGTGTGACAATCTATAATGAATTCAGTTCTGCTTCCCAATCACTTGTATCCGCCACCAGAATTCTTTCAACTGATGGAAAACTGTTCCGTTTGGTAAAAGGAGTGACTGTGCCCGGAACTACCGAAGTGAATGGCAGTGTTCAGCCGGGAGCTATTAAAGCCGATGTTATTGCTGATGCGCCAGGGGAGGAATATAATATAGGGCCAAGCTCTTTCACTATTCCCGGGTTTCAAGGAAGCGCCAAATACGAAAAATTTTACGCCAAATCCACCGAGGCTATGCTTGGCGGAGGATCAAAAAGCACTGGAGGTTTGGCCAGCGTTTCGGAAACGGACATTGCTAATGCCAGGAAAAAAACTGAAAATGATTTAACCGTGAAAATGGAAAAAGGCGCTCGAGACAAAATGAAAGAAGGAGAAATTTTTTTGAAAGAAGCTGAAGAAAAAACTGTGATCGAGTCATTTTCTTCGGTGAGGATTGGCGAAGTTTCTGATAATTTCAAATATACAGCCAAGGAAAAATTAAAGCTGATGGTGTTTTTGGAAAGTGATCTGAAGTTGGCAATAAAGAAAAATTTCGAGGCCAAAAAAGAATTGGCCGATATTGATCAAACAACCATTGAGTTGGATTATGGAGGGAGTACCCCGAATTTTGGAGCGGGAACTATCGAGATAAAAGCTTTTGCGAAATTTTCCAGCAAAAGCGAGATTGATCGGGAAAAACTGAAACAAGAACTGCTTGGAAAAAATGTTGAACAAGTTAAAGAATTGATAGGAAGTTATTCAAAAATAAAAAATATAGATATTGAATTTTGGCCGGATTTTTTGATAAACAAAATACCTTCATTCAAACAAAGGGTGGAAATAATAATTAATTAATAAGTTCAGGAATATTTTATGATGGATATAAAATTTATCAGAGAGAATAGTGGAGAAATAAAAAAAGCCATAAAAAACAAAGGCATTGATTTGGATTTGGATAGTCTTTTGGAATTGGACAAAAAAAGAATAGTCAGTCTTCAATATATTGAAGAGCTGAAAGCGGAAAAAAATAAATTGAATGATTTGATTCAAAGTGCGGAAAGTGAAGAACGGAAAGTTTTGATTGAACAAGGGAAATCAGTGAAAGAAAAATTAGCCGATACTGAACCGGAATATAATAAAATAAAATCCGAGCTTGATGAATTGATGGCGCAAGTTCCCAACGTTGTTTCTGCAGATACGCCAATTGGAAAATCAGACGAAGATAATGTTGAAATTGGAAAATTCGGGAAAATTCCTGAACTAGATTTTCCAGTCAAAGATCATATTCAAATTGGAAAAGATTTGGATATTTTGGATTTGGAAAAAGGCGCCAAAGTGGCCGGCTATCGCGGCTATTATGTGAAAAATGAAGGCGTGTCGCTTATGATGGCTTTGATGATGTATGCGCTCAACAAAATGATTGAGAAAGGATATACGCCGATGATTCCGCCAACGCTGGTGAAAGGAAATGCTCTTTTTGGAACGGGATATTTCAAAGGAACTCAATACAATCCCGAAGTGGATGAAATTTATGAAGTGGCGTCAGGCGACAAAGATGAAGTTGATAATGCGAATAAAGAAAAGAAATTTTTGGTGGGAACGGCCGAACCGTCTCTTCTGGCATATTATGAGAATGAAATTTTGAAAGAAGAACAGTTGCCAATGCGTATTTGTGGATATAGCCAATGTTATCGCAGTGAAATCGGAAGTTATGGAAAAGACACGCGCGGATTTTATCGCGTCCATGAATTTATGAAAGTGGAGCAAGTGGTTTTGATGGTGGCTGACGTTGAAGCGTCAAACAAAATGCAAGATGATATGCTTTCTATTTCAAAAGAAATTCACGAGGAATTGGGTTTGCCCTATCGCGTGCTTCAAATCTGCACAGGGGATATGAGCGCGGGAAAGTATCGGATGTTTGATGTTGAAGCTTGGATGCCAGGATTGAATCGCTGGGGAGAAACGAGTTCCGCGTCAAATTTCACGGATTGGCAAGCGCGCAGATTGAATGTGAAATATGTTGACAAAAACGGAGAGAAAAAATTTGTCTATATGCTCAACAATACCGTGCTTCCTTCGCCTCGGCCATTTATTGCTATTCTGGAAAATTATCAGCAAGCGGACGGTTCGGTGAAAATTCCGGAAATTTTGGTAAAATATATGCCGGGAGGGATAAAAATTATTTCTAAAAAGTAAAATAATAATTAACACAAAAACATGAAAAAAACCATAGCAATCTTAATGTCAATCGCCGCGCTGGCTTATGTTGGAATAGCTGTTGCTTCAGATGTTGAAGATTCTGCCAATAAAACGGAGAAACAAAATGAACCTGTCAAGGATCAAGCAGAAAAACAGAGAGAAGAAGTGAAAAAACAAAAAGAATTGCAGAGAGAACAAATCAAGGATCAAGCCGAACAGCAGAGAGAGGAAACAAAAAAAATATGGGAGCAAAGGAGAGAGCAAGTGAAAACTGAATGGGAGCAAAAAAGAGAAGAAATGAAAACGGAAAGAGAGCAGGCGTTGGAAGGTCTGAAATTGGAAAAAGAAAATTTTATCAAAACGCTGAAAAATAAATTTGAAGCGGATAAGTGCCTAAAAATTCAAGAAAGAGTCAAGGAAAAAGCTTCAAAATTCGGAGAATCGAAAGAAAAGCATGTAAAAGTTTATGTCAATCTGCTGGGCAGAATAGATAAGTTTATTGTGCGTTTCGCGGCCTTTAATGAGGCTCATCCGAACGCGATTACTGCTGAGTCAGTGGCAAAGTTGAAGGCTGACAGAGATACGCTTGCGGGCCTTATCGCTGATTTCAAAACAAATTATGCTGATTATTTCACGAAATTCAGATCAGCGGAAAATTTCACTTGCGGACAAACCGAAGGGCAGCTCCGAAGTTCTCTGGCAGATTCCAAGGTATATTTGAAAGGAGTGCATGGCGCGGCTGATAATATCAGAAAATTTGTCAAAAATACTGTTTTGCCCGATATTTTGGCGATCAAGAAACAGATAGCGGCCGCCGGAGGAGAGAAGGACGACGAAGATGATGATGAAGAAGACAAAGGCGATAAAGATAATGATGAATCTTCTGAGACTACCACTACCACCATCATTGATGCGACAACCACCACAACTATTAATGCTCCCCAACTCTAACTAAAAAATAATTTTACTGTGGATTTAGCACAAATGGCGAAATCCCACGGGATCAATAAAAATGAAAAATAAAATAGGCATGGCAATAATTGTGTTCATTCTGATAGTTACTGCGGTTGCTTTTGTGAAGATGATAAAAAGCAATAGTGGATCCAATCCGGCTACCGCAACTAAAACAGAACAAACAGGAAAAAATAATTCAGTCGCTTCAAGCACTGCAAAAAATACTGCTTCGGCAGATGCCGATGCCAAAGCCATTGAATCTGAATTGAATTCAATTAATGACAATGAATTCAGCGCTGACCAGCTTTCAGATCAGAATATCGGATTGTAATTTATTGTGAAAAATTTTAAAAGCGTCCTGGCATTTTTTAGGGGCGCTTTTCTTTTTGGCAGAGTAGTGATATAATAACACTGAGGTAATTTTCAATTTTCAATTTTAAATTTTCAATGAATTTACAATTACTCAATTTTTTAAAATTTTAGCATTGAAAAATTAAACATTGATTGAAAATTGTAAATTGATAATTGAAAATTAATTAGTGCAATTTATTCTATGGATTTTAATGATGAGCAAAAATCTAATTTTTCTAACCAGCGTATCATAGCCCACTTGGATATGGACGCTTTCTTCGCCTCGGTGGAAGAAAGGGATAATCTCAGAATTAAAGGTCTGCCGATTGTGGTGGGTTCTGACCCCGCACCAAAACAAGTTTGGTACGGTGCAGGTCCTATGGCGAAAAAGATTTGGGTTGCAACTGGCAGAGGGGTGGTTTCTACTGCCAACTACAAAGCTCGTGCCTATGGCATTCGTTCGGCGCTTCCCATTTCCAAAGCGTGGCAATTTTCCCAAAATGCCAAGAGAAAAGGGCTTCCTGAAGCGGTTTTTTTGGATGTGGATTTTGCCAAATATTCCCGCGCCTCTGAAAAAATAATGAAAATTGTTAGGAAATATTCTTCTGTTACCGAACAAGCTAGTGTGGACGAAATGTATCTAGACCTTTCACATTTGGAAAATTTTTCAGAAGCGGAAAAAATTTGTCGGGAAATAAAAAAAGAAATCAAAGAAAAAGAAAAGCTCACGGCTTCCATCGGTTTGGGACAAAATAAATTGGTGGCCAAGATTGCTTCTGATATGCAAAAGCCGGACGGTTTGACAGTCGTTGTTCCCGAAAAAACGGAAGAATTTTTGGAACCGTTGTCTATTCGGAAAATTCCAGGCATCGGACCAAAAACAGAGCAGTTATTAAACAGTCGAAAAATATTTCTGATAAAAGATTTGAAAAATATTTCCCAAGAAAAATTGCAAGAAATGTTGGGAAAGTGGGGGTTGGATTTGCATGAAAAAGCACGAGGCATTGATAATGATCTGGTAAGTGAAGATCATGAAATAAAATCCATAGGCGAGCAAACCACTTTTCAAAATGATTCTTTGGATTTCAAATTTATTATTGAACAATTGGACAAGTTATGCGAAGGCATTTTTCACAGTTTTCAAGAAAGCGATTTTCATAGTTTTCGTACCATTACCGCCACAATCCGCTTTTCCAATTTCGAAACCAAGAATCGTTCGCACACATTGGCAAAGCCGCAAAAAACTTTGAAAATTTTGAAGATTGAATCCATGAAATTACTGATGCCATTTTTCGATTCTCGGGAAAATCCTCACAGACAAAAAATCAGGCTGATTGGAGTCCGGATTGAGAAGCTAAAATGAGGCAACCCCGCACTAACTTTGTACTAGCACTTCGTGCTAATTTGGCTGAAAGCCAGTATGAAACTGGCGCTGGGTTGACCCCGCACTAAATTCTCGACTTTTATTTCGCAAAAGCGAAATAAATGGGGTAAAAAATCGAAAAATTAGTGCGGGGTTGACAAGATTTGCAGAATTGCTAGAATAGATATTGCCGTGAGTTAATGAATTAAAAACTAAAAAATTCTCAACGAATACTAAATAAAAAATATATTTAAATTCGGGTGAACCCCAGAAGAAAATCCGCCAAGGCGAATTGCTGCGGGGCAAGAAAAAATACATCTTTGTGAGTGTTTTGAAAGACTCATAGAGATGTGTTTTTTGTTCATTAGAATATTATATTTCAGCGACTGAGTAAATAGCCGTGCGAATCGAGGATACTGATCTGAGATGCATGTCACAGAAGGGCAAATAAATCTTTATGGCAGTTGCTATATTGATAACGCCAAACTCTAAACTGGCCAATAATTTGCGCGCGTAAAATTATTGGTGGGAATAGAGTCTAAACAAGGGAATCACAGGAGTGCTATCCTGCCCTTTCAGTTGCTGAATTTATCAATAAAAAAACCTGGCGCCTCAGATCCGGAAAGCCCACCCTAATAAACAACGGCTTCCATAATCGATCTCCTCAAGTGAAATTATAAAAAGATTTGAGGTTGCCAAGGTTTTTCACAAATGACTTCAAAGAAGTTGGGAGAAGAAAAAAATTTCTTTTCCCCATCACTTTGCAGTTATGGATTGGACTTTAATAATTGAATAATATATCAGCAATTCCGAATCTTTTTTTGGTTTCGCATCCGCCCAAGGCGGATTGCGATTTTCTAGCCAAATCAAGATTTGGAGAAAATCGCAATTTTTTGCGATTAGTCCTTGCCATTCCGAAGCTCGCAAGAGCGTAGGATGGCTTGTACAGCAATGTACAAAATTACCCTCCTTTGCTCCTTCGGAGCTTCGGAAGGGTTTAGAGTCTATTCAAACAAAGAATTTATTTTCTTTATATATATTTGTGATTCAGATTGATTTTTGCCCCGTCATTCGACAGGGCTCAAAAAAATCCGTTTCACGAATTTTTTTGAGAGTTTGATCCTGGCTCAGGATGAACGCTGGCGGCGTGGATAAGGCATGCAAGTCGAGTGGGTTTAGACCCACGGCAAACGGGTTAGTAATACATAGGAACGTACCTCTAAGTTGTGCATAATTCATCGAAAGATGGAATAATTCGCAATATGTTCTACGGAATAAAGCTGTAGATAGCACTAAAATCCCAAATCTAAAATCCTAAATCCAAAATAAATCCAAAATCCAAATAATAAAAATTCAAAATGTTAAAGTTTTGAAAATTAAAAATTTGGTCATTGGAATTTGTTTGGAAATTGGAGTTTGGAAATTGGAGTTTGAGCGCTGTTTGCAGCGCTTAGAGAGCGGCCTGTGTCCTATCAGCTAGTTGGTGAGGTAATAGCTCACCAAGGCTATGACGGGTAGGGGGTGTGAGAGCACGGCCCCCAACATTGGAACTGAGAACTGTCCAAACACCTACGGGTGGCTGCAGTCGAGAATATTCCACAATGGGCGAAAGCCTGATGGAGCGACGCCGCGTGCAGGATGAAGGCCTTCGGGTTGTAAACTGCTTTTTTCAGGGAGCAATTTTTGAGAGTACCTGAAGAATAAGAGGTTACTAACTCTGTGCCAGCAGTAGCGGTAATACAGAGACCTCAAGCGTTATCCGGATTTATTGGGTGTAAAGGGCGGGTAGGTGGATATATTAGTCAGATGTCAAATCCTCCGACTTAATCGGAGAACTGCATTTGAAACGGTATATCTAGAGGAAGTGAGAGACCACTGGAACTTATGGTGTAGCAGTAAAATGCGTTGATATCATAAGGAACACCAAAGGCGAAGGCATGTGGTTGGCACTCTCCTGACACTGATCCGCGAAAGCGTGGGTATCGAATGGGATTAGATACCCCAGTAGTCCACGCCCTAAACGTTGCACACTAGGCATTAGGAGATTCGACCCTCTTAGTGTCGTAGCTAACGCGTTAAGTGTGCCACCTGGGAAGTACGGCCGCAAGGCTAAAACTCAAAGGAATAGACGGGGATCCGCACAAGTGGTGGATCATGTGGTTTAATTCGATGGTAAGCGAG
>Ga0172379_10009544_pt1 | contig 11942 bp, 10 predicted proteins | sample GrowelOW334metaG_FD_119756 | JGI IMG/M metagenome (GOLD analysis project Ga0172379, IMG submission 119756) | Groundwater microbial communities from an aquifer near a municipal landfill in Southern Ontario, Canada - Groundwater well OW334 metaG | ecosystem: Environmental > Aquatic > Deep... | reverse complement strand
TTTATCAATATCCGCAAGTCCCGTTCCTATTTCTTCAGCTGAATTGTCGCTGGCCAGTTCGTCAAGGTCCGCGCTGTCCTGTTCAAAAGAATCTTTTTCGGCATTGATCTCATTTTCTATGGCGATATTTTGATCGTTTAAGTTCTTTGCCCGTTTGCCCTTCAGTGCAACTGAAGCGCCGACTGCAAAAACCAGCATGAGAATGACAATTCCCATGCCCATAGCAGTTTTTTTGTTCATGGTGTTTGAAATTAGATTTAATATGTTAAAGTATGCTCGACTTTTCTGCTGATACGGTTCCTCATCGAAAGGCTTGTTGTTTGCATGCCGTGGAAACGTCCTGTCCCCCTGCTTTAGAATGCTTTCAGTCTTGTTTTGTCTGGGTACGTTCACAAGCACCTTTTTCAAAAGATTTTTTGGGGGAAGCATTTTTTTTCCGTTTTGTGACAGCATATCGATGATCTCGAAAATTTCGGATATTTCATCTTTCAGCGAGGGAAACATCCTGAATATATCCTCATCGCTCTTTCCGGATTCCCTGAGCGTGATGGCTTTGTTTATTTGAACGTCGCTCTCGTTATTTATTTTCATGCGTTGTTTTTAATATATTTTTTAGCGACCTCAGAGCTCTGCATTGAAGCTGTCTTATGGCATCTTCGTTTTTTCCCGTATAAGCGGATATCTCGCGATTAGAAAGATCGCAAATGAATTTCAGGGTAATGATCTCTTTTTGGTCTTCGGACAGTTTTCCAACGCATTCCATCAGTTCTTGCGCCTTTTCGTTGTCCTCGATCTTTTCAAGGGGGTTTTTCGAAACATCGGAAATAGTGTTTACTCTTTCCGGATCGTCGCCGTAAAGAATGTCTTTTTTCTTTTTCCAGTGGTCGATAACCGCATTTTTCGCAATTGTGTAAAAGTATGGCGCAGGATCAGATCCGTTGTCTTTGTAGTTCTCTATCATCTTGAATGCTTTCAGGAATACCGTTTGAGCTATGTCTTCTGCGATCTCCCTGTTTCTGACGCCGCACAGGATGTATCTGTATATGGGTGTAAAATATCTGCAATAAACGGCTTCAAATGCTTCACTGTCGCCATTTTTTGCCAAATTCATCAAAAGCTTCGTGTTGTATTCTGTGATTTTTTCCATACTGATAATAACGAATGAGAGTGCTGAATGTGACTTTCTAAACAGACATTTCCGAATCGAGATTTACCGGCTTATCGAATATCAGTATATTGTCCGGATAGAAGGTGATTGAAACTTTGCTTCCGACTTTGTATGCATGAGAAGTTCTTTTCAGCGCACTGATCTCATTGCAGTCGCTGAGCTTTATGATATATTGCCGATTTTTCATCCAAAACCTCCGCATACATATTCCTTTGTAATGGGTTGATTAGGATGTTCAAAAATATCTTTAGCACTTCCAAACTCCATCAATTCTCCCATGTGAAAAAAACCGACATGATCCGAAATTCGTTTTGCTTGATATAGATTATGGGTAACGATGACAATAGTATATTTCTCTTTCAATAAAGTGAGAAGCTCCTCGATTTTTCTGGTTGAGATAGGGTCAAGCTCCGAGCAAGGTTCGTCCAATAACAACACTTCCGGTTTCACTGCCAAGGACCTGGCGATGCATAGACGCTGCTGCTGTCCGCCGGATAACCGGAATGCCGACTGATGCAGTCTGTCCTTGACTTCTTTCCAAAGCGCTGCCTCCTTAAGGCTCTTAACAACTGCTTTGTCCAGAGGATGGCTGCTTTTTTCCAGTTCAAGTGAGTCATATTTCTGATTACTGAACATTTTCCAAAATCCGCGGGATTCTTTTTTGATACCCTGTAATTCAAGGCCATACGCGATATTTTCAAAAATTGACTTAGGAAAAGGCGTTGAATTTTGGAATACCATGCCGATTTTTCTGCGCAGTGAGACTACATCAGAATCCTGATCAAGAATATTTTCTCCCTTAAAAATCACATCCCCTTCTATTTTCGCGCTAGGGATGATATCGAGCATCCTGTTCAGGGATCGTAAGAATGTTGATTTTCCACTGCCAGACGCTCCGATGAGAGCAGTTATTTGATTTTCAGGAAGATCCATATTGACATTTTTGATTGCATGAAAATCACTGTACCAGATATTAAGACTGCGAACTGAAATGACTGTTTTGTGCATAAATTTGGTTTACCAATCTTTTTTACTTCTAAAATGAAAGCGCAGAATGATCGCGCCCAAACTCAACAAAAAAGTCAGCATTATCAATACGAATGCCGTGCCCGCCGCATAACTATTGGCATACGGACTGGAATGCTGGGTTGCTAAAATGAATGTATGATAAGGAAGAGCCATAAATTTATCAAGGGGAGAAGAAGGAAGCTTTGAAAGATAAAAAGTAGCTCCGACCATAATAAGCGGAGCTGTTTCACCAAGCGCTCGAGCTACGCCTATAATTCCTCCGGTTATGCATCCGGTAATAGCTGATGGAAGCACTACTTTTCTGATCGTTTGCCATTGGGTTGCTCCGAGCGCAAGGCTTGCTTCGCGGAATTTTTGCGGTACGGATTGGAAAGACTCCACTGAAGCCGTAATGATCCACGGTATGGTCATGAGTGATAACGTTAAAACCCCCGAAAGGAGAGAAGAGCCGAAGGATAAAATGTTTACAAAAACCACGAGTCCAAACAGGCCGTATACTACAGAGGGCACGCCGGACAGGTTTCTGATAGCCAGCTGAATTATTCTGTTCAATAGATTATTTTTCGAATATTCGGTAAGGAATATCGCAGTACTTATTCCCAGGGGAAAACTTATCACTATTACGCCAAGTCCCAAATATAAAGATCCCAAAATAGCAGGAAATATGCCCCCTTGGGTAATGTCCCTATGCTGCCAGTTCCTTGTCAGAAAATCCTGATCGATCACGGAGTATCCGGACAAAAGCAGCAGAATCAGAGTCAAAATGAGCAACCCTATTCCTATAAGTGTCATGGCGTGAAATATAGAAAAATATATTGACTCCGATGTAATGTTTTTTATTTTCATAATGATTTTTTGTAAATCAATAAATCTGCTATGAAATTTATCACAAAAGTCATCATAAAAAGAACAAATCCGATCATAAATAGGCTCTGCCAATGAAGACTCCCTACCACAACTTCTTTTATTTCAATGGCGACATTAGCCGTCATAGGATTCACTGCATCTAAAAAAGAATGTGGAAATGCCCGATTGTTGCCGGCAACCATGAGTACGATCATTGTCTCACCAATGACCCTTCCCAGGCCAAGCATACAAGCTGCGATCAAACCGGAACTCGCCGCAGGGATAACTATTCTTTTTATTGTTGTCCATTTGGTGGCTCCCAGGGCCAGACTCGCTTCCCTGAACCTCTGATTGACATTCGACAGAGCATCTTCGCAGATACTGGCAATGGTCGGCAAAGCTGCGATTGCAACCAGAATGGAAGCGGTCAATGCATTCAGTCCATTCGTTAAATGAAATATCCCTGCGATAAGGGGAGCCACGAACAGCAGTCCCAGAAAACCCAGTACTACCGATGGGATGCTGGCGATCATTTCCACAAGCGGCTTTAGAATCTCTCTTGTTTTAGGAGAAGCTATTTCGGAAAGATATATCGCGATTGACAAACCAAAAGGAATGGCAATCGAAATTGCCAGCAAACTGATCATAACTGTGCCAGCGACTAAAGACAGAATCCCCCAGGACGGAGCATTGAATGCGGTCGGATTCCAATCGGTTCCCAAAAAAAATTCGCCTAACCCGATCTCCCTGAATGTTCCCAGACCGCTTATGAGCAAAAATATAAAGATCCCGAACAAAATCACAACTGTAAGAGTGGCCATAAAACCAAAGGCCCACTTGGGAAGATTTTCTGAAATATTGATCGAACTATGATTAGAGTTCACTTTATTTGATCTTATTGAACAATTGTTGATTTTTATTGCGATATTCGTCATTGAGTGAGTAAAAACCGGCATTTTCAATTATTATTTGCCCTTCATTTGACGCCTCAAATTGGAGATATCTTTCCAGGATAGAATTTTTCAGGGGAAGACGCGGTATATATTGAAATATTGGTCGAGCGATCGGATATCGGCCATCTTTGACAGCAAGTTCATCAAGCGGAGAAACGGGGGGCTCTCCAACTCCATGGAGTAATATAATCTTAATATCTTGTCGTGGTTCTCCTTTGTCATTTTTAGCATAACCAACACCAACATATCCAATGCCATTTGTATCCTGCTTGACTGCTTCGACAATAGCCTGATTGCCTTCCATGGTTTTCATCTCTGAAGAATAATCGCTGTTAACAACCGAATCTCGAAAAAAGTTATAGGTTCCCGAGGTGCTCTGTCTCCCATAAAGAACGATTGGAGTGTCATTTCCACCCACTTCTTTCCAATTTTTAATCTCCCCTTTGTATATTTTTCCAAGTTGGTCTATGGAGAGTTGATTGATAGGATTTTCAGAGTGAGTAATAACAGTTAGACCGTCAATTGCCAGGATAAACTCCTGAACATCAAGACCACGGTTCGCAGATTGAGATATCTCATCCTGCTTCATTGCCCGCGATGAATTTGCCAAATCTATTTCGCCGTTGATCAAGGCGGCTATGCCTACTCCGCTTCCTCCGCCAGTTACAGAAATATCGGCATTGGAATTTTTCACAGTAAATGCTTCGGCGAGATTAGAAACCAGTTGAACTTCAGTATCGGATCCTTTCATCGCCAAACTTTCATTCTGAGTATTTTGCGGATTATTAATATCGTTCGCATTATTGCCAAAAAAAATATAAGCCATGACACAGCTTATTAAAAAGATTAACACTATCAGATTTAATTTATTCATTGTTTTTAAAATTAACAGCGTTATATTAAACAGTTCAAGCTATATGAATTTATTATACATTTAAAAAGTCGAAACGTCAAAAAAATCAGTCGTCATCTTAAGCATAAAAACTATTTTAAAACCAGGGCTTGATAATAAGAAATGCTTTTTAGCACAAAGACAGTTCTTCGTCTCTTGAGGCGGGGGCAGACCTTTACTTGCTATCGATCCTATGCTTTGTTTTTTTATATGCGTATATTGATTTCGCGATTTCATTAGGCACCCTTTTGTCGAGAGCGCTCGGAAGGATCTTGTTCTTATTGGGCTTATTCACGCAATCGGCGATAGCTTTCGCAGCTGTTAATTTGATGTCGTCGGTAAGCTTTGTGAGTCCGGATGACAGCAGTCCTTTGAAAACGCCGGGATAAGAAAGCACGTTGTTGATCTGATTGGGAAAATCTCCTCTTCCGGTCCCCACGATCGAAGCGCCGGCTTTGATCGCCAAATCAGGCATGATCTCCGGCACCGGATTTGCCATCGCAAAGATGATCGGATCGGCGTTCATAAGAGTGATCATTTCCGGTTTCAGTATCCCTCCGACGGATACTCCGATAAAAACATCTGCATCAGGAAGAGCATCTTGCAGCGATCCCGAAATGTTCTGTTTGTTCGTGATCTCAAGCAGCTTCATTTTGACGGGATTCAGGTCGCTTCTGCTCCGGCTGATTATCCCCTGGCTGTCGCAGACGACGATATCTTTCGGCTGCAAAGTCGCATGGATCATTTTTGTTATGGCTGTTCCTGAAGCTCCCGCGCCGCAGATGACTATTTTCATGTCTGATATTTTTCTTTTGAGCGCCTTTGCCGAGTTTATCAAAGCTGCTGTGACCACAATTGAAGTTCCATGCTGGTCATCATGGAAGATGGGAATCCCTACGTCCTGCAATTGGCTCTCTATATAAAAACATTTTGGCGCGGAAATATCCTCGAGATTTATTCCACCGAACACCGGAGCGATCATTCGTACTGTTTTGATTATTTCTTCCGGATCTTGAGTGTCCAGGCAGATCGGAAAACCATCGATTCCCGCGAGCTTCTTGATAAGCACGGCTTTCCCCTCCATGACAGGGATCGCGGCCTCGGGGCCGATGTTTCCAAGCCCAAGCACAGCGCTTCCGTCGGAAACTATAGCGACCGTATTTTTCTTCAATGTATAAATTTTTGCAAGTTCTTTGTTTTTTGCGATCTCCCTTGAGACTTCAGCTACGCAAGGAGTGTAAGCGAGGCAAAGGTCGTCTTTGTTGTCCAGTTTGAACTTGCTTCTGATCTCAAGTTTCCCGCCATGTTTTTTGTGCAATGCCAATGATTTTTTGTAATCTGATTGTTTCATAAAAGTTGTTAAAATATAAATTGCGCTATTTTTTAATTATATCAAATAAATCAAATAATATAAATAGCAATTAGCAAAACAGTTATTTCTCCCCGGGCAATCGAGTGTTGGAACGGATCATATATTTGTTTGAAATTTGAACTCCATAGACGCTTCCTGTCACGGTGAATTAAACGGTTCTCTTATGCGGAAGCAAAATATCACAATAAACTCAACCATGCCGACTGCTTGTCCGAAAGGCAGGTTCTGGCATCACAATAAACACTCCGCTTCTCCTGCGGAGCATTTATAGCATCTGAAGGCATCTATTCCACTTAAAGACGTTGAGATTCTGGAGTTTTATTCTTCCCGTTTACCTTTTCGATAATAGCCATATCCATATATTGCCGATGCAATTATGGCAAAAATCAGAATATAATTCAGATATGTCTGATATCCCGCCACCTTCGTTTCGATCTCGTTGTTTTTTGCCGTTTCATTACTGATATTTCCGTCGCTTCCGTTCTCGGTATTTTCCGAAGACGCGCCTTTCACATTTCCATTTTCACTATTCGTTGATGCATCATTCGAAACAGATTCACTGGCGGTTTCATCCTGAGCTGTTTTGTCTGCAGCCGGACTTTCCGTGTCTCCAGATGAACTGTTTGCAATAGCGAGCGCAAGCCTTGTCTTCGTGGCACTGATCTCGTCAAGCTGTATTGCGGTCAGGGGCAAGTCCTTCTTGCAATATATTTCATTTATCTTGCTCATCGTTGTGGTAAATACGTTTCCGGTCGGAATGTTGCCATTCCACGGCACGAGAATATCACTCGTGTATTTCTTCTGGAACCTTGATATCGCATCTGAATCCGCTTGCTCGAATTTTCCATCAACGGAAAGATTTTCACTTTCAAAATCATTCAGGAATTTTTCAACTTTCTCCACTTCGCCGGGATCATTGATCCCGCCGATCCTGATGAATGACGATATGTAATTGCAGTCGCGAGAATCGCCTTCCGATGTTGACGTGATTCCCTTCACCTCTCCTTCGTCATTATTGGCGACCGCCGTTTCAGCAGTATTCGCATCAGAATTGTTGACCACAGCATCCGGCAAAGTAAAGCTTTTTTCTTCACTGACCGCAAACGATCCGCGCGAAACGGTTCTATAGTAATAAACGGAACCAGGCGTCAATCCGGTGATCGTGGCGGAATGTCCCGTGACTTTCGGATCTTTGTCGAATTCGGCCGTGGTATGCGCATAGCCGTATTTCGGCGGCGTGCCGGAATTATCATTGAGATCCAGATCGTGGCTTTCTCCTTCCAGAGAATATATGACCTGGCTTGATGCGAAATGCGAACTCAGCCATGTGATCGTGACGCTGTCTTCGCGGATATTCGATGACCTGAGCGATTCGCCCGAAATATTGAACTGCATGATCGCAGCAGAACCTCCTCCGCCCGTATTGTTGTTGCCGGATTCTCCATTATTATTGCTATTTTCTTCCTCGATCTCGCAAGTTGCCGAGCATCCGTCGCCGTTAGCCGCATTTCCGTCATCACACTGGTCCGCTGCGTTCTTTTCTCCATCTCCGCAATATGGCAGATTCGTGATGGTGCATTCGTTGGAACAAGACTGATATTCGCCCACTCCTGCCGTTCCGTCACAACCTTCAGTTCCATTTACAATATTATCTCCGCAATACGGATCGTTCTGGATGACGCACTGGCTATTGCACGATTCGTGCTCTCCTATGCCCTGCGTTCCGTCGCACTGCTCATTTCCATTTTTGATATTGTCGCCGCAAACAGGTCCTTGCGGCATCTCTGTCTCGCAAGTTGCCGAGCATCCGTCGCCGTTAGCCGCATTTCCGTCATCACATGCCTCAGTTTCCTGATTTTTAGCGCCATCACCGCAGTAAGGCAGCTCGACAATCGAGCATGTCTCTGAACAAGACTGATGGTCTCCAATGCCGTCATTTGTGTCGCAAGCTTCATTATTATTCTTGATCTCGTCGCCGCAATATGGGATATTCACGATTGAACACTCATTGTTGCAAGATTGATGGTCTCCTATGCCGTCATTTGTGTCGCAAGCTTCATTATTATTCTTGATCTCGTCGCCGCAATATGGGATATATTCAAGTGTGCATGAAGCTGTACAGCTGTAATGCTCGCTTGTTCCGTCGCCTCCGTCGCACTGCTCATTCCCGTTTTTTGTCTGGTCTCCGCAAAATGCCAGATCGACGATAGTGCAATTTTCCGTGCATGCTTGATGCTCGCCGACTCCGTCTGTTCCATCGCAGGCTTCATCTCCATTTTTGACACTGTCCCCGCAAAAAGGAAGATCTATTATCGAACATTGATCTGAACATGACTGATGTGCTCCCACACCATCGCTAATATCGCACTGTTCATCGCCTTCTTTTGCGCCATTACCGCAAATGCTTGCAGTTTGGCCGGAACAATCGCTGTTGCAGTAGCCGTAAACGCCATTCAGGATCCCATCGTCGCAGGCTTCGCTGTAAACATCAAAAACATCTGTCAGTGAATTTCCGCAACTCGGAAAATAATTCGCAAAATCATTTCCTGTTTTATTTTCTGCTTCCGATAGTGCGATCGAATAGCTGCTTCCGGCAGGCACTGTTTGGACGAACGTTCCTTTTTCGGCATTTGATCCTTCCGATACTGTGTAATTGCCGGGCATAAGTCCGCTGAATACATAATATCCATTCGCATCGGTTGATGTCGTGGCCGACTTGCTGCCAGAGAGGACGATTTCCCATCCCGCAATTTTTGTATCCCCCTCGTCAATTCCATCATTAATTATGTCCTTGTATTTATATCCTGAAATTTTCGCGGTGGCTGCGGGAGTATACGTTGAAAGACGATTTGGAGGCAGACTTTTCCCATCGCACCATGCTTTGGTGACGTCATAATTAATCTTACTTGCCCAACCCCAATTTCCAGGCGTTATCTCTTCTTGGCTCCACCATTCACACTTACTCACGGAACTACCAGCAGAAACAGCAAAAGCCGGTTTTGCACTAAAAACAAATGAGCCGGCAATATTTCCCGCAATCGTGGTTTGCACGACGAGTGCGATTACGCTTATCAAGGACAACGCTCTGTTTATTCTTTTTATATTTATGATCTTTTTTGCAATTCTTTTTGTTTCCGTCAAACACTCGCTCATGGTCACATTCATACGTTTACGGTTATTGTTAATCCCCCCTAATCATCCTATTTGAAAACATTGGCTTTATTGCTGCACGTCAGCGACATCGGAAATATCTTTTTGAATCACTTGGACCTTTTTCATTTGCTTGCTTTTTCTATAGATCAAAGAAATACCTGCAATGACGAATAATGCCAAGATCGCATATAAAGGCAAGCCGATGTCAGTGATGCCTTTTATGAGGTTTTTATCATTGGCCCCGAGAACGAGTCCGGCCTGGTCGTCGGCGCCCAGCATGTCGACGGAAAATCCGAATTTCTTTTCGAATATCATTTTTCCGTCAACAAGAAAATTCATTTCCGCGCGGAACTTTCCTTTCTCGAAATTATTGGTTGGGATCTGGATAGCCGGAATTTCATATACCGCTCCCGGTTTCACACCCGGTTCATTTTCCGGATAAGGATATATCGAATTATATACGGTCTGATCGTCTTTCCTTATCTTGATCTGGGCTTGAGGAGTGATGTTCGTATTTCCTCTATTATCATAAACAAGCCTGATCTCAAGCATCTCGCCTTTTACAAGGTCATATGTCTTGGGAATGACTGAGACTTCGAACGATACAACTTCATTATCATTTACATCAATAGTGACCTCCCTGTTTATTTCCTGTGAAACGGAAGTGCTTGATCCTTCACTTGAGCTTGAAGAATCATTTTTCTTGACTGCACTGATGAATCCTTTGTATTCGCCATTGGGCGTGTCCTGAGGAATTTTGAATACTACGCTGACATTGCGAACCTCTCCCGTTTTCAATACGACATCGCTCAGTTGAGTGCTGAAATCGTTGAATTTATAGAATGTAGCCCATTTATCAATGTCTCCATGAGCGGCGAACGCAATCGTCGAATCGGTTTTTTCAGTGTTGACTATGATCATGGTCTGCTGGTATTCATTTCCTCTCAGCGCATTTTTTATTGCGATAGGGTCAGTGGTTTGTCCGATCCCAAGAGTCTCGATCGGTATCAATGCGGCGACCACAAAAACTGCTACAAGAAAGCATCGTATTCTCGTCATGCTGATCATCATTTTTTTGTACATAGATTTAATTAATTATAAGAGTATTCTGTCTGGAACGTTGACATTTCGTATTATTCGCAAGCAAGGTGTGGCGCGGCTTCTGCGCTCAGCATCATCGATCCTCCGAGTCTTTCCCGGACTGATTCCGGAAATCTGAATATATTCACTGAGAAATCGATATTTTCCGTATCCAAAAGTCCGAGCGAGTCATTGAGCAAAGTAGGCGTATTCGGTTCAAAGATCGTAAATGCCGATACATTTCCGACTCTTGCATCAAACCGCACATTCCAATCTTCATATGTCTTGCCAAGTCCTATATCATCTTCGACGATTCTCATAGTAAGCCTCGTGTTGCCGACATTTCGAACTGTCGGTTTGTTAATCGTTGTAATGTCGAATATGGCATCTCCGCTGATAACCTTTTTAGAATTCAGCTTCACTTTGCCATAGTCGATAGAATCAAAATCCGTTTCAAAAGCCGTAACGGGAAAATATGTGAACATGTCTTCTATAGTGCTGCTTGTCCCGTTTGGTTGATCGGCAACAGTCCTTACAATATAATCGCCGGAAGGATCTCCATATGAAATGTCCCTGAGACCGCAATAAACCGCAGCTGTCTCTTTCATCAAACTTCCTTCATTGTTGCACGCAATTCCATAATCATATCCGGCTCCAAATGAAGGCAGATTATTATTTGTATTCCTAATTTTATTGCAAAAAAGTTCAATGCCTGATTCCTTATTAATCCTTAATAATCCCTGCTCTTGCATGATCTTTCCGCAACCGAGTCCGGATCGGCCCTGAAGTGATGTATAGCTGCTTCCAAGAGCCACGCCTACGGGATAGTAAACGTCCGCATAAACGGCGCCAGCGGCGTCCGAATTTTCCACAATTGCGCAGAATGCGATGGATTTATTGATCCCATAACGGCCTGAGGGCATAAACTGAGCTCCGGCAGCCGCATCCGCATCCGTAAATCTGTCCGAATTCGCTTCCCATTTCGCCATGATGATCGGAGACTGGATACTTGAAGAGTCGGGATCCAGGCCAATTGATATATGCTTATCATCCTGCGGAATTATAAAAGTCGAACTCGCACTTTCCGAAATATCATTGGTTGCGACGATGTCTTCGGTTATAAAAGTCGAGCTGGCGCTTTCGCCAATATCACTATTTGCCACAATGATGTCAGCAGATGCCACACCTAAAAATTCAAGGTCTTGGGCATTTACGGATGTATAAATGCAGGAAATAAATGCAAACACCGCAATAGCTGATACTTTGAAACCTGTTTTCAATAGTTTTCTTATTATGAATATTTGCTTTACGGCGCGTTTAATTTTCATAATACCTCGCTTTCTATTGATTATAAATTATCGAGAAGTCTGAAACCAAAAACAAAATAATTTAGCTTCAAGCCTCTCCGGAGGCGGCTTGTCGCCGCCCCCTGCAATACATTAAACTTCA
>Ga0172379_10009543_pt1 | contig 11943 bp, 4 predicted proteins | sample GrowelOW334metaG_FD_119756 | JGI IMG/M metagenome (GOLD analysis project Ga0172379, IMG submission 119756) | Groundwater microbial communities from an aquifer near a municipal landfill in Southern Ontario, Canada - Groundwater well OW334 metaG | ecosystem: Environmental > Aquatic > Deep... | reverse complement strand
TTGGAAAATAAAAAGCGAACGGATTTTACCTAAATTTAATATTCAATACTGGGTTATTCCTGAGGTATTGAAATTTCAGGGAGATCTTGCTTTTGATATCAATACTTCGAAAGACAACCGTTTTCTGCCACAAATTGCAACTGGTAGGTTATGGCCTGAAAACAGTGTAAACCGTTCTTCGGATCTTTCCCAGGAATCTTTTACAGTTCAGACCTATAATAAGCTGATTTATACTCCGAAATTGAATGACAATAATTACATTATGGGCTTATTGCAATATAGTTCGTACGATTCACGTAATTCATCATTTCAGGAAACCAGTTCGTTGAATGCGTCTACTTTTTTACAAGACCCTTCAATACCTTCGAACATTATCGGTTCAGGACTGGGATTAAATTCAGGAAGTTCCGAAGCCCGTTCATTATCGCTGCTGGCTATGGTTCAATATAAATTTATGGACAGATATATTTTCACCGGATCAATCCGTCGCGATGGTGACTCAAAATATAATGACCAAAACAGATTTGGTTATTTCCCGAGTGCTTCGGTTCGTTGGCGTATTTCAGGTGAACCTTTCATGAAAAATATGAAATCTGTTGATGACTTTAGTTTTAGAGCCTCAACCGGTAAGAGTGGGAATCCTGTAGATAAAAATTATCTTTACTACAACACCTATGGTACCTATGACTGGACTTACCTGGGTCAACAAGGGGTTTATTCAACTGGACTTCAACTATCCAATTTACGGTGGGAGAAAGTGACCGATCTGAATTTGGGAGGAAATCTGATTATGTTTAAAAACCGCTTAAATATTGACTTCAACTGGTACAAAAAACGCACCAATGACCTTTATTTCCCAACTGTTGGTATTTCAAATACATCGGGATACAGTAATATCAGCAGTAATGTGGGTACTATGGACAATAATGGTTGGGAACTGAGTATAAACACCACTCCTGTAAGAGGAAAAGATTTTTCAGTCGATTTTAATTTCACATTTGCCCGTTCTGAAAACCAAATTATTTCTTTGTCGGATAATATACCACTTTTATCAACACCTACGGCTGCTAATGGTTTATATCTGACAAGCATAAAAGTGGGCAATCCACTCGGATCTTTCTATGGTTATCGGTATAAAGGAGTTTACCTTAACGAAAGTCAGACCATTGCAAAGGATGTAAATGGCAGTCCTATTTATACGTATAATTCAAACGGAATCAGAGAAGAAGTCAGAATGAAATTCTGGTACCCTTCAGTTGGATACGATTTTCAACCCGGAGATGCTAAATATGAGGATATTAATCACGATGGAAATATAAATTCACAAGATATTGTCTACCTGGGAAATATGAACCCGCTTTTAACCGGAGGTTTCGGACCTACTGTCCGGTGGAAAGATTTGAGTCTGACGGCTTACTTCTACTATCGTTATGGTGGGAAAGTAATTAATCAGACCCGGATGGAAATGGAAAATATGTACAGCTTTAATAATCAGGCGACATCCGTATTGAGAAGGTGGAGACATGTCTACGATGATGAAACGACTGCACCGACAGATTTGTTACCACGGGCATTAATGCAAAAAGGGTACAACTGGTTAGGTTCTGACCGTTACGTTGAAGATGGATCTTTCCTGAGATTTAAATCATTGACTGTAAGTTATAATCTTGACAAAAAACTCAGCAGTAAACTAAGTATGAGTAATTTGAAATTATGGGCAACCATGCAGAACATTTATATCTGGACAAATTATACCGGAATGGACCCCGAGGTTACCTTAAAAAGTGGTATTTCAAGTTTGGGATATGATACCTCACGATCAGGCAGACCTATGGATTTCTCAATTGGTTTATCAGCATCTTTTTAACAAACAAATTCTAAAGATTTATGAAAAAATATATTGGTCTTTTATTGGCAGTTTTTATAGCATCACTCCTGACATCCTGTTCGGATTGGTTAACATTGGCGCCTGAAGATGGTGTTACCAGACAAGAATTCTGGCAAACAAAGGAACAGGTAAATTCAGCTGTTATCGGTTGTTATGCCTCTCTATTGGACGGGCCAGTTGAGAAAATGTTTTTGTGGGGAGAATTACGTGGAGACATGTTAACAAATGGTGTTCAACCAAACTATAACTATACTCAGGTACTTGACGGTGAAATTTCATCGGCAAATTCAGTTGTAGATTGGGGGCCACTTTATACTACAATCAACAATTGCAATACGGTATTGAAATTTGCACCTACAGTAAGTGCAATTGATGGGACATTCACAGAAAAGCAGTTAAAAGAATATGAAGCCGAAGCCCTTACGATTCGTGCTATGATGTACTTCTATCTGGTTCGTGCCTTTCGCGATGTTCCGTTGGTTTTACAAGCATCTGTTTCCGATAATCAGAATTTCTCAATTCCCAAAACGTCTGGAGCAATAATCCTGGACTCTTTGGTCCGCGACTTGAAAATAGCTTCAATGAATGCTCCTATTTCCTATCCTACAATAGAAGAAAATAAAAGCCGTATCACATCCTGGGCTGCCAAGACCTTATTGGCGGATATTTATCTATGGCAGGAAAATTATGCTGCCTGTAATAATCTTTGTCAGGAAATTATCGGGTCCGGAAAGTTCAGCCTCATTCCGGTCGAAAAATTACCGGTAGAGATTTCTGATGGAGGAGTAATTATTGACACTGTAACCGTAGCCAATGAGTCGGATGCCGACAAAATGTTTATAGAATCGTATGTTAAGGGAAACAGCATTGAATCAATCTTTGAAATACCCTTTACCAGTTTGAAAACCAACCCATTCTATTCTTTGTTGGGACCTGATGTAAATAAACTGGCACCGAAAGCTGATATTGTTGATGCTATAATATTCCCACCGGCATTATACATGTCAGCTCCCGATGCAACGGACATTCGTGGCTCAGGTTGTTCGTACAGAGCCGGAGTCGTCTGGAAATATGTTGGGACAAGCCGTACCGGGGCCGTACGCTCATCAATTGAATATACTACACCCTGGATTGTTTATAAATACTCTGATGTTTTATTAATGAAAGCTGAAGCATTAAATCAAATTGGTTTACAGACTCATGACGAGAGTGCACAAATACCCTACGGTCAGGCTGCTTCGTTAATGGAACAGGTACGGGTTGCCCGTAATGCGGTGAATACTTCTGATTATAAGTTTACTGCCCTTGACATTGATGGCAAGAATTTAGAAAGAGCCATACTTGATGAACGTGCTCGTGAATTTGCTTATGAAGGAAAACGGTGGTTCGATGTGTTGCGCTATGCAAAGCGCGGAGATTATGATGGTAGTAATATTCAATACCTGGTTCGGTTAGCTATCAATAGTGCACCACCGGAAAAACAAACAAGTTTGATTGCTAAATATAAAGATCCCAAGCATAACAGCCATTACTGGCCTATTTATTATAAAGAGTTGGAAGTTAATAAAGAATTAAAACAAAACGATTTTTACGCACAATAAATCTTATCAGCCATGAAAAAAATAATTTTTAATTCAGGAAGCAGAATAACATTTATTCTCTTATTCTGTTCATCTCTGGCTTTATTCAATTCTTGTGTGTTCGATGATTACCTGAAGGGAAAGACTTTTCTGACATCGGATGAAAAAATGATTGATGAATACATAGAGCAAAAGGACACTTCCATGACGGAATTTCTGAAAATAGCCGACAAAGCCGGATTTAGAGGAATGCTTCATGCTTACGGCACAAACACTTGTTTTATCCCTACAAATGAAGCAATCGCAGTTTATTGCCAACGGAACGGTATCGGATCGATGGAAGATTTACCGGTGGATCAACTGGAGAAATTTATCAAATTCCATATCGTTCGTGATACAATCAAAACCGAAGATTTTGTTGATGGACGGTTAAGTTTAGCAACCATGTTAGGAAAATTTTTAACTACCAAAACGGTTTTAAACATTGATTCTGTACCGGTTATTCGTGTTAACCGGCAAGCCGATATCCTACAGGGAAATATACGGGTAGCCAATGGAATTATTCACAAAATAAACTACGTGCTAACTCCTAATCCAAAATCTGTTGGAGAGATGATCGAATTACTTCCGGAGAATTATTCATTGTATAAGTCCATAATGCAAGAATCGGGTATGACAGATACCCTGAAAAATAATATTGCTGATGGAGTATGGTATACCGCCATATTACAAAGTAATGAATCTTTTGCAACGAAGAATATTTACACACGGGCAGACTTAATTGAAAAAATGAAAGTCGCACAACCCGATTTCGCCACAGATGAAGCAAAATTAATTCAATTATATGCTCAATATCATTGCATTAATCGTTTAGCTTATGTTGCCGACCTTTCCATAACAAGTGCCGAACTGACGCTGGCAACAAATCAGGTTATTACATTTAAAACGAATAAAGATTCTCTGATTTTGAATGAATATCAGTCTTTAACAAAATTTGAAAAAGGGGTAACTGTTAACAAAGAATCGGAATGGACGGATATGAGTTGTTACAATGGAGTCATGATTGATTTGGATGGATACATTGAGCCTGTTAAACGTGGTCCTGAGGCTGTTTACTGGGAATTAACCGATCAACCCGAAATAAAAAAACTCAAGGAATACAGAAAAAGAGGATCCTGGGTCACCTTTAAACCGGGTGAACTGTCCGAGTTAAATTTCGGAGGAAAGAATAATCCTACAATTAGTTATGCAGTAGCTTCTGCGTACGATACCAAGACTCAATATGTGCATTATGATTACTTTGAAATACCCTTACGTCCGAACGTTATTCAATGGATGGAAATTAAAACACCGGTTCTGACAGAAGGTGTATATAATGTCTGGATTTGCTGGCGTCGTGGAGGTGATAATACTAAATTTAAAACGACTTTCATGCAGGAAGGAAAAATAGATCAGGTGCTGCCAAATGTTTTTGATCTTGGAGCCTATTTTAATGATAAAGCAACCCCCGAAGTAAATTTGAATCAGGGCGAGAAACAATATAATGCCAAATACAGAATCAGTGTGGTAAATAGTAGTAATTGCGGAGCAATAAAGGTTGAGTATACCGGCAGGCATACGCTTCGAATGGATGCGTTGAGTGGAAATAGTCAGCCGTCGTGGTGGGATATGATTCAGTTTATCCCTGTCGATCAAAATCAACTATGGCCACGTTTTGATATCGATGGTAATGCCATTTATCCGGGAACTGCTTGCGATCAAATAGCTCCATCTGATCAATCTTGTAATGGTGATTTGAATAACTAATAGTAAAATTTATTAATTATGAATTGTAAACATAAAACTAAATGCTTTTTCATACTCCCGATACTTGTACTAAGCGTACTCATGACGGGTTGTTATGAAAATGCATGGGAAAATCACGCTACTCAGGATAAACTGTTGAAAAGTGATTTAGTCGAAGCCATTGGTTCGAAGGCAGAATTATCAACTTTTCTTTCTATGCTGAAAAAAACAGGATATGATGAATTGTTGAAAACCTCAAACGAATTTACCGTTTTTGCACCAACTAATGCCGCCTGGAGTGGAGTTGATACAAGTAATATAGATGTAATGCGGAAATTAGTGGGATCATTAATTGTATATAAATTTTATGCCACTGATAATGAAAATTTATACAAATCCATCAAATCGGTCAATGGTAAAAATATTTTTTACGAACCAAAAACCCAAACATTTAACGGAGCAAAAATAATCACTGCTGATATTCGAAGTGCAAACGGAATCATTCATATTACCGATAAAATTGTTGAAAGAAAAAACAATATTTGGGAATATCTTTCCGGAAACTCGGATTATCTGCAAAGCCAATACATCAAGAGTTTAAATGATAGCGTGATGGATCCTGAAAAGAGCGTTGCGATTGGAGTGAATGCCGAAGGAAATATTAAATACGATACGATTTGGAAAAATATCAACAATTTTCTACAAAAATATCCATTGGATATCGAAGATTCGGTATTTACTTATATAGTCGTTGAGAATGATGGATTCAACACTCTATATAACAAGTATAAAAACTATTTCCAAATGGGAACACCTGCACAAACTGATTCCATTACACGCTTTAATGTGTGTCAGGACTTTGTTTTCAGAGGAATCGTTGATATTACACTATCCGACACCCTGACCGATGTTGATGGTGTAAAGATTCCTGTTAAGAATGCAATTATTCAGTCAACCTATAATGCATCAAATGGACGGGTTTATATTATTAAAGAAAGTAATATCAGACTGAAAGACAAAATAAAACCGATCATCATTCAGGGTGAAAACTATAACAAAGCATCAGATGCCAACTACGTATTCACCCGCTACAAACGATGGGCGCAAGGAGAGCGCGATATAGTACTATCCTGTAGCGAAAGCCAGTCCGATTCATTATGGAGAAAAGTACCGTTAGCACCGGATATAGTGGTAAAAAAAGATAGTGTGGCATCAAAAACCTATGTCATAAACTCAGGATTGATTGCCAACGTTACAAACTTCTACATCGAATATAAAACCAATGTGAACTCTGCTAATTATGACGTATATTATGTAGCCTATGATGACATTGCTGATCATTTCGATCCTACTTATACCAGATTTGGAGTTTATAAAGTCATTCAAAAACTTTTTATTTCATTGCCGGGAAAAGATCCGTTGAAATATGGTAATATTCCGGATATAAATGGAGTGGTTAATAAAAATGGGGTAGTTAACAATTATCTGGGTGACAGTCGCTGTTTTGTCGGTGAAGATCTGGCCGGAGTTCATAAGGAAACAAAACTGAGACAATGGAGTCTGGTACCGGGCACTCAGCTCATCGAATCAGCAAATACCTCAACTGATTCAGGAATTATGGCGGTGACTAAAACAGGTACTTTAACCATATGGCTATGTAATACAGCACGAAGCAATGCTGCAAGAAATCAGGGCTTGTTATTCCTGGATTATATAAAGTTAGTTCCCAGAATTACAGAAGAATAGTAACCATAATTTCGAAAATTTATGAAACATATTAAATATATTTTATCGACAATTTTATTCGTAATTGGGTTCGCTCATTCTGTATATGCTCAGAAAGGAGTTTTCCCGACACAAATATCAGGAACCGTTTACGAATCTACAACGGGTAAACCATTATCCGGAGCTCAGGTTACAATTCCCGGGGTAGCTTCCGTTATCACCGACGATAATGGTAATTTTACCTTGAAAAAAAGTATTAAGGGCGCTTATCTTGTTGTTTATGCACCCGGTTTCTCGTCCAAACAAGTGGCTGTACAACCAAATAAAGAATTAAAAATATGGTTGATTGATGATTCATTTAACGGGAAGTATGATGATGTGGCTTCACCTTTTAAAATGATTAATGCTGAAAAAACCACCTATTCCCTATCGACTCACGAAAACAGGGATGATTATAAAATGGGAGCGGCAACAATCGAAGCGGTTTTGCAAACGAATGCAAACGGTTTAAATACAATTTCCCGTAATGGTGCTCCGGGAGCAGGTGGTAATATGTTTTTAAATGGATTCAATTCTTTGAATGCAAGTACTCAACCCCTGATAGTTGTCGATGGGGTTATATACGATAATCAGGCCATTTATTCACAAATTACCGGTAATACAATTTCACCGCTTTCAGATATTGATGTTAAGGATATTGATAATATCACTGTATTGAAAGATGGAGCATCCATTTATGGTTCAAAAGGGGCAAATGGTGCGATTTTGATTAATACAATTCAGGCAAAAGGGGCTGCAACCCGAATTAATTTTTACAGTTATGCAGGAGTGAATCTTGAACCCAGCACAAAATATAAAATGATGGATGCCTGGAGTTACAGGACTTATCTGAATGATATGCTATCCAGCAAAGGACTTTCTGTGAATGAAATTCAGGCATTACCTTATTTCAATACGGAGAAACCGGTTGTTGAAAATTGGGGCGTTTCAGGGAATAAAGACTATTATCGATACAATCAATCGACAAACTGGCAGGATCAGGTATTTAATAGTTCACTCAATCAAAATTACCATCTTAATATTCAAGGGGGTAACGATGATGCATTGTATGCAATTTCAGTTGGGTATTTAGGACATGGAGGAACCGTGGATCAAACATCACTCTCACGTTATACGACCCGTGTAAATACACGTATAAAGATGACGGATTGGTTTAGATTTAATGCAAATATGAGTTTTGTTTATTCGGAAAGAAAGCTTGCTTACGAAGGATTAAACAGAAATTTCAATCCGGTTTATGCCGGATTACTAAAAGCTCCATTCACGGCTCCATACGTATATAATGTTTTGGGCGAACAAACACCAAATCTTGAAGGAGCTGATATCTTCAATATTTCAAACCCCGATGCAATCATCAACAAGGGGTCGTCGCTAAACAATCGCTTTCGTTTCTTTGGAAGCATGAACGGGTTATTCACCTTGTCAGAATATTTAGAAGCAAGTATTTTAGTTGGTCTAACGACCGATAAAGTATCCGAACAGATATTTATGCCCCAGGCCGGGATTTACCACACTCCACTTCCAAGCGCCGAAGTCACTAATGAATCAAAACAACTCAGGAATCATTTATTACAACTAAATACTGATGCACGACTGACCTACAAGCGTAATTTTGATAATATGCATGATCTGACTCTACATTTAGGATCACGTATACAAACAAGTAATTCTGAACTTGATTGGGGACAGGCTTACAATACCTCGAGTGACGAAATGAAAACACTGGGCGATGGATTAAATACATTAGCTCAGATTGGAGGTTCACTTGGCAGTTGGAATTCAATCTCAAATTATTTTAATGCCGAATATGGTTACATTAACCGGTATTTTTTATCAATCAATGCTGCTTTGGATGGTTCTTCCCGTTTTGGAAAAGACGCCGACGGTATTTCATTGTTCAATAATAAATTCGGATTATTTCCTTCAGTAAATGCGGCATGGTTGATTTCGTCGGAAAGTTTCATGAAGAATATCGAAAGCATAAATGTATTGAAATTGAGAGCCGGATATTCTATAACCGGGAATGACGATATTGGGAATTATTCATCAAAATATTATTACATTCCTCAAGGTCTTTTAGACGCTTATGGATTGGTTAGAGGCAATATCCCAAATTCAAAATTGAAATGGGAAACCAATAAAAAAGTAAGCGTTGGTATCGATGCTTCCTTCCTGAAAGATCGGTTGAACATGAGTTTAGACCTGTATAACAGTACAACAGAGGATCTGATTAATATTAAAAATATTGATCGAACATCAGGTCTTGGTATAGTTGTTATGAACGATGGATCGTTACAAAACAATGGAATTGACTTCAATATCAGTGGAAGAATTCTGGATCTGAAAAATTTCAACTGGGATATGGGATTAAATATATCAAAATACAAAAACACCTTGCTTTCAATGTCATCCGATGAAACATTTACTCAAATTGCAGGTGGTATTGTCAGAACAAAAGTAGGAGCTCCACTTGGCCAGTTTTATGGTTACAAAACGAACGGTATATTCACAACTCAAGCCGAAGCCACAACAGCCGGATTGAAAATTGAAAATACAGATCATTCCATTGTTCCATTCGCTGCAGGTGACGTAAAGTTTGTCGATTTAGTTCCTGATGGTGTCATAGATTCCAAAGACATGACCGTGATTGGTGATCCTAATCCCGATTTCTTCGGCTCATTCTCGAATCGTTTCCAATGGAAAAATTTCTCGCTGAGTTCTTTATTTTCTTTCTCTGTTGGTGGATCTGTTTACAATGCATTGAGAGCAAATCTTGAATCCTTATCAAACACCGATAATCAAACTATCGCTGCTATCAATCGGTGGAAAATGGACGGACAGGTTACGAATACTCCAAAAGCAACCTGGGGAGACCCTATGGGGAATGCCCGTTTTTCTGACCGTTGGATTGAAGATGGTTCATTTATGCGTTTAAAAAGTATTACACTTGCTTACGATTTACCGTTAAAAACAGATTTTATAAGAAGTGCCCAGGTCTACATTACGGGTAACAATTTGTTGACATTGACTAAATATCTTGGATATGATCCCGAGTTCAGCACCAGCCAAAGTCCTTTAGGTTATGGGATTGACAGTGGTGTCAGTGCACAACCGCATACCGTTTTAGTCGGTGTTAAAATCGGATTATAAAAATAAAAATATAAAATTAGAAACCAAAAAAACTCATATATGAAATTCTTAAATATAACAGCAGGTATAGCTTTATATGCTCTTTTATTCGTGAGCTTAACTTCGTGTCAGGACGTTCTGGATATTAAAGCGAATGAGGTAGTCAATCAGGCCGATAACTACCACAATGTATACGATGCTGACAATGCAATTTGGGGATTGTATGGTAAAGTGTCTGACCTGGCGGAAAATGTAGTTGTTTTGAATGAACTTCGTGCCGATTTGATGGATGTAACTCCAAATGCAACCGTAGATCAGGCTGAGATTAACAATCATACCGAAACTGCAAACAATAAATATTGCGATCCGGCTCCTTTTTATGAAGTAATTCTTAATGCAAATGATATTCTCAGCAATTTCGACAAAATGTTGGCTGAAAATAAAATATCACAGGCGAATTATGGTCCACGGTACGCAGATGTGATGGCTATTCGTTGCTGGACTTACTTGCAACTGGGCATACAGTTTAAAGATGTTCCTTATATAACCGATCCTTTACAATCGATAGAATCGTTAAGTAACAGTACGCTTTTTCCTACAAAAAACTTAGACGAATTGATTCCCCAATTGATAACAGATATGCAAAGTGTATCAGCTTATTTGGGAGTAAATATGTTATCTTCATTTTATAACCAGACAATTACAGATAATGGAAAAAATTTCTATTTGAATATGCAATTTATCAATAAACATATTCTGTTAGGAGATCTTTATCTGTGGAATGATCAGTATGTAGATGCTGCAACCCAATATAAAGCCTATATGGATGAAGCTGATTTAAGTTCTTCAAAAACTCAGATTAAGAATAAAGTCAGTACCTGGGTTTGGGCAGGAAGTAACGAACCGCGTTTTCAGGTTTGTTATCAACGGTATAAAGATCAGGATGTAACCTCATTCCGTAACATGTGGAAAGAAATTTTTTATCGTCCGACGACAGATGTTGGGAATTTAGGTACCATTGGTTTACAAGATGAAATGATTTGGATGATCAGTTATAGTGGTTCGACGAACTCGGCCAGTCCGTTTATCAAATTATTTGCCAATTCCGGTGTGGGAGAATATCAACTCAAGCCATCTTCCTATGCTATTGATAGTTTGTGGGAAACTCAGGTGCAACAATCAAACGGCTTTGTATTTGACGGCCGTGGTAGGGAATCTTCATTCGATTATGTCAATGGTCAACCGGTTGTATTAAAATATCTCTATGATTATTATACTTCGGTTACAACCGATTTGAACAGAACCATACATTTGAATTATGTCAATATTTCAAATCCATATTCCAGAACCGGTAAATGGTTTCTTTACCGCGCTGCATTATTGCATCTCCGTTATGCTGAAGCAGCCAATCGTGCAGGATATCCACGTTTGGCCTATGCCTTATTGAATAACGGTGTAAAAACAAATTTTGACTGGCGACGAAGTGACGGCTCTTTTCGTGCGGACCGGGAAGGTGTCCAATACAGCAGTTTTCCACCTCTGAACGATTCGGTAGCGGCAAAACCTTATCCTGCACCTTTCTATTTGGACGCCCGTCAGAATGATGCACCTTACACATTCTTGCGGTCTCCATGGAGAGATAACGGTGGCATCAGGGGACGTGCATTTTTGGTCAATATTCCGACACCTGATTATGTACACGATGGATTGGGTAATGACCATAATGATTCCATTCAATGGATAGAAAAAGCCCTGATTAAAGAGGCTGCATTGGAA
>Ga0172379_10009542_pt1 | contig 11945 bp, 10 predicted proteins | sample GrowelOW334metaG_FD_119756 | JGI IMG/M metagenome (GOLD analysis project Ga0172379, IMG submission 119756) | Groundwater microbial communities from an aquifer near a municipal landfill in Southern Ontario, Canada - Groundwater well OW334 metaG | ecosystem: Environmental > Aquatic > Deep... | reverse complement strand
TGTGGTTGGTTTTGCCTTCAATAACGTAGAAATGCAAAAGACAGCTGGCACAGCCACTTTCATCACCACCAGCCCGACCGTGGCCGGCACGTTGGTAACCTCAGGGGCTGGTACGCTTTCAACTGTGGCCCTGAACCTGACAGTCACTGGCATCTCCACCATCGGTTCAGGTACGACTGTCACCTCCACCTCCGGCGTTCTGACCTTTACCGGAGCCGTAACCAATGCAGGCAGTATCGGCTCAAGTTCAGGCAATCAACTCTTTAGCTCAACCTTAGCTAACACCGGCACATTAGCCATTGGTTCAGGTGTAGCCACCACAACCGGCGCTGTCACGGGCGCAGGCGTCATCCAAGGCAATGCCGGTACATTGGTGGTTTTGAACGATCTGACGTTTACGACCTTTACTGGAGGGACGGGTACTCTAAGGGTATATGGCGCAGGTTCGACTAATCAAAGCATCAAGGGCGGTGCTTTCTACAACCTTGAGATTAAGAAGACGGGCGGCACGGCCACCATCGTCACAGCCAATGCCACAGTGGGCGGTACCCTGGTTACCATCGGCACGGGTACTTTGGACGCACAGGCCAGGAATTTGACAGTCACTGGCATCTCAACCATTGGTGCGGGCACGACTGTAACTTCCACTTCAGGTACTCTGTCTTTCATCGCAGCAGCAACTAATAATGGATCGATCGGTTCGAATATTGGCAATGAGTCCTTCGGATCAACTTTGGATAATAATGGAACTCTTGACGTCGGCCAGGGAACAACCTTGGTCACTGGCACCCTGACGAATGGTGGAACCGGTACCATCAATGGCGGAAACAGTAGCGGTGGCGGCGCCTTAGAAGTTCGAGCTGACTATGCGAACACGGGTACGTTTAACGCTCAACAAGGGACTTTCAAGATAAGCGGTACGGCTACTCAATCCATCAAAGGGGAGGCCTTCAAGAATCTTGAAATGACCAAGGCTTCAGGCGTAGCTACCATGACTGCTATTTCAACGGTCGCCGGCACCCTGACTACGAGTGGCGCTGGTACTCTATCAACTGCCGCATTAGCTCTCTCTGTCACCGGCATCTCAACCATTGGCTCAGGCACGACTGTCACCTCCACCTCCGGCACCCTGACTTTCACAGGAGCTGTGACTAGTGCAGGCAGTATCGGCTCAGTCTCAGGCAACAAATTATTCTCATCCACCCTGGCTAACACCGGCACATTAGTCATTGGTTCTGGCGTGGCCACCACAACCGGCGCTGTCACGGGCGCAGGCGTCATCCAAGGCAATGCCGGCACATTGGTGGTTTTGAGCGATCTGACGTTTACGACCTTTACCGCCAATACGGGCAAGCTCCGGGTGTATGGCTCAAGCGCCACTGACCAAAGCATTAAGGGTGCCACCTTCTACGACGTTGAGATTAAAAAGACCGGCGGCACGGCTACCATCACCACGGCCAATGCCACAGTGGGCGGTACCCTGGTTACTATCGGCACAGGCACTTTGTCCAGTGCGGCCCTTAACCTGACAGTCACCGGAGCCACCACCATTGGCACCACCGGAACCGTAACTTCCACGGCAGGCACTTTGGCTTTTGCAGCCGTCACTAACGCCGGTTCCCTGGGTTCAAATTCCGGTCCCATCACCATGACCACCCTGGGTAACACCGGTACCTTGTCGATCGGCGGCATGTCCACCACCACAGGTGCCGTGACCTCAAGTGGAACTATCAAATTGAACGGCGAGACCTTAAATGTAGGCGGCAACTGGACTGACACCGGAACCCTAACGCCCGTGGCTGGCACGGTCCGCTTTAATGGCGGTGGAGCTCAATCCATTGCCACAGAAGCCAGCTTCTACAATTTGACTATCGATAAAGCCGCTGGCACAGCCACTCTAACCGGCCATGTCACCACCACTAACTTGGCGGTGGACGCCGGCACCCTGGCTGTGGCAGATAAGATCTTATACGCCCCTGGCACTTACACCAACTTGGGCCTTGTCACCGAGACCACGGGCAGTATCAAACATACGGGCGTTTATAACTGGGTGAATGGCAGTGGCACGACCCAAACGGAATATACCGTGCCCACTTCCTCATATCTCAGGGTCACGGATGCCAACCGTAACCTGAATGGCTCGTTGGCTGAAACGATTACTGTCCCTGTCACCCTGGATGCCACCTCAGGTAGCGATACCGAAACTATTACCTTAACTGAAACAGGCCTAGCTACCGGCATTTTCATGTCAGCCGCCATTCCTTCTTACTCAACCACCATTGTTCACCCGAACAACGGTGAGATCGAAGTCCTCCGGACAGGCAATGGCACTGAAACCTACACGGACAACCAGGATGCCTTTGATACCGGTGCGACTCTCGTGTCCGTGGCCTTTACTTCGGGCGGTAGCGGCGGCACAGGCGGTGGAGGCGGCGGCGGTGGTATGGCTCCGGTCGTGACCACCCAGCAGACCTCCTACAACGATCCGAACCGCATCGCTAACCTGGCCAATCTGGCTGCCATGAACCTGCCTATCCACTCCTTGGTTAAGCTCCCGGACGATGGCAAACTCTCAACCCAGGAAGACAGCGCGGTCTATTACGTCGGAGCGGATGGCAAACGTCATGCTTTCCCGAACTCCAAAGTCTACTTCACCTGGTATAGTAACTTTGATGGAGTGGTGGTCATCACTCCCTCCCAGTTGGCCAGCATCCCTCTGGGCACCAATGTCCGCTATAAGCCAGGCTCAAGAATGGTTAAGTTTACGACTGATCCTAAGGTCTATGCCGTGGACGTTAACAGCACCCTCCGCTGGGTTAAGACCGAGGCTCTGGCCATAGCCCTCTACGGAGAGAATTGGAACACCAAGATTGACGACATCAGCGATGCTTTCTTCTCTAACTACGGCTTTGGAGCCGACATCTCAGTCCCTTCTGACTTCAATGTCTCCCAGATCCTGGGTTTAGAGCAGTTCATCAGCGAAAACTTCAATCATTCCTAAGGACTAGAAACAAACAATCAAAAATCCCCCCGATGTGCATCGGGGGGATTTTGTAACTAAGAGATATTAGGCTTGGCCGAGCGTTTTTTCTCCTATCTTCCATTCGGCCGGACATAGCTCGCCGGTTTGGAGAGCCTCTAAGACGCGGAGCGTCTCAGTAACGGAACGGCCTACGGAACCGGCGCTCACCAGGGCGTAGCTGATTTTTTGCTCCGGATCGATGATGAATAGGCCGCGGTTGGCCGAACCGTCATTCGGATTATAAACGTCGTAAGCCATGGACAGGGCATGGGACGTATCGGCCAGGATCGGATAGTTAACTTCCGGCAAATCGCGTTCGAACCAGGCTTTATGGCTCCATTCGGAATCGGTCGAAGCGGCCAAGATGGAAGCGTTAAATTTTTTAAATTCAGGTTCCTGAGCGGCGAAGGCCTTAATTTCTGTCGGACAGACAAAAGTAAAATCTCTCGGATAAAAGAACAGGATCAGCCATTGCCCTTTGTAATCTGACAGGCTGATTTTTTTGAATTCTCCTTTTTGGTAAGCTGTCATTCCGTTGAATGACGGAGCCGGTTGGTTAAGGTTAAGCATATCTATTCAATTAAGAATTATGAATTATGAATTGAGACAAGACTGATAGCGTTGTTCGACCGCTTGCCAGTTGACATGGTTTAAAAATTCTTGGATGTAAGCTTTGCGATCAGAGCCGAAGTCGATGAAATAAGCATGTTCATAAACATCCATGACCAATAACGGAAGAGCGCCCCAGACTCCGCCTTGATTATGCGCGTCGTTGTTGTAGATCCTCAGTGTTTTATCATGCGTATCCCAAGCCAGGACCACCCAGCCGCGGGCAGCCATGCCGCAGGCTGCGAAGTATTTGAGAAAATTCTCCAGGGAACCGTATTTATCCGCTAAAACCGCTGACATTTTATCCGTCAGTTTGCCATCGCCGCCTAAGTTTTCGAAATACCATTCATGCATATACGTTCCGTTGACGGCAAAGGTCTCGCCGTCTTTGAGAGCACGCAACTCGGAATAGCTTTGATTAGCCGTGGAGAGATCGCCGCCATGCGATAAAGCTTTGAGTTTTTCGGCAATCTCATCCTTTTTGTCGACATAACCGGCATAGAGTTTGTCGTGATGGATGGCCAGCGTCTTTTCGCTGATATTGCCTTGCGCCCCAGAAAAGGGGAGAGGAAGTTTGGTGGTAGGCATATTTTTTTAATTACGAATGCCAAGTTACAAATGCCAAATTTTGGAATCGCTAAGCGATAATTATTAGATTAAATGCGGAAGGCCTCATAAATTTGGCATTTGGCATTCGTAATTTGGCATTATTTAGTTAGTGCTTTAAGTATCTCCGTATCTTTGGGCATGCCCTGGCGGTAAAATTTAATCACGCCGTTTTTGTCCACGGCCACGACAGTCCGTTTGATGACGGTGGCTGAGAAGAGTTTTTTAATGGCCCCATATTTTTTACTGACTTTTTTATCAGTATCAACCAGCAAGGGGAAGGGGAAGTGGTATTTGTTTAGAAATTTTTGATGGCTTTCCGCGTCTGCATGGTTAATGCCCAAGACGGCTACCTCGGCCTTGGCGTATTTAGACCAATCATCACGCACACTGCAGAGCTGAATGGTGCAACCGGGAGTCATATCACCCGGATAAAAAATTAAAACCACCGGTTTTTTACCGATAAAATCATTCAGGCTGACATCTTTGCCATCCTGTGATTTGAGGGTAAAGGTCGGGGCTTTATCGCCGACCTTGAGCGGCTCGTTATCTGACATATTTGAGTGAATTAAGATTTAAAAATCTGAGCTAGTTTTTTTTGAGGCAGTGGTTACAAGATCCTTTAGCTATGAAAACGGCGGATTCGACTGCTCCGGGATAGTTGGCCGTAACTTGAATGGGCGCTATGTCCCATAATTGTCCGCATAACTGACATTGGAAATGCCCGTGCGTATCCAGGGTAGCATCGTATTTAGTGGGTTTTGAGTCGACCTTGATTTCGGCGATTAGACCTTGATCAACCAGATAGGCGAGATGTCTGTAAACCGTTGACTGACCGATGCCGGGGATCAGATGTTGCATGTCCGTAAAACAAGCGTTGGCATCCGGATGATCGTGACGGTTGCGTAGCATATCTAAAAGAACCAGCATGCGTTCGCAGTCGCGGGATCTTTTGCGCTTAGTCAGGGTCTTGTCCATAAGTGAGAATGATTCTCACTTAGAATATAGCTTAAGGATATAGATAGGTCAAGAGCCAGCTGTGGACAGGGATGGACGTAATAAGGGGGGTTACGTAATATATGACCTATGAAATCAAAGATTCTTTTGTTGGCGGTTACGGCCTTGGTCGTTTTGGGGGCTGGGTGTAGCTGGATTAAGGATAAAGCCGGTAATACTACCATAATTCCAACTGGGCCAAAATTGGCTGATTTTAAAGACGCGGGGCCAGCTGTAGCCGCTAAAAAGGTCAATTTTGTACCGGGTAGCCAGATTGAAATCAGACAGACATATTTGGGGGTCGGGGCCAAAGAAGCGGATGCCGCGGCGGGCGATAACAAGGAGGGGGTTAGAATTATAACGATTGAGCGTTTTGCTCCCATGGTTTATGCCAATCTGAGCTGGAAATTGAGCCGGAAGATTGAAGCTGAGATGAAGACGGTGAAAGGCAATATTAAAGGCTTTGATCTAAAAAGCACGCATGATATTTATCTCCCTGCTTACTGGCCGAGTGATGACATTACGGGTAAGAGCACGAGCGGTATCTGGCTTTCCGAAGATGCCTTTACCGCCTTGGTAAAATCACGCATGACGTCCGTAGCGTATGGCATTCTTAACCCCGATTTATATGGAGCTATGGGAGTTGCCAAGGATTTTGCCGATGACATCAAATCGTTGCAAGATGTAGTTAACGAAGCAGAGAAAAATGATGATTTGGATTTGGCCAAAGCGGACGCCGATTACACCGATTGGACGTTAAAGATCAACGGACAGGATGTGGTGGTCCAGGTAATCAAGGCGCACAATTGGTATGGCGAGATGGTGGTTTTAAACAATCCTCAGAATCCGTTAATACTCAAAATGACTTTTAACCCTCTAGTTTCCGATGCGGCCAATCTTATAAAAGGCGGAGATTTTCTCTCTACTTTGGTTGGCTACGAAGTCACACGGTTGGATAACGTCCAATAAAAGACGGTAGCTATTAGACAATAGCTTGTAGCCAGAATTTCAGGCTACCGTCTAATGGCTATCGTCTATCGTCTTGTTTAGTTTCAGGGTGGAGGTAACGCCAGTAAAGACCCTGACGAATTTTATTAAGATCTTCGATGCGGCGTAACCGGGTCTTATTGCCTGCGGTTTTTTCTTCAGTCATCATTTTATGCAGTCTCCTTGTCTCTTCCTCCAAAAAACGCAGGGCAAATTCATCGAGAGTGATCTCTTCACCGGGTCCGCGTCTAAGGATTTTTAAGAGCTGCGTCCACTCTCGAGTCACGTCTTCCGTCTCTGTATCATCCGAAGTTTTGGTTTTGGAACGGGCTTCCAGGTTGACCTCGGTAAGCTTCTTTTGGATCAAGGCCTCTGCTTGATCAATGGGAATTTGCGGCACGGGAGCCCATTGCTCGGGCAGGTTGGTGAGGGCCAAGTTGCGTAATCTTCTGACGCGCGCTGTTTCATTCTCCGAGGCTTTGGCTAAATCGTCCAAGATAATCTCATCCACTTTAAATTTATCGTATCCCATAATGTCCTGGCAGAGCTGTCCTCGCCCGGTTTTTTCGAGATAATTTTGGATATCAAAAGGTGTCGTGAGGCGGTTGGGGTTGTCAGCCAGCTCACGCGATTCGGCTTCTTTGGATATCTGTCGTGCCAAGCGCCCAGGATCCGGTTTAGCCGAACGGGACGGCAAAAAGGCTTCTTCTCCTCTCATCATACGTAATTAAATTTTTCAGGCCATTTGGCGTCAACTTTAACCTCCAACTCCAGATGGACCTGAGTGTTGAGCGCTACTTCCAGTTCTTTGCGTGCGTCCATGCCGATTTTTTTGATCATGGCGGCTCCGGCTCCGATAATCATTCTTTTATATCTTTCGTTGGTAGTCCAAACAATCGCTTCGATAAAACGACCTCCGTTTTTCCTGAATTTAACATCTTCGACGGTGACTTTGACGGTGTAGGGCAGTTCCTTATCCAGAGCCATAAAGACTTTTTCGCGGATGAGTTCCTCGATCCATTGTTGGTGGCCCAAATCAGTGATCTGCAGATCTGGGTAATATTTTTCGCCTTCCGGTAAAACCTCAAAAAGGGCATCAACTAAACGGTTGAGATTCGTGTGTTTGGTGGCTGAGACGAGGAAAGTGGCTTTTTGGTCAACGTCGATTTTTTTATAAGCTTCCAGACTCCGGCTGGTTTGCTTGGTCAAATCAATTTTGTTAATGACCAGAAAAGTTGGTTTTTTGGCGGCTTTGAGCAAACGTTGAATGTGTTCTTCTTCGGCGCCTGGCAGGCGGGTCGGGTCAACGACATAAACAATGGCATCGATGCCCTCCAGCGTGTTGCGGACCGATTTGTTTAGTTTTTGGGATAAAGCGTCCCTTTTGCCTAAAAAGACCCCAGGCGTGTCCACGAAGACGATTTGTCCTCGAGTATCATGCAGGATGCCACGGATGGGCACGCGCGTCGTTTGGGGCTTGGACGTGACGATGGTTATTTTGCTTCCAATCAAAGCATTGAGCAAGGTTGATTTGCCCACGTTGGAACGGCCGGCTAGAACCACAAAACCTGATTTCATATGGGCAGTATAACAAATAGTCGTCCCACGTCCTAATCGTCCCACGTCCCAACCCATTCTCATGTTTAACCCTTCGTCATCCTGAACTTGTTTCAGGATCCCTGTGACTTCAGGCTTCGTGAGATGCTGAAATAAATTCAGCATGACCGATAGTCTAGTTATCTCAGTTTCATCGTGATGACAACCTCGACGTGTGGAGTTTGCGGGAATAAGTCTAAAGGCTGGATAGAGGTCACTTCGTACTTTTGCAGGAAAGCGGGGAGCTCGTCTTTTAAGCGACGGTAATTGCAGCTCACGTATATGATTGTAGAAGGGTGGAGTTTGCCCTCGTCGTCTAGCAGGGTTTTGATGACGCGTGGGTGCAGGCCGGCTCGCGGCGGATCGATGATGACGGCTTGGGCGTCGACATCTTTCCAGCTTAGATCTTCGGCTTTGCCTGAGAAAAAATGACATTGTTTTTCAACCCCGTTCATTTTTGAGTTTTGGTCAGCGAGCTTGATAGCTTCCTCGTCCAATTCATAACCATGAACTTCCAGATCCTTTTGTTGTTTGGCGGCCGCGATGCCAAAGAAGCCTAAGCCGCAGTACAGATCCAACAGAGTTTGAATTTTGAATTTTGAATTTTGAATTTGGAATACGTTAAGGACAACTTGTTGCAAGCGCGCGGCCATGGCTGAGTTAGTTTGGAAAAAAGAGTTGGGATGGATCTTGTAGGTGATGTCGTTGATTTTTTCCTCAAGCCAAGGGTTGCCTTTGAGAGCCTCAAAAGTTTCGGCGTATGAAATATCAGTAGGCTTAGTCAGTTCTCCCAGTAATAAAGTGGTGCAAAGCGGTTCCAACTTAGAGGTTAAAAATTGGCGCGCCGCCTCATCGATTCTTTTAGCGTCGTGGATGACCATGATGATCATCCTTTGTTGAGTGTTTTTACCATCCCTGATGACGACATAACGGATGTCTCCATTGAAAAATTTGGCATCCCAGGGTTGTAAATCAAACTCCTTCATCCAGTCGCGGACTATCTGTAGAATATCTTTTACTCCAGGTTTGAGAAGTAGGCATTCTTTGACGTCAACGTAATGGTTCCATGAGCCATATTCTTTAAGGCCGATTTCGCCATTCCAACCCACGCAATAATCCATGCGATTGCGATAGCCCAAAGTTTCGTCAGCCGGGATGATCGGTTTGACCTTATCGCTTAAATTCAATTCAGCGAATAATTCTCGTATACCCCGTTCTTTTTCTTTAAGCTGGGCTGGGTAATCCAAATGCTGCCACAAACATCCTCCACAGACTCCGGCGTGCGGGCAAGGGGCAGGCACGCGGTCCGGTCCGGGTTGTATGATTTTGTCTAGCTTGCAGATCTTGAGACCGTATTCACGCTTGGCAAATATCGTTTCAACCTCGTCGCCTCGAGCCGTAAAAGGAGTGACAACTTGGCGCATTTCATTCGGCAGAATCTCGATTTGCCCGAATCCGCGGCCTTTCTCGTCGTAACCTTCAATCTTCATGTTTATGCGGTGGCCGTATTTCATAATAACTTAACGTCCTATAACGTTCCAAACGTCCTGGTCGTCCTTTAGGATAGGACGTTTTAGGACGCGAAGGACGATTAGGACGATAGGCGTGAGTTTACCAGTAATCATTGACAAAAAGCAAAAAGACGGCTATTTTTGCGAGCAGGAGGATAAGGAAATGCACCTTACGCAGATCGTAACAAAGCCGCTCCCGCCCGCCCGCCATCCGGCGACAGGGAATGAATTCCATTACTCGGAGTGGCAAACTTCCAACGGATTGCTGTTGTACTCCGTCGAAGGCTTACATCCGCATGTAGCCCTGCACAAATGGGAGTGCGCCACGGCCGGGCAAGTCGTCTTTCTCACTTCGCTTTTCAAGTTGATGTGGGGCGGAGCTGACCAGGCCGTGTACGTGGATCGGAAGAGGCATCCTGACAACGAGCACGATGTGGATCTTTTCATGATCGGCGATGCGGGTAAAAGAGTTGTGGATCGATGGGGCGTTCACCTGAACGTCGTCATGCCAGAGAAGATGTGCTTGATGCCGCCGGTTACGGCGGCCAACGGGACTGTTGTCCCGAGCGTCATCCACGCTGCCCAAGACCAATATGGTGTTTCTTACATCTTCAACGGTCTCAAGCCAGTACCAATTGTGCGTGACCTCAAGCACCTGGAGGACTTCTGGGTCAACATGGGAAGGCTTTGGGTCATGACCAGGGGAGAGATGCACTCTCTGAGCGAACCGGTCAAACGGAGACTGCGTATCTATCGCCCTAATGGTGGCCTGGAGAAAGAAGTCGAACTGAGCTGCGTTGCTTGCGGCCGGCCGGTCTTTGTCAAAGACAAACTCGTCTTTCCGGTACAGCGCTGGTCAAACGGGCCATGGGAGCTCACCACGGGCAATGAATGTCTGTGGAGAGGGGTCGACATTTCAAACCTCTATGCCTATCAGGAAGGCGTGCTCTGCCTCGTTTCCGATGAATCTGGCCTTTGGCGTGTCATGCGCGGTCTATCGTTCTCTTCCGGCCGTCATCCCGGCGAGCTGGTGAAGGATGTGACCATGTGGCCGGGAGGCAAGCTGTCGTCTCACATGCGGATCGACAATGCTCATGAGTACGTGGTCTATGACGATCAGCGATACGGGACCCTCGGGAAAATCGACCACAAGATGATCATCCTTTTCAAAGGCCAGCCCGTTTACCCGGTCAAGTTGACCGATGATGGCGGATGGTGCGTGGCCTGGGGTCATGAGATCATCAGCCAGCCTTGCCAGAAGGTGCTGGAGATCGAGTCGGTCCAGAATAAGGAGGGGGCACTCTTGGTGTGCTCTATCAAGGATGGCAGCTTCGTAACCGAGTTGTATGAGGTTTGATCCTTCACTTCTTCCGACGCGATGTCGGCGGGGCACGAACTAGTGCCCTATTTTTTATGGAAAAAAATAGGCCCGGAACCGAGGGGTTCAGGGCTTGGAGTCGCGTCGGCTGGCCTCGATGGCCTCGTACTGGACGGCTCTTAGGGTGGTGGATGAGCGTCCGGTGCGCAGTCTGGGCTGTCGTTGCGAACTTGGACTGGCCGCCGGTCTCACAAAGATTTCATTCGTGTCCGGCGTCAGCACAAGATAGCGGTACTCAGTTTCCTCAGCGGTCCAGATCCAGGTAGGCGCCTGATTGATCTCGCCGATGAACTTACCCAGCGCCTTGGCGTTGCCTTCGAAGAAGGCATCCTTTTCCGGATCGGCGAAAATGATCCACCGCGCAAGGGCAAGCGCCGGTAAGACACGGATAATGGTCGTTCGGGCAACCACCACGTTGAGATAGAGCAGGTCGGTTCGCGTCAGGACCAGAATGGGCGCAGACGACTTGTCACCTGAGTTGACGTCATCGAAACGTGCTGCGGACTTGATGAAGTCCTCAAGTGTTTCGGGGTTGGTCTCGAACATGCGGGCATGGTCAGCTCCGCATCGGATGAGCAACTCCCTTAGTTTAGGTTGGGTATCCGGTGACGAAGACCCGTGTGGAAAGAGCGTAAGTCGTACCTGTTGAAGCATGAGGGCCTCCTCGGTAATGACCCAACCTCCATTGGTTGAGCTCATCAGTCTTAGCCTAATTTCAACCGATTGTCAATCGGTTTAACAGTATATACGGTCGGAATTAGGGTTTTAGTTCGGTTTTACAGAGTAGACAGGTTTTAGGCCTTGAATTAGCATATGGGCAGATGAGTGAATTACATCTGATTGCCCATAACATCCGATCGACAGAGAACGTAGGTTCTCTTTTTAGGATTTGCGATTCTCTGGGAGTCTCCAAATTATGGCTGACTGGATACACGCCCGGGCCGGAGCACGTGAAGGTTAAAAAGACGGCTTTAGGAGCGGAAAAGTCAGTTGTTTTTGAACAGATAATCAACGTCGAGGAGTTGCTGTCAAAACTTAAGGCCTCGGGCTTTAGTGTCGTCGGTCTGGAATTAGACGACAGGGCCAAAGCCTTGGATCGATACAAACCCTCAAAAGATAAAATAGCTTTGCTTTTAGGCAATGAAGTCGAAGGCATCAGTCCTTATTTGCGGGAGCAGTGCGATGAGCTGGTTTTCATCCAGCAAAAGGGGGTTAAAGAGTCGCTTAACGTTGCCGTAGC
>Ga0172379_10009541_pt1 | contig 11945 bp, 11 predicted proteins | sample GrowelOW334metaG_FD_119756 | JGI IMG/M metagenome (GOLD analysis project Ga0172379, IMG submission 119756) | Groundwater microbial communities from an aquifer near a municipal landfill in Southern Ontario, Canada - Groundwater well OW334 metaG | ecosystem: Environmental > Aquatic > Deep... | reverse complement strand
ATGCTTACCCGTTTTAACGATATAACAACTGACCTTTATGGAAATTATTTACTTTTTATTGCATTTGCTCAAAGACCCGCTGACGACGTTGCAGGATTTTCTGGCGCATTACGAGATGCTCACTTATGCGATTTTGGTTGCGATAATTTTTGTCGAAACCGGCTTAATCATCATGCCGCTGCTACCCGGCGATTCGTTGCTGTTTGCGGTGGGGTTGTTAGCGTCATCGACCGGGAAGCTGGATATTCAAATCATCATTCCGTTGCTGATAAGCGCCGCGTTGCTGGGTGACAATGTCAATCATTTCGTCGGCAAGCATTTTAGTAAGTTCGTTAAATCGAGGGAACAAATTCTGTTTTTTAAACGGGAATACATTACCCAAACCGAAGAGTTCTACGAAAAACACGGCGGTAAAGCCGTTATTATGGCCCGCTTTGTTCCGATCATCCGCACCATTGCCCCTTTCGTCGCAGGAGCGGGCAGCATGAAATATTCAAAATACATTATTTTTTGTATTATCGGCGCGACCTTATGGGTTACCAGCATCACCTTAACCGGATATTTCTTAGGCTCGAATGAATGGGTCAAACACAATTTCGAGAAGATCGTGCTGGGCATTGTTTTCATGTCGTTCATGCCGATGGTTTGGCAGTTTGCAAAGGTCAAATTGCTTAAGCAGCCGCAATCCATCTAGAGGCTTCCTGTTACCGTGACCGTGCCGAGAACAATGCGGCGTTGTCCGGAACCTGACCATAACAAACGCATCACCGATGTTTAAAAAGGTAATTCCCCTGATGTTTTTATTTAACAGCGATGAAGGCGGCCAGGCCGACCGGAATTTAACGCCTACGGGTGACGAGGCGAGTCCGCTGGTGCAAAAAATGCGAGCATTGTTTGCGGCCTTGACCGGCGAAGAACAACCCCGCTTTGTCGGCGGATTATTGTTGATTTTGGTGCTGCTGCTGCACGTATGGGCGGGCCTTTGGTTGTTAAAACCGGCCGATGCCCCCCCTCCGTCCACATCGCTGGTTATCATGGAAGTATCGCTGGTTTCTACGCCGAATCAACAAGCTCCGGTTACACCACCAGAACCGCCAAAACCTGAGCCGCCGAAAAAGGAACCGGCCAAGATTCCGGTCAAGAAAAAAACGCCGGTTGTACCTAAAAAGGTTGAGCTGCCAAAACCGCAGTCTATTGCCGACGAAAAGCCTTCGGCTATGCCGACAGCGCCGGTTATAGTGCCGCAACCCGTCAGTCGGCCTGCACCGGTAGTCAGCACTGAACCGAGAATCAGCACCGGCGTCGTCCCGTTGGAACGCGTTCCGCCGAAATATCCTGCGCGAGCGGCGAGTCGTCATATCGAAGGCTGGGTTAAAATCGAGTTTACTATCACCACGGATGGCAACGTTGAAGGTGCGGTAGTTGTTGAGGCTGAGCCCGAAGAAGTTTTTGACGAGGCCGCGTTAAAGGCCATTAATCAATGGAAATTCAAAGAAAAAATAGTAAACGGTGTGGCCGTTGAACAGCGTGCTGTTCAGACCTTGCAGTTTAAATTAACACAATAATTGGTTTGCGTTTTACCGGCTTACATTGGTTTTGCCAAGGCAAACTACCAGCCGGTAGCAGCGAACAAAAAAATAGCAGTCGGCTCGGATTGCCCCCATTAATTTTATTTGAAGAACTAAACAGGAGATCTTAATGCCTTATCATATTGCGCCGGAAGTGATTATCGACGGCACCTTATACACATTGCTGGCTTTTTCGGTGATCACGTGGACGGTGATTTTTTTCAAGATCTGGCAGTTCACCAAGAGTAGTTTTTATAATCGGGCCTATAACAAGGCGTTTTGGGACGCGGCCGATCTGGAGCAGGCAAAAGCCTTGCCCGCAGAGATAGCCAGAGGCCCGGAAGCGCGCATTGCCCAGCAAGGCTTTGCCTGGATGGATGAAAGCCAAAAGTCTGCCGGTAATAGCCTTAAATATCGTGGAATCCCGGCTGAATTGCTGGAGCATTCTCTGCTCGTACAAATGCAGAAAGAGCAACACTCTATGGAAGGCGGGCTGACTATGCTTGCCAGCATCGGCAGCACTGCGCCGTTCGTCGGCTTGTTCGGTACGGTTTTAGGCATCATGCACGCGATGCATGAAATTACCGCCAGCGGCTCGACCAGCCTGGATGTGGTGGCAGGCCCCATCGGTGACGCATTGGTCGCTACGGCAATCGGTATTGCGGTCGCCGTTCCGGCGGTATTGGCATATAACTTTTTTCTGCGCCGGGTCAAACAGCAGCGCGCTTGGTTGGAAAACTTTGTCGTCAGTTTTATGCATATTGCTTCAAGTGCGAATGTCGGCGGAAAGGAATAGACATGGCCTTTAAACCGCAATCCGAAGACGAAGGAGCGATGAGCGAAATCAACGTCACGCCGCTGGTCGATGTGATGCTGGTGCTGGTGATTATTTTGTTGGTGACCGCGCCGTTACTCACCCAATCCGTGCATGTGACTCTGCCGAAAACCGCCGAGACCACGGCGGATGTAAAGGAGCAGCCGTTGCAGCTCGGCGTCGATGCGCAGGGGGTTATAACGCTGAACAAGCTTCCAATCGCCGACCTTGCAGCACTGGAAACAGCGCTGAAGGCCGAGCTGTTAAGAAATCCTGAAATCGGCCTGCATTTATACGCCGACCAGGATGTTGTTTATGCAAAAGTCGCCGAACTCATGGCGACCGTGCAGCATGCCGGGATCGCTAAAATAGCGTTTGTGACTGTGAAGCAGTAGCTCCCTCTCAAGAGCCATAAAACCACGAAGAAGCCACCGTAAAAACAATCCGAATTCTTCGTGGTTTGTTAATAATTTGTATACGCTCTAACTTACAAATCCATTCATTGAATAACGAAAGTGTTTAGTCTAATTTCAACCGGTGCGTATCGGAGCGATGCTGCCGCTCTTCATCGATCCATCGATCAGGTGTATCATATATCCAATTTCTGAACTGTTTTTATCCATTTTGTTTGTAATAAGTAATGCGTTATTGCTCATCAAAACGCGCCTGTCTTTAAACACGTTGGATAAAAATAGCTTCACTATGCGTAGAAACAACAGATTTTGTTCAATTTTGCCTGTCGCTTAAGGAAAAAAATGTCGCTTTGCTCAAAATATATTCCGATCATACTTGTCCTCCTTTTTCCTTCTTTAGCAATGGCAGCCGATGAAGCCGGCTCCATTAGCCAAGTGCAACCGTTGGATTTGACTCAGCATTGGGCCGGTTATCTGGCTTTGATAGTTTTTGCCGTTGCCTACATCCTTGCGATGACCGAGGAAGTGACTGAGTTAAAAAAATCCAAGCCTATGGTGTTTGCGGCAAGTCTTATCTGGATATTTATTGCCGTTTTTTATACCAAGGCCGGGATGAGCGAGCAAGCGGGAGTTGCGTTCCGCGCTACGCTTGAAAGCTATGGCGAGCTGTTTTTGTTCATCATGGTCTCGATGACTTACTTGAATGCGATGGAAGACCGGGGCGTATTTGACAGCCTGCGGGTCTGGCTATTGAGCAAGAACTTCAGCTATCGGCAATTATTCTGGATTACCGGTTTCCAGTCGTTCTTTATTTCGTCCGGCTGCAACAATCTCACTACCGCCTTGCTGATGGGTTCGGTTATTCTGGCTATGGGCAAAGCATGCCCGCGCTTTGTTACCTTATCCTGTATCAACGTTGTGGTCGCCTCCAATGCGGGCGGATCCTTCAGTCCCTTTGGCGACATCACTACGTTGTTGGTCTGGCAAAAAGGCGTCGTGCCTTTTGCTGATTTCTTTTCCCTGTTGATTCCGGCCATTGTCAACTTCGCAATACCCGCCGCCGTCATGCATTTCTTTATCCCGCAAGAAAGGCCCGCTGCGGTCATGGAAGCCCAGGACATGAAGCGCGGCGGCTGGGTAATCATTTTTTTGTTCGTGTTGACCATTATTACCTCGGCTTGTTTCGAAAACTTCCTGAGCTTGCCGCCTGCGGCCGGGATGATGATGGGCCTGACCTATTTGAAGTTTTTCAGCTATTACCTGCAAAAAACCCGCGATTCTCATCCCATATTGATACCCGTGGATTTGACCGATGTCAAAATCGACCATTTTGGGCCGATGAAATACATGAACAATCCGCAGGCAGAGGTAAATAAACAACTGGCGCGGGAGCTGCCGTTTGATATTTTCCAGAAAGTCGCCAACCTGGAATGGGACACTTTGCTGTTTTTTTACGGCGTAATGGTAGGTGTCGGCGGCTTGAGCTTCATCGGCTATATGGAAGTGGCATCCCTTCATCTATACGGTAACAACGATCCTACCGTAGCCAACATTCTGGTCGGCATCGCCTCAGCGTTCGTGGACAACGGCACCATCATGCTGTCTGTATTGACCATGGCGCCTGATATATCTGAAGGCCAGTGGTTGCTGGTCACATTGACCGCCGGTGTCGGCGGCAGCATGCTGGCGGTCGGTTCCGCGGCAGGCGTGGGTTTGATGGGGCAGGCGAAAGGGATTTACACCTTCACCAGCCATCTGAAATGGACGCCGGTCATTGCGCTGGGTTACTTCGGCAGTATCGCCGCTCACTTTCTCATCAATGGCCGGTATTTTTAGGTCTATCCTAAAATAGCTATAGAATGGCAGCCCGTTGATTCCTTGCTGATTTTTTTCATCTAATTCACTTTCACTATGTCGTCAAATTCAGCGAGTCATTCCAATCAACAAGTCACCGTTTTGGCGCTAAGCGCAATCGGTGTCGTGTTTGGCGATATTGGCACCAGTCCCTTATATGCTGTTAAGGAAATTTTCGGTAGCCATTTGCCGATTGATAAGCCCCATGTGCTGGGTGTGCTGTCGCTGGTTTTCTGGGCGTTAACCTTGGTTGTAGCCATCAAATACGCGACTTTTATTATGCGCGTTAACAACAAGGGTGAGGGCGGCATCATGGCGCTAATGACCTTTGCACTACAAAGCGCTAAGGATAATCCGAAAAAAACACGCTTTATCATTACCATTGGTTTGCTCGGCGCCGCTTTGTTTTACGGCGACGGCATTATCACTCCAGCAATTTCGGTATTAAGCGCAGTCGAAGGTTTGCAGATCATTGCGCCGCCCTTGGCGCATTATGTGTTGCCGATTACACTTGCGGTGCTCCTGGCGCTATTTATTTTGCAGGCCAAAGGCACTGGAACCGTCGGAAAAATGTTTTCACCGATCATGTGTCTTTGGTTCGTCACTCTGGGCGGTCTTGGGGTAAATAATATTATCAATGCTCCCGGCGTATTGGCTGCGGTTAATCCCTATTACGCCGTTCATTTATTGATCGAATTGGGATGGCAGGGTTTTTTAATCATGGGGGCGGTGGTGTTGGCAATAACCGGCGCTGAAGCTCTTTATGCCGATATGGGCCATTTCGGCCTGAAACCGATCCGTTACGCTTGGTTCAGCTTTGTCTTTCCGGCCTTGTTGCTGAACTATTTTGGGCAAGGCGCGTTGCTGCTTGAACACCCAGAGGCGGTGAAAAATCCATTCTATTTGCTGGCGCCGACCTGGGCGATGTATCCGCTATTATTTTTGGCGACACTGGCCTCCGTTATTGCCTCTCAGGCGGTCATCTCCGGCGCGTTCTCGGTCACCCGGCAGGCCATACAGCTTGGCTACTGCCCGCGCATGAATATTTTACATACTTCGGGCCGGGAGGTTGGGCAGGTGTATATTCCTGCGATCAACTGGTTGCTGATGGTTTCGGTATTTGTCGTGGTCTTGAGTTTTAAATCTTCCTCGGCACTCGCTTCGGCTTACGGCATTGCGGTTACCGGCACCATGATTGTCGATACCATTTTGGTGTTTATTGTCATTCAGGAGCTTTGGCAATGGAAAAAGTCGGCCAGCATTACTTTTTTGACCACGTTTCTAACCGTTGATTTTTTGTTTCTTTCCTCTAACAGTTTAAAAATTCCGACCGGCGGCTGGTTGCCTTTGGTTATTGGAGTTGTGCTGTTTTTGATGATGACGACATGGATTCAGGGTCGTGCCTTGTTGGCGGACTACATGGATGAAAGACGGATGCTGTTTGAGGACTTGGAAGATAAGATCATCAGTCATCAGGCAGTGATTGCTAAAGGTTCGGCCATTTATCTGGCAAAAAGCTTGCATGGCGTACCTCAGGTGTTTTTGCACAATTTCGAGCATAACCACGTACTGCATGAACAAATCGTTGTATTAACCATCGTCACTAAGGATGAACCGTACGTTGATGTGGCGCACCGGGTCAAGATTCGGGCTTTTGGCAAGGACGGCAATTTTTACCGGGTTAAACTTTATTATGGTTTCCAGCAAAGCCCTGATGTGCGGCAAGCTTTAGAGCAGTGCGCTCATGAGGGGTTAAACATCGATTTCAAGCAGACATCGTTTTTTATCGGTAGCGAGCGACTGTCTTTTCGGAAAAAAAGCCCGATGTCTAAATGGCGCAGACCCTTATTCCGGTTTTTATTCCACAATGCGTCAAGCGCGATAGACTTTTTCAAAATTCCCGTCGAGCGCGTTATAGAGCTGGGTATCCGTATCGAGCTTTAGCCGCATAAATGAGCGGCAATCCCGACGAAGGGTGAGCGCAGGCCCCTAACACGAACTCTTTGTTTAAAACGCTACTGCGTTCAAATTCTCGTCTTCATACAAGCGTAGTTTCTTCCAGCCGGTGAATTTACTGTCGTAAAATTCAAGGTCATTATCGATTGAATGTTCATAGCAGCTTCTGAATAGCTTGGCGGTGCGAAACGCATGCAATTCGTCATCTGCCGTCACTTTATCGACATTGCCAACCTGAAAGGTTTTATTCCTCGATTTGCCGTTACTGACCCAGAAAACGGTATAGCAAAGATAGCTTTTATCTTTACGATGATCATACTTGATGGTTCTGGATACGCCCGTGACGCCGGTGGTGGTTTTATTTTTGGGTGGCTTAAGGAACCGTGTCTTGCTGCCTTTTAAAACGGTCAGCATCTGGTCACGCCAGGTAATCGCGGCTTTCAAAGACTTGCCTTTGTTGCCCCACAATTTATGTGAAAAATAACGACTGCTTTCTTTGCCGCGTCTTACGATACGAACCTGATAGCCGAACACATCGGGCTCGGTAATATGTTTATCTTTTGCCATGGTAGAACCCCATAAAACGAATGAATAAATAAATGAATTTAACAGCCAAGTTAGGGCGACGAGTCTTTAAGAAACCCCGAGTTAGAGTAATCCCCCGACGGCATTGTAAGCTATTGATGACAAATTATGGCTCAAATTAAAATTAAAGCAAGCTAAAAATCAGAACCCTCTCCAATTCCCGACTAACCTAGTGTACAATTTCAGCCATCCACTGCTTCAGTGGCTAACAACAAGTTAACAGTCTTTTGTTTTTTCACTATTTATTGGAGATAATCAATGAGCGTATTAGTCGGTAAACAAGCACCTGATTTTACAGTTCCTGCCGTTTTGGGCGATGGTCAAATAGTTGATTCATTTAGTTTTTCCGAGGCCACTAGCGGAAAATATGCGGTAGTGTTTTTCTACCCATTGGATTTCACTTTTGTTTGTCCAAGTGAATTAATTGCTTTGGATCATCGTATCGATGAGTTCAAAAGCCGTAATGTTGAAGTGATTGCTGTGTCTGTCGACTCTCATTTCACCCATAATGCATGGCGTAATACCCCTATTAATAAAGGCGGTATCGGCCCCGTTCGTTACACAATGGCTGCTGACATATCTCACGCTATTTGCAAAGATTATGATGTTGAAGTGGAGGGCGCTGCTGTGGCTTACCGTGGCTCTTTCCTGATCGACCGTTCCGGCAAAGTCCGTCATCAGGTTGTTAACGACCTGCCTTTAGGTCGTAACATGGATGAAATGCTGCGCATGATTGATGCCTTGCAATTCCATGAGGAGCATGGCGAAGTATGTCCAGCAGGCTGGCATAAAGGCGATGCAGGTATGAATGCAAGTCCTGCCGGTGTTGCGGAGTATCTGGATAAGAATGCCGATAAGCTGTAAATAACAGCGGATTATGGCGCCGGCTTTAACCGGCCCGTGTAACTAAAAAGGCTTGGACATTAGATTGTCCAAGCCTTTTTTATTGTCGGGAAGAGCATTTAATCTAAAAAAATGGAACACGGATGCCAAAAGTAGGCGCCTCTAGGCGACGCGGATTAGGCTGATAAACACTGATTAAAATCCGCGTAAATCCGTTCAATCCGCGTCATCCGTGTTCTATTAATCGTACGCTGAATAGTTACATTTTTTGCTATTCCGGTTTGCTTTGTGCCACATCTTGCGGTTCATCCAGAAACTTTCGGTAATTAATTGAAACCTTAAGTCCTGCAAAACGCCCTGCCATTCTAACCAACTCCTGAGTCTTTTTATCAAAGGTGATTTTAACCTCGTTCAAGGCGCGATCCTCATAACCTTCTTCTATATGATGGGTTTCCAGCAGGAAACGGTAAATATACACTTCCTGTTCGGGCTCATCTTTGATTTCAAACGGCTCGCCCAATTGGGCCAGCACGGCCGGTTTTTTGGGCAAATCGTCGGTGATTTTTTCCAACAATGCCGAGTTGGCTTTGAGCTGTTGTTTTTCTTTATCGATTTCGGCGCCGCCTATCGAGCGCAACGAAACCTCTAAAAACTTGGGCGGGGCAATCGCCAGGAAAAGTGAGGAAAACGACCAGGCAATCAGGCGGCTTTCTTTATTGAAATTCAAGTCCGAATAAAATTTTACCTCCGGCTTGATCAGTTTATTGTTGCCGTCAACCTTGCGAAACCAGTATCGCCAGCGTCTGCCTTCAGCCGTGGGGTCATCCTGGCTGGCATAAAGCTTGGATAGGGAGACAAAATCCTTGCTGAAAAGAATGGGATCTTTGAAGTGCAAAGTAAATTCGTCATTGGCGACGACGGAAAAGTGGCGATCGAATTCATCCATTTGCAGGTAAACTTGGTAAGCCCGAATCCAGTACATGCAACCGGATAATGAACAGGTCACTGCTAGCAAAAAAACAATGCGAAGACTTCGTTTAATGATTCCGGTTTTCATAGAATGGGCTAATTAATGACGTGTTTCGGATTCGGTAACGGTGCTTTTCTGAGACAGGATATTTTCCACATCAATTTTATCAAAGCGGTATTGTTCGCTACAAAATTCGCAGTTCACTTCAATAATGTCCCGCTCTTTTAAAATATCTTCCAGTTCAGTCCGTCCCATAGCGAATAAGGTTTTCTCGATGTTTGGCCGGGAGCAGGCGCAGCCGAACTCGACCGGTTCTGCGTCAAACAACCTGACTTTTTCCTGGTTGAATAATCGATACAACAGTTGCTCGCAATCCAGATTGAACAGTTCCTGCTCGGTCACCGTGTTGGCCAAGATCTCGATATGCTCCCAATCGGCCTCATAATTTTCCTGCGCCGGCAGTTCCTGCAATAATAATCCAACGGCATGGGTGGCATTGGCAAATAGCCATAAGCGGGTCTTAAGTTGCTCGGATTGCTCAAAATAGGTTTGCAAGGCAGCGGCCAAATTGCTGCCTTGCAGCGGAACAATGCCCTGATAAGGGTGACCGTTTTGCGATTCGATAGTTAACACCAGTCGCCCATGGCCGTACATAGCCTCCAAGGAGTCTGTGGCTATGTTTTCCTTGCCTCTGACTAAGCCCCTTATTTTTCGTTGATCGGTTGCCTGAGCAACCAGCGTTTTAATGTCGCCGTCGCCTTGGGCCTGAAGGATCATCGAGCCTTTAAACTTGACGGTAGCCGACAGCATGACTACGGCAGCCAGCGCCTGCCCCAGTTGCTGCTGCACGTTTTCAGAGCCGCGCTGATGAAGTTTTGCCGCTTGCCAGCTGGTGGCCAATTTGACCCATTCCCCGCGAACGCCCAGCTCTTCAAATAAAAACCGGTGTAATAAATCTTGCTCTATCATGTTTTTCCAGTTAAAAGTCGTGCATTCTATGACATCAGGATCATCAATCCTTGTCTAAACCGTCTTATAAAAATACCACAGGCTATGATTTTTTCATCAAAAAAACTTACTTTACCTGATCCAAAAGACGCTTTGCCGGGCCGAGCCTCGTCCATGCGTGTTACCAACAGGCATTTTGTAACCGGCAACCCGATAGTTCCGCCTTTTCCCGAGACTATGGAGCAGGCCTTGTTTGGCATGGGCTGCTTTTGGGGCGCGGAGCGAAAATTCTGGCAATGTCTCGGCGTATTCAGCACCGCAGTTGGGTATACCGGCGGTTATACGCCAAATCCGACGTATGAGGAATTATGTACCGGCTTGACCGGGCATAATGAGGTCGTCAAGGTGATTTATGATCCGGCTATTGTTTCATACCGTGAGTTACTTCGGCTTTTTTGGGTATCCCATAACCCGACGCAGGGCATGAGGCAAGGCAATGACATTGGTACGCAATATCGGTCCGGTATTTATACCTACACCCGGCAACAACTCGATGAGGCGCTGGCATCCAAACAACGTTACCAGGAACAACTGACCCAAGCAGGTTTTAACCAAATAACCACCGAAATCATGCCGGCTGACGAGTTTTATTATGCCGAGGATATGCATCAGCAATATCTGGCTAAGAACCCTATGGGTTACTGCGGTTTAGGCGGCCTGGACGTGGCTTTTGATGGGTGTTGGATTTCAGCGGACAAAAAAAAGGCGGTTTAAAAAACCGCCTTTGAGTATATTTTAGGAAGAATATAACGCAACTTTCCAGCTATGGAGCTCTACAAGAGCCTTAAAAGTTAGATTAATAATACCAATAACTATTGCAATATAAAATGTGACATATTGTCGCAGTTTAATTCTTGTTTAATTTAAAATTAAAACCCCGATAATGTACTTAAACACACTTAAGATTCATATTCAGGCCGCTTTCACAACATACTCTATTTATAAAAATGCTCTCATACGCCTCACCTAGATCAGAATTCTCTGCTCGGCAAAACCTGAAGTGGCTGTTTATTTTAAGAAATTTGATGATACTCAGCGAGATTATACTGATTGTTTTATCGGTATACGGTCTTAATATCCGCTTGCCGGAGCAGCCGCTTTGGTTGGTGATATTGTCAATAATAGCCGTTAATATTTATACCTCGATGCGCTTGCAGACAGAAGATCCGGTTACGGAGCTGGAAATTTTTTCTCAGTTAGTTATTGATGTTTTTGCAATTGCAGCTTTGCTCTACCTGACCGGAGGCGCATCAAACCCTATAACTTGGGTATTTTTATTGCCCCTGATTATTACAGCCATTATGCTGCATCAATCCTATGCTTGGTATATGGTGATTTTAACTACGTCCATGTATACGGCGCTAATGGCCTACAATGTCCCGCTGCCGTCGATAGAGCCTCATATACCTAATCCGGAAATGCAGTATTCCGATGCAAAGAACTATCAGTTGTTGCAGCAGGTTCACGCGATGAGTGACACTCATTACTTTAATTTGCATATTTTCGGCATGTGGTTCGGTTTTGTATTTAGTGCCGGCTTGGTCGCATTCTTTGTGGTTGAGCTGGCTAAAACGCTGAAGGAGCAGGAACGAAATCTGGCTGAAGCCCGTGAAAATGCATTAAGGGATGATCGGGTTGTCGCATTGGGCACCTTAGCCGCCAGTGCGGCTCACGATATGGGGACGCCATTAGGCACGATTGCAATCGTGACTCATGAGCTTGAGCAAGAGTACCCGGATCATCGTTTCCCGGATTTGCACGAGAAATTGTTGATCATGCAGCAACAGGTTGATCGTTGCAAAACAGCGCTATCGGTGATGTCAGCTTCTGCCGGTGAAATGCGCGCCGAATCCGGTAGGGCCATGCTGTTGACTGATTATCTTGATGAAGTCATCAAGCAATGGCGCGCTCACAAGCCGACGGCAAAGTTAAGT
>Ga0172379_10009540_pt1 | contig 11945 bp, 10 predicted proteins | sample GrowelOW334metaG_FD_119756 | JGI IMG/M metagenome (GOLD analysis project Ga0172379, IMG submission 119756) | Groundwater microbial communities from an aquifer near a municipal landfill in Southern Ontario, Canada - Groundwater well OW334 metaG | ecosystem: Environmental > Aquatic > Deep... | reverse complement strand
AGATATTTGAAAAGAGGTTCATTGGTTCTTGTTGAAGGAAGAATAAAAACAAGAAATTGGGTAGACAAAAGCGGAGCAAAACAATACAGAACAGAAATTATTGCTGAAACAATGCAATTGGGCCCAAGAGGAGCTGGCGCAACTGCCGGCGCAAGTGCCGAAAGCACAGGATACAGCGGAAAATCAACTTTTAACAGCAATGCTCCCGCTCAGAAAATGGAAGAAATTCCGGTAATTGAAGAAAACTACCCTGCCCCATCAAATGAAGTTTCTCTGGATAGCAATGATTCAGGAGAAATAGACATAAAAGACATCCCATTTTAGAAATTACAAAATTAAAAATTAAAAATTAGTTATTATCATGTGTTATTTTTGCCAAAAAAATATTGAAGAAATAGATTTCAAAAACACAGAGCAGTTAATGCGCTATGTTTCTGGTTTCTATAAAATAAAAGGAAAGAAAAAAACAAACCTTTGCTCAAAACACCAAAAAAGAATTGCAACAGCAATTAAGAGAGCAAGACAAATGGGTTTGATGCCATACACTCCAAAATAAAGTATTGAAAAACCGCCCCTCGGGCGGTTTTTTGTTTTACTTTCTAACTTTCCAATCCAATCCCAAAGCGTTTAACGCTTCGTCAATTCCTTCAACTGACCTGAGATTGTTAGAATTTCTCATCAAAAGAGCGGCTAGCTTAAGAACATCTTCAACTCTTTTAGACCCTCCCTCCCGAGATTCAACAAGCCTGCCAAAAGTTTCCGAATTAAAATCTTGCCAAAGTTTTACAACTTCTTTTGGCTTTACTCCATCACCCGTTTCTGCCCTATCAATATGAATTGCGATAGATTTTCCAATCTTATCTGCAACCTCTTTGCCTTGCTCTACCAAAGTTTTTTCAGTAGCATCGGTTGGTTTTTCATAAGCCTTCATTGCTCCCTCTTGCAACCAGCTTGGAAGAGATTGTTCTTGTTTGCCGGAATCTGGCGTAAGATCTAAATCGTCTTCTCTTGGTTTTTCTCCCATGTTTTTATATTTTAATTAATATTTATAATAATTTTTTTTCTTTTCAACTGGTGACAATTTGTCACCGACTCAGTTCCCTCTTTTTTTATTCCTTTACTTTCATTGCTTCGTCTTTGATTTTTGCCATGGCTTGTGGGTGCTCTTTAAAATAGGTTTTGGCGGCTTCGGTGCCTTGGCCGATTTTTTCACCCTCAAAAGTAAAATAACTTCCCGATTGCTTAATTAATCCCGACAACAAACCTGCTCGCAAAGCATCACCGGATTTTGAGATGCCCTCGTTATAATAAATATCAAATTCTGCTGTGCGGAATGGAGCTGCCACTTTGTTTTTTACAACTTTAGCTTTTACCCTGTTTCCAATAATTTCATCTCCCGATTTTATTTGGGCTGTGCGGGCCAGGTTAATTCTTACAGATGCATAAAACTTTAAGGCTAAACCTCCGGGAGTTGTTTCTGGATTTCCAAAAACCATTCCAACTTTCATTCTGGTTTGGTTTAAAAATATAACCATTGTATTGGTTTTTGCCATAATACTGGAAAGTTTTCTACACGCCTGGCTCATTAGTCTAGCCTGCAAACCCATATGTTGGTCACCAATTTCCCCTTCTATTTCTCTTTGAGGAGTTAAAGCGGCAACCGAATCAACGACAATCACATCAATTTTTTCTGACTTTACCAATGTTTCCACAATTTGCAAAGCTTGCTCGCCAGAATCCGGTTGAGAGATTAACAAGTCGTCAACATTTACGCCAAGTCTGGCTGCATAATCTGGGTCCATTGCGTGTTCAGCATCAATAAAGGCGCATGTTCCACCTTTTTTTTGGGCTTCTGCCAGCACATGCAAAGACAATGTGGTTTTTCCCGAAGACTCTGCCCCATAAATTTCTACAATTCTACCACGTGGCATTCCCCCAACTCCCAATGCCAAATCCATGGCAATAGATCCTGTTGGAATTACATCCACATTAACTGCGTGAATTTCTCTCATTGTCATAATTGCCCCTTCGCCAAATCTTTCCTTAATTTCATTAAGCGCACCGGTTAAGGCCTTATTTTCGAGCTTTTTTTCCTCGTGTTTCTCTTTTTTAGCTTCTTTTGTCATATAATTATTTTTTATTTATAGCTTATTCTAACACTATTTTGTAAATTTAAAAGTAGAAACGATTTTATTTAACAAGACTTCGTGTTCTGTTGTATTTATAATTCCCGGAATGGCAAGATATTTATTTACTTCTTCTTGTGGCAATATTGATGACAACTCTGTTATGGTTTGACTACCAATCCATAAAGTTTTGGTTGGGGATACGGCAAGATAATAATAATCCATTCCACACATTTCTATCCCAACAGTATATTTATAACCACTATATCCTCCAATATTCACTTTTTCATTTGGAAAATCGTACGCAGGCATGGATTTATTAGAAATTACGCTCTCTACGCTACCTGTAAGCACATTAAACCATACATAAAAATCAGTTAAGTCATTAAGCGGTGGTCTGTTTCCAACAAAATCACAAGGGTCGCCGTGCTTATATGCAACACTGTGAGAAATAACAACTCTATTTTTTATAACATCATCTGCTTCGCTTACCTTTAAGGATTGTGGATATTTAAAAGACAACCCCAATTTTGCATTTGTATATGTGTTCCAGCTAGCGGTTTCTGTTGGTTTTGTCGTTGGGCATACATCAAAATCGCATTTTGGACCTTTTCTCCCCACATAACTTCCATCTGGGCATTGTCTTGCTTCCATTGTGCAAACAACCGGATTCTGTGTTTGTGGTTTGTTAAATATTTTGCTCCATATCCCCCAACTAAACGGATTCCACCACGAGGCAAGGGCAACTTGGGGGACAATAAAAACAACCAGCAAAATTATTATTAAAAATTTATAAGTATTTTTCATGGTTTTATTTAAATATACATTTTTGACTATCCCAAATTAATTTTTTGTAAACTGTTTCTGGGCAAGGATTTGTTCCATATCCTGATTGAGAAGGTACTTTATTTATTATGAGATTATTGTCGGAAAATGATATTTTTAGAGGATTCAATAATCTTGAATCAATCGCTTGTGTTTTTCCGAAAATACCATCGCTAAATTTAAATATTCCAACTTGTCCGCTACAACAGCTTCCATTTGGACATGCATGGGAAATAAATGCAATATATTTTATTCCGTTGCAGTTATAAAACCCAAAATTCCCCTCATCTCCCCCAAATTGAGCTTTGTCATAATGAAAATCGTAGTTAGTTTCTCCGTTACCAAAAGAAGAACTCGGCGTTAACAAATTACCGTTTTTATCAAATAAACCCAAAAAAGAATGAAATAATCCCCCAGCATGCGCCACGCCATCAAGCTGAACGGTCAGTAACAGACTTTTTTCTGTTTTACTGGCAAAATAATCTTCGGTTGAATTTTTCAAATACAGCTTAAGATTATCATACAGATTGGTAGCTGGCAGATTTGCAACTCCATCTATGAAGGTTAGGCTTGGAAATAATTTATGCAATAATTCGTCCATATTTAAGCTTGAAAAGTTTTGTTGTTGGCCTGTAAATTTAAAAGTGGATTTCATTACAGTATATATATTTTCATCGGGACTATTATGTAATTGAAAATTATCCTTGCTAATAGAATTTGGATTATCCCAGGAAAAGCTGATTGGCGGGTTTATGGCTAATATTCCGCAACCTGGTAATCCTTGCCTGACATGGCAAAATGCCACTCCACCGTTCATTATGCCAAGTTCAGAAGAAGGAGACCAATCTTCGTAAGTCCAAGATGGCGGATATTTAATTGAAAACCCAGCATCAACGTTTGTATACGTTTTCCAATTGGCGGTTTGGTCTGTTGGTGTTGTAAATTTAAAAGTGGAAATAAAAGTATCTAAAATCTTATAATAATTACCACTATATCTATCGTATATTATTGGAGAAACGCCTATAATATACAAGTTATTATCTTTCTCTGTTAAAATTTGAATACCATTTTTATCTGGAAGGCTAATAGGACCGAAATTTTTACAAATATTTAAAGTAATTTTTTTGGCATCCAAACCGTCGAGTTTGATATTCTCTGTTTTATCGATAACCGAGCTAACATCTTCACAGGGATTTACACCCTCGTACCAACCACTACTCTGCTCCAATGTCGCTAGATATTCATTAATGCTTTCTTTTAATATAGAAAAGCTAAAAACTGGGACTCCATAAGTTCCATCCGTAGGTACTGTATTTAGGTGTGAGTAGAAAAGATATTTACCAGTTTGATATTTAGAATCGTCAATAAACCCTAGACTAGTCGGATATTTAAATTCAAATCCGTATTGCGTATTTGTATAAGTTTTCCAACCGGCGGTTTGGTCGATTGCTAAATTTGTAAATTTAACTGATTGAATAATAGGTTGGGCAAGTTTGTATTCTTGTGTGCCTTTCAAAAAAGAATCACCTAAAGATATTTCTTCTATGGATTGCTGCCCTTGCTGATGAACCTTTATAAAATTATTATCGTTGACCACTATTTTATTATTACTCAAAAATAACTGGAGCAAAAATTTAGCACCCACATCTTTATAATTTGGCAAATCATATCTGGGCTTACTTAAAATATTAACCGCAGGACTTTTAATTCCATTGTATGTGTAGCTTATATCTTGAATTTGCCAATCGCTCGGATATTTTAGTTCAAAACCATATTGCGTGTTTGTATATGTTTTCCAGTTGGCGGTTGCGTTGGGCTTAGTTGTTTCATCTGCTGGTTTTTGTGGCTGAGGTTGCTGTTGTTCTGTCCTCTGAAAATGAAAAATACTATTCCATATTCCCCAACTAAACGGATTCCACCACGCAGCAAGAGCAACTTGGGGAATAATAAATACGGCTAGCAAAACTATTATTAAAAATTTATAAGTGTTTTTCATGGTTTAATTTTTTTAAACTTAATAACATTACAACTTTTTGATTCTGTATTCAATCTGTTGCTCTTTATATCCTGAACCGTCATTCATCCAAAAACCATGTATCGCAACGCCTTCAATTTTTCCACTACCACAATCAAAAAACTGCAAGTTTTTAAAAGAATACTGATCACTTAAATTTTTGATAAATGGATCTTGAATCACAATCTCTCCATTTTTAATTTCCCAAGTACCAATTTGATCTGGAACTGCTGGGCTATCAGCGGAATGCCCCCGAGTTATCAATACATTTTTATCATTTATAAACTTCCACCACATTCCTGCTCCACCTACACCTATAATTGTTTTTCCGATTAAAGTGTTAGCACCTAATTCGGGGCTTATTTTAACGCAATGCTTATTATAACAACCCAAATTATCCTTAAGTAATCCGTAAGTTATACAATCATCTACATTTTTTCCACCTGGAATCTGCCAAGGTTGAATATTTTGGCTGACAGGCGTTGTAAATTTAAAAGTGGAAAATATTTCATCGCAAATTTTATAATTAAAATTTGTTATTTCTTTACCGTTTTGTACCAACTTATTAAAATAAGATAAATAATAATCGACACCACTTTTTCTAAAAAAGATATTTGTTTTGTTTTGGCTTAGATTTTTTACGTCGTTAAGATTTTCTGTATATATTTTTTTAACATCTAATCCGCCTATTTTTACATCACTAATTTCCAAATTATAATCCCCCTCTCCCTTTTGATCCGCTTCTTTTTTATATTTCTGTTGAGCTGTAGCCCATTCTTCTGAAGTACCCTTTGCATATTTATTTAGCTGGGCGATAATCTGACACATCGCTGGATTTATTGAATCATTATCTTCTATTGTAATAATCTCTTCCGAAAGTGATTCCTGCTTTTGAGTTTTCAAGCTTAAATTTATAGGATATTTTATTTCAAACCCATATTGATCATTTGTATATGTTTTCCAATTGGCGGTTTGATTTAGTAATTGTGGTGGCTGGATAACCGGCTGATTTTTAGCGATAAAATATTGATATGCGAAAACCCCGCCGAAGATAACAACCGCAAAACCAATTATTATTACAAAACCCACCCAGCTTGGGATTTGCTTTTTTTGTTTTGGTATTATCGGCTGATTTAAATTACTTTGTCCCAAATTTTGGTTTTGTAAATTTTCCATATATTTATTTTACTTTTCATAGTTTTAATATTTTATCCTCTTAAAATCTGCGTGGGGGCCTAAATTTAGATTATCTGCGTTAATAGTAACCTTTTCGGTATAAAAATTTTTGGTGTTGTAAGAATCTCCCGTATTATTAAAAGTTATTATATTCCCATTTAAAACCCACGTTCCAGACTCGGCTGGCCTGCAGTGAAGCCATGATTCATATGTTCCATCCTCATTAAATTTAATTTCCCAACTGTCTGGATTGCAATTTGGACCAAATAAAGCTTCATCAGGAGAAACCGTCTCAAATGTTTGGACCCAGCTTCCAATTAAATCTTTTGCCAGATGATTTTGGTTGGCGTCGGGCAACCAAAATTTTTGATAGGCAAAAAATCCGACACCAATAATTACTGCAAGAGCAACAACTATAATGCCGGATAAAATTAAGAGTTTCTTTTTTTTAGCCATAGTTAAACTTTAGTCCACTGGCCGTCTTCTTCCTTTGGAACCACTTCCGATTCGTCTGGACTTGGGCCTTTCATACTTGAAGTAAAGTCTGCTTTGTCGCCGTAAACTTCGCGGGGCTTGGCGCCATCGGCAGGACCAACAATCCCTTTGTCTTCTAACATATCAATTAGCCTCGCTGCGCGCGAATATCCAATTCTAAGCCGTCTTTGCAAAAATGAGGCCGAGGCTTTTTGTGTCTCCAAAACAATTGCTTTGACCTGTTCAAACAATGGGTCGTCATCTCCAAAAAAGTCTCCCCCGCCGGAACTGGCTTCTTTTGCTTCTTTTGGATCTGGCGCCTCCAGTGCTTCTTTTAGGTTTTGCACCAACACACTTTGAGGTTCTGTGAACTTTTCTTTTTGCTCAATGATAAAGTCTGCAACTTTTTTAACCTCTTTTTCGGAAATATAAGGCCCTTGAATTCTGGAAATTTTAGCGGACTTTGCAGAAGCAAATAACATATCTCCTGCTCCCAACAATTTTTCAGCTCCCGATGTATCAATAACTGTTCTTGAGTCAACCTGCGAAGACACTTGAAAAGTAATTCTTGTTGGCACGTTGGCTTTAATTAAACCTGTGATAACCTCTACAGATGGCCTTTGTGTTGCCAATACCAGGTGAATTCCTGTGGCTCTGGCCATTTGGGCAATTCTCACAATTCCTGCTTCAATTTCTCTGCCTTTTGCAGCCATTAAGTCTGCCAATTCATCTACCACAAACACAATATATGGCAGTTGCGCCCCATTTGCAATAACTGTTTTATTTGTATTATATGATGCAAGATTTCTGGCGGGAATTTCAGAAAACACCTCAAACCTTCTTTCCATTTCGCGGGTTAGCCATTGCAAAGCATTAATTGTTTTTGTGGCGTCGTAAATTACAGGGCATAACAAATGCGGAATTTCGTTATAGTTTTGAAATTCAACTCTTTTTGGGTCAACCATTATCATTCTTAAGTTTTCCGGACTGCATTTATAAAGCAAACTCAAAATTAAAGTGTTCAAGAAAATTGTTTTTCCCGTACCCGTTGCTCCAGCCACCAAAAGGTGGGGCCCTTCTGTAATATCTGTGTAAACCGGCGCGCCCGAAACATTTCTGCCCAATGCCAACAACAATGGGCTTGTTGCATCTTGATAATTTTGATGAGCCACCAAATTTCTTAAAGATACAATAGACCTAACTTTGTTTGGCACCTCAATTCCTACCAAAGATTTGCCTGGAATTGGGGCTTCTATCCTGATAGGGTGTGCTGCGAGTGCGAGTGCGAGATTATTAGACAATGTTGTAATTTTTGAAAGTTTTACTCCTTCTGCGGGCTTAAAAGCATACTGAGTAACAGTTGGACCCACATTCACCTCTGCCATTTCCACAGGAATGCCAAAGTTCTCAAAAGTACTCTTAATTATCATTGAGTTTTCTTTGATGTTGCCGGAAGTTGGGGCAATTTCATTTTTGTTTAACAAATCCAATGGTGGTAAAACATAAGCATTTTTGTTTGCCGAGGCTGGTTTTTTAATATCCAGCTTTTCTGGGTCTTCGTTGCCTCTTTTAAACAAAGATACTTTTGAGGGAGCCATTTTTGCCTGCCTGCCGGCAGGCAGGTTTTTCTCGTTTTCTTGCTCTATCCCCTTTACCTTAAAATTATCCTGCTCGGGTTTGTTTAAAACAAAGGTTGGCTTTTCTTCTTTTTCTTTCTTTGGAAGCTCCTGCCAAACAAATTGCAAGAATATAAATAAGCCAACCAATAAAATAACGCCAAAAATGATATTGGCAACCAATAATCCAAAAAAGTTAACAAAAACCTTTGCCAACAAAAAACCAACCCATCCTCCGCCCTTTACTGTTAAATCTTTTGCAGCCAAAATTCCTGCCACGCCAATGAGTGAAATAACAACAGCCACTGCCATTGCCAAATCTTTTCCTTTTTTCCTAGTTCTAATAAATATGAGTCCTGCAACAACTAAAAAGATTGGAATTGTATAAAAAGCTTTTCCAAGCAAAAAGTCGCAAATTTTTATAAAACCTTCCCCAACATATCCTGCCATATTAAAATATGGGAAAGACAAAACAATAATAACTGCCACCAAAAACAGTAAAGTTGCCTTTATCCATCTTTTTACCCAGTTACTAAAAATGGAATCTTTTACGGGCTTATCTTTGCCGTTTTTCCTTTCCATATTTTTGCTGTTTTTATATTTTTTCTCTTCTACTTCCTCTTTTTCTCTTTTTTTTCTCGCCATCTTATATTTATATTATTATCTCATTATACTCCCTTCATCATATTCTTCAAGTTTGTTTTCAAGCATGTAAAAAGCCCGCAGATTGCAGTTAAGCTATCTTTGGGCTTTGTTTGATCTGTCGCTCTTACGAGCGACCTACGGATGGGGTGGCCTTTCAGCTACCGGCGCAAACGCTCGAGTTCGGACTCGGCGACCTTCAGCCTGTTTTCCAGGCTGCAGACCTCTTGCGCCAACGCAATGGTCATGAGGGGCCAATTCAAGGCCGCAATTGCGGCGTCAACCTTCTCCTCCGAGCTCTGTGTCAAGTCAATCCAACCAATGACCAGGAACTCGGTCGACTTGAAGGCGACCATCTGGTTCCTGAGGGATTCAAACCCCTTTGGAACGAAGAGCAGTTGCACCGGGTAGATCCAGTTCCCTGGCGACCCCAGAGCGGTGACTACTCCGATGGCGCGCTTCTGGTTGTCGGGCAGGATTTCTCCGTCCTCCCCCAGAGCGTGCAGGTTGACCGCAATCACCGACCCCACCTTAATCTCTCGCGACATCACACGTCTCCTAAAACAAGGTACTAGAAACGAGGTATTTAGTTGCTTTTTCAACTTCAACCTCCTATATTTATTATACCACACACTATGCCTATTTGTCAAGGGTTTAGAGCAAAACAACACCCCATCTAATGGGGGGTGTTTATGCTATATTCTGGTGGTGGGTTAGGCGGGAAATTTCACGAGTTGGAGTCAAAACGATGCAAATGGCGTCGATTTTTATGGGACCTTGCCATTTGGCAAAAGCCGCGTAAGAAGTGGCGCCAAAACGCATTTTGCCTAATTTTTTGGGGGTTAGAGTGTCTTCGGGGGTGCCAAAGTTTTCGCCAATTTTTGTCCTCACCTCAACAAAAACCAATTCACCTAATTTTTGGCAAATCAAATCTATCTCAGAATATTTTGTTTTATAATTCTGCTCTATAACCTCATATCCCTTCTGCTCCAAAAACTCCCTAGCCATATCCTCCCCCATTTTTCCAATTTCGTTATGAAAACTCATAAAAAAAGCGAGGCAATGAACTTTTCGGAGACCCTGGTCCACTTGCGAGAATACGCAAAGGGGGTTACCAGCATCGAGGAAAAGTTTGTTGCCGAGCGATTAGACTAGATCATAAACTTTTGGGCGGTATTGCAGGGCTTCGGCCATGTGGGAGATTTCTATGTTTTCTGCGCCTTCAAGGTCGGCAATTGTTCGGGCGACTTTTATTATTTTCATGTAGCTTCGGGCAGAAAACTGGAATTTTAGGCTGGCTTGGCGTAAAATTTGTTCAACATCTTTGGTGAGTTTGCAATATTTTTTAATGTGGGTGTTTTTCATTTGAGCGTTTGAGCAAATACTTTCGGCTTTAAAACGCTCTTCTTGTTTGTTGCGGGCAAAAACAACTCTTTGTTTTATATTTTTTGAAGACTCCAACAATTCGGAATTTTTCTGGTTGTCAGAAAACTCGGCTGTATCTACGGGCATGATTACAATATGCAAATCAATTCTGTCTAAAATTGGGCCCGAAATACGTTTTTGATATTTTAAAATTTGTTGCTGACTGCAAACGCAATTTCTTTTTGGATGATTTGCATAACCGCACGGGCATGGGTTGGCACTGGCCACCAACATAAAGTCTGCAGGATACTTTATGCGTTGTTTGGCGCGCGAAATAGTTAAACTGCCATCTTCTAAAGGCTGACGCAAGGCTTCCATAATTGAATGAGGAAACTCGTTAAATTCATCCAAAAACAAAACTCCCCTGTGCGCCAAACTAATTTCTCCAGGTTGCGGTTTGCTCCCTCCCCCAACCAATCCTGCTAAACTTGCTGTGTGGTGTGGCGCGCGAAATTGCCTTGTGCTAATTAAAGATCCGTTTGGTGGAATGTTTCCTGCTGCAGAATATATTTTGGTAACCTCCAAAGCCTCGTCTTCGTTTAATGGTGGCAAAATGCCGGGCAGAGCTCGAGCCAACATTGTTTTTCCGCTTCCCGGAGAGCCAACCATAATAATATTATGACCGCCACTGGCGGCAATTTCCATTGCCCTTTTGGCTTGTTCCTGCCCCAAAACTTCTTTCATATCAAACTCCGGCGTTTCTGTTGCGTTATTTTTCGTTTCTTTATACTCAACCGGCTCAATTACTTTTTTCTTTAAAAAGTGATATGCTAGTTGTGTTAAACTTTCCACCGGAAAAACTTTTATTCCTTTTATGGCTGCCGCTTCGTTGGCTGAATCTTTTGGCACAAATAAATTTGTAAACTTAAACTCTTTTGCAAAAAGCGCCATCAAAAAAGCGCCTTTGGTATGGCGCAAACTTCCATCAAACGACAACTCCCCCAAAAACAAAGATTTTTCAGGCACCGCAAACTCCAAAACACTACTCAAAATCCCCACAGCAATTGGCAAGTCATAGCTTGAGCCCTCTTTTGGCACGTCCCCCGGAGCCAAATTAACCGTAATTTTCTTAGCCGGAAAATCGATCCCCGAACTTGCAATAGCCGTTCTCACCCTTTCCTTGCTTTCATCAACAGACTTATCCGGCAACCCCACAATATCAAACCCCGGCAACCCCTTTGAAGCCAAATTTACCTCCACATCCACTTTAATAGTTTCTAATCCAAGATTTGCAATAGACGGAACTTTAATAAGCATAAGATTTTAAAATTATTTTAATTTTTTAGTGGTTTTGATCATTTTGTTGACGTCAACAAAATGGTGGCTTATTTGCCCGTCATAAACTTTAATTAGTCGTTTCTTCTTTAATTTCCTGATAAGTTTTTTGGTCCGGCCAAAGCATGTTTCCTTTTCCGTCATAGATTGGGACCATTCTGCCTGTTTTTTTAGCCGCTTCTAAATTGGCGGAGATTGCATCTTTTAAAATCATTCTAAAATCATATTCCTGTGATAGAAATTGTTTTTGTTCTCCATCTTCTTCATCTTGTTCAAATTTATATTTAAAAGGGATAACAATGCCTTTAAAAAATTTGGGCGAAATTCTATACGGCGTCCTAAAACCTTTATCACATTCAACTTTTATTTTTT
>Ga0172379_10009539_pt1 | contig 11947 bp, 12 predicted proteins | sample GrowelOW334metaG_FD_119756 | JGI IMG/M metagenome (GOLD analysis project Ga0172379, IMG submission 119756) | Groundwater microbial communities from an aquifer near a municipal landfill in Southern Ontario, Canada - Groundwater well OW334 metaG | ecosystem: Environmental > Aquatic > Deep... | reverse complement strand
GAACGATGACCAACAATAAACCATTGAATCCCCTGGAAATGTTAGCCTATGTCCTGTCGTTGCAGATCCGGGATCATCAGGTGGTATATGTCGGGACGGGACTGCCGATGGTGGCGGCCATCCTGGCCAAGAAAACCCACGCCCCTCACATCACGATGGTCTATGAATCGGGCGGCCAGAATCCCATTGCCGGGGACATGCCCTGGTCTGTCGGCTGCCCCTTTACATGGCGGAAATCGCCCATGATTCAAGAAATGGCCTATTCTTTCGCCCAAGTCTATAACGGCTTTGTCGATATCGCCTTCCTGGGGTTTGCCCAGGTCGATATGTACGGCAATGTGAACACCCATATCATCGGTGACGATTTTCTCAATCCCAAGGTGCGCCTCACCGGTTCCGGGGGCAATAACGATCTGACCTCGCTGGCGGAAAATATGATCCTGGTCGGGCTCCATACGCCGGACAAGTTTCCCGCCCGGATTGATTTCATCACCAGCGTGGGACACCTTCGGGGCGGGACCACCCGCCAGGAAGCGGGTCTGCTTGGCAACGGCCCCATCGCCGTGGCTACCAATGCCGGCGTCTTTGATTTCGAACCGGTAAGTAAGCGTATGCGGGTCCAGTCCCTGCAGCCCGGGGTCAACTATGAGCTGGCCCAGATGTGTACGGGCTTCGAGCTCCTCAAGCCGGAAGGAGATATCCCCGTGACTCCGGCGCCGGCGCCGGACGTACTGGAGATCCTCAGAACCCAGGTTGATCCCCACGGCGTCTTTACCAGCATCCCCGGCATGTAACCGTAAGCATGATCAATCCTTCCTCTCCCGGAGGCGACGACTGAGCGAAGTCGCCTCCGACCTTTCCTTCTCTCTGACGGCTTCGCAAAAAGTCACCTTATTTCTGTGACGCTTTGAAAAACGGCTTCGCTGCGCGACCGGTAAGTAATACCGGGAATAAGGAAAAGTGTTGACAAGAACGCGGGTTTTCATTAGAAAACTACGCCTGTTCTGGCAAGCGGGCAAACGCTGACCTCTCCCGCCCTTCAAACCCTTTTTCGGGGACAGGGAAAGGGCTTTTACGATTGCCACGACATTTACCGAAGCGATTTGTAATTACCCGCGATGACAGTGCTTTTAACGCATATAATAACAATTTCAGGAGAATAATTATGTTCAAAACAGCCATTACTGATATGTTTGGCATTAAATATCCCATCATCTGCGGAGCCATGATGTGGCTATGCAAGCCCCGGTTCTGCGCCGCCGTCTCCAATGCCGGTGGGATGGGCAATCTGACGGCGGGAAATTATGAAACGGAAGCTGACTTCCGTACGGCCATCGAAGAAACGCGGAAACTTACGGACAAGCCATTCATGGTAAATATTACCCTGCTGCCCTCAGTCCGGATTACCCCGGAGCATCACAAAATGTACATCCGGGTCTGTGCCGAGGAAAAGGTTGCCGGGATCGAGTTTTCCGGCACACCCGTAGACAAGGTGGCCGGCATGGCCGCAATTGAAGCTCTCAAAGGGGCGGGCGTAAAACTCTTTCATAAGGTCGGGTCTGTCCGGCATGCCCTCCATGCCGAAAAGGTCGGTTACGACGGTATTTACGCCGCCGGCATCGAAGAGGGCGGTCATCCCCTCGACGACGACGTCACCACCATGGTCCTGACGCCCCGGATTGCGGAATCCGTAAAAATCCCCATAGTCACCGTGGGCGGCATTGCCGATGGCCGTGCCCTGGCGGCGGCGCTGGTGTTAGGGGCACAGGGGGTCATGATGGCCAGCCGGTTTGTGGCCACCCGGGAGTGCGAGGTACATGAAAACATCAAACAGGAACTGATTCGGCGGCAGGAGTATGAGACCGTCATCTATGGAAAATCCCTGGGTCTGCAGGGTCGGGGCCTGAAAACGAAAATACTGGAAGAGGTGTGTGCCATTGAGAAGCGGGGTGGCGGCTTTGAGGAACTCATCCCCCTTCTTTCCGGACAGAAGGTAAAGCAGGCCTGGGAAACGGGAGACGTCGATTACGCTCCCCTCATGGTCGGACAGTCCATCGGGCTCATCAGGGATATCCCCACCTGCGGGGAACTCCTTGACAGGATGGCGGCGGAGGCGGTAGTACATATCGAGAAGGCAAAGAAAATGATCCGGGAGGGTTAAAGGAAGACATGGCTAAACAGATATACAATGGCAGCACTGACAAGAGGATCATCGGGATGAAAATCATGAATGGGGAGCTCAAAGAAGAAGACTTGAATGGCTATCTGGAAAGCCTCCCCGACGTTTCCGCTAATGCGGATAAGGTTACCATCGTGATGGAAAAGATGGACAAGAAGGATAGCCCCGTTTCATAAAAAGATATGTTCATCGATTCCCACGCCCACTTGGAAATGAGAGAGTTTGACCGTGATCGGGATGATGTTGTCCGCAGGGCCACGGAGGGGGGGATCGACTATATCGTTACGGTGGGGACAACTCCCCGGGAATGCCGCAAGGCGGTGGAGATCGCCCGCGCCCATCCCTCCGTCTACGCCGCGGTAGGTATCCACCCTCACGACACGAAAGGCATCGACGATCAGACCTATGTCTTGCTGAAGAAGCTGGCCCTGGAAGAGAAGGTGGTGGCCTATGGGGAGATCGGCCTGGATTTCTTCCGCAACCTATCGCCTCCGGAGACCCAGACCCGGTGTTTTGAAGAACAGCTTGCCATTGCCACCGATCTGGGCTTGCCGGTGATCATTCATGACCGGGACGCCCATAGCCAGACCGTTGCCATCCTGAAGCGCTGGAAGGGATCGACAGGCGGCGTGATCCACTGTTTTTCCGGCGATGCGGCAATGGCCATGACCTGCCTGGAGATGGGCTTTTACATTTCCATTGCTGGCCCGGTAACCTATGCCAAATCAGACCAGTTATGGGAGGTGGTCCGCCAGGTCCCCTTGAATCGGCTCCTGATCGAAACAGACGCCCCCTATCTGACGCCCCTGCCCCATCGGGGCAAACGGAACGAACCTGCGTATGTTGCCTTTACAGCGAAAAAGGTAGCGGAATTGAAGGGATTATCCGTCCCGGAGGTGGGGCGGGCGACTACGGATAATGCGATTAAACTGTTTGGAATTCCAAGGAAATCGGCTCAACTATGATGGGTGAACTTTTATATTTTGCCTATGGCTCCAATCTGAACGCGAGTGATCTGAAACGCTGGTGTGAAGAGAGAGGTCATTTTTATCCCCTCGGAGAAAAGGTGGCAAACGCCTATCTGCCCGACACCCGTCTGATCGTCAATTATTTCTCATCTTTCCGCCGGGGCGGTATCCTGAATATTAAGTACCAGCTTGGGCAGACGACTCCGGGAGCGCTTTTCCGCGTCCTTCCCGGCGGCTGGAATGTTCTTGACGCCAAGGGTGATACGGAACACATGTACAAGCATCTAAACATCGTGTCCCTGACCGATGATGGCAGGGAACACGTCGCCGTCGCCTATCAGATCGACGCCTCTAAAACCTCCTCGACCTTTGTTCCTCCGCATCCGGATTATCTCCACATCGTCCGGGAAGGAATGGCGGCCCACCAGATCAATGAACGGATGCTCGCGTCGGTGACGAAAGGGGAAGAACCGGGCTTCTACATTGAGCATCTCTTTGTCTACGGAACCCTGATGAGCGGCTGTCCCCGCCACTATCTACTAGCCGCCTGGGCCGATCTGGACTCGCGAGTAGAGGCACAGGCACACGGATTACTCTATAATAGCTGGAAGGGCTTCCCCTGCATGATCCCTGATGTGACGGGACGTCAGATCGTGAATGGCGAGCTCTATACATTAAAAGACCCGAAAAAGGCCTTTGAATTCCTCGATATTGTTGAAACAGCCAGGCGTTATGCAACAACGGGGGCCTTCTTCCGCAGGGCGATTATTCAGGCAAGGAGAGCCGATGGGGCGCCTTGCCTCGCCTGGACCTATTTTGTGGATATGAGCGTCGAAGGAATGCCCCGCATACCCTCGGGAAACTGGCGGGCCGTCATCGTCTAAAAAGTTCTCGCTTTTTCAAAGCCAAAAAAGTTCTTGCTTTTCCAAAAATAGATTCATAGGATCGGTCATCACCTTTTGTGGCCGGGGACTGATGCATGTCCGCAAATGGTTGACAGGGGCGCCGATAAGGCTGAGAAGATACCCTTTGAACCTGACCTGGGTAATGCCAGCGTAGGGAGTGGCAGAAAGATGATCAGTATTTTTCAGGGGCCATATCCCGGTGGGGTATGGCCCCTTTGAATTATTGAATAAAGATAGTGACAGGCGAAATGGTGAAAAAAGCCGTCGTGATTATTGCAGGATCCGCTATCGAGGACATGAAGTTTCTCCGGCAGCGAATCGAGGCGGCAGCCCCGGAGGCCGTTCTGTGCGCCGACGGCGGGGCCCGTTATGCCCATGCCCTAGGTCTTGCCCCCGACCTGATCATCGGGGATATGGATTCTCTGGACGATGAGTTGTTGCGAGTTTTTGAAGAAAAGGGGATTGCCATTGTCCGCTATCCGGTCCGGAAGGACGAAACGGATACTCAGTTAGCCCTCATACAGGCGCTGGCGATGAATCCCGAAGAAATCCTGATTTTTGGGGCGATGGGAAAACGCCTGGATCATACCCTGGCCAATCTCGGGCTCCTGATGATGGGTCTGGAAAAGGGCGTTCCCATAAAACTTCTCGATGAAAATTGTGAAGTCTTTGTCATGGCGGGGGCAGCAACCGTAAGCGGGAAGAAGGGACAGACGGTATCCATCTTTCCATGGGGAGGGGAGGCCCGTGGTATTACCCTGGAAGGCTTCGAATATCCCCTGGAAGATGCGACCATGACCCTGGCCCGTCCCTGCGGGATCAGCAACCGGTTGACGGAGAAGGTGGGGCGGATCAAGGTCGATGAGGGCTATTTACTCATAATCCATTACTTGACGGCTTCGTAAAAAGTCCGGATGCCGCGTTGCGCTGCATCCTTCATCACTGCGGCGTACGAGAAGTACGCCTCATTCCTCAGGACTTGCGCGCCTTGCCTGCGGATCTTTTTACGAAGCCGTCGATTATGATCAAGTTTTCTACTTTTTGAGGGTTCATTATTACTTGAGCACACGATAAGGAGTATGTTTTGTCTAAGATAAAAAGGGTGTTAACAATTGCCGGTTCCGATTCCGGAGGCGGCGCGGGAATCCAGGCGGATCTGAAGACTATCACCGTCCTGGGCGGATTTGGCATGAGCGTGATCACGGCCCTGACGGCCCAGAATACCATTGGCGTCCATGCCATCCATGAGGTGCCGCCGGCGTTTATCGCCGCGCAGTTTGACGCCGTAGTGACGGACATTGGCGTTGACGCCGCCAAGACGGGTATGCTCGCCTCTCCGGCAATCATGAGAATTGTTGTGGAAAAGATCAGGCAATATGACATTAAAAAGCTTGTTGTCGACCCGGTCATGGTTGCCAAGGGGGGGGCGGCCCTCATGGATCCGGGGGCTCGCGATGTCTTGATCAGGGAACTGTTACCCCTGGCCCTGGTGGCAACGCCGAACATCCCGGAGGCCGAGATTCTCACCGATGTCATTATTGCTTCCGTTTCCGACATGAAGGCGGCGGCTAAAATCATTTATGATCTGGGCGTCCCGAATGTGATCGTCAAAGGGGGTCACCTCCTTGGAGCCGCGGTGGATGTCCTTTATGACGGACGGGATTTTTATGAATTCCCTTTTGAACGGATCATGACGAATGACACCCACGGGACAGGATGTACCTTCTCCGCCGCCATTGCTACAGGCCTTGCCAAAGGCAGGACAATGCGGGAAGCGGTTGCCGAAGCGGAAGCTTACATGGCGGCTGCCATCCGCCACGCCCTGCGCCTCGGCGCCGGTCATGGTCCCACTAATCATCTGGCATATCTTTATGAACAAGACAGCGAAAAACAACTTTGTAACCAGCGGGAGATGGGTTTCAAGGCGAAGAATAATAAAGAGGTAAATGAAACATGATGACTCAAATAGAACAGGCGCGACAAGGCGTTATCACCGAGGAAATGAAGATCTGCGCGGGTCAAGAGGGGCGCGAACCAGAATTTATCCGCGCCGGGGTGGCAGACGGAACCATCGTTGCCATCCGTAATAACGGGCACGGAAAGATCCCACCCATCGCCATCGGCAAGGGCCTGCGGACCAAGATCAACGCCAATATCGGAACCTCCAAAGACCGGGTGGATGTGGAGGCAGAACTGGAAAAGGTGCGGGTCTGCGCCGCCGCCGGGGCGGACACGATCATGGACCTCTCCACGGGAGGCGATATCCGGGCTATCCGTCAGGCCATCGTTGCGGCGTCGCCCCTGATAATCGGCACCGTCCCCATTTATCAGGCGGCGGTGCGCTTGCTTGCCCAGGGCAAGGCCATTGTGGAGATGACCGACGACGACATTTTCCAGGTAATCGAGGAAAACGGCCAGGATGGCGTGGATTTCATCACCGTCCACTGCGGGGTAACCCGGCGCAGCGTCGCTGCCGTCGAGGCGCAGGGACGTCTGCTGGGGATCGTCAGCCGGGGAGGTTCCTTTACCGCCCACTGGATGGCCTGCAATGACAAGGAAAACCCCCTTTATGAACAATACGACCGCCTGCTGGAGATTGCCCGGAAATACGAGATGGTCCTGAGCCTGGGAGACGGACTGAGGCCGGGGTGCCTTGCCGACGCCACGGACCGGGGGCAGATCCAGGAACTGATCCTGCTGGGGGAGCTGGCAAAAAGGGCAAAGAGCCGTGGCGTCCAGGTTATGATCGAGGGGCCGGGGCATGTTCCCCTCAAGGATATTGAAAGCAACATTCTGCTGCAGAAAAGAATCTGTGAAGGAGCCCCTTTCTATGTCCTCGGGCCTCTGCCGACGGACATCGCACCGGGATACGATCATCTCACGTCTGCCATCGGCGGCGCCATTGCCGGGGCGGCGGGAGCGGACTATCTCTGCTACGTCACCCCGGCTGAACATCTCCGCCTGCCGACGCTGGCGGATGTCCGGGAAGGGGTCATTGCCTCCAAAATCGCGGCTCATATCGCCGATTTAGCCAAAGGACTGCCGGGGGCGATGGAAAAAGACCGGCTCATGGCGACGTACCGGAAGGAATTCAACTGGCAGGGGCAGGTGGATGTATCCATCGATCCGGAACGAGTGGCGGCACTCCTCGAAAAGAGCGCCAGCGCCAATGAAGAAGGTTGCACCATGTGCGGTGACTTGTGCGCCATTAAAATCGGCAAGATGAAAAAATCATGACCGATCGCCATAACAAATGAATAAATGGAGGACTTAATGATTCAGGCTACGTGGGCATTCATCGTTGTCTCGGTAATTTTCTGGGCTGTTTTCTTTCTCCGGCCTCCCTGGACGGTGGAAAATGTCATTATCGGTGGGGTACCCTTGGTGTTTGGTATCTTCTTCGGATACCGGTACTGGAGGGCGAGAAAGGAAAACCCGCAAGTACTGCCAGATGATTACGAGGAGAAATGATTCCGTTTCTAAATCAAAGCGCTATCTTCGTTGGTATCGGCAATCGGCTCCTCGACGTATGAAGAATACGTCTTCGTCGCCTCTGTCTCGCCGCCTTGATTTCATCTTTGATTTAGAAACGGAATGACACAACTATCAGAGAAACAAACGGCAGGAGGCGATGCGCGATGACGGTGGCGATACCTGATAGCTTAGAGGGGATGGGGCAAGGAGCGTTTCACATTGTGCGCACCCTGCGCAGCGCCGGCCATGAGGCGTTTTTCGTCGGCGGCTGTGTTCGGGATCTCCTCCGAGGCGAAGCCCCTGAAGATTACGATATCGTGACCTCCGCCCATCCGGAACTAGTCATGGCTCTTTTCCCCCGGACCTATCCTGTAGGGATCAGTTTCGGCGTGATCCTCGTCAGCGATGGCAACCACGCCCATGAGGTGGCCACCTACCGGAAAGAGGCGGAATACGAGGATGGCCGCCATCCCTCCCAGGTTTCCTTTGCCACGGCAAGAGAGGACGTTTACCGCCGGGACTTTACCATCAACGGTCTCCTCATGGATCCCGAAACGGGGGAGATCGTTGATTATGTAGGCGGTGTAGCGGATATTGAGAAACGGGTGATCAGGACCATCGGCAATCCAGAAGAGAGATTTGCCGAAGATCATCTGCGGATGCTCCGGGCGGTACGTTTTGCCGCCAATCTCGATTTTCTCATTGACGCAGATATATTAGGGGCGATCAAACGGCATGCAGCGGACATTGCCCGGGTAAGCGCCGAGCGGGTCCGGGAGGAACTGACCCGGATTCTCACCGGCCCCTGTCCCCATCAAGGCATGGAGTCGCTGCAGGCCACGGGGCTTTTGTCGCAACTCCTTCCCGAAATCGAGGGCCTGCGGGGGGTTAGCCAGCCGCCCCGGTTTCATCCCGAGGGGGACGTCTGGGAGCATACCATGATCATGCTCGCTCTGTTGCCCCGGGAGAGGGGGCACGATCAGGAGGCCTACGGCCGGTTAGCCTGGGCGGCCCTCCTCCATGATGTGGGTAAACCGGTAACGCGAACGGAAAACGAGACGGGGGTTCATTTCTATGACCATGTAAAAAAAGGGGCAGAGATCGCCGCCGCAATCATGAGGCGTCTGAAGTTTTCCAAGGCGGATATGGGCGTCGTCCTTGCCCTCATTGAGAACCACATGCGCTTCATGCATGTTCAGGATATGCGGCCCAACACGGTGAAGAAGTTCCTGAGAATGCCGGATTTCGATCTCCATCTGGCCCTGCACCGCCTCGATTGTCTGGGGAGCCACGGCCACCTCGACAATGACGTATTCTGCCGGGGTAAGCTCAAAGAACTCACGACGGAGGACCTGCATCCTCCCCGTCTTCTGACGGGCCACGATCTGCAGGAACTCGGTTTCCAGCCCGGCCCGCTGTTTCGGGAGATCCTGAACAAGATTGAAGATGCCCAGCTCAACGGCGAGATTGCCACCACCGAGGAGGCAAAGCAGCTTGTTATTTCGCGGTTTTTATCAGGGTCTGCCGCAAACGGTCATGAATGAGCTGAGAGGCGATATTGCTTCCCCCCATCCCAACCAGGATTGACACGTCGGTTTTGCTTTTTTCCTTGAACTCCACCTCAAAGGTAACCTTTTCACCCTGGAGAGTGGCAATTATACTCGCTTTGCCGATCTTAATTTGTTTTTCGGTGGTTACGGCCTTCATATCCTTGAGAGTATCGTCGATTCCCTGACAGACGGCATCGAAAGGATAAGGGTACGAGCCAATCATATAACCGCTGGAACGAACAAATTGCCCGTCCTGCACGCCCATGGATTTTCCTCCGACCACGACTCCGCCTTCACAACCCGCCAGAAGCCCGATGATGAAGATCAAGATGATGATAGAAATAGCCCTTTTCATTTTGTTTCCCTCCCTAAAGATAAAAAATCCGGTCCGCCCATGTAAAAATCATTTCCCATCCGTTATGCCCTGTTCTCTCAATGGAAATACGCCCTGTACTGAAAAATCTGGTAAAATGCCGACAGGGCAGCCCAGATTAGCAGGCCGGCGGTTCCGAAGATACAGACATTCCCCAGGATACGATGAAATGATGTTTCCTTGTGCCGGTCCTCGTAACCGAGGATGAACGCCGCCGCAATCCCCGCAACCAGGCCGCCGCCGTGGGCCCAGTTGTTAATTCCCGGAATCAGGAGACCGAAGAGGACGAGGCCGACGACCCAGCCCATGGCTTGACGGTACATCGCATCCCCATAAAAACCGCCCCGGCTCTTGGCAAAATAGAGAATGGCCCCGATGAGGCCGCAGATGCTTGCCGAAGCGCCAATGGTGAAGGGAATCCCCGCGAAATAGGAAAGGAGAAAGCCGGCGATGCCCGTCACGGTGTAGATAACGGCGAAACGATTAACGCCGAATTCGGCAACGACAAAGGGCCCCAATTGATTGAGGGCCATCATGTTGAAGAAGATGTGGAGGAGGCCGCCGTGGAGAAAGGAGGCGGTGATCAGGGTCCACCAGCGATGAAACTGGGTAATCGGCAGGGATCCCGTGGCCCCCAGGAGGAACAGGCTGCTTTCCGAAGGGGAAAAGAGCATGAGCGGGTTCATGGTGATGCCCATTCCGGCTGGATTGATGAGGATGGACAGGAGATAGAAGGCGACATTGGTGTAAATGATCAGCCGGACGAGATCGAGATTGCCGCCCGTCCAGCGGCTCAGGAAAGACGTACGCCAGCGCGACCCCGGATTGGCGATGCCGCAATAGGGGCATGCCGGTTCATCGAGACTTATCAGCTTGCGGCAATTGGGACAAAGGCCGGAGGTTCTCGGGGACGCCATATTACACCTTGGTAAAAAAGTATTTCATGACCACGGGAATGGCCACGAGGGTACCGACAGACGTGGTCAGGTTCACAAACGCCACCAGGATCAATAATCTGGTAATCTTGTTGCGGAAAAATCCCCGTACCGAGCTGATGTCGTCTTTCAGGGCCAGGAAATCACGGACCTGTGGTTTCCGCAAGGTTGCCTCGACAAGACCGGCTATCCAGCCCGTGGCGATGAGGGGATGGATGGTGGCAATGGGAGCCGATAGGGCGGCGGAGAGAATCGTCAGTGGATGGGCCAGCATGATCAGGGCGCCGACGCCGGCGCAGGCCGCCGTGATAGCCGACCACATGATGATCATGTCCATACTTGTCTTCCCGCCGGAATAGAAAAATCCGGCAATGAACATCAAGACGATAACGGCGGAAAATCCCCAGCCGGCGTATCGCGCCCAGAGGCCCGGCGGCGGGATCTGGTTAAGGGTTTCCATGTCCACAACATGGCCGATGTGCGTTTTGATGCCCGGCATATGCCCGGCGCCGACAATAGCGACAATCTTCTTCCCGGCGGCGTGGCTGATGGTATGGGACAGATACTCGTCCCGTTCATCAATAAGGGTCGTCTTCAGGGACGGCAGTTTTTTCCCGAAGGTCTGGAGGGCCACTTCGAGGACGTCCTGCTGTTTGAGCTTCTCTATTTCTTCTTCCGTAATGTCTTCGGTGTAGAAAAGGGAAACGATCATCTCGGGGAGGACCCGGATCTTTGTCCAGAATCCCATTTTCCGCCAGGCCCGCAGGAGGGTAATCCGGATTTCCCGGTCCGCAAGGACCACTTCGGCCCCCACTTCCTCCGCCTTGGCGATGGCCCTGATCATCTCTTCGCCGGGAGTAATCCCGAACTTCTCCGCTATCTTCTTCTGGAAAGAGGCCAAAAGCAATTGGAACAACAGGACCGAGGTCCGTTTCTCCCTGATCACCTTGACAATATTCATTTCCTGCCATTTATCACGCTGCTTGATGGCCTCATAGCGGGATTTGCAGAGCTCAACGCAGACGGCGTCGGGACGTTCCGCGGCAATCACCGCCTCGGCTAATTCGGCGCTCTCCCGGGAAACATGAGCGACGCCGACGAGAATCAATTCTTTGCCTTCATAGGACAGGCGGTGTATATTGGGATCGTCCAAAGTATTGTACTCCGATAACTATTGACTTGATGGCGGGTCATTAGCAGCAATCGGAAGGATTGTAAAGTGAAACAAAAGATAAGGGGACAGCGCCCCTATTATTTCTCAAGGATGAATTTGTTATGAATGTTACAGAGAAAGTTTCCATCCTTAGGGAGGGGATGATCATTCCCCTTGTCATCGAGGATATCGCCTTCGGCGGCGAAGGCGTCGGACGGTATCAAAATCAGGCTGTCTTTGTCCCCTATACCGCCCCGGAGGATGAGGTAGCCGTGAAGGTGACTGACGTTAAGAAACGGCATGCCCACGGAATCATACACGAACTTGTCAAGCCTTCCCCGCTGCGGATTGCCCCCCGGTGTTCATATTTTACCCAGTGCGGAGGCTGCGACTATCAGCATCTTTCCTAT
>Ga0172379_10009538_pt1 | contig 11948 bp, 14 predicted proteins | sample GrowelOW334metaG_FD_119756 | JGI IMG/M metagenome (GOLD analysis project Ga0172379, IMG submission 119756) | Groundwater microbial communities from an aquifer near a municipal landfill in Southern Ontario, Canada - Groundwater well OW334 metaG | ecosystem: Environmental > Aquatic > Deep... | reverse complement strand
CTAGTGTTAAAGTTCACTCCCTCGGACCTGCGCCGAGACTGGGTTTTCACCCCGGCCGGAACGCGGCACTGCGCGCACGCAAGCCGACTGAACATCGAAAGGACCCGCCATGCCCGACTTGATCCTGCATCACTACCCCACCTCGCCGTTTTCCGAAAAGATCCGCAAGGTTCTCGGCTACAAGAAGCTGGCGTGGAAATCGGTCATCATCCCGCGCATCATGCCCAAGCCCGACGTGGTGGCGCTCACCGGCGGCTACCGGCGCACGCCACTGCTGCAGATCGGCGCCGATATCTATTGCGACACGGCGCTCATTTGCGACGTGCTCGAGCGTCACCAGCCCTTGCCCAGTCTCTATCCGCAAGGCAGCACCGGCGCAGTGCGCATCCTTGCGCAGTGGGCGGACTCCAGCCTGTTCTGGGCGGCGATGGGCTACAGCTTCAGCCCGGCGGGCGCTGCGTTCATGTTCAAGGACCAGCCGCCCGAAGCAGCCAGGGCATTCGCCGAAGACCGCGCAAAAATGCGCGCCGGCGGCGCGCGCATGCCCGCCAGCGACGCCACCTCCGCATATAAGTCCTACCTGCGCCGGATCGCGAGCATGGTGGACCAGCAAGCCTTTGTAATGGGGCCGCAGCCCAGCCTCGCGGATTTTTCCTGCTACCACGCGCTCTGGTTCACGCAGCGCATTGCGCCGCTGGCGGGCATTTTCGATGCGACGCCCAGCCTCAAAGCCTGGATGGCGCGCATGGCGGCGTTCGGCGAGGGCAGCAGCCTAGAGTCCGGCGCGGCTGCGGCAATCGCGATCGCCAGACAATCGACGCCGGCCAGCCGGGAAAAAGACGCGTTCCAGGACGATCATGGCATTGCGCTTGGAACCAGGGTGAGCGTCACCGCCGAAAGCTTCGGCCTGGAGCCGACCGAAGGCGAACTCCTTGCCGCCACGCGCACGCGCTATACCCTGCGCCGCAGCGACCCGCGCGCCGGTACCGTGCACGTGCATTTTCCGCGCATTGGCTTTCAGCTTCGCGCCGCGTAAGCTGGGCGCAGCCTGAGTCAAAATGAATACACCGATGAAAATCGATTTCGTCTCCGATGTCTCCTGTCCCTGGTGTGTGATCGGACTGAAGGCGCTGGAGACCGCCATTGCGCAACTGGGCGATGCAGTGAAAACCGAAATCCATTTCCAGCCCTTCGAGCTCAACCCGAAGATGCCGCCGGAGGGGCAGGACATCAGCGAACATCTGGCCCAGAAATACGGCGCCACGCCAGAACAGTCGGAACAGACGCGTGCGATGATCCGCGCACGCGGCGCGGAGGTCGGATTCAATTTCGCGCTGGACAAGCGCAGCCGCATTTACAACACCTTCGACGCCCACCGGCTGCTGCATTGGGCGCAGCGGGAAGGCCGCCAGCTGGCGCTGAAACACGCCCTGTTCAGGGCTTATTTCACCCAAGGGGAGAATCCGGGCGCGCACGCGGTGCTGATACGCGTCGCCGGCGAGGTGGGCCTGGATGCCGTGCGCGCAGGGGAGATTCTTGCCTCGGACGAATTTGCCGAAGACGTGCGCAAGCAACAGCGCTACTACCTCGAACAGGGCATCAATGCCGTGCCGGCGGTGATCGTCAATGAACGCCACCTGATCCAGGGCGGGCAGCCGGCCGAAGTGTTCGAGCAGGCGCTGCGCCGGATCGCGGCACAAGCCTAGGCATCCCATGCCCGCCGCGGAGCCGTTCGAGCGACGCGCCGGTGCCGGCCTCCCCTGCGGTCCGCGATGAAAACGCTGCTGATCGTCTACCACTCGATGACCGGCGGCACGCTGCAGATGGCGCGCGCCGCGGCCGAGGGCGCCGCGGCCGAAGCCGCGCTGAAAGTCGAGTTGCTGCACGCGCCCGGGGCGGATTCCAAGGATCTGCTCCGCGCCGACGGCTATATCTTCGCCACGCCGGAAAACCTGGCGGCGATGTCGGGGCTGATGAAGGATTTTTTCGACCGCAACTATTATGCGGTGCTGGAGCGGCTCAACGGCCGCCCTTACGCGAGCCTGATCTGCGCCGGCAGCGACGGCGCGAACGCCGCGCGGCAGATCGAACGCATCGCCACAGGCTGGCGCCTGAAACCCGTCGCCGCACCGCTGATCGTGTGCACCCATGCGCAGACACCCGAGGATATCCTGCGCCCGAAGCAGATCGGCGCGCCGGACTTGCAGGCCTGCCGCGAAACCGGCGCGGCGCTTGCTGCGGGACTGGCGCTGGGCGTGTTCTAATCCGGCCAATCCGAACCTCGAGGAGCATCGATGGGCAAGCTGTACGACGGCATCACCCCGGAACTCACGCACTGGGTCGGGCAGCAGCACCTGTACTTCGTCGCCAGCGCGCCCCTGGGCGCCGACGGGCATGTGAACTGCTCGCCGAAGGGCCTGGACACGCTGCGCATCCTCGATGCGCGGCACGTCGCCTATCTCGACCTCACCGGCAGCGGCGCCGAGACCATCGCGCACCTGCGCGAGAACGGCCGCATCGTGTTCATGTTCTGCGCGCTCGCCGGCCCGCCCAAGATCGTGCGCTTGCACGGCAAGGGTGCGGTGGCCACGCCGGCGTCACCCGACTGGCCGAAACTCATTTCCTTGTTCCCGGAGTATCCGGGCGCGCGGGCCATCATCCACGCCGAAATCACGCGGGTGAGCGACTCCTGCGGCTTCGGCGTGCCGAAGTTCGACTACGTCGAAGAGCGCGACACGCTCACGCGCTGGGCCGACGCGAAGAAGATCGAAGGCTTGCCGCTGTATCGCAAACAGCACAATGCGCGCAGCATCGACGGGCTGCCCAGCCTGAATCCCGAACAACCGTGACCGCCGACCGCGCCGGATCAGCCTAGCTCGCGCCGCAGCACGCCCTCGAGGCCGACGTGGTCGAGGATGCGCACGAATTTCTGCTGCACGGCGATCAGCCCCTGCTCGTGGAAACGCGACAGGGTGCGGCTGATGGTCTCCAGTTTCAATCCGAGATAGCTGCCGATTTCCTCGCGCGTCATGCGCAGGTGGAATTCCGACGCCGAGTCACCGCGCGCGGCGTAGCGGCGCGACAGATTAAGCAGGAACATCGCCAGGCGTTCCTCGGCGTTCATGCTGCCGAGCTGCAGCATCATGCCCTGCTCGCGCGCGATTTCACGGCTCATCATCCGGTAGAACTGTCCCTGCAGACTGGGCAGTTCCCGCGTCAGCGCGAGCAAGCCGGGAAAGGCAATGGCGCACACTTCGCCGTCCTCCAGCGCAACGGCGTTGCCGCCATAGTGCTCCGGCGCAATGCCGTCCAGGCCCAGAACCTCGCCCGCCATCGAGAATCCGGTCACCTGTTCGCGACCGTTTTCGATCATGGCCAGCGACTTGAAAAAGCCTTTGCGCACCGCATACAGCGCACTGAAGCGATCGCCGGCGCGGTACAGGTATTCGCCGCGGCGCACGCGGATGCGGGTGAACGGCAGGCGCTCAGCGATCTCCCGCTCCGGGCCGGAGAGCTTGCAGCAGGGTGCGCACAGTTCGCGCAGATTGCAGTTGGCGCAGACGGTATTGCAGCGCGCGAGTTCGCCCGGGGCGGTGACCGCAGTGGAGCTGCCGGGCGCGCGGTGCCGGACGGGGATGCTGCGTACTGTGGTGTTGCTCGTCATAGCGCTATCCATTTGGCCATGGCGCCGGCAAAGCCGGGTCGCTTGCACTTAGGATAGTATTGAGCATACGCTACCACAGTTTGGGAATCATCACGCGGGGCCAATCCCGCCCTCGATGGAAACATGATGCCCGCAATGCGCACACTCCGCATTTTCTGCATCGCTCTTGCGGCGAGCGGCGCGGCGCTGTTGGCGGCAACGCCGCACGCACTGGCGCAGGCCGAAGCGAGCGTCGCGCCGCCGGCCAAGAAGCCGGAGCCGCCGCTGGACGTGGAAGCGCTGAAGGAGCGGCTGAAGGACACCAAGGCCATCGGCTTTTTCACCAAGATCGAGCTGCAGAACCAGATGAACGACCTGCTGCAGCAATTCCGCGAGCGTTACCAGAACGGGCAGAACGCCAATGTCGCCGCGCTGCGCCAGGCGTTCGACATGCTGGTGCTGAAGGTGCTCGCCCTGGTGCAGGACGGCGACCCCTCCCTGGCGCGTACGATCGCGGCGTCGCGCGAAGCGATCTGGACGATCCTCGCCGATCCGGAAAAATTCAAATCGCTAAGCTGACGAAGGAGACCATCGTGATCACAGCTGCCCGGGCTTCTACCCTGCTGTTCGCGCTCGCAGCGCTATTCGCCGGACCGTCGCCGGCTGCCCAGGACGCTGCGCTGCTGAAGGACCTGACTTCGGTCATCGCGCTGCTGGGCCTGCCCTGCGGCAAGGTCGTCAGTGCGCAAAAGAAAGGGGACAACGACCATATCGCGGCATGCTCGAACGGCATGCGCTACCGCGTATTCGTCAACGCCCAGGGCCGCGTCGTCGCGCAGAAACAATAGGCCCGACCGTCGAGGCATTGCCGCGGCCCCGGAACTTCGCGGTGAAAGCCGGCACTCAGGCCGGGCGCGGGCCTTTGACAAAGTACATGTCGATCTGGCCTTTGCCCTTGGCGTCCACCTTGCCGCGGTACTCGCAATCGAATTCCCCGCGCACCAGGTCGTAAGTGTAGGCGGAAATATTGACCCGGCCGATCTCGCCGGAGCTTTCCATGCGCGACGCGATATTGACCGTATCGCCCCAAATGTCATAGGCGTATTTTCGCTTGCCGACGACACCGGCCACCACCGGACCTGAATGCACGCCGAGCCGCAGCGACCACTTGAACGGAGCGCTCCGGTTTCTCTGTTCGAGATAGTCGACCATGCGCAATGCGGCGCGCACGCAGCGCTGCGCATGGTCGGCACAAGCCTTGGGCAACCCCGCCGCAGCCATGTAGGCGTCGCCGACGGTCTTGATCTTCTCGACGCCGCATTCATCCGTGATGAGGTCGAACGCGGCGAATATCTCGTTAAGCTCGCCCACCATGCGGTCGGCCGGCATCGCGGAGACGGCCTGGGTGAAGCCGCTGAAGTCGGTGAACAGAATGGTCACGGACTCGTGCCGCGCCGGACGCGCGCTGCCGGTGGCGGACAGCTCCTCGGCGATTTCGACCGGAAGGATATTGTGCAGCAGCTCCTTGGTGCGAATCTGCTCCTGTTGCAGCTCCAGGGTGCGCTGCGAGACTTTGTCCTCCAGTTCATGCTCCGAGCGCTGCAGCACTTCGATCAGCGCAGCCTGCGACTCGAGCAGCTCGCGCGCCTTGCGCTCGTTGTCGGCGGATAGCCGCACCACCACCGGGTAGAGCGCGGCGCCGCAAAGCAGGGATGCCAGGCACACCATCAGCGCCGCGGTCAGGGAACTGGAGAAGAGCTGTTCCTCCTGCCACGCCGGGACGACGCGCACACCCTCGAAATAACCCGTGACCGGCCCGCTGGTATCGGCGGTCGAACTGCGCAGGGGGACGAAAGTCCGCAGGATCCAGCGCTTTCCCGGAACTCCGAAACTATGGTACGAGGCGACGGTGTAGCCCGGTTTGCCGTGATGGGGCAGCGAGGACTCGACCGCCGCGCCCTCGGCGGTCATGGCTTCGGCCAGCTTGCGTCCGCTGCTGTCGTAGATTTCAGCGATGTCGAACAAGCCGCCGGAAATGGTCTTGGCAGCGATGGTGGCGTGCTGGACAGCGTCCGGGCCGCTGAGGTCGGCCGCGTTGAGGTGCTCGATCAAACCGCGGGATTCTTCGATCGCCAGGGAAACGATGCTTTCCTCCGACCTTTCGCGCGCAACAAACCACGCAACCGGGCTGGCGATCGAGGCCAGCACGATGCTCACGCCAGCGATGCGTATCGCAGTACGCCTCTGGAAGGAGTTCATCGAATTGTGTCGCGCTTGTTCAATGTCTGGACGAAAACACGATGCCGCCCACGATCAGGGCGAACGCCGCCGCATGGTAAAGATGCGGTATTTCACCCAGGAATGCCGACGACAGCATGGCCGCGAACAGCGGGGTCAGATTGCTGAAGAAACCTGCAATGGTCGGCCCCGCGCGCTGCACTCCGGCCCCCCAGCAGCGATAGGCGATGATAGCCGGTCCGAGCGCGATGTACAGCAGCGCCGCCGCCAAGCGCCAGCTCCAGGCGATATGCGGGTCGCCGAGCGCCCATTCGCCGGCCGTAAACACGCTCGACCACAGCACGCCGAACGCGATCTGGGCCAGCAGATAGGCGGTCCAGTCGCGGCGGATCTGTTCCGGTTCCTTCGCCTGGGTCAATAGCCAGCTGTAGAAGGAAAACGAGATGGTCGCAGCGATCATGAACAGATCGCCCGGCACCAGATGCAGCGCCAGCAAATGGCGCCATTCGCCGCGGCTGAGCACCAGCAGCACGCCGCCTATCGACAGGACGGCTCCGATCACCTGCCGGGGCCGGATGTTCGCGCCGAAGAACAGCGCGCCCACCAACAGCATCCACACCGGCATGCTCGAGGCGACCAGGGTCACGTTGATCGGAGTGGAGCTCTGCAGCGCAAGGTACTGCAGCGAGTTGTAAAGGCCTACCCCGAGCAGCCCGAGCAAGGCGAAACGCCGCCAGGACGCCCATAAGCCGCTGCCGCGGCGGAAGATCGAACCGGCCAGCGGCAGCAGGATCAGCAAAGCGATGGCCCAGCGCGCCAGGTTCAGGCTCATCGGCGGCATCCACGCGCGAACCAGGCGGCCGACGACGGCGTTGCCGGCCCAGAGCAGCGGGGGCACGGTCAGCAGCAAGGCCGTCGACAGGTTCAGTCTGGGATGCATGAGGCGGGCATACGGTTCAGGCGCGGGGGCGCAATGATAGCAAATGCCCGCAGGTCGAAGACCTTTGGACGATTCGTTCGGGTCCATTAAACTGGGCGACCAACCCGGAATCGCCGAACATGCCTGAAACAAGAGATTTCCCCTGGGGCCGCTGGCTGAACGTCGCGCTGCGCTCCCTGCACCTGGCCGGAGTCGTGCTGGGCGGTGCGGCGATCCTGGGCAAGGGCGAGCTTTCCATTGCCGGTATCGTGCTCATGCTGCTGACCGGAATCGGCTTGTACGCGATCGAGTTGTGGCACCACCGCGGGTTCTGGCGCGAGCTCGCAGGCGTGTTTATCGTGCTCAAACTGCTGCTATTGCTGGCGATGCTGCTCGTGCCGGACATTGCCCTACCCCTGTTCTGGCTGCTGCTCATTGCATCTTCGGTGGTGTCGCACGCCCCGCGGGTTTTCCGGCACAGAAGAATTGGCATTTAGCGCGGGTATCATATGGCGATGAACACGCATATGCGCCCGCTCGGCAAACGACTGGCCGATCTGCTCGATGCGCTCGAGGATGGCCTGGTCGAGCGCCGCCGGCAGGTGCGTCTGGCGCTGCTGGTCGCACTCGCGGGAGAGCATACCCTGCTGATCGGCCCTCCCGGCACGGCCAAGAGCGAACTCGCGCGGCGCCTGCACCTCGCCTTCGAAGACGCGCTGTACTTCGAGCGCCTGCTCACGCGCTTTTCCGTGCCGGAGGAATTATTCGGCCCGCTCTCCATCAGCGCCCTGGAGCAGGATCGCTACGAGCGCCAGACGGCCGGCTACCTGCCGCAGGCGTCGATCGCCTTCATCGACGAGGTGTTCAAGGCGAACAGCGCCATCCTCAACGCCTTGCTCACGCTGCTGAACGAACGCAAATTCGACAACGGCGCGGGCCGCCAGTCCTGTCCGCTGATCAGCGTCATCGGCGCGACCAACGCAGTGCCCGCGGACGAGGTGGCGGAGGCGTTTTTCGACCGCTTCCTCGTGCGCCTGCCGGTCGGGCCGGTCAGCGCCGACGGCTTTCGGAAATTGATGGCGCTCGAAGGCCACGGCGGCGCGCAGGTCGCAGGCGCACTCACGCCGGGCGAGCGCGAGGCGATCACACAAGCCGCCGGCGCAGTGAATGTCGCCGCAGAGGTGGCGCAGCTGCTGGCCGAACTGCGAGCGCACCTCGAAGGCGGGCAGATCTATGTTTCGGACCGGCGCTGGGTGAAAATCGCGTGGCTGCTGAAGGTCGCCGCCGCCACCGAAGGGCGCGCCGAACTGTGTCTGTGGGACCTGTGGCTGCTGCCCTGGTGTACTGCGCACGATGCCGCAGGCCAGGCTGCGGTGCGCGACTGGCTGTTGGCCAGGCTCGGTGTGCGCGAGGCGCTCGCGCCGCCGCGCCTCACCCGCGTGGTGGAAGCATTCGAGGCACAGGCCGCACTGGAGCAGGAAGCCGACGATCTCGACTACGATGCCTCCGGCAGGCTCAAATTCAGCACCGCCCTGGATGAGCGCGTGCACGACGCCAAGGGCGCGTCCCAGGTGGCGCGCATGCGCTACACGCGCCGCCGCCGCTACGGGGAAACGCACATCGGCGCCCGGCTGCGCCAGACCGACGAGCTGACGGCGCGCATCGCCGGTTATGCCGAAGAACTCGGTGCGCGGCGCGCCGAGCTTGCCGCCTACGCGGCGCAAAGCCTGTGGCTGGACCGCGAATTTGCGCGGCGGGTTAGCGCCAAGCTTGAGGCGACGCAGCTCGCGCTCGCCGCGCTCACCGAGCGCGTGGCACAAGCGCGCGCCGCATTCGCCGCGCTGCCGCGCCTGGCGGTCGATCCGGGCACGCGGCCCGAGCCGGTGGCGCACGAAGCGCTCGAGTCATGAGCGCTGCTGGCAGCGAAATCCGGCCGCTGCTGTTCGAACAGCGCGAGGCGCGGCTGGCGGCGCTCGAGCGTCTGCCGCGCAGCCTCTGGCTGGGGAGCATGATCAATTCGCAGGGTACGCTCGAACCCAGGCTGCACGCGCTGGCGGACCTGCGCACAGCGCTGCTTGCGGGCGGCTTGCCGCTTCCGCTGGACGCGCGTTGGCCCGATATGGAGTTCGCGGCCGAGCTGCACACGATTTTCCTGCGCCTGGACCTGCCTGCCTTGTGCCGCGACCGCGGCGAACTCGCCGACCAGGTCCTCGCCTCGATGCTGTGGCATCTCGATCTGATCGTCGACTACGTCGACCGCGGCGACAGCGCGGCCGCGGCGAAGGCGAACGCCCTGGCCGCGTTTGCCGAAGACTGGCAGGAACGCCGCGGGCTGCTGGAAGAGCTGGAGGCGGTGTTCGGCACCACCGGGGACATCCTCAAGAACATCAACTGGGACCGCCTGCGCGGCTTGCTCAGGAGCGAGGGCTGGGCGGAAATCGTGCGCATCCGGCGCCTGCTCGAGGCGCTGCCCGGGCTGGCGCAGCTGATACGGCATCTGGGCCGCGCGCAGCCTGCGGAGCAGGCAGACGAATCGACGCGGCCCGAGCTGCAGTTGATGGAGCAATCCGCCGCGCCGCGTAGCGGCGTGCGCGTCACGCGCGTCCCGGAAATGCCCGGAGATACGCGCGGCGTCTACCGCTCCGGCCGCATCGCGCGCATGCTGCCTTCCGAGACCATGCTGTTGACGCACCGGCGCCTGCGCCTGGTATGGCACGCGCATCATGCCGAGCGCAGCCTGCTCAGCTACGAGGAAGACGAGCGCATGCGCGAAACGGTACAGGAGCCCATGCCTGTCTGGCGGCCGGGGCCGCAGCGCCAGCCGGAGCAGCGCATGGAAGCGGGGCCGATGCTGATCTGCGTCGACACCTCCGGCTCGATGCAGGGCGGCGCGGAGGCCGTGGCGAAAGCGCTGGTGCTCGAAGCGATGCGCAGCGCGCACGCGCAAGGGCGCGCCTGCCGCGCCTACGCCTTCGGCGGCCCGGACGAAATCGTGGAACTGGAGCTCGGCCTGGACTCGGGCGGCATCGAGCAGCTGGCGCAGTTCCTCGGCCAGGGATTTCGCGGCGGCACGGACATCTGCGGCCCGCTCGAACGCGTCCTCGCGCGGCTGGCCGAGGAGCACTGGCAACTGGCCGATCTGCTCATCGCCTCGGACGGCGAGTTCGGTGCCACACCCGAGACTGCGCGCGCAACCGCGCGCGCCAAAGCGGAACTCGGCCTCAGGATTCAGGGCGTGCTGATCGGCGACCGCGAAACCCTGGGCATGCTGGAGCTGGCCGACGACATATTCTGGGTGCGCGACTGGCGCCGCTACGGCGGCGCCGACGCGGATTCGCCGGTGCACTCCAAGAGCCTCACCGCGATGTATTTTCCCGGCGCACTGCGCTCTCCCCGGCGCGGCGCATGAGCACCGGCGCATCGATGGCTGCGATCACCGGGCTCTATGTGGCCCTGGCCGAGCGCATCGCGGCGCGGCTCGGCCGCCCGCGCGTGCGCGCGCTGCATCTGCCGCCGGCGAGTACGGCAAAGGAAGCCGAATTCTGCGCACTCGAGCTGGAGGACGGATCGATCGGCTTTTCCTTCCTGAAGCTCGGCGCGACGGAAGCCTTGCTGCGCGCGCGCCCCGGCGCGGGCGCCCTCGCCGGCATGGAGGCGGCGGCGCTGGCGCGCGGCTATGCCGGAAGCGATCCCGCCGCCAAGGCACTCGGCTTCGCCGCGATCAACGCGCTGTCGCAGCAGCTGTTTTCGCGCGCGCACTGGACGCCGCCGGCCACGGACGACTCGCTCGGCGAAATCGAGCCCGGGAGCGGCGAGCATATCGGCATGATCGGACTGTTCCGGCCGCTGCTGGCGCAGGTCAACGCGTCCGGCGCGCGGCTTACCGTACTGGAACTCAGGCCGGAGCTCGCCGGCGAGCGCGAGACTTATCGCGTGACGCTGGACCCGGCCGGTCTCGCGACTTGCGACAAAGTGCTCAGCACCTGCAGCGTGATGCTCAACGACACGCTCGGTGACGTGCTTGCAGCCTGCCGCAATGCGCGCCACATTGCCATCGTCGGGCCCACCGCCGGCTGTGTTCCCGATCCCTTGTTCGACCGGTGCGTCGACAGCATCGGCGGCAGGCGCGTGGTGGATGCTGAAGGATTCCTCGACGCTTTTCGCCACGGCAGGAAATGGGGAGCCTTCGCCGGCAAATACGTGATCGCGCGCCAGGACTACCCCGGGGTGGAGCGGCTGCTGGAAAGCATCGGCTGAGAGCGGTTCAAGGGTACTATCGCGGGGGTCGAATCGACGCCAGGCTCAACAGCAATCGAGGAAACAATGACTACGGATTTCGCCGCCATGATCAACGCCCTTCCCGGCTGGGTGAAGGAGATGGGCATCGTGATACTCAGCGCCACGCCCGAGGAGGTCACCTGCGAGTGGGAGGTGGCCGAAAAGCACCACCAGGGCTACGGCATCGTCCACGGCGGTGTGCATTGCGGCGTGATCGAGACGCTCGCCTCGGTCGGCGCCGCGGTCGTCGCGCATCCGCGCGGACAGCGCGTCGTCGGCCTGGAGAACAACACTTCGTTCATCCGCGCCGTGCGCTCGGGCAAGCTGCGCGGCCAGGCGAAGCCGGTCACGCGCGGGCGCGCGAGCCAGGTGTGGGAAGTGTGGATCCGCGACGAACAGGAGCAGCTCGTCGCGCAGGGGCGCGTGCGCCTGCTGTGCGTAGACGAGAAGCGCGCGCTCGGCTAGGCGGATGCGCTTAGAACCCGTTGCAAAATGAATTTTTGCAACGGCCGATATATGGGAGTATGAGGGGAGTTATCCCCTCATTTGCAATAGACCCTTACGCGAGCGCGCGCAGCTTCGCCGCCACCGCCACCGCGTAGGAGTCGGTCATGCCGGAGACGAAGTCGGTGACCGCGAGCACGCGCGCGTAGAGCTCGGGCGCGGGCCTGCCGTCGGCGCCGAGGAACTGCCCCGGCAGCAGATCGAGGATTTCGCGCGCGCGCGGCAGCGGCAAATCCGTCGCGGCCACTTCCACCGCGCCGACGAATGCATCCAGCAGCTCGCCCAGGATCGCCGCGCCGGGGCTCTGCAGATTCAGCACCACCGCCGACTGGTACACGCGCTCGCGCGCGAGCGCGCGAAACGCCT
>Ga0172379_10009537_pt1 | contig 11949 bp, 11 predicted proteins | sample GrowelOW334metaG_FD_119756 | JGI IMG/M metagenome (GOLD analysis project Ga0172379, IMG submission 119756) | Groundwater microbial communities from an aquifer near a municipal landfill in Southern Ontario, Canada - Groundwater well OW334 metaG | ecosystem: Environmental > Aquatic > Deep... | reverse complement strand
GCTCGGCATGGGCGGGATGGAAAACGGCCCCCTGCGCGAAGCTGGCTTCGACATTTCAGTCGCCAGCGAAGTCATGGCTATTCTCGCTCTCTCCACCAGCCTCGACGACTTGAGGAAGAGGCTTGGCAAGATCGTCCTCGCCCTCGATAAATCCGGCAAGGCAGTCACGACCGAAGACCTCAAGGTCGCGGGAGCAATGACCATCCTCATGAAGGACGCGCTCAAGCCGAACGTTCTCCAGACCCTGGAAGAGCAGCTTTCCTTCGTCCACGCCGGCCCCTTCGCGAACATCGCCCACGGCAACTCGTCCATCGTGGCCGACAAGATCGCCACGAGAATCGCCGATTACGTCGTCACCGAGTCGGGCTTCGGCTCCGACATGGGTTTCGAGAAATTCATGGACATCAAGTGCAGGGCATCGGGCATTATGCCCGACGCCGTCGTTCTCGTGGCGACCGTCCGCGCGCTCAAGATGCACGGCGGCGGCCCCAAGGTCACTCCCGGCAAGCCGCTTTCCACGGCCTATACCCAAGAAAACCTCGACCTCCTGCGCAAGGGAATCGCGAACCTCGAGGCGCACCTCGCCATCATCAGGAAATTCGGCCTTCCGGCCGTCGTGGCGATCAATTCCTTCCCCACGGATACGGCGGCCGAGCACGAACTCATCCGGGAAGCCGCCCTCAAGGCGGGCGCTTTTGACGCGGTGGTCGCGAAGAACTGGGCGCTCGGCGGCGAAGGCGCCGCGGATCTCGCCCGCGCCGTCGACAAAGCCGCTTCCACTCCCTCCCAGGTGAAGCTCCTCTATCCTCTCGAGATGTCCATCAAGGAAAAGATCGAGACCATAGCGCACGAAGTCTACGGCGCTGGTTCGATCACCTACACCGAGGAAGCCAACGACGCGATCGAGAAGTTCACCTCCCTCGGCTACGGCAACCTGCCCATCTGCATGGCCAAGACCCAGTACTCCCTCTCTCATGATCCCGCGGTGAAGGGAGCCCCGAAGGGCTATTCCTTCCCCGTCAAGGACTTGAGGCTCGCGGCCGGCGCAGGGTTTATCTATCCTCTCACTGGCGAGATAAGCACGATGCCGGGCTTGCCCTCTGTTCCCGCCTACATGGGAATGGACATCGACACCACGACCGGCATGATCACGGGGCTTTCTTGATTCAATCCCCTCGCTGATCTATCGAAGCGATACGAAAAGGCGGCCATCGACGATGGCCGCCTTTTTTATCAATTCCCTGCTCGAGCAAAAAAGGATGCGCGCTACCTGGCCTTTTCTCTCCACAGCGTCTCCGCTCGAGGAGCCCAGGCTCCGGCCGCGGCTCGACATTTATCCGCGAGCGTTCCCACCGCCTCGGGAATCGGCCTTTGCGTGGAATAGGCTTTGGAATTTTCCACGACGCGAACGAGGGCGTCGGGATTGTCCAGAAGCGGACAAGGCCGGAGATGGTTGCCGTTGAATGGCTGGGCTTCCGAATAGGCCTTGAAAATTGGCGATTTCAAGGCCTCGAGAAGTGAGGTGTCACGGATGTTGACGTTTGCGTAATGGATGAAAGCGCAGGGCTCAACATCGCCCGAGGCGTTGATATGGAGATAGCGGCGGCCCGCAGCGATGCAGCCCTCGGTGAATTCGCCATCATTCCAAAAATCGAGGAGAAATATCGGTTTCGTATTCCGGAACTCCCTCACTTGCCTGAACATGAATTCTCTCTCATCGGGGCTCGCGAGAAAATCGAGTCTGGCATTCTTTCCCAGCGGCATATAGGTAAAATACCAGCCGAACCTGCAGCCTTTCTCCACGAGAAAATCCACATACTCGGATGAGCCAACCACTTCAGTGTTGAAATGATGGTAGCAGGTGGAAAAGCCGAAGGGCACGCCTCGGCTTTTAAGCAGGTCCATCGCGGCGACGATGGCCTGAAAGCTTCCTTTCCCCCTGCGCATGTCCGTCTCCGTCTCGAAGCCTTCGATGCTCATGGCAAGGGCCAGGTTGCCGACGCGGCGGGAATTCTCGGCGAATTGCTCGTCGACGAGCGTTCCATTGGAGAAGGCGAGAAAGACGCAATCCGAATGCTTTTCGGCGAGGGAAAAGAGGTCGGCCTTTCTCATCAAGGGCTCGCCGCCGGAAAAAATATACAGGTAAATGCCCAAGGCCTTCCCTTCCCCGATGATGCGGTCCAATTGCCCCAACTCCATGGAGGCCGTACTCGCGTAATCGGCCGCCCAGCAGCCTTCGCATCTGAGGTTGCACGCTTCGGTGGGATCCATGAGGATCGCCCAGGGGATATTGCAGCCTTCCTTTTTTTGAACGTTCAATCTTTCGACGATCGAAAAAAATCCAGCGTTGAGCATGAGATTCGTAAGGAATTTTTTCTGGAAAGCGGGATCGATTTCGCGCAAGACCGAGAAGATCATGCGGTTCCAGTTGTTGCCTTCGTCCGAAGCGATTTTTCCGATGGAGGCGAGCAGGCTTGCGTGCATGCCTGAACGATCGAGATATCCCGCCCTGCGAACAAGGGCCGGAAAGTTTTTCCTGGGATTTTCGCGCACGCGGGCAAGCTCATGAAGCACGATCGCCGAAGCAATTCTCCGTTTCATCGACATTATCATGCCTCCTTGGAGGATGATGGCTCGATAAAGGGGCGCGGCTTAGCCATGACGCTTCCCCGTGCTTTGGGCCTAAGGGCCTGAACCTCTCTCGATCACTATGGCTAGTCCAGCGAGCATTGTCAATGTTTTAGGGATCTTCGGAAAAGCTCCTCTTAAACCGCTCCCATATTCGTCCGCTCGATCTGCCCGAGTTCGAAGGCCTGCTCCGAGATGGTTTTGTCCTTTTCATTGATGAGGGTTTTGACGACATCCCCGATCGAGATGATGCCGATGAGCTGGCTCTCCTCCATCACCGGAATATGCCGGAATTTACGTGTCGTCATCATCTGCATACAGTCGCCCAGGGAAGAACCTGGCCCAACGAAGAGAGGATCGGCCGTCATCAAATCGGCGACTTTGGCTGTGTCGCAGCCTCGTCCTTTAATGATTATCTTCCTCGCCAAATCCCGTTCGGAGAAGATGCCCACTACTGAGCCTTTCTTGTCGGTGACCAGCACGGCCCCGATGTTTTTCTCCGACATCAGCACGAGGGCGTTCATTACCATCGCCTCGGAATCGATGGTGACTACTTCGGAGCCTTTCGCCTTCAGAATTTCGCCAACTGTCCTCATACACATTCCTCCTTATTTATTCGCCTTTTGGGGCGAGTCTTTCATTGATGGCTGCGGCGGCTCTCCTTCCTTCGCCCATCGCGAGAATCACCGTCGCGGCGCCGAGCACGATATCGCCGCCCGCGTAGACGCCCTCGATGGACGTCATTCCGTTTTCGTCGACGACGATTCGGCCATGGGGATCTATTTCGAGGCCCGCCGTCGTCTGAGGGATGAGGGGGCTCGAGGAGTTGCCGATAGCCACGATGACGGCGTCGACGGGGAGCTTCGCCTCGCTTCCGGCTATCCGGACAGGGCGCCGCCTTCCCGAGGAATCTGGCTCACCCAGCTCGAAGCGTTCCGTTTCCACCCCAACGACCCGACCCTTCTCGTCGCCAAGCACTTTGGAAGCGTTTTCCAGGAATCGAAACTCGACCCCTTCTTCCTCGGCGTGGATTACTTCTTCCACCCGCGCCGGCATTTCCTTCCGGGTGCGCCGGTAGAGCACATAGACCTTTTCGGAGCCCAGCCTGAGGGCGGTTCTCGCGGCATCCATGGCGACATTGCCGCCGCCGAGGACGGCGACCGTCTTGGCTTCGTAGATGGGGGTGGCCGCTTCTCCTTTCGCGTATGCTTTCATCAGGTTGGAGCGCGTGAGGTATTCGTTGGCGGAAAATACTCCAACCAGGTTTTCGCCGGGAATGTCCATGAAGGTGGGCAAGCCGGCCCCGGAACCGATGAAGGCGGCATCGAATCCATCCCTCTTCATGAGGTCCACCAGGCTGCGCGATCTGCCTATGAGAAAATTCGTGCGTATCTCCACGCCCATCGCCTTGAGTCTCGCGAGCTCGTTATCGACAATCGATTTAGGCAGGCGGAATTCGGGAATGCCGTAAAGAAGAACCCCGCCCGGGCGGTGGAAAGCCTCAAAAAGCGTTACCGAGTGGCCAGCCTTCCTCAAATCGGCCGCGGCGCTCACGCCGGCGGGGCCCGAGCCGATGACAGCTACTTTTTTCCCCGTGGCTGCGGTGATCGGGGGAATATCGCTCTGGCCTTTGGAGCGTTCGAGGTCGGCAACAAAGCGCTCGACGCGTCCAATGGAGACCGCTTTCCCCACGGATCTGAGGCTCTTGCCAACCGTGCAGGGCGCCTGGCATTGGGATTCCTGGGGACAGACCCTTCCGCAGACGGCGGGAAGGAGGCTCGATTCGCGGATGACGGCGAGGGAAGCGGCGAAGTCGCCGATGGATGCCTTTTTGAGAAAGCGGGGAATATCGATTCCGACGGGGCAGCCTTTGACGCAGGGAGCGTTGGCGCAGCCCAGGCAACGAAGAGCTTCCACCTGAGCCTGCTCGGCCGAATATCCGAGAGCTACCTCGTTCATGTTGCCGATGCGCGTCCTTGGATCCTGCACGGGCATTTCCTGAGGGGGGATGGCCAGCCGTTCCTTGGGCGTGAGGGACTTGCCGGCCACGGCGCCAAGGATCGCCGCCGCGGCGGATTTTAGTTCGTTGGGATCTGCGCGCATCTTATTTTACCTCCCCGGGAATGCCCAAGCTGATATGACATTTATGATGGGCTTCTTTTTCATGGGAACGGTACGCGCCCAGTCGGAGCATCATGTTATCGAAATCGACGAGGTGCCCGTCGAATTCAGGGCCGTCGACGCACACAAATTTTGTCTTTCCGCCGATGCTGACCCTGCAGCCGCCGCACATCCCCGTGCCATCGATCATGATCGTATTGAGGGAAACGACGGTAGGCACTTTGAACGGCCGGGTTGTCTCGGCGCAGAATTTCATCATTATGGGAGGCCCAATGACGACGACGAGATCGGGGGGACTCTCGCTCTCGCAGGCCTCCTTCAAAGGCTGGGTCACGAGCGCTTTTCTTCCATAGCTCCCATCGTCGGTGACGATCGAAACGGCGTTGGTGACGCGACGCATCTCTTCTTCCATTATGATCAGCTCTTTCGCGCGGGCGCCGATGATCACGGAAACTTCGTTTCCCGCGTCCTTCATCGCTTTCGCGATGGGATGCAGGGGAGCGACGCCGATTCCGCCGCCAACGCAGAGCACCTTGCCAAATTTTTCAATGTGGGTAGGGCGTCCAAGGGGGCCGAGCACGTTGGCGATGGCGTCGCCGACGTTCAGCGCGGCGAGCCGGTGGGTCGTTTCCCCAACCGTCTGGAAAACGATGGTGGCGGAACCGGCGGCTGGATCGGCGTCGGCGATCGTGAGGGGGACTCGCTCGCCTATCTCTGTATCCAATTGTATTATAAGGAATTGACCGGCTTTTCTTTCGCTTGCGATATGGGGCGCGTGAAAGCTCATCCGATATACTTCTTGCGAAAGGCGCTGTTTTTCCACGATTTGATTCACAAGTACCTCCAAACGGTTCTTGAGCTACTGAAAAAGAATAGAGGGAAAAATCGCTTTTCGCAAGAGAAAAATATCTTTTCTTTAATATTACGATTTACATATATCTATAATGGTTTATACTATGAGCGAACCACCCGCTCCCGCGGGAACGTATAGGGAGGCTCGATGAGTACTTTTAAAGCGAAAGCGCTCAGTTTCCTTTCATTGTGGGGAGTATGGCTCGTCCTCACGTCGCCATGGAACGAACAAGAAGCGATCGCGGGAGCGCTGATCGCCGGCCTTGTCGCTTTTCTGCCATTTTTCCCCGTGTCGCCACTCGGAGACCTCAAGCTTAATCCGAAAGCTATCGGCTACCTTCTGATGTACGCCTTCGTTTTCCTCAAGGCTCTCGTGCTTTCCAATCTCGATGTAGCGTATCGAGTGCTGAATCCCCGCCTTCCCATCGACCCCGGCATCGTAAAAGTGAAAACGAAACTCAAGACCCCTCTCGGACGCCTCCTCCTCGCCAATTCCATAACGCTGACCCCTGGCACGATCACGATGGAAATGAGGGGAGAAGATATTTATGTCCACTGGATAAAAGTCGCCGCCAAAGATCCCGAAGGCGCGACCCAGGCTATCGTCGGCAGTTTCGAGAAATATCTGGAGGTGATCTGTGGCTAACTCGATATTCTCCATCGCCTCGGTCATAGCCATCCTGGGCTTGGTTTTGGCGGGCTTGCGATTCGCGAAGGGACCGGGCGCGATCGACCGCATCGTCGCTCTCGACGCGATGACAATCATCACGACCTCGCTGATCGTCGCTTTTGCCTTGTTCGCGGGAAGGCGGATCTATATCGATGTCGGCATCGTCTATGGCCTTGTGAGCTTCGCGGGCGTTGTCGCTCTAGCCCGCTACCTGGAAGGAGGTCTTTGATGGCAGCGATCATCGGCGCCTTTGTAAGCCTTTTAGGAGCCTGTTTTTTCCTGTTTTCTGGAATCGGGCTCCTGCGCATGCCCGACGCCTTCAACCGCATGCAGGCCGGAACCAAGGCGACGACCCTTGGATCCATCCTGTTCCTCCTGGGCATCGGCATTATGAAGCCTGACTATCTTGGACGAACGATCATTCTCGCGATCTTTATCGCCTTGACGAACCCCGTGAGCTCCAACGCCCTGGCGAGAGCCGCCCACGCCTACCGGAAGCGCCTCGGCGCCACATTAGCCTGCGATGCCCTCGCTGATGATCAGGAGGCCGATCATGGCAATTGATCTCGCCATTATCGCGATCGGCGTGGCGATGGCCATCGCCGGATATGGAGCCGTCAGGACGAAAAGCCTTCTCGTGTCGATTATCCTGTCGGGAGGGGTAAGCCTTGCCGCCAGCGTTGTCTTCCTTCTGATGGGAGCGCCCGACGTAGCGATGACGGAAGCGGCGATCGGATCCGCGCTCACGACGGTCGTATTCCTCTACGCGCTTGCCCGTTCCAAACAATCGGACCTGGAAACTTCGGACAAACAGGTCGGCAATCCCATGGAAGACGCGACAATTCCTCCCGTCGATCCCTCGCTCGGCTCCACGGGAACAGGAGGCAGACCATGATGAGAAAAATCCTTGTAACAATCGCCCTGGCCGGGTTTGCCTGGGCTTTCCTGCCGCTCATGTTCGACGCCGGGGTCATCGATGCCCCGGGAAACCTCGCTTCGGCGTATCTGGAAAACTCTCCCAAGGATTTCGCGGCGGCGAACGTTGTCACGGCGATCGTCGTTAGCTACCGCGGATTCGATACCTTGGGCGAGGTCGCCGTCCTTTTCGCCGCTACCGCTGGTGTCGGCAGCCTGCTTACAAAAAAGCGGCTGGGGCTAACGGGGAAAACAGAGGAGAAAAAAGCTTCCACCGAGATTCTTAGAACCGCGACAGGGATTCTGACGGGACTTCTCGTCATGTTTGGCGTTTATATTTTCATGCATGGACATCTGACGCCAGGCGGAGGCTTCCAGGGAGGAGTCGTCATCGCGACGGCGGTGCTCTTGAGTCTCCTGGCTTCACCCCAGTCCCAGGTGGCCCACGGGCTTATGACGGTGATCGAGTCCCTATCAGGCGCCGCCTACGTCGGTTTCGGCCTCCTGGGCGCCTTTCTGGCTTGGGGCTTTCTCGACCCTCGCGCTCTCCCCCTGGGACGGCTCGGCGCGTTGCTGAGCGCGGGATCGATTCCTCTTATCTATTCGGCGATAGGACTCAAGGTCGGGGCGGAGCTGTCGGGTATCCTCGAAGCCTTGAAAGGAGATCGGGAATGAACATAGCGGACTTCATCGCCTCGATAAACCCTGTGGCGGCCTCGGGAGCCGTCCTTCTCCTCATTGGACTATGGGGAGTCCTGTCAAGGCCCAATCTTTTCAAGATAGCGGTGGCTTTTTCGATCATGGAGACAGGCGTTAATTTGATTATTCTTTCTGTCGGCTATATCCGCGGAAGGACCGCGCCTATCCTCGACTCGGCCGCCGATGCCGCGACGGCCGCTCAAAAAATGACTGACCCGGTGCCGCAAGCCCTCGTTCTTACGGCAATCGTCATCGGCCTCGCGGTGACCGCCCTCATGCTGAGCTACGCGGTAAGGCTCAGGGCGGCCGGCGGCGGCTCCTCGATCGAATCGTACGGAGAAGAGAAATGGTAAATCCGCTCTATTTATTCGCCGCCTCCCTCGCCGTCGCCTTCCTCCTCCCGCTCTTCGACAAGCTGGGGCGAAAGCTATCCTTGGCGCTCGTTTACGCGATAATCGCCGCCTGGGGCGGCTTTGCCGCCTACAGCCTCGCGGCGCTCGCCCAGGGCGTCGCCCCTACCGATTTTGGAACCGCGGGATTCGTCGCCCCGCTCGCGATCGTGCTCAGGGTCGGCTTCGAGGAAGCGCTGGGCATTCTCGCGATTTCCCTGGTAGGCTTACTCGCCGCGGCATCCATGGGCAAGGCGCTCGCGAAGGCGCCTATCGGCGGGGCAATGTCGCTCCTCATGGCGATCATGGGGCTCTGCGGCATCGTGCTTACGCGGGATCTTTTCAATATGTTCGTGTTTCTCGAAATTTCCTCGATCGCGACTTATGGCCTCATCGGTTTCGACGACAGGAAGCCAGCGCTCCGCGGCGCTTTCAAGTACATGATCGCCGGCGGAATAGCGAGTTCCCTCTATTTGATCGGCGTCATCTACATTTACCGCTTCGGCGACCAACTCAATCTCGACCTCGCCGCCGCCGCGCCCGGGCTCGCGGGAACCGCTGGCATGATAGCGATATTTTTCCTCCTCGCGTCGCTTCTGGTTGAACTCAAGCCTTTTCCCGCAAATGGCTGGGCTATCGATGTCTACGAGACAGCGAATCCGGGCGTGGCGGCGGTACTGTCCGGAGCTTCGGCCACGGCCCTCCTTCTCGCGCTCTGGAAGATCATGCCGCTGCTTGGCGAAGCCCATCTCGCCATCGTCGCGGGAAGCGGACTCGCCACCTTCGCCGCCGCGAACCTGGCGGGCGCGCGCCAAACCGGAGCGCGCAGGATGCTCGGTTATTCTTCCGTCGCCCAGGTCGGCCTGATCTCCGCCGCGATGGCGCTCGGAAAGTTCCTGGGTTTCGGCGGCGACGTGACCTTCGCTATCGCGTCGGGATTGCTCGCCAACCACCTGCTCGCGAAAACGGGGCTCTTCCTGGTTTCAGGCGCGCTGAATGAGGATGCGGCGCGCGATCGCGCTCGCGGGGCTCTCGATCCCCTCTCTCTCGCGATCACCGGAGCCCTGGTGCTCGCGCTTGTAGGCTTGCCTCCTTTTCCCGGTTTCTGGGCAAAATGGGAATTCATAGGCGCCCTTGTTTCCGGGAATCATTGGTGGCTCATCGTCCTCGTTCTCGGGGGAAGCCTTGTCGAGGCCTTCTACATGCTCCGCTGGTTTGGCTCTCTGGCCAAGGGCAGGGCGGGCGAAATAGCCATAGCGCTGAAGTCGGGCATCATCGCCCCGGCGCTTGCCACGCTCGCTCTCCTGGGGCTGGGCATTTTCGCCGGACTCGGCCGCTTTGGCGTCGAGCCCTTGCTTTGGGCGCCCCTTGTCGCCGCGGGCATTCTGTTCCTCATCGATCATGCTCCCGGCTGGGTCAAGGCAACGCTCTCGATCGCGTTCATCTTTGGTTTCGGGGCCGTCGCCATCGGCCGCCTAAGCGGTTTGGGGCAGTTCTTCGCGCTTATGCTTCTGGGAGGCGGAATACTGTATACTTTCGCCTCTCTCTACAAGGGCGGAATAAGGCCAGGGCTTCATCCTCTGCTCGTCGCGACGACCCTCGCCATGGCCGGCGTCCTTTTGGCATCCACGGCAATCGAGCTGTTTTTCGCATGGGAGATCATGACGATCATGAGCTGGCTCCTCGTTCTGAGGGGCAAAGGCGGGGAATCGCCCGCGCTGCGCTATATCGTGTTCGGTCTCGGCGGCGCCTTTCTTCTCATGACCGGCCTCCTGGCGAGCGGCGGCAACGCCTATCCCGCGGCGGGAGTATTCAACTTCGGCTTCGACGGCAGTCGAAATTGGGCCGCTTACCTCATGCTCGCAGGGCTTTTAGTCAAGGCTGGGGCATTGGGCGTCCATATTTGGCTCCCCAAAGCGTACGCCGAATCCAACGACGAGGTGTCCGGATTCCTTTCGGCTTCTCTGTCCAAGACGAGCGTTTTCTTGATGATGGTCGTGCTGATCGCGCTGGGCGGTTCCGCGCCCGGCCTCCTCATCCCCTTTAGATTACTCGGCTGGATCGGCCTCGCTACCGCTCTTTTTGGGGCCCTCTACGCCATTTATCAGGAAGACATCAAAAAGACCCTCGCGTGGTCGTCGATGAGCCAAATCGGCTATATCATTCTCGCTCTCGCGGTTATGAACGAATCCGGCTGGACGACGGCCCTCTACCTCGCGCTGAATCATTTCTTGTTCAAGAGCCTGTTGTTCCTCGCGATAGCCGGCGTGATCCACCGAGTCGGAACGAGAAATATGTACGAAATGGGCGGCCTCATCAAGAAAATGCCTTTGTCGTTCCTCAGCGTGCTGATCGGCATCATCGCGGTTTCGGGCGTTCCCCCGCTTTCCGGATTCGGGGGGAAATGGCTTCTTTATTCCACCCTCATACAGAAGGGTTGGTATCTCGAAGCGGGCATCGCTTTCTTCTCGAGCGCGGTGGCCTTCCTCTACCTTTTCAGGCTCATCCATTCCATTTTCCTGGGGCAACCGAAACCCAATCAAGCGACGGTGAAGGAAGCGCCTCTCGCGCTTCTCATTCCCCAGGTTGTCCTCATGGTCGTCCTTGTCGCGGTCTCTGCCTTTCCCCGCCTCATGCTCGATCCGATCATGGCGATCTCCTCCTCCTTCTTCGATCCAATGCTGACCTTCTCCGGCTCCACCCTGACCTCGCCGCTCGGCTACTGGGACGGCACCCTCTCCATGATCGTCACCATCGCCGTATTCCTTCTTTGCCTCGCTTGGCTGCTCATGAATCTGCACAACCCCCAATCGGTAAAGCAGTTCAACATCGTCTACGCGGCCGAACGGCCCTTCAAACCGGAAACGACCCACTATGCGTGGAATTTCTACGCTCCCTATGAAAAGGCCTTGGGCTTTCTCACGAAAAAGCGGGGCGAGCGTTTCTGGACTTCCTTCGCCACGGGAGTGGACGCCCTTGGGGGCGCGGTCAGGCGACTCTATACAGGCAATGGCCAAACCTACGCGCTTCATATCGTCCTCTATGTCGCGATTCTTTATCTCTTGATGGGGGTGCGCTGATGGAACCGAGCATCATGCTCAGAATTGGCTATGCGGCCATTTCTCTCTTCGTCATAACGAATTACGGATTGCTCTTGACTGGTTCCATGGCCAGGATAAGCGCCAAGGTCCAGGGGCGCGTCGGACAGCCTATCTGGCAGCCCTACATCGATATCATCAAAAGCTCGGCTAAGCGAAACTCGATCGGGCATGGCGTCATGTTCTATCTCGGCCCCGTCTTCAGGCTGGCGGGAGGAATCGGAACCTATCTGTTCATTCCGGCGGTTTTCGGATCGGTCGTCTTCAGGAATTTCAGCGATTCCGGCGATCTCCTCCTCGTGATGTATTTTATCTTTTTCGGCCAGCTGGGCATGGCCCTCGGGGCGGGGGAAGGCGGTCACCCCTACAGCGCCATAGGCGTCAGCCGCGGTCTCGCGCAGATGACCGCCTTCGAGGTGCCATTCGCGCTCTCGATCATCGCCGTCGCCATTCAGTATGGCACGCTCGATATCAACGCCATCGTGGCGGCGCAGCAGGGAGGGTTCGCCCATTGGACTCTCGCGACCAACCCCCTCGCGGTCATAGCGGCCATCATCGCCTTCCTGGGGATGTCGGG
>Ga0172379_10009536_pt1 | contig 11952 bp, 8 predicted proteins | sample GrowelOW334metaG_FD_119756 | JGI IMG/M metagenome (GOLD analysis project Ga0172379, IMG submission 119756) | Groundwater microbial communities from an aquifer near a municipal landfill in Southern Ontario, Canada - Groundwater well OW334 metaG | ecosystem: Environmental > Aquatic > Deep... | reverse complement strand
TGCGCAAGAATGCTAAATGGAGCAACGGCGATCCGGTCACGGCGGAAGATTTTTACTACACATTCAAACGGGTGCTGGAACCGAATACCGCTTCGGAGTATGTCTATCAGCTCTTCTATATTAAGAACGCCCGGAAGTATTATGACGAAACAGCCGCGAAAAAACCGTATGACTTCAAACAGGTCGGCCTGAAGGTCCTTGATCCTTACACGCTGCAAATAACGCTCGAATATCCGACGCACTACTGGCTGGACCTCCTGGCGTTCCAGACAGCGATGCCGATAAACAAAAAATGCGTTGAGAAATACGGCGACAAATGGACGCGGCCCGAGAATATTGTCACCAACGGACCATATTCGCTGAAGGTGTGGAAGCCCAAGGATTATATGGAACTGGTGAAAAGTCCGACCTATTATGACGCCGCCAAAGTGAGACTTGAGAAAATCACAATTTTCACCATAGAGGACAATATCTCCTCGATACACATGTTCGAAGCGGGGCAGACAGACTGGATGAACACGATACCGGTGACATATGTCGACAAGGCGAAAAAATGGCCCGAAGCTCATATCACGCCGTATCTCGGCATATATTTCTACCGCTTCAATGTAACGAAGGCGCCGCTGAACGATAAGCGCGTGCGCATGGCTCTCAACCTCGCCGTGAATAAGGCCGACATCTGCAAATATGTCACAAAGGCAGGGCAGACGCCCGCAACCACTTTCGTGCCTCAGATCATGCCGAAGTATCCGCAGATCAAGGGGCAGGAATATAATCCGGAAAAAGCGCGAGCGCTGCTTCGCGAGGCCGGATACATTGTTAACGTGAAATAATTGATTTCGATAAAGCGCGTAATTACGGCCTATTTAGCTGATGCAGAGGCCAAACGACTGATTTACGAGGTTTTCGTCGCAGTATGACTCGATATATAATACGACGCCTGCTCGGCGCTTTTCCGGTGCTGCTTGTCATCATCACCATAACGTTTTTCATGATGCGCCTCGCTCCCGGGGGCCCGTTCTCGCGAGACAGGGCGCTGCCTGAAGAAGTGAGGGCGTCAATCGAGGCGCGCTATCATCTCGACGATCCGCTATGGAAACAATATTTCAATTATATGAAAGACCTCGCGCACGGCGATCTCGGCCCGTCTTTCAAATATAAGGACCGCTCGGTCAACGAGATAATCGCGGCGGGGCTTCCTGTCACGCTGAAGCTCGGCGCGATGGCGCTTCTGTTCGCGCTTGTGATCGGAATTCCGGCGGGCTGTATCGCTGCGCTGAGGCAGAACTCGGCGATTGATTACGCTTCAATGGCTGTTTCCATGATAGGCGTTTCCGTGCCCAATTTTGTCGTGCTTTCTGTTCTGATCTATATATTTGGAATTAAGCTGAAAGTTCTTTCCGTAAGCGGTTGGGGCACGTGGCAGCAGATGGTCAACCCGGTGATCGCGCTTGGGCTGATGTATTCGGCGTATATCGCGAGGTTGTCGCGCGCCGGGATGCTGGAAGTCGTCCGGCAGGATTATATTCGCACAGCGCGAGCCAAGGGGCTTTACGAATGGCTGATCATAACGCGGCACAGCCTGAAAGCGGGCCTGCTGCCGGTCGTTTCATTTCTGGGACCAGCGGGCGCGGCGATTATCACCGGCTCGCTCGTCATAGAAACAATTTCCGGAATTCCCGGAATCGGGCGCGAGTTCGTTCAGTCCGCGCTCAACAGGGACTACACGCTTACGATGGGCACGGTAGTTCTTTACAGCACATTTCTGATTGTATTCAACATTATCGTTGACATTTTGTATGCGTTTCTCGATCCGAGAATTTCGTATGAATGAAGCAGGCCGGAAGAATGCGGCGGCATGGGCGTGAAAAGAAATAAAAACAGCGAATGATGGCAAGCATGGCGGAAGACAAATCGAAACAACAAGGCGCTGAAACAGGCTCCGAAAAGCAACTCGTGAAGGGCACGAGCCTGTGGAAGGACGCATGGCGGCGTCTGCTCAAGAACCGGATGTCTGTCGCCGGCGGCATTATCGTGATTTTCATAGCGATAGTGGCGATTCTGACACCGTGGATTGCGCCATACGGTTTCGAGGACACGCATCTCGCTGACGGGAACCTCGCGCCATGCGCGCGCTATTGGCTCGGCACCGACCATCTCGGACGCGACCTTCTGACCCGCATCATGTACGGCGGCCGCATTTCGCTGATGGTCGGCTTCGTCGCGACTCTCGTAAGCATTATCATAGGCGTGACCTACGGCGCTTTCGCCGGCTTTCGCGGCGGCAAGACCGATAACGCAATGATGCGCATCGTGGACGTGCTCTACGGGCTTCCATACATGTTTCTGGTAATACTTCTGATGGTGATTTTTCAGGGAGTGCCGGCGGATAAGAAAATATATCTGCTTTTCATCGGACTCGGCTGTGTGCAGTGGCTGACGATGAGCCGGATAACGCGAGGGCAAACGCTCTCGATAAAGGCGAAAGAATACATAATGGCGGCGCGCACATCGGGAGCCGGCTCCGCGCGCATAATTTTCAAGCACGTAATTCCGAATCTGCTTGGCCCGATTATCGTATACGCGACCCTGACAGTGCCGTCGATAATGCTCGAAGAGGCGTTTCTGAGTTTTCTCGGGCTTGGAGTGCAGGCGCCGATGGCGAGCTGGGGTTCGCTCGCTTCGGACGGGAGGCAGTCGCTTGATGTCTATCCGTGGCAACTGATCTTCCCGGGACTCGCGCTTGCCATAACGTTATTTTCTCTGAATTTCATAGGAGACGGTCTGCGAGACGCGCTCGATCCGCAGATGAAGGATCAAAAATAGGAATATGTCTGAACCGGTATTGTCGATAAGAGACCTGAAGACGCAGTTCCACACAACGGACGGGATCGTCCGCGCCGTGGACGGCATTTCGTTCGACCTGCAGGCGGGGAAAACGCTCGGCATAGTGGGCGAAAGCGGCTGCGGAAAGAGCGTCTCGCATTTGTCATATCTCGGCCTGATTCCCCAGCCGCCCGGAAAGATCGTCGGCGGGCAGGCGCTGTTCAACGGCCGCGAACTCATAGGCATGCCGCGCGGCGAGCTCCGCAAGATTCGCGGAAACGAGATCGCCGTGATATTTCAGGATCCGATGACGTCTTTGAATCCCGTGTTGCGGATCAGCCGCCAGATGACTGAGGGCCTTGAAATCCACAAGGGGATGCCGCACAAACAGGCGCTCGCGCGGGCGGTGGAGTTGCTTCACAGCGTCGGCATACCGTCGCCTGAAAAAAGAGTGCACGACTATCCGCACCAGTTCAGCGGCGGAATGAGGCAGCGGGTGATGATCGCCATGGCGCTCGCCTGCGGGCCGGCGATTCTTATCGCAGATGAGCCGACGACGGCGCTCGATGTCACAATTCAGGCCCAGATTCTCGAGCTGCTCAACAGGCTGCAGAAGGAAACCGGCTCGGCGATTATTTTAATCACGCACGATCTCGGCGTCGTGGCCGGCATGTGCGAGAAAACCATAGTGATGTACGCGGGGAGGATCGTCGAGAAGGCGACTACCGATCAACTCTTTAAAAGGCCGCTGCACCCATACACATTCGCGCTTTTGAAATCGTTGCCGCGTCTCGACGCGGAGAAAAAAGAGCGGCTTTATTCGATCGCGGGCCTGCCGCCCAATCTGATAAACAACCCGCCGGGCTGCAATTTCAATCCGCGTTGCTCGTTGGCCACGGAACGCTGCTTCAGGGAGGACCCTGCGCTGATTGAAGTCGAGCCGGGCCGCGAGATCGCATGCTGGATGAACATCGAGACGGGAGGGGCGCGCTGATCATGGCAGAAAATGTCCTTCTCTCCGTTCGCGATATCAAGGTCTATTTTCCTATTACGAGCGGGATACTTGTAAACAAGACAGTTGGTTACATTCGCGCCGTGAACGGAGTTTCGTTCGATCTGGCGAAGGGCGAAACTCTAGGCCTCGTCGGCGAAAGCGGTTGCGGGAAAAGCACGACGGCCAAAGCTATATTGCAACTAAACAGGCCGACGTCGGGCGATATTTTCTTTGAAGGGAAAAACCTCGCGAAGCTTGAAGGCGAAAGCCTCAGGCTTATATACCGCAAATTACAGGTGATATATCAGGATCCGTACGCATCTCTCAATCCCCGCATGACTGTCGGGCAGATTATCGCGGAGCCGATAGAATGTTTCGGGCTGATGCGCGGGCGCGAGATGCGCGTCCGGGTAGGGGAACTGCTCGAAACGGTAGGTTTGGACGAACGGTTCATCAACCGGTATCCGCATGAGTTCAGCGGCGGCCAGCGGCAGAGGATCGGAATCGCGCGCGCGCTTGCCGTCAATCCGGCGATAGTGATATGCGACGAGCCGGTAAGCGCCCTCGATGTTTCAATCCGCGCGCAGATCATCAATCTTCTCGACGATCTTCAGAATCAATTCGGATTCAGCTACCTGTTCATAGCGCACGACTTAAGCGTTGTGAAGCATATAAGCGACCGCGTTGCGGTTATGTACCTTGGGAAGATAGTGGAACTCGCGCCGTCTGCCGGGATTTACGATCACGCGCTGCATCCATATACGCTGGCGCTGCTTTCCGCGGTGCCGATTCCTGATCCTGAAGTTGAAGCAAAGCGGCGCCGCATCATACTTACGGGCGATGTGCCGAGCCCGGACACAGCGAATCCCGGATGCGATTTCGCCAAACGATGTTCGAAACGCGTTGACCGTTGCGATGTGGAGATTCCGGAATTGCGTGAAATAAGCCCCGGCCATTTCGCAGCCTGCCATTTGTGTTGAGGATATCCTTCCGGATATCAAACCAAATAAAATATCAAAAACAGCCATAATTGAAAACGGACGCTTATTACAACGATGAAAACTAAGAGTCAGCGCGGTCGGGTAATAATCATTGGATTAGACGGAGCGACGCCTGAGCTGGTGGAGCGGCTATGCGCGAAAGGCGTTCTGCCGGGAATAAGCGCGCTCATGGAAAAAGGGATATATATCCCTTTGAAATCGACAACGCCCGCGCATTCCGGTCCCGCGTGGACATCGTTTGCAACCGGCAAGAATCCGGGAAAGACAGGCGTTTACAGCTACCAGAGAAATGTGAAGGGGCAGTACAGGCAGGAACTCGTTTTTTCAACAGGAATGCTTGCAGAGCCGATCTGGCGGATCGCTAACAGACAGGGCTTTTCAGCAGGTTTGATTAATGTTATTTTTACATATCCGCCGGAGGAAATAGATGGCTACGTTCTTTCCGGACTTCCAACGCGCGACTACCATTTTTACCCCGAAAAGCGCTTCGCCGAGGCATTCAAAAATATACCTAAAAAGTTCAACCCGTCAAAAAAAGTCGCCCTGTGGAACAAATGCTATAGGGACGCTTTGATCAAAGACGCCAACCGTAAAAATATATTTTTATATATGAATAAGAATCATCCGGCTGATTTGCAGATCGTTATCTTTGAGTTGGCCGACAGGCTGCAACACAGATACTGGCACTGCATGGATGAAACGCATCCGGCGCACACGCCTGAACTCGCGTCGCGTCTCGGCGACGCGATTGAAACAGGCTATAAAATATTGGACGGATTTGTTTCCGAGATCGCAGGGGATCTGGAACCCGGCGATACGCTTTTTGTTGTCTCCGATCACGGACTGCGCGCCTGCGCTAAAACATTTCATCTGAACAACTTCCTCATGGAGAAAAAACTCCTGTATTTCAAACGGGGCTTCGACGCTTCGAAATTCAAGCCGGATACAGAAGAGACGTTCTACCACACCGCTCTTTATGAAAATATTGACTGGAAACGAACGAAGGCGTTTTTCACGCATGAAGACCTGATGGTCTGCGCGGGCTTGAGGATAAATGTTAAAGGCCGCGAGCCGTTGGGAATTGTTAATCCCGGCGCCGAATTCGATTCGCTAAGAGAAGAAATCAGGGCGGCGATTCTCGCACTTAGGGATCCGGAATCAGGCGAACGATTTATCGAAAATGTTTATTACGGTGAGGAATTGTACAGCGGCAAATATGCCAGTCTCGCCCCTGACCTTTTAGTTGAATCAAAATACCGGCTTAGCCCGATAGTCGCAAAAGACGCTTTGTTTACTGCGATAGAGCCGTTAGGAATCATGGAGAAAACGGAAGACTTTGCAGAGCGGAATTTGACAGGCCATCATTCAAAGAACGGTATATTTATCGCATTCGGGCCCGATATAAGAGGCCGATTGGAATCGGCGGATATTACGGATGTGGCGCCGACAGCTCTTTATGCGCTTGGCGCGACTATTCCGGATGACATGGACGGGAAAGTATTGCCGGCGTTTACAAAAATGCGTATGAAAAAGAGGCCGGTTTGCTATAAAGCGGCGATTGAAGCAAAGAACAACAACGAAGGAGCCCCGGGCATTTCTCCCGAGGATATGAAAAAAGCTGAGGAAACGCTAAAAGGCCTTGGCTATTTTGATTGATCTAAGCGATTTATTTCATAGATAATACATCAAACTGGTAGTTGATTTTTATTTTATCGAAATATGAATGAAGCTCAATCACCTTGTTTTTAGAAATTGTTTCGCCGGATTCAATAATATCATCTAAGAACGATTCCAGATGTGCCGCCTCGGCGCTGACGCTTGAATAGCCGTATGAGCCGGCCGAACCGTTGATTTTGTGCGCGCAGGAACGCAAATCAGCCAGACCGGCCGAGGTTTTCAGTTTCTCTTGAGAGACGCAGAGAAGCGTTTCAATCATTCGGAATCTTTCGAACAGGATGGCGATGTATTCAGCGCGTATTTCATCAGTGAAAAAATCGTCATCGGTTTCGCCGTCTTCATTCATGTCCACCGGTTCGGCAAGGCGGACAATATGTTCAACGAAGTCAATGGGATAACAGCGCGCATTTAACGCAAGATCGATGCCGACGTCTTCCGCCATGAGTTTGAACGAGTCAGTCGAGTCAAATGTTTCTGATACAAACACCAGTTTAAGAGAAGTGTTATTCGATTCGTTTTTAAGTGAGTTACAAAGCTCGGCGCCGTAAATATCCGGGGGATTATCTTCAATAATAGCTATAGCGTATTCATGATGTTTAACGTTTTCAATTCCGCCGGCGCCGGTCGCGATTATGTCGCAAGCGAAACCGGCTTTTTCGAGAGCGTCCGGCAAGCGGTTCATAAATGACGTTTGGCCGCCTATTAAAAGAATTCTTTTTTCAGTCGCCATTGTGTTAGCTCCTATGTCAGAAAAGCGGTTTTCAGAACTGTTTTGACCTTGTTAGGCGTAAACGGTTTCACAATATAATCGAAGGCGCCGGATACGACGCATTCCATGACTTTTTCCTTATCCTTGATAGCGGAGATCATGATGACTTTTGCGTTGTTCGACAATGCGCGAATTTCCTTGAGCGCAGCGATACCGTCCATGTTCACCATTGAAATGTCGCAGGTGACGAGACTCGGGCAAAGGCTTGCGAATTTTTCGACGCCCTCGCGTCCGTCCTCCGCCTCGCCGATGACCGTCAGGTCCATGCTTTCGCATATAAAACGCAAAAGGGACCTGATCTCTTTTGAATCGTCGATGATAAGCACAGTGTTTTGCGAGAGTATTTGCGATTCCGGGCCGCCTGTGTTGTTATCGTTATTTATGATCTGGGGTTTCTTGCCCATTGCGTTCCATTTGAACACAGTTTTGCCGATACGGTTTTTTACAGAATAATTAAAGTCGCCCAGCGATATCTGCGTGCATGATGCGATTGCGGTTTTCGCTTCGACCAAAGACATCGGATTGAATGTCCTGAGTTTTCTTATGGTCGGAATGTCGTCTTGAATCTTTTTGATTCTGTCGATTCTTGAAATGATCTTTTCCTTCAAGTTTTCCATAAGCGGCGTGATTTGCTTGGATCGTTTCGACGCGTCTTCATATTCCCGCTGGAATGCGGCGAGTTCCTTTTGCACAGCGCGAAGCTCGTCAATCGAACTCTTATAAGCTTTCTGGATTTTGTAGTGGAACCCCGCCATCAGGTCCGCGGACTGAGCGCCTTCGTTCTCGATGCATTCGGCGGCGATGCTTTCGCGGGCGATGATAGTGCCGCCGGCGATTTTTTTTGTCGCTACCCGGCCGTTCGCGCAAACAGAACTTCTAATAATTTGCTCTTCGGCCACGATGTCTTTCTGCGATTCAACGGAGGCATTGTTGATATTGTTGGCTATTATGAACCCGCCGGCGGTGATAGTTCTGTGTCCGCCGCCGATTATGTCTCCGCCGCAAACTATGTTGCCGGCTGCCCGAACGGATGAATTGTGTATCGAGCCGTTTACGATCACATCGCCGGTAGCTGTTATTGAGGACCTGTCATATACGTTTCCTTTTACAAGCACGATGCCGTCATGCTTAATTTTGCCTTGCTCCGGATACAGATCGCCATCAATCGTAAGAAGTGGCAATACGCTCAGAATATCTTCCCTCAATACCGGCACGCCATCCGTGAGCGCTATGAATTTCGTGTCGTCATCGGATAAGCCGACATTCGCTCCGTTTCTGATGCCGGCGTCCATTCCCCATTCGCCCTGAATTGTTTCGCCGAACACAGTGATTCCGCTCGCTCCTTTTTCCGGCAGCTTTCTTTCCGCAAGGGCTTCTCCTTTTGTAACAACAGTAGGCGCGTCGGGCAATGCGAGCGATCCGTTCCACGGCGTGAAATTTTCACCGAACCCTGATGCGCAACCGGGATGAAAATCCACTTTGAATTCGATTGCGCCGATAGCTCCGATAGTGAATGGATTGCCTTCCGCCACGATATATTCGAATCCATGACGCGCCGGCTCTTTAAGAAACGCTGCGATCTCGCTCACGGTTTTGACGCCCTGGATCACTTTCAACGTGTTTAGCGTCGTTATCACGTCTTCAACCGACGGCGTTTCCACCGGATTGAGTTTTAGTGTCGCCGACAAATGATCGCGGGAAATTTCCACGCTGTAAGTGTCGTTACGCATCACTGATTTGCTTAAGGTTAACATATTCGGCCTCCTATTATACGTTATGTGACAATATCTCAGATGGCAGCAGATATAACAGTTTCGCGCTCAGGAAGCAGGTCTAAGACCTGTTGAGAAATCAACATGGGATTGAAGGGTTTTTCAATGACGCCGCGAGCGCCGCGAGCGATGTATTTTTCCTTTTCCGTCGCCTGAACGCGGGCGGTGAGGAAAATAACCGGGATGTTTTTAGTCAGCGGGTCGGCTAATATTCTGTCAAAAACAGTCAGGCCGTCCATGCCCGGCATCATCATGTCCAGCAGCACCAGGTCCGGAGGGTCGGCTTTAATTTTCACAAGCCCTTCTTCGCCGTTTTCCGCTGTGGCAACCTCGAATTTGCCAACCCGCCGAAGGCTGAGTCCCGCCACGATTCTTATGTCGTGTTCATCGTCAATCAACAGGATTTTTTTCGGAGACATGGGTCACCTCGCCAATGAAGTTTTATTTTTGTAATCAACTAAGCTCTTAACCATTTGATGAATCTGGTTTGTGAATATATCTTCGGGTATTTTGAGTTTAGTGTAGAACTCGGTTTTGAACAGAGACAGCTTTTCTTTCTCCGCGGCTGACAGTTCTTTTGCGGAATATATGACTACCGGAATCTGAAAAAGTTCCGGTTTTTCGCGCATGGCGCCTGCCACAAAGAATCCGTCGCCGTTCGGCATCATTATGTCGAGTATTATCAAGTCGGGTCTGACGCTTTTAAGGATTTCGATTCCTTCGCGGCCGCTCGAAGCGGTTTTTACGCATATTCCTTTGGATTCGAAAGCGACTTTCAGGAATTTCTGAAGATCTATGTCATCGTCAATAACGAGCAACGTGGGTGTTTTATCAGTTCCGGCGGAGTTTTCGAGCGCCCTGAAAAGCCGGTCCATATCGACCGGCTTATACAGCCAGTCGAGAACCGGTGGCATCAGCACATGTTTGTAATCCTTAGGGCCTTTCGCGCTGAGTATTATTACAGGCACATCCCGGAAATTTTCGTTTTCTTTCAGTTGCATGAGCATGTCGAATCCGGACCGGTCGGGCAATTCGACGTCGAGTATAATCGTGTCAGGTTTATTTTCCTCCGCCAGTTTCATAGCGCTGAGCGCGTCATTGGCGATGTCGATTAGATACCCGCTTCTCGAAAGCACGCTTTTCAAAAGATGCAGAAATTCTTCATTGTCATTGATAAGAAGCAAACGTTTTTCTTTGGCGAAAGTCCCGCGTTCAGAGGCGGCGCATTCGTTTGATGAAGCCGTCGTTTTTACTGTTTCCAGAGTAAATTTAAAAGTCGTACCGCTTCCGGAAGCCGACTCATACCATATTTTTCCGCCATGTCCTTCAACAATGGCTTTGCAAATTGCAAGGCCAAGGCCGGTGCCGCCTTTTTGTTTTGTCAAAGATGAATCCGCCTGTTGGAATTTCTGGAATATACGCTGCTCGAATTCAGCGGGAATACCCGGGCCGCTGTCTTTGACACATAGCGTGACGCTTCCGTTGAGATGCTCGGCGTAGATATGCACTTCAGAATCAATCGGCGAGAATTTGACTGCGTTTGAAATCAGGTTGTCGAGAACCTGTATTGTTCGATCCGGGTCGGCGACCACTGAAAGCTTAGGTATGTCAGAAACGATTTTAACATTGTTGTCGTTCGCGAATGCCGACATTTCCTCGACACTTTTGAAAACGAGTTCTCCGAGGTCTGTGTTTCCGAATCTCATTTGAATGCGGCCGGATTCGATTTTTTGAAGGTCGAGCATATCTGTGATAAGCCGCACCAGCCGGTCTGTATTATTGTGGGCGATTTCGAGAAGGCCTTGAATTTCAGGCTCCATTACTCCCATCACCCCGCCGACAAGCAACCCGAGCGAGCCGCGCAGGGAAGTCAGCGGTGTGCGAAGTTCGTGGGATACGGTAGAGATGAACTCGTCTTTCATCCGTTCGAGTTTCTTTTTTTCTGAAATGTCGTGAGATATGGAAGATGCGCCGATGATAGCGCCTTCAGTGTCTTTAATTGGAGAAACTGTTAGAAGGACATCTACTATATCGCCTTCTTTAGTTTTGCGTTGCGTTTCATGTCGTTCGACTTTAACTCCGTTTTTGGTGTTATTTATGATTTCTTCAATTTTAGTTTTCTGCGCGTCAGGAACGATGATGGAAATGTTTTCGCCTTTTACTTCTTCTTCAGTGTAGCCGTAGAGTTTTTTCGCGCCGCTGTTCCAGCTTATAATCGTGCCGTCGACAGTTTCCCCTATTATGGCTTCATCCGTGTTTTCCACGATAGAGGCGAGATGGTTTTTCATTTCCTCCGCCCTATATTCGCTCGTGATGTCTTCAACGAACTCGATTACCGCTACAACGGCGCCCTCGTTGTTTTTTATCGGAGATGAGACGACTTTGAAATTCATTATGCCGTTTGGCGTTGGCGTGCTCGTCACCGACTTGTGAATTTCTCCATCTTTTAATGTTTTTACAGTCGGGCAATAAGGGCAGATGTCTTCGCGTGGAGGCTGGTTAAATGATTTATAACATACCGGTATTTCGGACAAAGTCACATTGGGATTCCATTCCTTCATTTGCTTATTCATCGTGACAATTTCCATTGCCGGGTTGATCATCGTCACGCCGACGCTGATATTTTCCATGAGATTCCTGTATTTCTCTTCCGATGCTTTCAACTCGATTTCGGCATTTTTACGATCAGTAATATCGCGCGCAAGACCAACAGCGCCCCAGCCGTTATCGAGATGTATCGCCGCCAGCGAAAGGTCAATCGGAAACTCGGATCCGTCTTTTCTTATTGCAGGAAGTTCAAGCGTTTGGCCGATGGCGGCTCCTTTTCCGCTTTTCTGAAAATGGGCGAATCCCATTTTGTGCGCCTCATAAAAGCGTTCGGGCGTGATTATCCTGTGCAATTCCCTGCCCATT
>Ga0172379_10009535_pt1 | contig 11954 bp, 10 predicted proteins | sample GrowelOW334metaG_FD_119756 | JGI IMG/M metagenome (GOLD analysis project Ga0172379, IMG submission 119756) | Groundwater microbial communities from an aquifer near a municipal landfill in Southern Ontario, Canada - Groundwater well OW334 metaG | ecosystem: Environmental > Aquatic > Deep... | reverse complement strand
CTTACCTGGTAGTTTTCAGCCTTAGGATTTGTTGTTTTAATGATTTGTAAAAGCGCTTTAGCTTGGTCTAAACTAGGGGTAAAAATTACATTGTTTGTTACCGCCACAAACTCATCCCAATAAATTTCTGCTTCGTCTTTTTCAATGGAATACTTATTAGCTAATATATCAATTGCCTTTTCTCTATTCAAACGTGTCCAGGCGGTAGCTTCAATTAAGGCTTTACTAAAATTCTCAACTGTTGTTTTATTATTGGTTAGAAAATCCTTGCTATAAATAATGCCACCGCTTATTTGAAGGTCTTCTTTTTCGACAGAGTAGACTAAGAGTTTATATTTATCATTTTCTGGGTTATTTTTTTTCTTAAAAATTAACCAATCGCTTTTTGTAACGTTTGCAACAGCATCCACTTTGTCTTCGATTAGGGTGGTCATGGCTATTTGTTCTGAACTAACTTCATTTGAAACAATCTTAGTGGGATCCAAATTGAGGGTTTTTAGTAGCTGGATAGTTCTGGTTTTACCAAGGACTCCTCCTCCAGCCGGATAGCTCACGGTTTTGATATTTTGAGGTTCTTTGGAAGAAACTAATACGATAGGTGAATCATTAAATATTGTTCCGGCCCAGATAAGAGTTGCTCCTTCAGCATTTGCTGTTAGGGGTGCAAATGGAGTGTTTAAAATTGCATCTACCTGATTTGCAATAAGAAGCTTTGCTGGGCTTTTATCAACAGCTTTGGTCTCCACCAAAAGATTATATTGATTAAAAAGGCCAATATTTTCAGCGATTACTAAAGGGATGCCATACATTTTATTAAAACTAATATAAGCGACGCTTATCTTAGTGGGGGCTGGCTTGGTGCTAATTGGGATTGGCGCTTTGTTAGAGCTAGTAAAGAGAAAGTAAGCACTTAGGCCTAAGATTAATAATGTAACTATAAATAGTAATATTTTCTTATTATTCATTATTCAATTAGTTTAAATTAAATTGACCTAAAAAACCTGAACTTCTTAGTGAATCAGCAACATTTGTATTTATGAAGTTATTTATATCATAATCTTTAGCTTTGGGATTAGCATCTTCTACTAATTTAAGCATCTCTTTACCTTTTTCTAAAGATGGGGTAAATTCAAGATTTTGAATATTTGCAAAATATAACTCAGCTTCAACTTTTATATCTTCAGGAGGTACATCAGAATAGCGTTTTTGTAAAAGGCTAATAAATTCTTCTTTGTTATTTTTGATCCAGTAGTCTGCTTCAATTAATGCTTTGGTAAAATTTTCAACAATTTGAGGATTATTTTTTAGGAATTCATTTCTAACAATAATAGAAACTGGCATTTGTGCTTCTTTATAATTTGCAGAATCTAATAACACTTTATATTCATCAGTCAGTCCACTTTTTTCTTTAAAAATAAGCCAATCTGGTTTTGCTATATGAATTGCATCTACTTGTTTTTCTTTTAGAGCAGTTAATTTTGTTTTAGAATCGCTTAGATTTTGATAGATTAAGTTGTCAGTTTTAACATTAATAAGATTAAGCATGCCAATAGTTTGAACTTTAGATGGTCCATTGATTACTCCAACAGTTTTAATATTTGCAGGATCTTTTGTGGATATCAAAACAGTTCCCTGATCATTATTAACATTTCCTATCCATGATAATTCTGATCCTTGGACTACTGATGTGAGTGATATATTTGGTGAACCCAAAGAAACATCTGCTTTACCAGAGCTTAAAACAGAAACTGAATTAGTAATAACTTGAGTGGTTTCTACCTGAAGATTGTATTTATCAAATAGCCCCTTTTCAAAAGCAATAGCTACTGGTAATTGGTTAACCCTTAAGGAATAGACCAGGGTAATTTTTTGTTTAGCTATTTCTTGTGGTCTTGGGGCGGGTGGAGTATTCTGAGACCTGCTATTTATAAACCATAATAATCCAACAACTATTACAAGAAAGAGAGGAAAAATAATCCTTAGGGAGTTTTTCATTAGTGAGGTATTTTTGCATAATTGATTGAGTGTGTCAACATCTTATTCAGAAGCTAAATTGGTTTAAAAAACCAGATTCTTTTAAAGAGGTAAGAGTTTTATTCGATATAAAATTATTAATATCATAGTCTTTTGCCTTTGGATTTATATTAGTTATAAGTTTTAAGACATCTTCACCTTTTTGAATATCGGGTACAGGATTTAATCCTGGAAGGGTAGACAGATAAATTTCTGCGTATATTGTTGCATCCTCAATGGACATATTGGAATAATATTGTGAAATTAATTTTATTAATTCTTGTTTGTTGTCTTTATTTTTTATCCAGTAATTTGCTTCTATTAAAGCTTTAATAAAGTTTTCAGAAATTGTTTTATTATCCAAGAATTCGCTTCGTACTATAACAGCAATAGGTAATGCTGCCTTTTCGTTAATAGAAGAATCCAAAATTATTTTATACTCGTCTGAAAGGTTAAATTTTTTCTGGAATAAGAGCCAATCAGTTTTGGCAACTCCAATAGAATCAACCTGCTTTTCTTTTAAAGCGATGAGTTTAGTTTGTGTATCAGCTAATTCTTGAAATTGGATATTATCTGAGTTAACGCTTAAAAGTTGAAAAAGTCCGAGAGAATTAATTTTATCCAATCCGCTAAGAACACCCATGGTTTTAATATTTTGAATGTTTTTACTTGATACTACCACCCAGTTATTATTGTTATTAACTGTACCAACCCAGGAAAGTTTAGCACCTTCAACTGCAGCAGCTAAGGCCACATTTGGAGTAAGTAATATAGCGTCTCCTTTTCCGGAAATTAGTACTTGAAGGGAATTTTTTGGCACCTCTTCAATATTTGCTTCAATATTATATTTTTCGAAAAAACCTTTTTTTAATGCTATAACTACTGGGATTTGATTTGACTTTACATTGGTGGTTATAAGGTTTACTTTTAAAAGGGTACTATTATTTACTGTAGGTGGTTGGTTTTGAAGTTTTGGCGGTGATAATTTATCTTTCCCCAAAAGGTAAGCTGCTATGAATAAAATCAAAAATAATACTACCAGGACTTTAATATTTTTGTTCATTGTCTTGGATTTTTACACAATACTCCAAGTAAAGCAATAAGTTTCCTAATATCTGAAAGACTATGCGCTGGGAAATTAGCAATCCGGATTTGGCTTGATTTTAATTCTTTATAACCTGTACCAATGATAATACCATTGGTTGCTAATTTTTCTACAATTAGCTGAGATTCTGTGGGAACATTGATAACAATTACTGTTTTGGAACGAATATTTTTATCTTTCACAAATGGCTCGAACCTTTTATCATTATCAAAAAAATCGTATAGAAGTCTAGCCTTTTTGTCCGTTTGCTGTTTCATATGTTTGAGCCCGAGTTATATCTTTTTTGTAACAACTTTATTTAAAAGATAAAGCCCTAAAACATTTGGTGTTTCCACTGTTTGGTTATTAAGTGCATAGTGTTGTAAATTGGCAAAGTTATGATAGCTGCCAATATTCAATCCTTGGTTTTTTAATTCCATGGCTTTATTAAAAGCTTGAGGGCTGACAACCAGTACTGCCAGACCTGCTGGTAAGCCAAAGCCTTTTTGGACTGAGAAGAAGGATAAATCAATCATCGAGTAATCAAGGTCAATGGTGGGTATTGAGGACACAATATCAACAGCAACTAACTTTTTAGGATAAGCTTTTTTAAATCTATAAATATTCTCTGGATTTAAGGCAACTCCGGTGCTGGTTTCGTTTTGAGTAAAACAGATTGCTTCTGTGTTGTTTGGAATTTTTACTTTTGTAAAATCAAAACCTTCTCCAAGTGGGGCTTTTAAAAAAAGTGGTTTCTTTTTTAATTCATTTGCAGTTTCATAAAATCTTTCAGAAAAAGCACCATTGATAAAATGAAAACTGTGTTTTTCTACGCAGTTTTCCAAGACTTTTTCCATTGCTTCTGTGCTGGAAGACAAAAAGAAAATATGAAAATCTTTTGGTATATTTAAAAGAATTTTTAGGTTTTCTGTTGCGCTCCGATAAATATCTTGACCCTTTGGACTACGGTGAAAAAGAGATAAAATATCTTCACTTAAAGCTTGTTTTACAAACCCTTCCATACCTGGAAAAAGTTGCGATGGCCCTAAGGTAAAATAGGTATTCTTCATAATGGTTTGAGTATCTGTTATATTAGCACTATGAAAAAGAGTAGAGAAGAGGTTGTCTTTAAAAAAATTAAAAAAATATTAGAATTTGTCTGGAACTCTCCTTATTCTTCATTTTACAAAGATAAATATACTAAAGTTGGAATAAATTTAATAAAGGATATTAAGAATATGGAAGACTTTAAAAAACTTCCATATTTAACTAAAGATGAATTGGTTAATTCTGACCCCTTTGGTAGGTTTTATTTACCCTGGAGTAAATTTGGGACTGTCAGTATTTCCAGCGGTACTACTAAAAATGTAAATTCTTTATCTGTAGTTTTCAGACAGCAAAATCTTGCCAGGCGAATTTATAAAGACAAAACAGGGAAGGTGCAGGGTGAATTCCATGTGACATCTATTATGAAATTATTGTCTCCGCATCAAGCTGCGATGCATTTGCTTGATAGAAAAAGAATAAAGGATAATGCAATTTGCGTATTAGGAGATATTAATAATTTACTTCTTTCAGCGAAAATTGCAGCCAAATTAAAAATAGATTTACTAGTAACTTCGCCAACAGCCCTTTATTTTTTTATACCGTTTTTAGAAAAAGAATATAATTTGGATAATATCAAAAGAATTTCATTAATTGGAGAATTTTGTTCTAAACAAAAAGCTTTGGTGTTTAAAAAGAAATTTAAAAATTCCCAGTTTATCTACAATTATGGAATGTCAGAATCCCAAGGAGGTGCGATTGGTTTAAGCTGTGAATACCTAAATACTTTTAACACTAATTACTTTCATAAATCTTCAAACTATTATTATGAAGTTGTTAACACGGATGAGGATAGTGAACTTCTTCTTACTAATCTATATAAAAATGGATTTCCTTTAATCAGATACAAAACAGGAGATGCAATAAAAATAGAAGATTACGAGTGTGATTGTGGACAAAAAGAGAGATTGAAAGTTTTAGGGAGGATTAATTATGATGCGATAAAAGTGCATGGAACTTTTATTTATGCAGATTTGGTAGCAAAAGTCTTACAACGCTTTGAAAAATATCTATCGTCACAGGATTTTCAATTACATGTTTTTGAAAATTTAGAAAAAGAAAAAATAATCCCGAGGTTAAAGCTACAGCTTGTCTTAAAAAAAGGTTACCAGGGTAAGCCCGAAAAAGTAAAAGAATTAATGGTAAAAGAATTAAGTGAGGGGTTATATTTATCTGCCAAGCGAACCTTAGCTAGTTTAGTTTCTGAAGAAGTTTTTAAACCTTTGGAGTTGGAATTTATTAATAGTTTTCCTGTTAGCGGTAAACACAAAAGAATAATTTCTCATCTAGATTAAATTTTCCAGGACTGAAAATATTTTTCTAAGCAGGATACTGATTTAGTTAATGATACGCTGATGACTATTATAATTACTACTACTGCCAAAAGTTCAGCTGTTTGAAAAGTAGAGCCGTAAAATGTAATTAGATAGCCCAGTCCTTTATTAGAAACAAAAAATTCACCAATAATCATTCCGATCATTGCCCTGGGAATTGCTAATTTAAATCCAGTTAGAATATAAGGTAAGGAAGCAGGAAAAATAATAGTTTTAAATATTTGGCTGTCTGTTGCTCTAAATGAGCGGGCCAGAGAAATTAAATTTGGATCTAAATTTTTTACTCCAGAAATAGTGTTAATTAAAATAGGAAAAAAGGCTCCCAGAAAAACAATGATAATTTTAGACCATATTCCCAGTCCTGTCCAAATTATAATTAAAGGCAGCAAAGCAATATTAGGTGTAGAGTAGAGGCTATAGATAAGTGATGAAGTTAAAGATTCCAGTTTTTTATACCAGCCAATGAGCAGTCCCAAAGTTACTCCCAAGATAGTTGCTATTACAAAACCTAATGAAAATTCTTGTAAAGATATAAAAAGATGAGGGAATATTTTACCAGATGTAAAAAACTCCCATTCTGTTTGCATGATTTCTGTGGGCGGACTTAGAAAGATTGGATTAATTACTTTTGTCCTGGTAAAAGTCTCCCATATTATTAGGAAAATTAGAGCACCTATTAACCCAAGAAAAAAATGTTGTTGGTTCTGATAAATCTTAAAAATTTTATTCATTAATTAATCTTTTCATCTCCAAAAATTTACGGTCGTGTTTTAAAGTTAAATCTCTTGGATGTTTAAAATTTATTTTAAGAACTTTTCTAATTGTTCCGGGGCTTTTACCCATGATTATTAATCTGTCTGCCAAGAAAATTGCTTCTTCAATTAAATGAGTAACAAAGACAAAAGTTTTTTCTTCTTTTCTAAAAATTCTTAGAATTTCAAGTTGCATTTGTTCGCGAGTTTGTGGATCGAGATGGGAGAGCGGTTCATCAAGTAGCAAAATATCTGGATTACAAATTAGCGCCCGACCCAGGTTTACTCTTTGTTTCATCCCTCCAGAGAGTTGGTGTGGATAAAAGTTAGCAAAATCAGAAAGTTTAAGAGTAGATAATATTTTTTTAACCCGTTTTTTAATTTCTTCAGGATTTATTTTTTGGATTTCCAGTCCATAGATAATATTTTTTAAAACATTTCTCCAGGGCAAAAGAAGTGGGTCTTGGAAAACAACAGCTGTTTGGCCGTTTAAATAAAGTTCCCCCTGAGTTGGTTGAAGAAGCCCTGCCAAACAATTTAACAGAGTAGTTTTACCACAACCAGAAGGGCCAATAATACAAACAAACTCACCTTTATTTATTTCAAAAGAAAGATTTTTAAAAGCTGTGAAGTTTCCAGTTTTAGTGGGGTAAGCAAACGTTAGATTTTTTACTTTGATCATGGCTGTCATTTCCGATTGAGTTTAGCAAAGAAGAAATTTTAACGCAAATATCAATTAACCTTAATTGATGGCAGTTTTTCTAGGGTATACTTATTACCTTCTATAGACCACTTTTTAATTTCCTCTGGACCTGCAATAGATTGCGCTTCTTGATAAGTAATAAATGTTTTTTGGTTTATTGGGATATTGATATTAACTACAACTTTTTTTAAATATTCTGGATGGGTATCTGATCTCCAAAAGCTGGTGGAAAAAGGAAAATATAAAAGATTCCAGTAACTTTTAAAAGGGAAAACATAAGCATAAAAAACACCTTCTTCTTTAAAAATATCTGGTTGAATTTCTTGTGTTTGGATAAGATGGGCAAACTCATTGGCAGATTTATTTAATATTTTATAGAAATTTAAAAGTTGTCTGTTTATCATTAAATATCTTTTTAGAGATTCATCCTGTACTTCTTGGTTTGTATTTTTAGATGATAAATCTTTATAAACAGAAGCATATATTTTACTCAGTGTTAATAAATCATTATCAGAAGGAGTTGTAGAATTTAAAAAGTTATTTTCAAACTTAGCTATTTTTGCATCTAAATCACCCAAAATTGGTTTATCTTTATATCCTCTTATAAAAGCATCAATGGTTGCTGACATTGGTTGGTATTCCAGATTTCTACAAAGATAACCAGCAGTTTCTGATTGTAAAACCCGTTGCAGGCCAAATTCAGATAAACCTTTATTTATATTGTTTGACGTACTGTCTACTTTTCTATAAAAGTTTTGATTGCCTAGTTTTAAAGATAAAGATTTAGGGTAATTTCCTTCTGCATCTATTATTAATTTAGCGTTTGAGTGGTCGACATAAATAGGGTTGCTAGGGGAGGAAAAATCAGGCCCCCAGCCCCAACAGGGGGAGTGGATAATATATAACTTACGAAGTGATTCTGGTTCTTCTGGATGATTTGGCAATATGATATTTAAAGGAAGCAGATTAAATTTATCCTTTGCAATCTCTTTAATTTCCGGGGTCTTAAAGAAAAAGATTTCCCTGTTGCAGTTTTGACCGAAATTTAGGCAATTAGTCCTATTTTGCACCTCTGATTCTAGAGTTGAGCCATTTTCCACAATCTTTTTTAAATCATTAATCATAATTTCTGTATTAGTAGCAGTTTTAAGTTGGATAACATCTGGTTCACTAAGATAAGCTTTTTTTGCTTCTATATCTTTGGTAAAAATTGTAATTTCTGTTTTATAACTTGAAGCAGTTTTAGAGTATGATTCTAATAATTTTTGAGCATTTTCTAAACTTTTATCAGTTAAAAATATTTTTTCTTTTTCAAAAACATCAGGAATAGTTTTTAAAAAGGGGAGAGGGAAAATAGAAGCATTTTTTTTTGCGAGAGTAAGCAAATCAGTTTGGATTTGCTCTAAAATAGAAACAGAAGTTTTAAAACTTTTTACATCAAATTCAGGGCTGGTAAATAAAGGGTCTTCTTTAACACTTAAATAAAATAATGCTAACTGCAAGACTTTTCTTTCTTTATCACTAGATACTTCTTGGTTATTCTCAGCCACAACTTTCTTATTTACATAAGAGTACTTTTTATCTCCAATCTTAAGGTTTTGGATTGTTGTATTATCCAAAAGAAATTTTAATTCTTCAATAGATAAAGGTTTATTTTTATTTTTGAGTTCTGTAACTTTTTGTTCAGTAGTTTTAAACCAGGGGAGATTAGAAAAAGGGATTTTGGTTCCAATGAAAATAATTATTGCTATAAAGATTGAAATAGATATAAGTTTTTTCATTTTAAGTTACAAGTAACAAATTTCAAGAAACAAACAAAATTCAAATTACAAAACATAAGAAACAAATTTCAAAAGACAAACAATTTCCAAATTTCAATTTTTATTTGGATATTATAGCTTATTTGTTTCTTGGTGCTTGTTTCTTATGTATGTTGCTAATTGTAGTTATTTATTTTCTACTTTATTAATAATTGCTGAGAGGATATTTCTAAGCTGAGTACATTCTTCAATTAAACTATTAATTTCTTTTTCTATCTCATTATTGGCTTCTAAAATTAATTCTAACCAATAGATTGTTTCTTTTGCCTCTTTTCTTGATATACGAAGTCTATGAATAAAATCTTTTTTACCAAGTGAATCATTAGCTTCTCTATAATTAGCGCCAACGGACCCAGCTGAGCGAACTAGTTGATCAATTAACTTAAAGTTTATTGTATTTTTTGGAAGATCTTTACACAAATTGATGATCTGTTTTGCAAAGATTAGTGTTCTATCTTCTAGATCAAATTGTTTATTTGTAGTTTGATTATTATTCATAATTTCCTTATTTCTTTCTTCGTTTGTTTGTTTGTTCCTTAGTGCTTGTTATTTGTAATTTGTATCTTTTATATTAATGTCCTAGGCGTACATCACTCTTGACTCTAATATTGCTTTTTACCCTAATATCTATGGCATTACCAGGATTACTTGTTGGGGAAGGGGTAGCAGTTGGAGTTAGGGTTGGGGTTGGGGTAGCATCACCTACACCTGCCTCATCACCATTGGGAGCACTGGCAATAGGAACTACTGTATTACTGGCAGCAGGATCACTTGATCCAGAAGTGGTGGAATAATTTGCAGCAATTCTACCAGTTGTGCCAACACCACCAGCATTATTACCAGAAACTCCTGCATCAGCATAATAGCAACATATATATCTTGGACCACGAGCACCTCCAGGATTTCCACCGCCACCTCCTCCACCAGCACCTGTGCCAGCATTTACTCCATCTCCCCCTTGTCCACCTGCTCCTGCAGTGCCAGTAGTACTGGTGATTAAGCTGGAACCAAATGTAGTTGCGGCACTATTAATTAAAATACTTCCGCCAGATCCACTTCCTCCTCCTCCTCCTCCACCCCCACCTCCACCAAAACAAATGCTGCCATTGCAAGCTCCATTGCTACCTATAGAACCTGCAGAGCCGTTTCCACCATTAGCTTTAATTGTTCCTGCTACTGTGACTGTATTTGCACCAATTATTATAATGCCGCCTCCAATTCCGCTGGCTCCACCATTTCCACCGTTTCCACCCAGATTTTCTCCTCCTGCACCACCCCCTCCACCACTAAAACCGGAGGATCCTAAAAAGATAGTAGCTAAAGCTGCTGCTCCATAAGCTGCATTCCCAGTAGATGCTGAACCTCCGCCTCCACCATTGCCGCCAGCTGATGCACAACCACCATAACCATCATTTGCACCACAAGCACCTCTACCACCAGCTGTGCCACCAGTGCTGGTACTTCCAGTACCGCTATAACCTCCTCCAGCACCACCTCCACCAGAGCCACCACCACCACCACCTGCACCACTACCACTACTGTTGTTTCCAGGTGAACCAGCATTAGTTGTACTAACAGTACCAGTATATGTTTCTTGTGCACCTGAGCCAGCAGCAGCTCCACCCCAAATACCTCCTGCTCCTCCTGTTTGGGATCTAAAACCTAAACTACTAGCTTCTATTGTTCCTCCAGAGCTGACTGTTAAAGTGCCATTGGATCTAAAAGCAATAATTCCTCCTTTGGTACCATCAAAAGCAGAGGCTGTTATAGTTCCACCAGAATTTACAGTGACATTAGTATATTGAGGAATTCTTTGAATAACTATTTTTTGAGTTGCACTTGTTCCATTGTAACCATTAACTAGATTGTGATTTAAAGTTAAAGTATTGGTAGCAATAGTTGTAATTCTGGCTGTTTCATATTTTCCCACATTGGAATTATCACCAGCAGTTCCCATCAAATTAATAATTAATATTTCATCATCAACTGATAAACCTGTGTGGGTTGTGGAAGTGGTAACCTGATTTTGACCAGCAGTATTATTAGCAGTAGAAGCAAAGCTGACTCCATCTGCCTGGGCTCTGGAAACACAAGTATTTGCTGAAGCTCCATCTAAAGTAATAGTGCTGCTAACAGAACATGTTCCATCTACCCCTGTACCAACACTGATGCCTGTAGGATAGCTGGAATAGGAGCTGGCATCTGTGGCACTGGCATAACCATAATACATATAAATTGTGGCTGTGGAAGGACCTGCAGATATGCTGGGGATGGTAACCCAAAAGAGGGTATTTTTTCCTGCTGTGGTGCTACAGGCAGATTCTCTCCAAAAAGTAAGATTAGTATCAGAGCTATTGCCAAACCTTACATCAAAACAAGTATTTTGCATTTTTCCAGCAGTAATTAAGGTAGCAGTATCTACAGCCACCTGAACCTGATAATTAGTTTGGGAACTTCCACCAGTAGCATTAGTAATAGTAATACTTTGTCTATAAGCATAATTTGAATCTAGCCAGGCTAAAACAGTACCAGTAGTAAAATAGGAAATTATTCCAATAATAAATAACCCCAATAAAATAGAGCCTATTAAATCCCAAAATACAGATTTCTTTTTAATAATTGTTAACATTTTTTATATTTCTGCAGCTCCATCATAATGAATTTGGCTAAACATTATCAAATATTAGATTTTGGATAAAAGAATAATCATCTTTTTCTAAAATAAAGTTTTTGTAAGATAGGGTAGGGTTGTTTTTTGAGAAATAACTCAGTATTTCATCAGTCATAATCCATTCAGAGTTTCTCTTACCAATATACTCCCCATAGGAGCTAGGTTGTGCCTCCAAGGTCTCACCTGGTAAGGTTAAAGCTTGTTTATGGATGTATTTAGAAAGGTAGATAAATTGTTCATCTGTGTCTACAGAAACAGCTTTATAAACTGCTTGGAATAAGGATCCTACCCGTTTATATTTACGATTAAAATACATTGTGTATCTTGTGCATAATGATTGCATAAATTTGTCGATAGACAGCGCACTTTTTTGTTTAACAAAAAAGTGAAAATGATTTGGCATTAAACAATAAGAGAGTAGAGTAATTTCATTATAAAAATTGTTTAATCTTAATTTTTTAACAATCTTGTCT
>Ga0172379_10009533_pt1 | contig 11954 bp, 12 predicted proteins | sample GrowelOW334metaG_FD_119756 | JGI IMG/M metagenome (GOLD analysis project Ga0172379, IMG submission 119756) | Groundwater microbial communities from an aquifer near a municipal landfill in Southern Ontario, Canada - Groundwater well OW334 metaG | ecosystem: Environmental > Aquatic > Deep... | reverse complement strand
CGAAGAATTTCTTTGTCTAATCTGAGCTCATTATCAATTTTGATCATGTTGGCGCCTTCTTCCAACTCAAATTCAGTCACGATGTAGTAGCCGTGAGCGACTTTATTGATGGGATAGGCTAGTTTTCTTTTGCCCAAAAATTCTTGGAAACCGATTACGGCTCCGAATTTTTTGAGAAGAGAGTCTACTTTCTCTTGGATCTTTTTGGCTTCGTCCTCGGTGTACTGGTTGGGGACGATGTAAAACAGTTCGTAGTTTTTCATTTTGTTTTTTATTCCTTTAAAAAAATATCCCAAGGCAAAACCTTGGGTAGTTCTTGCCTTTTCCTAACTGGATGGGATCCGTCAGGATAGTCCCGCATAGGCGGGTGGGAAAGGTTTACCCCGTTAAAATTATTTAACTGGGGGTTATTAATTAAGTTGTAAAATTATATTAGCATAAGATAGGGAAAGTGTCAAATCTGGCCGTTTTTATTTAATCTTTAATATTAGATAAATTATGTTATACTTATATTAAGTTTTATTAATAGTTTTGAGGCAGTTTATCCTCAAATTTTTATTGAATAAATTAAATGGAAAAATACATATTTATACTGGGAAAGAATAGGGAGCTGTCTTTGGCTGAAATAGGGACATTGTGGCCGGATTTGAAATTGATCGCTGTAGGGTCAGATTTTGCCGTTTTTGAGGGCATCAGCATGGATTGCCAGGAGGCTCAGGATCGTTTGGGAGGCACTATTAAGATAGGCATGGTCATTGGTGGTAAATTGGACAAAACAGTGGTTTTGGACCAAATTTTGGCCTCCAGAGGCACTTCTGAAGGGGGTAGAAGCAACTTCGGGTTTAGCTGGCACAACACCCAGCAAGACAGGCGTTTTGGCATGGAGATAAAAAAGGAACTTAGGGCTCAAGGAATTTCCAGCCGTTTAGTGGAGAGCAAAGAAAAATCGCTTTCTTCCGTGATCATTACCAAAGAAAAGTGCTTGGATTTTATTGTTACGCCGAAATTTTTGGCGCTTACTTGTGCGGTGCAGGATTTCAAGGATTATTCTTCTCGTGATTTCGGCAGACCGAAGAGTGATGCTATTTCCGGCATGCTTCCGCCCAAGCTGGCCAAGATGATGATTAATTTGTCAGGTGCAAATTTTGAAGACACGATTGTGGATCCTTCCTGCGGTTCCGGTACAATTCTTTCTGAGGCGATGGCTATGGGATTCAAAAATCTAATTGGCAGTGATATTTCTGATCGGGCAGTTAGCGACAGCAAGGATAATTTAAACTGGCTTGTGGATAAAGAAAAAATTAATGATTGCAAATTTGATATTTCAAAATTAGATGTCACAAAATTATCTGAAAAAATAAAATCTAAGTCCGTGACGGCGATTGTGACCGAGCCTTATCTGGGTCCTCCCATCAAAGGCAATGAGGGCGAGGCAAAAATTATTAAAATTATCAAAGACTTGGAGCAATTGTATCTGGCTTCGTTTGCTCAATTTGAAAAAGCGCTTTTAAGCGGTGGCCGGGTAGTAATAGTGATGCCTGAATGGCATTTGGGAGATGAGGCATACGGCATTAATATTGCTGATAAGATTGAAAAAATGAAATTTTCCAGAGTGGATGAAGGCAATCTTATTTACAAAAGGGAAGATCAAAAAATTTGGCGTAATATAATTATTTATGAAAAAGTTTAAAATAGAAATAATTCTGGCGATTTTAATTTTGATCCTAGTGGTCGTGATTGGGTTGCTTTTTGTGGCCATAAGGTCGGCCAAGACTTCCACTTACCAGACAGGACAAATTAAGGAGGTGATGGCGCAATCCCTTCCGGCGACTTTTGCTGTGGTGGAGGAGCCAATTGCAGTAGAGCCGAAAGAAACCATCATGGCTTTTGGCGGTGATGTCATGCTTTCAAGAGTGGTGGGACAGAAGATGGTTAAGAAAAATGATTTTGCCTGGCCGTTTGAGAAGATTGGAAATGAATTCAAAAAAGTTGATTTGGCAATTGTTAATTTGGAATCGCCGTTTACTATTTCCAGTGGTAGTCATCTGGTTCAGACCGGATCGTTTAGTTTCAATGCCGATCCCAAGTCTATGGCTGGATTAGAAGAAGCGGGAATTGATTTGATTTCTCTCGCCAATAATCATTTTGGCAATCAGGGGCAAAAGGGTATGCTGGATACTTTCAAGACTTTGAATGATAATGGCATTGGTTATGTGGGAGCCGGCAAAAACGACAGGGAAGCGCATGCGCCATATATTAAAGAAATTAATGGCGTGAAGTTCGGCTTTTTGTCTTACGCCTATCCTGAAGATTTGTATCTTGCCACTTCAGTAAAAGCGGGCATGGCCAATATGAATTTGGGAAAAGCCAAATCAGATATTGATAGTTTAAAAAAACAAGCAGATGTAATTATCGTGCTTGTCCATGCAGGAACGGAATATGTAGCCAAAGCTAATTCTCAGCAGATCGCTTTTGATCATGGAGTAATTGATGCCGGAGCAGATTTGGTTATCGGTCATCATCCGCATTGGGTGCAGAATATAGAAAATTATAAGGGCAAATATATTATTTATTCTCTGGGTAATTTAATTTTTGATCAGATGTGGTCGCAGGAAACCAGGGAAGGCGCAATTGCCAAGGTTTATTTCCAGGATAAAGAATTAGAAAAGATAGAAATTTTGCCGATTGTAATAAACGATTACGGACAGCCTGATTTGGCGATCGGCTCACAGAAGAGCAAAATACTCAAAAGAATGGGATTAAGCAGTGGAGAGATAAAATTATAAAATTAAAAAATAAAAAACCGGCTTATCGCCGGATTTTTTGTTGGCGTTAGATTAGAAAACCATATGCCAGATTTGAGATACATAGGGGCCGATAAGTTGCCAGATAAAGATTGAACCTGGCTTGATAAATAACTCCCATAGGCCGATCAAGGCAACAGCGCTGAGAACGACCAATAAGTAGAGAATCACTTTTAGCTTTGTGTCATCTTCCATAAAATTAAGATACAAGAAACAATAATCAATAATCAAAAAATGTAAAAATCTTTTTGGTTATTGTATCTTGGTTATTAGTTATTATTTAATTACTGAACCGAAAGTGAGCTACGTCGCCATCGGCCATCACATAGTCTTTGCCTTCCAATCTCACTAATCCTTTTTCTTTGGCTTTGGCTTCTCCCTCGGCATCAACTAGATCTTTCCAATTGATTATTTCCGCTCGGATGAATCCTTTTTCAAAATCGGTATGGATGACTCCGGCGGCTTGCGGAGCTTTGGTGCCACGTTTGATGGTCCAGGCTTTGGTTTCCATCTCGCCAGAGGTAATATAAGTAATCAAATTAAGAGCTTCATAAGCTTTGACGATCAGCCTATCTAGGCCGGAGGAATCAAGGGATAAATCCTTGAGGTATTCCTTGGCTTCGGCTTCAGGCAATTCGGAAAGTTCAGCTTCTATTTTGGCTGATACCGTCAGATAATCAGTCTCTTGCCCGCCTGCATCGTTATGCGAAGCATTTCGGGCAGGGAAAATTTTGTCTTCGTCAACGTTAAGCACATAAATCATGGGTTTGATGGTAAGCAAGTGCAGTTCTTTGATTAATTCTATTTCTTCTGGATCGGTAATAATTTCAAAGGCTAATTTGCCAGCGTCCAATCCGGCTTTGAGTTTAACTAAAACCGGCTCAATTTCCTTGGCTTCTTTTTTGCCTGCTCTGACTTCTTTGGCATTGGCATCAATTTTTTTGTCAACTGATTGGAGGTCAGCCAGGATTAATTCCATGTTTATGGTTTCTTTGTCAGACTCGGGATTGACTCTGCCTTCCACATGAATGACATTGCTGTCAGAAAATTGCCTGACGACTTGAACAATGGCATCTACTTCGCGGATGTTGGCTAGAAATTTATTGCCCAATCCTTCGCCTTTGGAAGCGCCTTTGACGAGTCCCGCAATATCTACAAACTCAATGGTGGTAGGGACTATTTTGGCGGAATGGGAAACTTGGCCGAGTTGCTCTAGCCTGATATCTGGCACGGGCACTACGCCAACATTGGGGTCTATGGTACAAAATGGATAATTAGAAGCATCAACCTGTTTTTTGGTTAGGGCTTTAAATAGTGTAGATTTTCCGACATTGGGCAAACCAACGATACCGATGGAAAAAGACATAGGGGATAAATTTATAATTTTTAATTTCCAATTTTTAAATTAGATCATTAAAAATTGTTTGAAAATTGATAATTGATCATTGAAAATTATTGTAGCCATTATACCACAAAAATCCTTATTTTTCAAGCCTTGCTAAAACCGTGATTTTGCTTTAACATGGTATATGTTATGACACCAGAAGAACAAAAACAAAAGTATCAGAATTTTTTGGAAACCGAATTTTCGGTTTTTGATTTGGAAACCTCCGGTCTTTATCCTGACAAGGATGAGATTTTGGAAATCGCCGCTTTGAAATTGCGTGGCAAGGAAATCGTAGATCGTTTTGAGGAGCTGGTGAGGCCGACCAAGTCAGTTCCGACTGAAGCGGAGAAAGTTCATGGTCTCAACGAGATATATCTGATTGCCAACGGACGCAAAATTGATGACGTGATGAAAGAATTTTTCCATTTTATCGGAGATTCAATCGTGGTGGGACACAACATTAGAGAATTTGACTGGCTGTTTATTCTTGATTATTGCCGTAAAAGATCTTTGCCCATGCCTGAGAACAAGATGATTGATACTTTGGAATTATCGCGCAAAATATTGACTTTGCCCAGCTACACTTTGGGCAATGTTGCCAAGCATTTTGGTTATGAACATATCAACGCGCATAGAGCTATGCCGGATGTGGAATTCAATGCCAAGATTTTTATTGAATTGATGGAAAGGTTACTCAATAAGAATTAATTATAAACTAAACGCCGTCTTGATCTTTCATCAAGACGGCGTTTTGCATTATTTATTTTTTCTTTGAAAGCAGGTAGGTATTTTTCAGTAGGCAGGCTACAGTCAGAGGTCCGACACCTCCAGGAACCGGGGAGAAATAGGAAGCGACTTCAGTCACTTTGGGGTCAGCGTCGCCGATGGTTTTTTCGTGCAGTTTATTTATTCCTACATCTATGATAATCGCACCATCCTTGATCATGGTTTTCTTCAACGCTTTGGCTTGGCCAATGGCAATGATAATAATGTCGTAATCTTTGGAATTATTTGGAATAATATTGCTTTGTTTGAGATTTTTTATTTTTAGTTCTTTTTGGATGTAGCTTTCTAGCCCGTTTATAAATATAGAACTCTTGCCGATGATGAGAGTTTTTTTGTTTTCTAATTTTTCTTTTGTTGATCTCAGTAGTTCAATAATGGCAAAAATGGTGGGAGGAATAACTTCCTTGTTTTTGGGATGGAATCCGTCTACATCTTTTCCTGGATCAACGGCATTGATTATTTTCTGAGTGTGATATTTCTCTGGCAGAGGAAGTTGGACGATAATTCCATTTGTACCTGGGTCTTCATTGAGGAATTTTATCATAGTCAAAAGTTCTTTCTCAGAAATATCTTGGTAGCAATCCTGATTGCATAAATATTTATGAAAATTTATCCCAACTTTTCCAGCTTCTTTTTCTTTCAAATTAACGTATAAAAGCGATGCCGGATCGTCGCCAATTAAAATAGTGGCCAAGCCGGGTTTTTGTTTGGATAAAAATATTTTTTGCGCCAAATCTAATTTTATTTCTTTGGCTAACTTTTCGCCATCAAGTATTTTGGCTAACTTTTTTGTTTTAGATTTGGAAGTTTTCATAAATCGGGAATCCCAGGGTTAATTCTTTGACTTGTTCTTTTATTTTTATTCTTAATTGTTCATCGTTTGGATTTTTAAATATTTGCGCAATCCATTCCCCGATGATTTTCATCTCATCTTCTTTCATACCTCTGGTGGTCAGGGCGGGAGTGCCGATCCTCATGCCTGAGGGATTGAAAGGCGTAGCCGGATCATAAGGAATCATATTGAAGTTGGTATAAATATTTGCTTCCGCCAAAAGATTAACCGCCTCCTTGCCAGGCAAGTTGACTGACCTGCAATCCAAAAGCATCAAATGAGTATCTGTTCCGCCAGTGATGACGGTGATGCCTGCATCGGATAAGGTTTGAGCTAAGGCTTGGCTGTTTTTGACGATTTGCCATTGCTTGGCTTTGAATTCTTCGCTTTGAGCTTCGGAAAAGGCAATAGCTTTGGCGGCGACAATATTGTCTAACGGCCCGCCTTGCATTCCGGGAAACACGGCCTTATCAATTTGTGAAGCATATTGAATTTTACTGACAATAAAAGCGCTTCTGGGACCAGAGAGAGTTTTGTGAGTGGTTGACGTTACCACATCAGCATAAGGAAAAGGAGTTGGATGAACACCGGCAATAATTAATCCTATGATGTGCGAAACGTCAGCCATGACTAGGGCTCCGACTTTATCGGCAATTTGTCTGAATCTTTGGAAATCAACCGTTCTGGGATAGGCAGTATACCCACAGACAATCATCTTGGGTTTTTCTTCCAGTGCAATTTTTTCAATTTCGTCGTAATCCAAAAGATGTGTTTCCTTGTTTACGCCGTAGTGTACAAAATTAAAAAGCTTGCCAGAAAAATTTACCGGACTGCCATGAGTCAAATGTCCGCCTTGGCTTAAGTCCATGCCCATTATCTTGTCGCCGACACTAAGTAACCCCATGTAAACCGCCATGTTGGCTGAAGAGCCGGAATGAGGTTGGACGTTAGAAGCCCATTCTTGATCTGACAAGCCGAACATTTTCAGAGCTTCAGCTTTGGCCAAGTTTTCTATCTCATCAATGTACTGGTTGCCAGTATAGAATCTTTTGCCGGGATAACCTTCGGAATATTTATTGGATAAGGGCGTTCCTATGGCTTTGAGGGAGTCAACAGAAGCATAATTTTCCGAGGCGATCATAATCAGGCCTTCCTGTTGACGTTTAATTTCTTTTCTGATGAGTTCAAAAATGGCGGGTGCTATAGACATAGGTTTAAAATTAGTGATTTATATCTAAATTAATGATATAATATTAGCATTAAGAGAATAATTTTTCAATTGTTTTATTATGCAGAGATTTTATCTTCCTCCTTCTGATTTTTCCGGCGATTATGCGTCGTGTCAGGACAAAAAATTAGTCTCACAAATAGCCAAAGTGTTGCGTGCCAAAGAAGGGGATAGGTTTTTTATTTTTAATAATTTGGGCGGGGAATATTTGGCTCAACTTATCAAGCTGGATAGCAATTGCGCAGAATTTTTGCTCCTTGACAAGAGAGATGACGACAAAGAATTAAAAACCAAAATTATAATTTATCAATCATTGCTCAAGTCGGATAAATTGGATTTGATTTTGCAGAAGTTGGCGGAGATAGGAGTTTATGCGGTAGTGCCGGTGGTATCTGATAGATGCGTGGTGAGGGAGGTAAGTCCGGCGAAGAGAAAAAGATATGGAGAAATAATAAAAGAAGCCATTGAACAATGCGGAGGAACCAGACTTATGGAATTTGGCAATCTGGTAAATTTTCATGAAGCTATTAATTGGTGTAGCCAGCAGGAAGGAGATAAACTTATTTCTTGGGAGAAAGAAATTGATAATAATTTCAAATCAGAAATTAATAATAAAATAATTCATATTTTTGTCGGTCCGGAAGGCGGTTATGAGGATGAAGAAATAGAGGGAGCCAAGGCTTTGGGACTGAAAACCGTCGGCCTGGGCAAAAGAATACTAAGAGCGGAAACAGCTACGATATTTGTCGCTTCCGTTTTGGCCATGAGTGGTAAATAAAATAATTTCAATATTAATTTCATTAAATTTATGAAAGAAAAATTAGGAATTGCTTTGGCGATTATTTTGGCAGTCTTGGCTTTAACTTTGTCTATCTTGGCCATCGTTTATAGAGGTTGATTTTATTTTGTGAGAATAAAAATCCCGCTTGAAGGCGGGACTTTTTTATTTTCAAAAAGGATTATTTCAAATCCAAATAATTTTGGATGATCGGTTTTATATTGGGCGCACAGTCGTCTGGCAAATTATTTATATCAAACCATTCCATGGCCAAAATTTGTTTACCTTTTTTCGGTTCTTGATCAATTGTGGCTAAATAATGAATAAGGATAATTGCTTCCGGCTGTTCTGACCCAGTTTCAGGAACCTCATTCCAAATGACTAGCGGTTTAAGAGGCTTTATGAGCTTGACTGTGGCGCCGATTTCTTCTTGAGCTTCACGGATGGCGTTTTCTTCCAAATCCATTCCCTTCAAAATTTTTCCGCCGCAGAATTTCCATTTTAATTCTTCAATAGGTCTGTCGCCGTGTTTAACCAACAGAGTTTTTTCAACCCCGTCGTGCGCTTGAATAATAACCGGGCCGGACGCGATCATATTGGTAAACACTCCTATTTCACCGAGAGTTGTTTTGTTGATATCAGACATACTTACTTACTTATTATAATTAAGGATTATTAATTATGAATTAATTTTTGTAATGACACTCTTAAATATTTTTAACCATGTACTCATCTTGCAACTCGTATCCCAATTTTTGATAATATTTTCTGACGCCAATGCCGGATATCACCGCTATTTTATTTAGACGATGTTGGCGAGTGATTGTTTCAGCTTGCTCCAATAATTTTTTGCCCATGCCAGTATGCTGTACTTCTCCTGCGTCGCCCAGGGAAGTAAGTTGTCCATAAGTATGTAATTCGCGGATTATAGCCGAATTTCGCAAGGCAGGAATAAAATTATTTTCAGGATGGTTATTTATTCTCAGCCGCAAAAAGGCGTATAAGATTTTTTCGTCTTTTGACTCAAATGACAAAAAATATTCCGTGCCTTTTGAAGCTTGATATTTAATTACATTTAACTTTGGCTTTTGAAAATTGTTTTGTTGGTGTCCCGCTTCCCGGCATCTTATGCACTTGCATGACCAGCCGTCTTGGCTTGCGGAATTATTGATGAGCTGACGCAGGTTGGTAATTTTATTTCCGGCCATAATGCTTTCCTCGGGAATATCACGAATCAGCCTAGTGATTCGGACAAAGGGAGGAGTGATTTTTTTTATTTTGACAATTAAATCTCTCAGTTGCCTGTCGGAGTATGGTTGGTACTGGCCAGTTTTCCATAATTTATATAAAGGAGCATATTTATTTACTACGCAAGGATAAATTTTGATCATATCCGGCATGTAATTTGGAGAACTATACAATTTTTTGAACATGGCCAAATCTTTGATTGGAGTTGATCCAGGAAGATTGAGCATGAGGTGATAGTTTATCTTGAATCCCGCTTTTTTTAGTAATGCAATGGCTTCAATGGACTTGGCATTTTTGTGTCCGCGACGATTTAATTTCAAAATATTATCATCAATGTGCTGGATGCCCAGCTCTACTCTGGTCGCGCCTAATTTTCTCATTTTTATTATTTCTTTTTCATCAATATAATCAGGTCTAGTTTCCAATGTTAATCCAATACAGCGATGTTTGGCTGACTCATTTTGTTTCTGCGCTTGTTCCAGATTTTTGGCGGTTTTGCCATTTAGCGCCTCAAGACAGCGTTTAATAAACCAATTTTGATATTTGGTATCCAGATATGACCAAGTACCGCCCATGACGATTAATTCTACTTTTTCAGTTGAATGTCCGTTGGCCTTGAGTGCGTCTAGTCTTATCTGAACTTGTTTGAAAGGATCAAACTTGGCTAGAATCGCTCTCATCACTGCCGGCTCGTTGGAGAGATAGCTTTTGGGCATGTTTTTTTCGGTGGGACAATACAAGCATTTTCCTGGGCAGGGATAGGCTTTGGTCAGGACGGAAATTACGGCTACTCCGGAAAGAGTTCTCACGGCTCGCTTGGTGAGGAGTTGCTCAATCTTTTTGTCCGCTTTGAGCTTTTTATTTTTGACTAATTTATGATAAGCTGAAAGCAGTAACGATTTTTCCGGCGAGGGAAGTTTGTATTTGCCGAATTCCTTTCTGGAGATATTAAAAAGATCCTTTTCGGTAGAAGGCTTTTGTTTTAGAATATTGGCAAGTATTTTTTGATTAAAATCCTTCATAATCTGTCATAACAGTTGTTAATTATCAATACATTATGCCCATAAAACAAGATAAAGTCAATAAAATATTACGGGAAACGCACGATATTTACAATACTATCGCCGGAGATTTTTCTGTGACCAGAGCCAAATGGTGGCATATTCTGGATGAGCTTAGGGGCTTTGTCCAAGACGGAGATAGGGTTTTGGATTTGGGTTGTGGCAATGGCCGTCTGGCTGAATTATTCTTGGATAAAAATGTAAGCTATTTAGGAGTGGATAGTTCAGAAGAATTAATAAAAATTGCCAGAGAAAAATTTGCGAATAAAAAAAATATTAAATTTGAAGTAGGGGATATAATAAAATTGGATGTTACGGCGAGCCAGTCCTTTAATCTCGTTTTTATGCTGGCGGTTTTGCATCATATTCCGACTAAAGAATTGCGATTGAAGATTTTGGCGGATATTTATAAATTACTCAAACCCGGAGGAACTTTGGTCATGTCTAATTGGAATATTTTTGGCATCAAAAAATATCGTCCCATGATTGTAGATTATAAATATAAATTATCTCAGGGCGTTTGGTCGTTTAAGGATGTTTTCATACCCTGGAAGCCGATAGGGGCTGAAAGCCGAAGATACGTCCATTCGTTTGCTAAGGGCGAGATGAAAAATCTTTTGCAAAAAGCCGGTTTTGAAATTCAAGAAATATATTATGAGAACAAGGGAACAAAAACCAGTTTTTGGAATGGATATAATTTAATGGCTATCGCCAGGAAAAAGTGATAAAATTTAAGTAATATTTTAATTATATATCAATATGATCAATCCAAAAATTTTCAAAGAATATGATATCCGAGGAATTTATCCGGCAGAAATTAACAATGAAGACGGTTATCGTCTTGGCTATGCTTTTGTGAAGTTTAAAAAGTTAAAAACCATTGCCGTATGCAAAGATAAAAGGATTGAATCGGCTAAGCTATCCAAGCCTTTTATTCAGGGCGCTTATGATGCCGGAGCAAAAATTTTTGATTTGGGAGTTAATTGCACGCCGGCATTGTTTTTTGCCGTAGGGGTCAAAAAATTTGATGGCGGAGTCATGATTACACCTTCGCATAATCCCAATGGATATACTGGATTGAAATTTTGCACGGTTGATGGCGTACCGATTGGACTTAAGACAGGATTAAAGGAATTGCAAAAAATTGCTAATGCCATGGTGATAAAACCATTGCGCAAAAAAGCGATTGTTAAAAAAATAAGCATTGCCGGCGAGTATGAAAAATATTGCCGGAGCATCGTGGATTTTTCTCATATTCAGGATTTAAATGTTATATTGGATGCCAGCGATGGCGCGGGATCAATTATGGCTTCCCACATATTTTCCAAATTAAAGATTAAGAAAACAAAAATTAATTTTGTTAAAGGAGATAAATATCCAACTCACGGCTTGAATCCGATGCTTCAGGAAAGCAGGGACTTGCTTTGCTCTGAAGTGAAAAAACAGAAAGCGGATTTGGGAATAATTTGGGATGGTGATGCTGATAGATGTATTTTTGTAGATGACCAGGGAGTTTCAGTTAATTCCTACCACATCAATTGTTTGCTTTATCAAATCATGCTTCTCAAATACGGCAGTTTGAAGCCGGGATTGCCCTTGGTTTTGGATGCTCGTTTGCCTGTAAATATTTCTGAGATGATAGTAAAAATGGGTGGTAAACCTGTAGTGAATCGTTCCGGATATACCAATATTCTCAAGAAGATGCAAAATAAAAAGTATTTATTTGGCAGTGAAAATTCCGGTCATTACTTTTTTAATTTTTTATTCTCTAAGGAGTTGAAAAAGAATTATGTTTTCGGCGATGGCATCATACCGGCCTTGCTCGTGATG
>Ga0172379_10009532_pt1 | contig 11954 bp, 8 predicted proteins | sample GrowelOW334metaG_FD_119756 | JGI IMG/M metagenome (GOLD analysis project Ga0172379, IMG submission 119756) | Groundwater microbial communities from an aquifer near a municipal landfill in Southern Ontario, Canada - Groundwater well OW334 metaG | ecosystem: Environmental > Aquatic > Deep... | reverse complement strand
TGGTGAAGCGCCCCAAGCCCATTCAATACTGAGACAGCCGGATTTGGCCAACACCTTAAAGCAATTGGCCGAATCAGGCCGTGACGGCTTTTATGGCGGCGAGGTGGCGGAAAAGCTGGTGGAGGGCGTTAACAAGGCTGGCGGCATCTGGTCAAAACAGGATTTAGAGAATTACCAAATCGTCGAGCGGGAGCCTGTAAAAGGCAGCTATCACGGCATAAAAATCACCAGCGCCGCGCCCTCATCGTCCGGCGGCATCATGTTGATCGAGGCTTTGAATGTTTTGTCAGGTTACGATTTGAAAAACACCGATGAAACAACCCGCAAGCATCTTGTAGCGGAGGCTTTGCGGCGGGCTTATCACGACAGGGCCTTGTATCTGGGCGATGCGGATTTTATCGACATCCCCGTTAAACGGCTGTTGAATGAAGATTATGCCGCCGGATTGCGCAGCAGCATCCGGCCGGACAAGGCATTAGCCAGCGCCATGCTGTCAGGCGACATACAGCCACAACCCGAAGGCATCAACACCACGCATTTTTCCATTATTGACGATGAAGGCAACCGGGTTGCCGCGACGCTGAGCCTTAATTTCCCTTTTGGCGCCGGCGTTGTAGCCGCCGGAACCGGCGTGCTGCTGAATGACCAAATGGATGATTTTGTCAGCCTGCCCGGAGCCATGAATGGCTATGGCTTGGTCGGCGGCGGTGCCAATGCCATAGCGCCGGGCAAACGCATGCTGTCCAGCATGACGCCCACTTTCCTTGACGATGGCAACAACGTTGCGGTGGTGGGAACGCCCGGCGGCAGCCGCATTATCTCGATGGTGCTGTTAGCCGCGCTGGATTTTGCCAAAGGCAACGGGCCCGACTCATGGGTGCAGGTGCCGCGTTTCCATCACCAATTTATCCCGGATGTGATTGAATATGAAAAAGCTGCAATGACGGCAGATGAAATCACCGCCCTTTCCGCCATGGGGCACCAGATGAAGGAAGCGCGTTACGACTACGGCGACATGCACGCCGTGCAGTGGAACAAAACCACGCATCAATTGACTGCCGCCAGCGACCGCCGAGGTGAAGGCCGGGCTGCTGTCGGGCGTTAAAATCGCGGAAATCCAGGATGATGAATTGAATACCGGCACAATCCAGATATGGCATGGCGATATTGCCGCCGAGGACGCGCATTATCAAAGCTACTGGCGCGTTCTCGATGCAGCCGAGCAAGCTCATGCCCTAAGAATAAAGAATGATTTGCAGCGCAAGCGCTATGTGGAAGTGCATGGGCGATTAAGAAACGTATTGGCCCAAACGCTTAATGAGCCGCCGGAAAAGATAAGGATAAACAAGGCCGAGCATGGCAAGCCTTATTTGACCGACAACCCGGAGCTGGCATTCAACCTGTCCCATTCGGCAAGCGTGATCGTGATTGCCATCGGCTGGAATTGCCGGTTAGGCGTGGATGTGGAGACTTGCAAACCGCGAGCTAACCTAGCCGGACTGGTTGATAAATGCTTTGCCGAAGAAGAGGCCGCATACTGGCGCACACTGCCGGAACACCAAAAAACGCCGGAGTTCTACCGTTTCTGGACGCGCAAGGAAGCTTTCGTCAAAGCCACGGGGCGGGGCATCGGCCTGGGGCTGAACCGCTGCGTTATCAACCCTGAAAACCCGGCAGAGTTTTTAAGGGTTCCGGCAAGTTGCGGGCAGCCCTCATCATGGCGCGTGCTGGATCTGGATTTAGGCGCTGGCGTATGCAGCGCGCTGGTGGTAGACAAGGAGTTTGCCGGGATCAGGCTGATGGATTTGGCTAAAGTATAGATTGCGAGCAACCTAAAAAATCAGTTAACCAAAATGATGTGACCATTGTAGGGGCGACCGGCCGGTCGCCTTTTATGCCCCTGGGTGCTACGGTAGTTCGGAAATATCAAATCCAATTAGTTTTTTAAGATCAAACGGCAAACTTGAAACCGTGCTCTACAATCCAGCCGCGATTTCCCTGAAGCTGTTCAACCCCGCCTCCAGATTGTCGATAATCTCCAACGCCAGCTCATCCGGCTCGGGCAGATTGTCCAGGTCGGCCAGGCTTTTGTCTTTCAGCCAGAAAATATCCAGACTGGTCTTGTCGCGTGCGATGATCTGCTCATAGCTGAACTTACGCCAGCGGCCTTCCGGGTTGCTTTGCTCATTCCACAATTCATTGCGCTCGTGGCGGTTCAGCGGGTTGTAGCAGGCGATGAATTCCTGCAAATCCTCGAAGCGCAACGGCTTCTTTTTCAGCGTGTGGTGAATGTTGGTGCGGTAGTCGTAATACCACACCTCTTTCGTCCACGGCTCCTTGCTGGCCTCGCGGTTATCGAAGAACAGCACGTTCGCCTTCACGCCGTTGGCGTAGAAGATGCCGGTGGGCAGGCGCAGGATGGTGTGCAGCTCGGTGGTCTCCAGCAGCTTCTTGCGCACCGTCTCGCCCGCGCCGCCCTCGAACAGCACGTTGTCCGGCACCACCACTGCCGCGCGTCCTGTGGTTTTCAGCATGGTACGGATGTGCTGCACAAAGTTGAGCTGCTTGTTGGACGTGGTTGCCCAGAAATCCTGACGGTTGTAAGTCAGCTCGTCCTTTTCCTGCTCGCCTTCCTCGTTAGTGAAGCTCATCGAACTTTTCTTGCCGAATGGCGGATTCGCCAGCACGTAGTCGTAGCGTTTGCCGCTATCGGCCACCAGCGCGTCGTTGGGCGAAATCATGCTTTCGCCGTCGATCTCGCCGATGTTGTGCAAGAACATATTCATCAAGGCAAGGCGGCGTGTACCCGCGACAATTTCATTGCCGTAAAACGTCTCGTGCTTAAGAAACGCTTTCTGAGTCTTATCCATCGGGTGTTTCGCTACCAGAAAATCATAAGCCGCCAGAAAGAACCCGCTCGTGCCGCAGGCCGGATCGGCGATGGTTTTGTTCGGTTCAGGGCGCACGCATTCCACCATAGCCTTAATCAACGCGCGCGGCGTGAAGTATTGCCCCGCGCCGGACTTGGTGTCTTCCGCGTTGCGTTCCAGCAGGCTTTCGTAGATGTTGCCCTTCACATCCGCGCCCATCGTCACCCACTGCGTTTCGTTGACCATGTCGATCAGCCGGTACAGCTTGGCCGGGTCCTGGATCTTGTTTTGCGCCTTGGTGAAAATCTGCCCCAGCATGCCCGGCTTGTTGCCCAGCTCGCGCAGCAGCGTCACATAATGCACTTCCAGCTCCACGCCGCGCTTAGGTCTAAGGCTTTGCCAGTTGTATTCGGCGGGGATGCCTACCTTGCGGTTGTACGGCGGCTGGCTGTATTCATCCGCCATTTTCAGGAAGATCAGGTAGGTGAGCTGCTCCAGATAGTCGCCATAGCCCACGCCGTCATCGCGCAACGTGGTGCAGAAACTCCAGACTTTGGAAACGATGGTTGCGGTTGCGTTCATGTGCGTACTTTCTTGGTGTTAGGTTGCGCGGATTTTTCCGCCTTGATGCGTTCCAGCAGCTTTGATGCGGGCTCGTCGTGCGGGTCGTGCGGCACCAGCTGGCCGGAGAAGGCTTTTTTCAGGATGGACTGGCGCAGGGCTTCGGCTTGTTGCAGGGAGGTGACGATGGTTTGGTCGAGCTGGTCGGTTTCGGAGATGAGCGCATCCAGTTGATTGGCGATTTCGTTCTGTTCGCTCACTGAGCAGAGTGGAAAAACCAGCCTCTCGACGTCCCCTACGCGGAGATGCTTTACCCCGGTACCGACAGCAACCTTGTCGGCGACTTTTTTGAAAATAGGGTTTTGCGTTGCCGACAGCAAATATTCTCCCGATAGGAATTTACCGGGGCGCAATAGCATGATGCGTTGCCCCATGCAAAGCATTTTCCCTTCAGGAATTAGCGCAGCTTCCCCCATAGGTGCTTCACGGGTGAAGAGAATATCACCAGGAAGCGGTGGGCAACGTCGCGACCAATATTCGTACGTTTCCTGAGAGACGTAACGAATCGCGTCATCAAAATTGAGCTTCATGTCTCTGATGCTCGGAGTTCGAACCAGTGGGATACCTGTGGCTTGATAAGGCGCAGTTTTGTTGTGGCAATCGACTACTGCTTCGCAAGCTTCAAGCAACCTTACCCATGCCCAGCCCTTTGGCAGTTCCGGCAATTCGGCCAGTTCTTCGGCGGTGAGCGGGGGCAGGGGTTTCGGGGCTTTGGGTTTGCTGCCTTGTTTGCCAGCGGCTTCCCAGTCGGCAAGTTGTTGCTGGTAGCGTTGCACGCGCTCTTGCTGGATGCGCTTCAGCAAAGCCTCGGCGGTTTCCAGTTTTCCCTGGTTTTCTGCACGCCACTGAGCCGTAAGCTTGCCCTCGAAGGCGTGTTTCAGCAGGGCTTGGCGATACACCTTGAGCTGCTCGCGGGCAGTCTTCAGGTTTTCTAGCCCAGAGTCCAGCTCGGAAAACAGCTCTTCGATCTTTGAAACGATACGGTGTTGTTCGTTTAGTGGTGGAATAGGTAATCGGGCATGAGCAATTTCATGCTTGGCAAATCCGTTTTGAGCGGATCGCGAAATCATTTTTAGCGGTAATTGAAGAACTGATGTTTGCAACAAATAAAAAATGTATTTGCTAAAGAAAAGTCTTTTGTCAAAAATGGTCTTAGCAAGTGCAACGTTATAAGCTCCCTCTAAACCGGTTAGGATGCGCCCGAGCGATGCTCCATACCTTGCAATTAGTACATCGTCCTTCGTACAGAATTTGGTTACACGATTCTTTTTGACATAGGTTGGAACGGGCTTTTCACCGAAATCGCGTATTTGCAGCAACTGAATGTAATCTTCATGCGGTTGATAGATGAATTCCGATTTTGGTGGCTGGCTTCCACCTTGGATATCCATTACATCGCCAAGGGGTTGAACAGACCAGCTTTGAGGATATGTCGCATCCATGCGCCCGCCGAACAACTGGTGCATCTTGCCCAGCCCGCCTTGCCCGGCCTTGTCCACCCTTTCTTCCTTCATACTTCTACCTTCTTCCTTACCAACTCCCCCTTGCGATAAAACACCACGCCCACGCGCTCGATATGCGCCAATAAATTGGGGTTGTCGATGTCGGCCTTCAGCGACAAGTCCACCTGATAGGGAATGGGGGAGTCTTCCAGCCGTCCGGCGATTTGCGCCAGCAGGCGATGATCGAGCCCGGCGCCCACCAGCGTCAGGTCGATGTCGGAACCCTTGCTATAGTTGCCCTTGGCGCGGGAACCATAGAGGATGGCTTGCTCAATCTCGGGATAGTCGGCCAGGATGGCGCGAACCGTGGCGAGGGTTTGGTCTGACAATCCGAAACGGGTCATGCTTACAGCCTGGACTGCATTTCTTGTTGCAGGGCGAGGAAGGCTGCGTGATAGCCGCCGACGATGGCGTTGACCAACTGTTCCGCGAGCTCCTTGTTGTAGGTGTGCGAGGAAAGGTTGCGCTTCTCTATCATGTCCATCCACAGCTCGCCATCAATAAGCAATTCGCGCCTGAACGCTTCGCGCACCGCGCCCCGTGACCCCACAAGGCCTGTGATGCCCTCGTAGGCGAGGAAATCCTTGAGCACATTCCAGGCCAGTTCGTGCACAATCTCAAAGCCCTGGATGACGCCCTGTTTTTCCAGATCGGAAAGAGGGCGCTGCCGGGAAAGTTCGACGGCCTGCGTCAGTTGTTCGAGTGCCCGGTTGAAATTGTCGAAGCGTTGCTGCCAGCGTATGTCTTGTGTGTTCATGCGACCAATACCTCGTTGAGTTCGTCCAGCAATGTGTCCATGTTTGCGCCGAACAGTAGATACATTTTACCTAATCCGCCCTGGCCATCAAAAGGCGACATTTCCAGATCGTCGCGCTCGATGTGGAAGGAGTTGGCGACATGGTCGCGGATCATGCGCAGCCAGTCCATTTGTTCCTCGTTGAACTTTTCGCCGCCGCCGGAGTGGTGTTTCATCACCCAGTTCTGGAAATTACGACGCACCACGGCGTCGTAGTTGGTGAGCGTTTCGTCCAGGCCGCACACACGGCGGATCAGCGCGACCAGAGCGGTGAGTTCGTTGATGGGTTGCCCCTTGTAGTTGTCGAGCTGGGCGTAGGCCTGCCACACGCGCACCGGGGCGAGTTTGGGCTGGTCGGTCTTGAGTTTGTCCAGCACCTGCCGGATCATGTCGTAGGTGATTTCCCTTCTGCGAAACGGCTGGCCGAAAAAGATGGCGAGCGCGGCTATATGGTCGCGCTGGCTCTTCAGGTAGTCGGCAAATTCATCCGCAAACGCCTGTGCGTGGCTGTTGGCATCGTTGTCCCAACCGGCGCGCAACACCGTGTCGATGTTGTCGTGATCGATGGTTTGTTCCTTGTCGCGGCGGATGCTGTCTATGAGTTCTATCAGTTCGCCGTTTAACGCTTTCGCAGCCTCGCCGACCAGTTGCTGTTGCGCCAGTTCGCGCTGAGTATCGCCGGGATCGGTGCCGGTAGGCTGTCCGGCCAGTTCAAGAGCTTTGGCTTCGATGTTGTCGGCATTTATCGCGGCGAACAGTTTGCCTACCAACTGAGTCAGCTCCAGCCCGCCTGATGCTTCGCGGATGCGACGCAGGTCGTCGGCATCGAGTTGTTTGTTGAGCCGCGCCAGCCGTCCTGCGAGCGAGCTGACGGTATCTTCGTCCGTCGCGCCCATCATCACCTGCATCGCCAAGTCCTTGAGCGACACGGTGGGTTTGGTGATCAGCGGCTGGCTGGCGGTTTTCAGCGATTTGGTCACGCCGATGGCGTCCACGATCACGTAGTGGGTCTTGGCGCTGGTGGCGGAGGGCGTGACTTTTTTCAGGTCGTCCATGTCCAGCGTGCGCGTGCCCCGGCCTTTCATCTGCTCGAAGTAGTTGCGGCTTTTTACGTCGCGCATGAACAGCAGGCATTCCAGCGGTTTCACATCCGTGCCGGTAGCGATCATGTCCACGGTGACGGCGATGCGCGGATAGTAGTCACCGCGAAAATCTGTCAGCATCGACTTGGCGTCATCCGCTTTGGAGGTGATCTTCTTGCAGAACTTGTTGCCCTCGCCGAATTCCTCGCGCACGGTCTGGATGATGTCATCGGCGTGGCTGTCTGTCTTGGCGAAGATTAAGGTCTTGGGCACTTCTTTGCGTCCGGGGAATATCTCCGGGAGGTTGTCGCGGAAGGTGCGGATGACGGTGCGTATCTGGTCGGGGTTGACGATGTTTCTATCAAGCTGCATGGCGGAATAGGCTTCATCTTCGTCCTGCTGTTCCCAGCGTTTTTTGCGGGTAAGTTTTTCGCGGCGTTCCACAAGTTGTTTAGCAGGTATCTTACCGCCTTGCTGGGTGATTTGCGTTTCGATCACATAAACTTCGTTGCCGACGTTGACGCCATCGGCCACGGCTTTTTCGTGGCTGTAATCGCTGACCACGTTCTTCTTGAAGAAACCGTAAGTGCGGTTGTCAGGCGTGGCGGTGAGGCCGATCAGGCTGGCGTCGAAATAGTCGATCACCTGTTGCCACAGGTTGTAGATGGAGCGGTGGCATTCGTCGATGAAGATGAAGTCGAAAAACTCCGGCGGGACTTTTTCGTTATAGACCACGGGCATCGGTGCTTTGGGCTGCGCCAGTTCCGCCGGGTTGATTTCCTCGGTGGCGTCATCAATTGGCGTGTCTTTGAGGATGGAGTACAGTCGCTGAATGGTACTGATGCAGACGACGCTGTTGCTGGGAATATACGAGGACTTCAGTCGTTGCGTGGCATAGATTTCGGTGAACTTGCGGTTATCGTCCAGCGGCGTGTAGGACATCATCTCCTGTTCGGCCTGCTCGCCGAGGTTCTTGGTGTCCACCAGAAACAGCACGCGCTTGGCATTGGCATATTTGAGCAGGCGATACATGGAAGTGATAGCGGTATAGGTCTTGCCCGCGCCGGTCGCCATTTGTATCAAAGCTCGGGGACGATCAGCCTTGAACGAGTCTTCCAGATTGGATATGGCGATTTCCTGGCAATCGCGCAGACGCAATTCCTTGGCAGGCAGGTGATTCAGATTCAGCGGAGGGATATGGTGCAATCGTTCACGCAGGCTGGCGCTTTGGGATAGCCATTCCTTGAGTGTCTCGGGGCGATGAAAGCCGAACACTTCGCGTGAGCGCGGTTTGGGATCGCGTCCATCGGTAAAGCGGGTAATGATGCCGGTGCTTTCATAAAGAAAGGGCAAAGGCTGTTTGTTGTTGACCCATTTCAGTTTGGCGCTGGCATAGCCTTCGGTCTGGGATTCCACTTCGGTGATTTTGTGGCCTTGTTCCTCGCGCTTGGCTTCTATTACTCCTACCGCTTTTTTGTCCACGAACAACACATAATCTGCGGGGCCGACATCGGTTTGATATTCACGCACCGCTTGTCCCAGGCCGATATTCAGATCAATCTTCTTGGCGGATTGAACGACCCAGCCCGCCTGCTTGAGCAGTGCATCAATGGTGTCGCGGGCTTTCTGTTCGGGGTTCTGGTTTTCAGACATGTTGTTTCGGACTTTGATTATTATTGTATAACCGATATGTGTGCGCTCAACGCAACTGCTTTCCAGTTACAGCATTATAGATAGCTGTTTCCAGTTTAAGATCACCAACTTTACCATGAACGATGAAAATATCTGAATCAGCAAAGGTTTTGAGCAGCTTTCTAGATTCCTTGATGGCGGGCCGGGTGCTGGGGTTGGCGCTGGTGGATACCAACGGGCTGCCGAATTGAGCGCATAAATCGCGGGCTATCGGGTGATTGGTGACTCTGACGGCCAGTGAGTCATGTTCGCCGGTCAGCCATTTTGGAACCCAGGGCTGGGCTGGGATAACCCAGGTGACAGGGCCGGGCCAGGTGGGTGTTATGCGGTCGATGATGGCTTGATCCAGAACGAGGTAGGGGCGCAGTTGCTCCAGCGATGAGGCGATAAGAATCAGGCCTTTTTTTATCGGGCGCTGTTTGATGTCGAGCAGGGTCATGACCGCGTTTTCGTTGAGCGGGTCGCAGCCCAAGCCGTAGACCGCTTCTGTGGGGTAAGCGATCACTGCTCCGGCTTTGATATAGCGGATGGCGTTTCTTATTTTGAAGGGGGAGTGATAGGGCATTTTAAGCGCAGTGTGCCGGAAACGCCTGTTTTCGCTTACGCTCAAACAGGCTTATTCCGGCCTACAAGGCGCCCGGTTCTTTTGGGCCTTGCACATCAGCGGGATCGCCTTCATACGGGGTCGCGTATTTGCAGTCTTTTTGCGGACAAACCTTTTCCACGCCGCGCCGTTTGGTTTCTTTGACGGTCAAGATAGGCCAGTCGCATTCAGGGCAGCTTTCTTTTATCGGCGCGTTCCACAATGCGTAATCGCATTTGGGGTATTCCGAGCAGGAATAGAATATTTTGCTGTTCCGCGATTTGCGCTTGAGGATATTGCCTTTTTTGCATTGCGGGCACTCGACGCCGGTGTCCATAGGCTTTTCCAAAGGCTCGATATGCTTGCATTTGGGGTAGCCGCTGCAACCGATAAATTTGCCGTAGCGACCGGCCTTGATGACTAAAGGCGATTCGCACTTGGGGCAGGTTCTGCCTTCTACAACTTCGGGTTCGTCGCTAGCGCCGCCGTCATCGTTCAGGTTCCGGGTGTAGGAGCATTCAGGGTAATTGGTGCAGCCGATAAACCGGCCATTACGGCCCAAGCGGATGGACAGCGGGCTGCCGCAGTCGGGGCACTTCTCGTCGATGGCTTCCTGGGTGACGTCTTTGCGCTGGACGCTGGTTTCTTTTTCCTGGATCAGTGTCGTGAATGGGTTCCAGAAGTCGCGCATCAATGGAATCCAGTCTTTTTCTCCCCGCGAAACGGCATCCAGTTCATCTTCCAGATTGGCGGTGAAATCGTAATCGACGTATTTGGTGAAATGCTCGGTCAGGAATTTGTTGACGATTCTGCCGACGTCGGTCGGGTAGAAGCGCTTGTTTTCCAGGGTGACGTATTCACGGTTCTGCAATGTCGAAATAATCGTGGCATAAGTCGATGGCCGGCCGATGCCGTGTTCCTCAAGAGACTTTACCAAGCTGGCCTCGCCGTAGCGCGGCGGCGGCTCGGTGAAGTGCTGTCCGGCATTGATATCGTTAAGCTGGACGGGGCGGCCTTCTTCCATTGGCGGCAGAAAGCTTTCCTTGTCGTCGCTCTCGTTGCTGTCGTCCTTGCCTTCCAGATAGGCGGCCATGAAGCCGGGATGGGCTATCGTGGAGCCGGTTGCTCTGAAGACGTGTTTGCCGTTGCCGCAGCTTAAATCGACGGCGACCATGTTGAGCGTGGCATGAATCATCTGGCAGGCGATGGTGCGCTTCCAGATCAGTTCATAGAGTTTGAACTGTTCAACGCTCAGGTGGCTTTTTATCTGGCTGGGTAAATGCCGCGGATACGTTGGACGTATTGCTTCGTGCGCTTCCTGGGCGTTTTTTGACTTGGTTTTAAACAGTCTTGGCTCTTTCGGCACATTTTCAGCGCCATAGTTCTCGGCAATCAGCGCGCGGATTTCTTCGACAGCGTCAACCGACAGGTTGACCGAGTCGGTACGCATGTAGGTTATCAAACCGGCGGTTTCGCCGCCTATATCGATACCTTCATAGAGTTGCTGGGCGACCATCATGGTGCGCTTGGTGGTGAAACCCAGCTTGCGCGAGGCTTCCTGTTGCAGCGTCGAGGTGGTGAACGGTGGGGCAGGGTTGCGTTTTTGCTGTTTCTTTTCCAGCTTGCTGACCAGTAACTGTCCGTCTGCCGCAGTCAGCAGGGTTTGCTTGGTTTTTTCTGCCAGCTCTTCATCGGTAATGCTGAATTGCGTGATTTTTTCGCCGTCAAACTGAGTCAATTTGGCTTTAAAGGCTTGGTCATGCGCCGTCAATGCGGCGTCAATTGTCCAGTATTCGCGGCTTTTAAAGGCCTCGATTTCCAGTTCGCGCTCGACGATCATGCGCAAGGCGGGGCTTTGTACGCGACCGGCGGAAAGGCCGCGGCGGATTTTTTTCCACAACAGCGGCGACAGGTTAAAGCCGACCAGATAATCCAAGGCGCGGCGCGCCTGCTGGGCATTGATTAAATTGATGGACAGTTGTTCCGGATTGGCAATGGCGTCAGTGACCGCTTTCTTGGTGATTTCATGGAAAACAACCCGGTGCACCGGCTTGTCCTTGAGCAGCTTTTTTTCCTTCAGCAGCTCAAGCAAATGCCAGGAAATGGCTTCCCCCTCCCTATCAGGGTCGGTCGCAAGATATAAGGTGTCTGCGGCTTTAAGCGCTTTGCTGATGGCCTGGACATGGCGCTGGTTGCGCTCGATGACTTCATATTTCATGGCAAAGTCATGGTTAGGATCAACTGCCCCTTCTTTTGGGATAAGGTCGCGGACGTGCCCATAGGAGGCCAATACATGGAAGTCTTTGCCTAAATATTTCTCTATGGTTTTTGCTTTTGCAGGTGATTCTACAATGACAAGATTCTTGCTCATTTAATCAATAATGCGGTCTGGTGAGTGTTAATGTAAGTAAGTAGGGACGAGATTGTACACAATGTCTTCCATTCTGGAGAAAGCGATTTCTTCGTCCGGCTGACTGAGCAATATCATTAACACTATCCATTTTAATTTTTCCAGGGAGATGTCTTCATTTTCCAGCGCCATTGCCCGGTCAATGACGATTTCCCGGTTGGCTGAGTTCAGGATGCCGTTATGCTCAAGAAACATAAGCAGATTGCGGCATTCGAGATCAAGTTTTGCCTTTTCCTGGCTGCAGAAAACACGGAATGCAGGCGACACAGTCGGCTTTATCGCGCGTTGCAGGCTGAGCGATTCCAGCCAGTCGAAAGCCTTGTTGACTTCGATTTGCTCAAAGCCCGCTTCCAGCAGTTCTGTTCTGACGACGTCACTGTCAGGAAGGATTTCAATTT
>Ga0172379_10009531_pt1 | contig 11956 bp, 8 predicted proteins | sample GrowelOW334metaG_FD_119756 | JGI IMG/M metagenome (GOLD analysis project Ga0172379, IMG submission 119756) | Groundwater microbial communities from an aquifer near a municipal landfill in Southern Ontario, Canada - Groundwater well OW334 metaG | ecosystem: Environmental > Aquatic > Deep... | reverse complement strand
TGGATCAGGTGTCGGAGTTGGGGTCGGTGCCGGTGTCGTTGCGGAATTGGTAACCGTTAAAGTTGCTTCGCAATAAATGCTTCCGACCGTTGCCCTGACTGTTCCACTACCCGCGGTTTGGGCGGTAAATTGGCCAGAACTCACAGTTCCAATTCCTCCGCTCGTAGTCCAGACCGGAACAATTGATATGGGGTTATGCGCCGAAGTTAATCCAGCTGCCTCGAAATTTTGGACTCCGCCTACTTCGATTGAAGCTGTGCTCGGTGAAATCGACATCGTTGCTAAAGTCGGGATCGTGCCCGAAGTTGTGGTAATCGTAATATTGGTTTTGCCGATTATGCTTCCTGAGGTTGCGCTGATTTCGATCGTTCCAACCGTCGTTGCCGTAAATCTTCCGGTTGGTTCAATGCTTCCGGTTCCCGCACTTATTGCCCAGGTTGGGTTTATTGTATAAACATTTGAATCTTGGTCAAAACCTTGGGCGGTATAATCGACGGTTGATCCCAACGTGGTTGTGGTATTTAATGGCGAGACAATTATGGTCGCCAGTTGTTTATTTAAAGGATTCAATTTTGAACACGCGGGAATAAGAAAAACCAATAAAGCGATGCACAAGATAAGCAGTGCCGACAAGCTTGTTTTATTTGTTTTCATTAGTATGCTCCTGGATGGTCAGGGGTTGAACGGGTTGTCCCTGCACGATTTTTGGTAACCGAATTACTCAAGGTCCCACTTGGCGGAGCTGGGGTGGAGGGGGCATCGGACCAACTAAAATCTGGGATGGCAATTGATGACTTAGTCCTGACATTGCTGGTTGCCGGCAGGGAAAACTCCGATGATGCGACGCTGGTAAATTGAGGCTCGATGGTGTTAATCTCGTTATCGCTCATTGAGACATAGCCGCTAGAGAGCCGTCCTTCTCCCGAATCCCCAATACCGAGAGCCTTGGTGCTGCCGCTTCCGCCGTTCCAAATAATATTTCCGACTATTTGGATGTTTTTATCTCCAACGCTGGGATTTGGGACGTTGGTGCCGGAGGGGGGAGTAGTCTCGTCCCTCGATGAAAATTGGGCATTAGCGCTTTCATAAGGCATTAGGTTGTAAATAATATTATTGTAAACGTAGATGTTCTTGTTTGGGATATAGTCAGCATCTCCGCCGGTCGATTTTCCCCAACCCCCAGCGGCGTTATAAGTTGCTGAGATTGAGGGTGTATCCCCAACCGACCTGCCGCCAAATAAAAATTCTACACAGTGGCTGCGCTCTCCGATCCTATAGAGCGTATTATAGGCGAGTAAAATATTATATCCGCCGTTTACCGCCATGCCGGACCCGTAAATATCATGGACAATATTGTTGATAAACTTTATGTCATAAGCTTCATAATGGATCCAAGGTGAAACCATATATGAAAATCCCGCAGATTGTCCGGCGGCAAATCCACCTTCGGTTTCCCCATGATAGATCTCGTTGCCTTCGACTTTGAAATATCCTGATCCGCCTTTTAGGTAAATGCACCAGTTATTCGCATGATGGATTTTGTTCCTTAAAATATGGCCGTATTGGACGGCAACAAAATCAACCGAGGTGTTATTTACTGGAGTGGTAACATTCCCGTGGATGTCCGAGTCTTCAATATGAAAATATTTGCACTGGTTGGCTTTTAAGACTTCCATTGACGTATTGCCGTCATAAATTTCAGTATTCCTAAATAAAATATATTGGCAGCCTTCAAAATGGAAGCCATCTCCGCTTAAGCAGGACCCGTTGAAGTTTAGATTTATGAAATAAAGATATTTGGAATCTTTAATATTAAGCCCGGTCAGGTATACCGTATTTGCGCCGTTTTCCGCCTGAAAAATAATGGGATACTGGTAAGTCCCAACCCGGTTTTCCATATAAGTATCGATGTCAGAATAAACGTAGGTTCCTGGAAGGATCCTGATTTTATATCCAGTCGTGGTCAGGGTGGTTTGAGGGATTTTGCCGATTGCCGCTGGGATTGTTTTAAGCGCCGCCGAGCTTGAAGCCCCTGAGTTCGTATCATTTCCGGTTGGCGAGACCCAAATATCCTGCAAGGTTGGAGTTCCAATGTCGTAACTTTCGAGAGTTGAGGAGGTGGTGGGATTGCTTGGATCGGTTGAGGGATTGGTAGTAGTTGTTGGATTGCTGGTCGTGCTGGCTGAGCCGCAGCCAATGATTGCCATGGTTGTGAAAGCCAGGACGAATCCCAAAATAAGGATCTTTAGTTTCATGGACATATTATATAGCTATTTTTTAGTATTGGGGAACAATTTTGGGCATTACCCCGAAAACCTTTTCATAGATCTCAGTATAGGAGTCTTTTCCGCCAATGGTTAACATCGCCAGCGGCATAACTTTTTTAGCTTCCTCCGACATTTTACGGGAAATATTTTGGATGTCCCATTGCGCATGCTGGTCTTCCCTCAATCTTGAAATATGGTAGAGCTCTCGGGCATTAGTTAAAAATAATACTCTTCGCGCATGGGAGTTAGTTAGAACATATTGGGCGGCGCTCGGGCTGATCTTGTTTAGCTGGGCAAAAGCTTTTTCGGTTTGTTTGATAACGGCCAGATATTTCTTTATCAATTTCGATTCTTTTATGGCTTTTGGGATAACGACGCCAAGCGAGGGATCATAGGCTTGCGCGGTTAACGAGGCCATGCGATGCCGCTTGAGCTGGCCGAAGCAGGCGGCGGAAACAATTAATTCATAAGTTAAGCCGACAAATTCATATTCCCGGATGGTGGCATCATAGAATTCCATATTCTTCTGTGAAGTTTTAATTAAGAGTTCTTTTTGCTTTTTAGGCATCTTCTTGGCAGCTTTCAAACAGGTCTCGTACGGGCTATTTGAAGTAGTGTGCAAAATGGCGGCGACCAGTTTTTCGTCGGCAAATTTAGAATAATCCACCAATTTTACTTCTTGATTCTTGTCTTTTGTTGAAAGTTTCTGTTTTTTGGTTTCAGCTTTCAACTGGTTATAGGTATCCCTGTCATGGGGATTTGCTTCGGTGAACAGGATAATTGATGGGGCCAAATCTTTTACCTGTTTATAGAGTTCCCTTCCTAAATCTTGGACTTCTTTTAAGGGGTTGGATGCGAATCTCCGGAAAAGCAGTTCAAGGTTCCGGGCGTTGAGCGTCATCCCGACTTGCCCCTTGGTGGCGAGCGAGGTGATATAGCGGGCGTCCTCGGGTTCGATCTTTTCTTTGACCATTTCTTGGTATAGGGAATTTTGCGCTTCGAGAGTTTCTACGAATAAATCTTTCAAATTTGAGGAGGCGATTTCTTCGGGAACCAAATAGTTGTCTTCCAGTTTTTGATAACGCTGTGATTTTTCGGTATAAGAGCATAGCCTGAATTTTTCAAGTTCTTCGAGGGCGAGGCGGGTAACCCCGATGATATCAAAGTTGAAAACCGCGTGCTCGGCAACTGAATGGTGGCCCATCTTAAAGATAATTGCGGAATTTGATTTCCTGGCCTTTTCAACTTCAGTCCTAGCGATGCCTCTTAGCTCGTCAATCGGTCGGGGATCACGGCTAATTCTTGCGTAAGAAGCGGACAAAACCTCGGGGGTAACATTGGCTTTGGTCCCTGTCCCATTTTTTAATTCTTCGACAACTTCAGAATCGAGATTATAACCCGCAAGAATTACTTTCATTTATTACGACCTTTTCTTAAGTTTTAGTTTTGCCTTTACTCTTTTTGCTTTCCTTCTCCTGCGCCTGGCAATTTCCCTTTGTTTTTCTCTCATTTTATTATCCTCCTTTATAGGTGAATTAGGTTCTGTTCGTTGCTTATGGTGGTCGGCTTCCCGTGTCCCGGAAATACTTTGGTACCGGGATCTAGGCTCAAAAGCTTCTTTAATGAGCTTAACATGTCTTTGGGGGAACTTCCAGGGAGATCCGTCCTCCCGTGGTCATTGAAAAATAGGGTATCGCCCGAAAAAAGTAATTTCGCCTTTTCATTATATAGGCAGATTGAGCCTCTTGAATGGCCGGGAGTCAAGATTACCTTAAATCCTTCAACAATGTCCCCGTCTTTGAGTAATTTGTCGGCGGTGATTTGGGTGCTGTAGGCCATCATGGCTTCGTCTTTTTCTGAAATCATGACTGGCGCCCCGATCTTTTCTTTGAGTTCGAAAGCTTCGGTAACATGGTCGAAATGCCCATGGGTCAAAATGATTGCTTTGATTTTTGCCTCGCCGATCTCGTCGACAATCTTTTGGATGTCGAATCCGGGATCGATTACGATCCCCCTTGTTCCCTCGATTGCGATATAGCAATTGGTACGAAGATCCCCAACTTTTATGGTTTTAATTTGCATATGATAAAAAATTATAGCATTAGTCGACAACAGTTTGCTTTAAATATTTTGTAGCATTCTCCGGCGGGACCGAATTGATGTAAATCCCAGAGCCGAGTTCAAACCCGGCCATTTGTGCGAGTCGTGGATAAATCTTTAAATGCCAGTGGAAGTACTCGAGCTCAGATTCATGGCAGGGAGACGAGAAAATAACATAATTATAATCAGGATTATTTAGGGATTTATGTAGTTTCTTTAGGATGATTTGCATGGCTTTGGCCAGCTCTTTGCAGGATTCGATGCCGGTGGATCCAAAAGAAGATTCGTGTTTTTTGGGGAGGATCCAGGTTTCAAAAGGGGTGCGGGCGGCAAAAGGCTCCAGGACGATAAAATTCTCAGTTTCGAAAACTACTCTTTCCTTTAAGGCCGCTTCTTCTTTTATTATGTTGCAATAGACGCAATCCCCGTGGTCGTCGAAAAACCGCATAGCTTCTTCGATCTTTTGCCTTAAATGGAGAGGCATGATGGGAGTTGAAATAATCTGGGAATGGGAATGGATGATCGAGGTCCCGGCATTTTTACCATAATTTTTAAAGATGATCACTGATTCGTTGCGCGGATTTTTTGCGAGCTCAAGATAACGTTCACGATACACTAAAAATATTTCTTCGACTTGCTTGACCGTCATCTTAGGGATGATGTTGAAATGGTCGGGGGTTTCAATTATTACCTCATGTTCGCCGACGCCGTCCATCTTAATGAAAATCTTATCGACTTTTTTGCGGTCAAGTTCACCTTTGGGTGAAACCGCCGGGTACATATTGGGAATAACCCTGATCCACCAATTGGGGGCATTTGGGGAGGAGCCTTCTGGCCGATAAGCGACAATTTCACTCGGAGTGTTCTGTTCGCGTCCGGGGCAAAAAGGGCAAGTCAACTGGCTTTCGTTGGTTATGACGGTGCTGCCTTCGCCGAATTCCTCCGGCCTTTTGGCGCGGTCGGTCGAGATGATGACCCATTCGCGGGTGGCTGGGTTTTGCCTAAGCTCGGAAATTCCGTCCATATATATGTACATTATAATCTGCTAAAATAAAATAACAATGAAAATCGGAATCGATATTGACAACGTAATTGCCAATACTTTTGTGGACCTTTTTGAGTACTTCAACCGCTATATGGGGAAAAAGCTGGAGCCGGTCGAGGTTGCCCGCGTGATGAAGGAAGAAAAGCTAAAGATGCTGGGCTATTGGTTTGTAACCTGGAAAGATAAACTCTTGAGCAAGGTAAATCCAATCGAGGGGGCAGCCGAGGTCCTCAAGGCTTTGCATGCTGATCATACCATTACTTTAATCACCAGCCGCATGTCGGTTTTTAATAAAGAAACCCATGAATGGCTAAAGAAGCATGGGATGTCGTATCATGCACTTCACCACGCCAAAGAGCTCAATAAGCACAAGAAGGCAGTGGGGCATGAGATTTTTATTGAAGATAATTTAGAAGAATGCGAAGTTCTAGCTAATCACTGCAAAAAAGTTTTTCTCTTTGACCATCCTTGGAACCGCAAGCCGATTAAAGGCAAAAATATCATCCGCGTTAAAAATTGGCGCGAGATTAAAGAGGGGATTGAGGGCTAGGGGACCATCACCGCAAACAGTCTCTTCTGTACCTCGGCCCGAACTTCCTGACGTTTGGTCATTCTAGCGGTTTGATTGCCAGGAAACTTATGGGTTGCGAGTGCCAACTCCAAATATGCCTGAGCGCGCGCAAAGTCTGAATCTAGCTTTTCGGTTTCTTCTTCTGCCCATCTAAAATGCCCTGTTCTGGCGATAGCGCCAACCGCGGTTACTATAGCAAAGGTTCCGCTAGGTTCAGGTCTTTGGACAGAATTAATTTTTGTGGCAGCAAAAAGCAAATTTCTAATCTCTTCTGACTTTTCACCTCTCCTGTCATAAAACTCTGCGCATTTGGCTAAAGTAGATACTGCAAATTCATAGGTTGGATGAACTGTTATTTCTCCTGGAGGAATGATTCCAACTTTTGCGGAAGCCAAACAAATGCCTCTATTGCAATCGCGATCATTGGCCATTATTCGAGAAAGCGGGGGGAGGATTGATTTAATTGTGCCTTCAGAAAATCCAAGCTCATCAAGCCTTTCGATATAGTGGCTGTTATATTCGCTAAAGTTTCTTTCACTATAGCTTCTTTCTGCGAAGCTGCAAAAGATTCTGGCTCTTTCTTCTTCGGTAAAACCAAGAGAGAGCACTTCTTGTAGTTGTTCAAATGATGGAGAACCCCGGTAATTTTTGCTAGCCCAGGCATTTAGGTAGGCAAGCGCTAAATCCTCCGCTACTTTTCGGCCTTTTGATAGTGGGCGGTCAAGATTCTGGAGGATCGCTGATTTTACAAGATTTATTATGATATCGAAGTTTCCCAGGAAACGCGTAAGTTCTCGTAAATAATTATGGGCCATTGAGTAATTTATCTCGGCAATCTTTTCGGCGGTTATTCCATCCCAGCGCGAAATGATTTTATTATATGATTCCATGGCTTCCCTGATTATTATTGGATCAGGAATATTGAACAAGAAAAATTCCGCATCGTTCTGATAGGCAGATCCCCTTTGGGCCTGTGCTTCAGCAATTCTTTTGAAATATCTAGAGTTTTGGGAATTGTGACCTTCCCAGTTAGCATAATCCGAGGAGTTATAATCTTCTAGCCAGTGCATAATATTGGGACGGGTTTTGAGAGTTGGATTATGATGAACGATCTCGGAACATATTACAAAGCGATTGACCCTATCAAATCTACTCGATGTTATAAAGATTGCGTGAATTGCATCCAAAGCTTCTTCTGTAAATCCTGCATTTGCCATCATTACAATTACCCTGGAAGCGACTTCTCTTTGCTCCCAGTCATTCGAATTAACCGATTTGTTAAACCAAACTCTAAATAATTCAAGAAGCTGAGGTGCAGGCAATCTTTTTGCAAGAATATTATTGTAAAATCTTTCAGTCTCATCGAGATAGAGAGGGTAGTTTTTGCCAAATAATGGGTTGTTTTTAATATTGTCGGAATCAACTCCAACCCGCAAGGTCCTGTGCAATAAATCGGAAGCAACTTCCTTATAAAAGCCAAGTTTTACCGCGACCTCGATGAAGTCAACAATTTTTAATAAAGAAATTATGCAAGTGCCGACATAGCGATGGTTTGTTACAATCTCATGGAATATTTTAAAAAGATATTGTTTCTCCTCGATTGAGAGCTCTTCAGTTGAAAAGATTTGAAGGAGTTCGTTCTCAATTGATTCCTCTTCCGCCATTCTCTCTTTTGATAATTGAATTTTCCGCAATTCATCCACGGCCGCATCCATTGCATCCCGTACCCTTTCTTTAGTTTGTCCTGATTCAGCCATGATGCGGGCGATTCGTGCGAACATTACTCCGTCGGACAAAAGGCGGGACATTTTTAGGGCCTTACTAAAATATTCGTTTATGGTTTCTTCTGGATATGCGAGCATATACATGGTGTGAGCGATTGTAATTAAAGCTTCGATTTTGATGGCTCGGTGATTTGCCAAAAAGACGGGATCATTTTTGTACTCAGCCGTTAATTTGTCGGGATCAATTGAATCGCAGTTCTCAATAGCTTGAGCAAGAAGCTCTTTCGCCTTATTGATTGTGTGAGGTTGATTGGCGACTACTATTGCCTCGGCGATTTTGCAGCCAAGTATTATTGAGTGGTGGGCTTTGGTGATTAAGCCTGGGGTATTCCTTACAGATAGTGCTTCATCTATTTTTCCCCTTTCTAATTCTTTCAAGGCGATTTCCATGAATGCCTCCGACATTTGCTCCGCAGAGTTATGGCGATTGCAAAGGTGGAGTCCCTTTGTGGCTAAATCCAAAAGCCCTGCTTTTATAAATTGCCTAATGATTTTAAATGCAGTTTCGTTGTCTGGGACATTTTCAATAACTTCCGACAAATATTCTATCCGCATCGCTCGATAAGGTATTTCAAGAATCTTTTCCGTGTATGATAATAGCAAGGTTGATTTTAGCTGAGGGCTTTCTAAGCTTCCAATAAAATCCAGCGCATCCAAATATGAGCCTGATTCATAAAACCGCGAAAGGATCTTTTCGGCATTTAATCTGGCCGCTTCGTGGCATTCAAACTTTGAGAGATCATTGATCGAATCAATGCTTAGCTGAAGATCTTCAAGCTCAACCGCGGTTTGAGCTATTCTATCTAGAAGGTCTCCTTTTTCTCGGGGATCCTGGATTTTAGGTAATAAATTGCGTGCCAAGTCAAACAGTCTTCGAACAGCATTAACTGTGCCATTCAACCCTCTCCCTCTTGTCCCTTTTCTAGCGGCTTCATTTCTTTCAATCCGATCGCAAATAATTAATATTTTGTGGGCTTCTTCTGGATTGTCTGAGTAAAGATCCATTATCCTGTCTCGGTTTTCTGTCAAAAATTCTCTAGCTGCTAAGAATCTTTTCTTTTGGGAGCGATAGCCGAGATTTAATTCTTCAACTAAATCAAAATACATTTTTATCCCAGTCATGACCATGATATCTTCGGGAGATGGCGCGGTTCGGTTTATTCTCCAACTAAGTAAGTTTTGGATATCATCCAGGGCTTCAACTGCTTTCATCCGTCCCAGTAAGACAAGAGATTCGGTCCTTACCTCAACAAGTTCGGCTTCGTTTCTGATATTTCTGCGATGATGGGCAATTAACTTTTCTCGATCTTCTTCGGTTCCATTGGTGGGGTCAGTTCTTCTGAATTTTCTGGTAGCTAAAAATTCATCGGCCGTTAGCCAGTTGGTATCATCCGACTTAATAGTTTCAATTGCTTTCAAGATGTCGTGGAAGCGATTAATTTGCAAATCGAGCGATTTTATTTCGGGTGAATTGTATCCCCGATAAAGAAGTCCATAGGCGGCAGTGCGACTTCCGGGGACAATTATTTCAGTTGGTGTTCCGATATACGCGTCAGCTTCGATCATTCTAATGAAAAAATTTGCAGCTTCAGCTTTGCTCCCAAATAAATGGCTCAATTGAAAGACCAATTCATCCCTAATATCTTCTTCTTTCCAGAGGTCGACAATATATTGCATAACTTCCTTTGGCTTTGCAGCATAGCGACTTAATAATAATGACCTGAATACCTCGCAATCTACCATGTCTTGAAAGGAATCAACCGTATCGCGTCCCACGGTGGCGGTTTCCCAGGCGGCTTCATAATTCCTAGCCCCAGTTAAAATCTGTATGGTCTTTCGGTGAGCAGCACGAGGAGCGGCCAGCTCGGCTTCATCCAATTCTGGGAGCTCATCACAAAGCGCGATCTCGGTTGAGGATGAGATTAGTACATTTGAAATTGATCTTCTTAATCTTGCCAATATTCCCAGGCCTTTGACTTGTCCAAAACCATTCAGGGCAGAAGTTGCTGGATCGTATTTACTCCCATTCGGTATGGTTTCTGAAAAATCAGCATGCAATTCATCTAAGATCCTTACAAAAACAGAATTAAAAATTGGATTCTCAAATCCGGCATCAACCAGTTGTTTCGCCAGCGTTTTTTCTCCCTGGCGGAGGAGGTGGGCAATAATTGAGGTGCCGGCTGACCTTTGTTTGCCGTTTGAATATCCAGCAACTTCGATTTTTTCAGCAGCCACCAGTTTGGTCGCATAGATGCCCAGTATCCTTGAGGCAACTCCAATATCATCTTCCGCTAATTGGCAAATGAAAAAGGCCGCGGTTACTGGCCTTAAATGTCTTAAGAGCTTGCCCATAATTTTTTCTTCTCTTTTAATTTCTTGGGATTCATTGACCAAACCAAGCAAGATTTCGTCTTGCCCTAGCTGGTTCAACTCAATTCCAACTGCAATCTTTTCATCTTTTAGGCAGAGGGCTTGTAGGGCTCTAAGGATATCTCTGGCTGATAGGTTTCCAACTTCCCTAAAAAGGATCATCGCTGAAATTTTAAACTCACCTTTTTTTAAATATTCTAGGAAAGCTTTCCAGGTTGCTTCTCTTTGTTCTTCTATTTTACCGGAGGTGAGTTCAATCACTTTTCTCAAGCGGCTGGTTTGGTCGTGCATTGGTTTTGGTGCGACTTCTTTAAAAGGAGATTCAAATTGGTATCTTGCTTGGTTTCTTTCTTCTAAGGTTGTGATGCAAAGGCCACGACCTTTGTCGTATGCTAAGTCGCATCCAAAGGTTGACCTTAAATAATATCTAAATAAATCTATTGGATGGGCCCTTTCAAGGTTGGGTTCCTCCGCCAAGTTTTCAAGTTTTAAGCGGGTGATCCGGTTTATACGAGTTGAGAAGTTGTCAGTTGAAAGTCTGCCAAGATCGATTGGATGGAGTCTTGAGAACAGTTCAAAAAGTTTGGGAATTCTTCCCTGGCTTGAATATAGTCTGGCCCCGGCATTTTCTGATGCAAAGGAGCTGAATAGCTGAAATTGGAGGCGAGTCCTCCCGTCAATAATTGTCCTCCTGGTTGTGCCTTCTGCCCAGGCAGCTAAGCGGCGATGGTCTTCAAGCCTCACTATTCCATGGTTTTGGGATATTTCTGACATCTCAAATATGTATCAGCATTAAATCTGATAGATTTCAGGCAAAAAGAGCTTGAGCTAATTCAACTTTTGTACTAGAATGTAAAATTGGTTGAGCTTTTGGGGAGAGGTTCCGAGGTATCAAGGCACCAAGGCATCAAGTTTCAGATAAACCATATAAATATGACAACTGTACTTGCAATTATCTTAATCCCGATTCTTGGAGCCTTCGTGCTTCCGCTCTTTGGACTGGTTAATGAAAAATTAAGGAATGTTTTGGCTGTAATCTTTGCCGCCGCCACATTCTGCTTATCCTTGAAACTGATTCCGCAGGCGTTTTCTTCAAAATCGGTTGGCTATCTGGTCCATGCCTGTCCCTTGGGGATGAATATTTCGTTTGTTGCCGACCCTTTAGCCATTTTTATGGCCATCGTCTCTTCCTTCTTAAGCTTGATTATCGTTTTTTACTCAATCGACTATATCAGCCACTATAAAAATCGCAACGAATATTACCTTTTGGTCCTTTTGTTCCTGGGCGCCATGATGGGGATCGTCTTTTCCTCTAACTTGATCCTTCTATACATATTCTGGGAAATAACCGGAATCGTCAGCTGGAGATTAATCGGCTTCTTCCGCAATAAGGCCGACGTCCTTAAAGCTGATAAAGCTTTTTTAGTTACTGCCTTTGGAGCCTTGGCCATGCTGATCGGGTTTGTCAGCCTTTACCAAGTTGCCGGATCGTTTGAACTTTCGGCGATTGCCCATGCTTTAAAAACTCATCCGGTTTCAAACTTGGCCGTTCTATTAATACTGTTCGGTATCTTTTCAAAGTCAGCCACGCTGCCGTTCCATACTTGGCTGCCGGATGCTGGTGTTGCTCCATCTCCGGTTACCGCCCTTCTCCACGCCGCCGTCCTAGTTAAGATCGGCGTTTATGTCTTTGCAAGGCTCTTTATTGGAGTAATCCCATTATCAGCCACTTGGCATCTTGTTATTCCCGCCATTGCGGCAATTAGTGCCATCGTCGCAGCCGGGGCCGCGCTCATTGATACCGATATTAAACGGATTA
>Ga0172379_10009530_pt1 | contig 11957 bp, 5 predicted proteins | sample GrowelOW334metaG_FD_119756 | JGI IMG/M metagenome (GOLD analysis project Ga0172379, IMG submission 119756) | Groundwater microbial communities from an aquifer near a municipal landfill in Southern Ontario, Canada - Groundwater well OW334 metaG | ecosystem: Environmental > Aquatic > Deep... | reverse complement strand
GAGGACCGTCTGTTTCCGTTCCTCAAGTTCCAGCAGGTAATCGAAACGGTCGAACAGGGAACGAAGCTGCGTTTCGTCCATTTCCCCGGTCCGTTCTTTCCGGTACCGGGCAATGAAGGGAACAGTCCCTCCGTCGGCGCGTAGTTCCAGCGCAGCGGTGACCTGGTGAGAAGAGAGTGAAAGTTCGTGAGAGAGAAACTTTGGAATATCGAGCATAAGAAAGACAATGATGAATTAAGAATGATGAATTATGAATTATGAATGAGTAACAAGCTAAAAAAAATATTCAATCGTCATGTTGAACTCATTTCAACATCTGAATACTATCGACGAAAGATTTCGGAACAAGTTCCAAAGGGACCACTGAGTGAATCGGAATGACAGGCGTACAAATAAAACACCGCAGAAAAAAACCGGCATTTCTGCGGTGCTGTGTAAAGATAAAAGAGAATTGTTAAAGAACAAAATATTTTTTCTGCAAATAGAACTGCGTAAAAAAATATACTTCATTTGTTATTTGGATTTTTCAAAAATTGGAAAAATCTTATTTCTCACTTCTGTGATTTGTTCACATTGAGTGAATGGGTTACTGGCAAATTTGCACAGAAGGCAAATATTATTAAGTCAGCTAAAGCTTATTATTTTAATTTGGGCTTGACACAGGAAACAGTTTTTAGTAGTTTGATATTGTTTTATAATACACCCCGAGACACCCCGAGACACCCCGAGACACCCCGAGACACATTGTATTAGGAGGTGATACGATGAAATCAATAAGCATTTCGATTTGTCAAACAGTAGTAAACTTAATTCTCTTCTGGATAAATACCACGTGGCTTGCAGCATTATTCCGGTCAAAGATTCGTAGAGACAAAGTCGACGAAGTGATGCTTTTGGCACAGATCCAGTAATTGGATTCCATTTCCAACAGGATTCCGTTGTAAATTACGCCTGCACGACAAGATACCTTGCAACTTGCCGCGAAGTTATTAATTTTTAAGGATAATTAATACCAAGGATTATTGTTTTTAAAGATAGAATTATGGGGAAAATATTTTACCATTTTTCAGCATTAAAAACCCTGCGCAGTATGCGGACTACGCAGGGATGATGCAAACGGGGCGGTGTTGAAAGTTACATCCAATGTTATTCAAAAGAATAACCCGCCTTTAGTTTGCTAATACAAATATCCAATAAAACGGGTAATTTATTTACACTCAATTATTAGATTAATTAATTTGGATATGGTGTATAAGGAGAAAATGCGTATGAGGTATCTTCTATTGTTTTCAATAGCTTTTTGTTTAATAACAAGTGTATTTGCTCAAAACAGCGGCTGGAGCGCTCCGGTGCCGATCGACAGCACGCGGGATTTCGTGTATCCACTCATTGCCGTAAGCCCAAAAGGACAGATTGCGACACTCAGTTTCGGCTCACTGTACACATCAAACGATAACGGGAAATCGTTTCAATACCGCTATGAGTTTACTCCGCCACTGACTCCCTATTGGATGTTTACGCCAAACGGACTTGCATACGATTCAAATTCTGTTTTGTGGGTGTACTGGGCGTGGGATTGGTGCACCGATGAGGTGTGCACTTTTACCAAGGAGCGTTATTTGTACTTGTCACGTTCGACTGATGGAGGCAAGACATTCGAGCACGTGCTTCAATTTCCCGGAGCGTTTTTGATCGCAACGAACGGACCTCATCCTGCTACAATGGTAATTGGCAAAGACAACACGATTCATTTTTTGAGAGACTCTGCGTGGTTTAACGGAAATTTTACAGAACACTATTTGATCTATTCAAAAATTCCACAAGGGGATTTGGCGCAACGGACTGAGGTGATGTTGCCCAAAGTACCCGATTCGCTTGAAATAGAAAGCGGAGTGCATTTCATTTTGCCTAATGATAACAAACCCGTCAGTGTTTTTCGCGCTAACATTAGAGCAAATTCAAAATCACACTACCTTGTAACAAAATTCCAATCTAATGGAAGTTTTGCAGAATATAAATTGCTTGATTCATTGAAAAGCGGCGTTGGTATTGCAAAAGTAAATTTAGTCACATTACAACCTAATAAGGTTCAGTTAAGTTATTGGCAAATAAAATATGAACCCGAGGAAAAGTTCTATTACTTCATCATGTCGTCAGACAATGGTGGTGATACATTAGGTTTGCCAATCGCAACGTCCGAAGAAGTATTTAATATCAACCACACAGACGATCAGTATTTCTATGCGATCAATTATTCATTCCGTAAGCAGCGAGCGATGTATTATCAGTTTACCGATATATTCTCTCCTCCAGTTGATTCAGCTGACTTAGGGTTTTCTAGTGATGTCTATTCTTGTGTAGATAATAATGGTGGAAAATACGTACTGTTCACGAATGCTGAGAACAAGACATATTTTATTGGAAAGGATATTGTTACGAGCATAAGATGGAAGATGAAAAACGAAAGGGAAAAAACTGACGTACAGGTTTCCGTATCTCCAAACCCGTTCAATAATTCAGTTACCATAACTTTTATCCTGCCACGGGAAGGGAAAGTATCAATCGATTTGTATGATATTAACGGCAGAAGAGTAAAAGAGATGCGAGACTACTCAGCATATAGTGGAAAAAACAGAATACAATTCATAGAAGAAAAACTCTCCAGTGGTACTTATGTAGTTGCGTTGCATTACAATAATGCAACCTATACCGCCAAAGCACTGCTAATAAAATAAATCACATCTTCAACAACAACAATCAAAGGGGTTTTTATGAAAAACCTGCTGAATACATTCGTTATTGTGCTGTTGATAGTGGGAATCGCTTCTTCTCAGACTCATCCAAGACTTTTTTACGGTCCTTCAGATGTTGCAACACTGCAAAGCAGGGCAACAACATCCGGTACACCTGCTTACGAATTATGGCAGTTGATGAAACAAAGACAAGCGGATTGGTTTAAAGAAGAAACTAGGCAAATAGGAATAAAAAGTGATCCTTGGCAGATGCATAGTTTAGTATCTGTTGCATTGGGGTATATAATCACGGGCGACGTAAGTTATAAAACTGCCACTAAAAATATAATTTTTGGTGGTGGTCCTATAACGCCAGCAAATGCACTGGTAAATGTATCTCCTTTTGCACAAAGTTATCCTTTAAGCCCAACATGGAGTGTAGAATTTTATAGAACTGCTCAAATCAGCACACTTTCTATCGTAGCCGATATACTTTGGAATGATTTGACTGTCAATGAAAGGTGGCAAATTGGGCAGAAGGTTGTTGACGAAATAGACGCCGAGCTGCATAATCTTATTTTTTCTCCCACTGCTCACATCAACAACAATCACATCACAAGAATGGGAAGCGCATTGGCGTTTGCCGCCATTACCTTTCATGATCTGCTCAATGAAGAAATGATGCCGATGTATCCTAACGCTTTAAGCGATCTCGACAGAGTGCGTAAATTGGTTTTTACCGACCTTGACGGCAAGAAAAACATTATTGAAAGACTTCATGATCGACAGGGGAGCCAGGTAGAAGGCGTTATGTACGGTTTGGGTGCCGCTGGCAGGGCGCTTGAAATCGGTGAGGCGATGAATCGCCATTACGGGACAGACTATTTGAACGCTGCTGAAATCCAACAACGGCTTTCTACTCTCAATAATTGGTTAGCGTATGAAGTATTGCCTGCACCCGGATCCAACGGATATTTCAATAACATCAATGACAGCGATCTTGGTTATGCATCAAACAGTCGTAATGGTAATGGGCTGCTTTCAACCGTGTTAGCATTGGCAGGTTACTATGGAACACCGACATCCCGTTGGGTTTTTGAGAATACAGTTGGTACTGTTGTAAATTTGCAATTAAGTTCTATATCAGACTGGCAACGCTTTAATGTACCGCAAATCCACCTGCTTGCTTTGCTCAAGTATAATCAGCAGTCTCTTGTTTCGCCAAGTTCAATTTTGCCGAAGTCCGTTTTTTTTGCAGATCGCGGTTTAGTTTATGTCCGCACATCAAACAGTTGGGCAGATAATAATGATATCCAGTTTGCTTTTGAAGGAGCGCCCACGATTAATCCTGCAAACAACACATTTTCAATCAAACACGATCAAGCGGATAAAAATCATTTTACTCTACACGCATTTGGAAAAAAGTTTGTTACCGATATGGGATATGGTCCCGAATTCGGTGGACAACGACCCGAAAATCACAATTATATTTTAATTGACAATAAGGGAGAAGCTATTGGCACAACGTTTGTAATGCGACCAGATAGTACATTTGTCGAAGTAGATGATTGGCAGCCACGTCCCGGTAAAATTGTTTCGTATTTGTTCGACGGTATGTACACATTTATCCACGGGGACGCGAAAGATGCATTCAGCACCTTGTATACGCATGATGCAAATGGTAATCCGGTCACGATCACACAAGGAGATCCTTATTTTACCGGGAAACCCAATGCGTATATTAATCCTGTTTTAAATGCAGATCGGTTTATAATGTTCAATCAGGCAGAAGGAACGGTCCCTGCATACGCAGTGATTGCAGACGACATCAATCGCGATAATTTAGAGCACATATATAGATGGCTACTGCACAGCAATTATGGAATATCAGTAACCGATCCTATGGTGATAAATGCCGGGGGTGGAGATCTATTGACTATATGGCAAACATCCTCATCGACTCGGACAATAACATCAACAGCATTGAGCATGCCGACAGATGTGGTAGGAGTAGAGGAAAATCTCAGTCTGAGCGCACCTGCAACCGATTCTTATGAACATGCTGTATTAAATACTGGTGTTGTTAATCCGTATTTTCACACAGTTTTGTACCCTTCAAAAACAGGAATGTTACCACCGACAGTCTCCTATCCATCAACTGTTGGAGGAAGTGGAATAAAACTTGTTTGGTCTGGATATGAAGATTATTCGTTATTTCGATATTCAAGTGGAAACGTTTCGACCTCGAATATAATTACAGATGGAAAACTTACGCAAGTTAGAAGAACGAGTGCCGGGGCAATAACTTCTTTTTCGATGGGTGAAGGAACAAGTTTAACAGACAACGGTGCAACGCTGATTCAAACATACGGAGCAATTGCAACAGTAATGTACTCCGGTACGAAGGTTACTATTAGCGGATCTGTTTCTGATTTTAGCGTTTATGCCCCTAATGCAACAACTCTAGAGATTAATGGTTCTTCTGCGAATTTTATAAGGGCTGGAAATTACATTGAATCAACGACAATTTCTCACAATCGTAACTGGGGTTCAAGCGTTACGTTAAATTTTAACACTACTATTGCAGCTGGTGTGACATTGCAGTTTGCCCCCTTTACCTCTTTATTTTGTAATGCGAAGTTTACTGTTAATGGCACGTCAACATCACCGGTAGTATTTACAGGTAGTAATTGGTATGGAATAATAATTTCAGGAAGCGGCGCAAATAATTCGCAAATTAACTATGCAACGATCAACAATGTTCGTTCATACGGTGGTTCAGCGCTTTATATTACTAACGCAAGTAATGTTGCAATTTCTCATTGTACAATTACAAATAACGTTAATTACGGAACGACAGGTATTGGTGTAAATAATGCCGGCAATCCTCAAATTAGTTACAATATCATAAGCAATAACGGTGGCTACGGAATATCGTACTATAATTCAAGCGGAGACCTTTGGCAGAATACATTTCAAAATAATCCTTATGGAGCAATTCGATTAACCAACTCATCTCCAACTTTTGGACACAGCGGCGTATATTCATACAATGGCAATAATGTTATTTCTGGAGGTTCGTACGGGATTTATGCTACAAACTATTCCTATCCGTGGGTAGGTTCTTATGGTAATACAATGGTAGGTTATAATTCAATTACAGAAAGCACTGTTGCGAGAGTAAATGCAGCAACGTACAGCGAGATTCTATCAGAACAAAATTGGTGGGGAAGTTCTTCACCTCCATCATCATGGTTCCAGAAAGATGCATCTTCAATCATAGAATACAATCCATGGTTATCCGCGCCACCCGGACAACAAAGCGCGGAACTAGCAAATAATGAAACCATCCCGATGACAACATCACAAAATGTTTCAGAAATAAATGCTGTCGATTTTCGGAAAGTAAGGGAAGCAATAGCAATTGGGAAACCGGAACAGGCTATAGATATTTTATCTACCGGTGCAAAAAATGGAAAGAACAAAGAAATTTTTGATCGAATAATTGCGGAGTTTGTTGTCCTGCTTCAAGCATATCCCGAGAATGAAAATGTCCGTGCGTTAATTCCGCTTCTTCAAGACAATGCTTCACAAAGTAATTTTACAAAGATTAATCTTGGCCGTTTATTTGCCCTCTCCAATGAGCATGCAAAAGCGATCCAATTGTTCCAAGAAGCGAAGGGAAATGATGATTCAAAAATGGAATTCAAACTTGCTGGCATGGATGAATTTTTTGTTAATCTCTCAAGAAACAATATAAATGATGCCGAGCTCAATCTTTCAGAACTTCAAACACACTTTAAGAACGATGAAAATGTAAAAGAAATAGTATGGATGTATGAATTGATAAAAGGTAACGCAAGTGAAAATAGTAATCATGGTGGGAGCAAAACAATTGCAAAGAATGCAATTGTAAATTATGATCTTGACAATTTTCCTAATCCTTTTAATCCATCTACGACAATTTCTTATTCCATTGTGGAACCCATGAATGTAGAATTGAAAGTGTACGATTATCTCGGGAGAGAAATTACCACACTTGTAAATGAATTTAAATCCACCGGTATCTATAAAGTGCAGTTCAACGCGAACACCCTTGCCGGTGGTGTGTATTTCTATACACTTAAAACTGGAAATACATTTTCCGTAAAGAAAATGTTGTTTGTGAAATAGCATGCCACAGAGGTGTTTTATTATCAAAGGCTTGTCAATTTAAAAGAATCGGCAAGCCTTTCGTATTTATTTGATCCGTACAGAAGATGTCTTATTCGTATATCTCACTTCAACAAAATGAAAAATTTCATTTTGTTGAACTTAATCAGAAAATAAATTTCATCATCATGAAAACATCTCGAAAAAGTAAAACTGAATTCATCTTTTGAATATCCTTTAATAATCCGCAGCAAATTGCCTTCTTGTTGAAACTCCGATTTATTTTCTTTACCATGCTTCATATCCATTCACTGACCTGAGAGCCCTATGGCGACATTTTCAAAAGAATACCACATCGGAACGATTAAAAGCATCACCAGCAGCGCCGTCATCGTCGCGATCGACGACGACCTCATCACCATGGAACGGACGCTGAACGGAAAAGTCTACGCTGTCGGACAGATCGGTTCCTTCATCGTGATGCAGGTGGGAGAGGTTGAAATTATCGGCGTTATCAACCGCACCTACATGGCATCGGAACTGAACAAAGAACTGGAGGCGCAGGTGATCGGGTCGACGGTCGACGGGAGGTTCCAGAAGGGGGTGGTCGCCTATCCTACCATCGGCGCCGACGTGTTCATGACGGATGAGGAGGGAATCTCGGCCGTCTTCTCCTCCTTCTCGCAGTACGGATTCGCCGTCGGAGATATTTCCGGCTATGTGGGGGAGCGGCAGTATATCGATCCGAACAAGTTCTTCGGAAAGCACGTTGCCGTGCTCGGTTCTTCCGGTTCGGGGAAATCGACCACCGTGGCCTCCATCCTTCAAAAAGTGCAGATGTTCTCGAACACCCATGTGATCATGCTCGATATCCATAACGAGTACTCCTCCGCGTTCCGCGAGTACGGGAACCTGATCAACATCACCGAACTGGAGATGCCGTACTGGTTCATGAATTTCGAGGAGATGCGCGAAATGTTCGTCGATGAGAATGAATCGTCCGCACAGTCGCAGATCATGATGCTGAAAGACCTGGTGCTGAATGCCAAGAAGGCGAAGAATCCCGATCTCCAGGCGATCATTACCGTCGATTCGCCGGTCTTCTACGATCTGAACGAAGTCCGTGCAAAATTCCAATTCTACGATACGGAACGGATCTCGACCTCGACCGGCGTCCGCGAAGGACCGTTCTTCGGGCAGTTCACGAGGTTCCTCGTCCGGCTCGACAGCAAGATGACCGACCGGCGGTACGAGTTCATGTTCAAGCCGAGGAAGTTTAAAGATTCCAACGCGCTGAAAGACATCCTGAACAAACTGCTCGGCATCGAGAATAAAAAACAGATCACCGTGATCGATTTGAGCGGAGTGCCGTTCGATATCGTGAATACCATCGTGGCGCTGCTGGCCCGCACGGTGTTCGATTTCAATTTCTGGAACAGGAACAAGACCGATTTTCCGGTGCTCATGCTGTTCGAAGAAGCGCACAACTACCTTCCCCAAATCCCGACGCAGTACAACAGGGCGGCGCGCAGGATCGTCGAACGGATCGCGAAGGAGGGAAGGAAATACGGCGTCTGCTGCATGATCGTCAGCCAGCGTCCGTCAGAACTCTCCGAAACGATCCTGTCGCAGTGCAATAACTTTGTGATCCTGCGATTGACAAATCCGAACGACCAGAACTTCGTGAAGAAATTGGTCCCCGATGCGTTTGCGGGGATGTTCGACATCCTGCCGGCCATGCGACAGGGAGAAGCGCTCTTTGTCGGCGATGCAACGGCGCTTCCATCGCGGGTGATGCTCGATTTCCCGAACCCGCCGCCGAACAGTTCCGATATTCTGTTCTACGATAAGTGGGTTTCCGCCGAGAATCCGACGGATGTTTCCGATGTCGTCAATCGCTGGTGGAAACAGGAACGGGATGCAAAATAAGCACCAACAATCAAATTCCAATTTCCAAAATTGAAATACAAAATAATATATGGGGGCCTCTTCAACCGATAAACCGTACGACGTAGAAGAGAGAACCGCCGCATTTGCCGGTGATGTTGCACTCTTCTGTAATCACATCGTACCAACCCTTTCAAACAGCGAACACTGTACACAAGCTATTCGGTCTTCAGGTTCGATGGCGGCAAATTATATTTATGAGGTCTCTGAAAAATGTCCATTCACTGTCATTCCCGGCATAAAGGTCATTTAGTGTTGGTTTTTTTGTCAGAGATAAAATCACTGTCTTGGTTTGTAATGCGTGTTGGCTCGCGAAATTTCGGAGGTGTGCGATTTGGGAAGCGATGAACGAAGCGTTTATCACGCCGACTCGATTTTTATTCTAACAGAGGCGTGATTTCGGCCTGGTGCGATTGTTCTACGACTCGACTTGTCGAGGGGTCCATCGCGAGCGTTAAATTTCGCGAGGATTTCTTTTGCTACTTTTCTTGATCCTTCAAGAAAAGTAGGAATAAAAACCTATTGAACATGTTTTCTCTAACGGAAGTGCTTAATTTCTGTTAAAAGGAGTTTATTCGACTTTGATTCTACAACACTGTGTAGTTTACATTCACCAGCGCTATGTCAAAGAAAACTTACAGATATTTTAGCAACACTTTTTGACATTTAAACCCATCTCGAGGAGTGTAGCGACGAGTCTGTCTGCCGGCAGAAAGGGAATCTGGGTTATCACCGAAAAACATCTCTCAGATTTCTCATCCCGATTTGACAGCATCGGGACTCGAAATGGCATCAAATAATGAATTTTTCAGACGTCCCTTGAAGCAAATGAAGCATTGAGTAAAAAAGATTTTATATTTTGATTAAAAATTTGCTGTAAAGAGGCAAAGGAAACAGGGCTGTGGTTTCAGCTGGTGCAGAAAACGAACGGTCCGAAGTACTCTGAACAATTGGAAATATTGTATAACGAAGCTGTTGAATTGAAAAAAAATCTTATTCGGCAATCATTAAAAATTCAAATGAATAAAAATTTGCAATTCGGACTTGGAAACATGTTTGGTGCTTGGTCATTGGCCGTACCGGGTGACATGATGTTTGGAATTCCATTATGAAGAACCGTCTGGAAATAAAGATTCTCCTTCTGCTGATCGTGGTGCTGATCATCGGATTCGGAACGTACGTCATCATTTCGATCAACCGCGAATCGAGTATCCTGCTCGAGCAGCAGCGGGAGAAGGCGAAATTGTTCAGCGAGACCGTGATGGTGGGGATCCGCAACGTCATGCTGTCGGGCAAAGCTCCCTTTGCCGCCGAACTGGTGAACGATGCCCGCGAGAATCTGAAGTTCGGGACATTGCGTGTCTATAATAATAAAGCCAAAGAGGTCTTTCCGGATGAAGGACGGGGCATCATAACCGGCGCAGGGGACGAATTCGTGAAACGCTCCATCGCGTCACATCTCGATATCGTATTCTCCAAGAAGGACAGCACCGCGCAGCATATCGTCCGCATTGAACCGCTGCTGAACGAAAAGGAGTGCCAGCAGTGTCACAGCGGCAATCATGCCGTCCGCGGGGTGACACGCTTGGAATTGAATCCACAGCTTCTCATTGCGCATTCACATTCAATGAGCATTCAGGATGAAGAATCGGCCCGCCGGTATGTGATTGAACTGATCAGCAACACCCTGGCGATCAGTTTCAGAAATATCATGCTGGCAGGGCAGGGAGAATTAATGGACACGCTTGTGTACCGGGCCTCCCGTCTTCCGTTCATCGAAAAGGTGCGGGTGTTCGACCGATTCGGCGCCGTGCATTTCGGCGATGAGGATGACGATTCCGGAGAGGACTCGATCATGAGCGCTCTGGAAAATGAGGAGCCGATCGTCTTTCCGGAACAGCGCGATAAAATTCTCACTAGGCTGATTCCGCTGCGGAATGAGGAACGGTGTCAGGTGTGTCACGGATCGAAAAGCCAGTGGCGCGGCGTGATGGAGGTGAAATTCAGGGTTACGCAGCTGCGAATGGATCCGGACGAACTGGAGAAGCAGTTGACGGAAATGCTGCAGTCGGTGATCGGCGTCGGGTTCCGGAGTATCATGCTCGTCGGAAAGGGGAGCTATGCGCGCGCATTCATCAACGAAGTGAGAGGCATTCAGGCGGTAAAAGATCTCCGCGTGTACGACAACGATGCGAACGAACGGTTCGTTAATGTATTGAACAAAGATTACGGGGCGGAGTACGTGCGTGCATCGCTTCAAAACGATACGACCATCGAAGCAATGCAGTGGATCAACGGGGAAGAATTCCTGGTGCGGTACTCCACATTGAAAAACGAAAAGCGGTGTCAGGTCTGTCACGGAGACGATCACACCATCCGCGGCGTGGTCGGCGTTACGTCGTCCATGGCCGCCATCAACGCGACAATCGAACGGAACCAGCTGATCTCGCTTCTGGCGGGACTGCTGACGATCGTCCTGGTCTGGATCGTCATACGGATATTCATGAAAGCGGTCGTCGTCAAACCGATCGGCTCCATCGGAAGGGTTGTCGAACAGGTCGGGAACGGGAATTTTAACGTGTCGACAAAGATCACCTCGAACGATGAGATCGGCGAACTCGCCGCCCGGATCAACCAGATGATCATCGGACTGCGCGAACGGTTTCACCTTGAAAAATTCGTTTCCCGCCAGACCGTCGATGCGGTGAAGCGTGCCGATGAAATGGGGGTGAAACTGGGGGGAGAACGGAAGGAAGCGACCGTGTTCTTCTCCGATATCCGCGGGTTCACCGCCTATTCGGAAAAAGTCGATCCGGAAAAAGTGGTGGCAATGCTGAATTCGATCCTGAGCGCGCAGGGAGCGATCGTGAAGAAATACGACGGCGATATCGATAAATTCGTGGGTGACGAGCTTGTCGCCGTGTTCCAGGGGGAGAAGATGGTGCACAATGCCCTCTACTGCGCCGTTGAGATACAGGAGATGATGCAAACGATCCACGAAACGATCGGAGAGAAAATCACCATCGGCATCGGGATCAATACCGGCGAGATGGTCATGGGGGCGATGGGAAGCATCGACCGGATGGATTTTACAGTGATCGGCGATGCGGTGAATCTCGGCGCGCG
>Ga0172379_10009529_pt1 | contig 11958 bp, 6 predicted proteins | sample GrowelOW334metaG_FD_119756 | JGI IMG/M metagenome (GOLD analysis project Ga0172379, IMG submission 119756) | Groundwater microbial communities from an aquifer near a municipal landfill in Southern Ontario, Canada - Groundwater well OW334 metaG | ecosystem: Environmental > Aquatic > Deep... | reverse complement strand
TGCCCTGACTCTTGTGCACCGTGATCGCATATGCGAGCACAAGCTGGTCCGTCTCGTTGAACCCATAATCGACGAGAGTTTCCTGATAGTCGACCGTCAGCTTGTTTTCAGCGAGATCCACCGAGCGGATGAAGCCGACGTCTCCGTTGAAAACATCCTTATCGTAATTATTCTTTATCTGCATAACGCGGTCGCCGATTCGAAAATTGCGTGAGCCGCAATGCATATCCCTGCCGGGATTGAGCCTGTTTTGAAGCGCCGAATTGAGGCGGTCGACGCCGAGCGCGCCGTTGTACATCGGCGAAATAACCTGCACATCCGTGATAGGATCGAGCCGAAACAGTTTCGGCATCCGGTCGGCGCAAATCCGGACAATAACCTCGAGGGCCTTTTCCGGATCTTCCTCGCTGGTGAAGAAAAAATTGCCGCCCTGCCCCGTGGCCATGACCGGCATTTCGCCGCGGTTGATAAGGTGCGCGTTGCCGATGATCGTGCTTTCCGCTTCCTGCCTGTAGATTGTGTCGAGCCGCACAGTCGGCACGGCGCCGGAGTCGATCAGATCGCGTAGAATATTGCCGGGGCCGACGGAAGGAAGCTGGTCCACATCTCCGACAAGCAACACGCGCGTCACATGCTTGACCGCCTTGATGAGATGATACATGAGCATGGTGTCGATCATGCTCATTTCGTCGACGACGAGCAGGTCGCACTCGAGCGGGTTATCTTCGTTGCGGCTGAAAGAGTTTATCTTCGGGTTGTATTCGAGGAGCCTGTGAATAGTTCGCGACGGCTTTCCCGTAGCTTCCGTCATTCGCTTGGCGGCGCGGCCTGTCGGAGCGGCGAGCAGAACGCGAAAACCGCTGTTCTCGAAAAGATGTATAACAGCGCGGGTGGAGATCGTTTTCCCGGTGCCGGGTCCGCCGGTTAGTATCGCCGCCTTCTCCCGTGAAAGAACCTCGATAACGCTGAGTTGCTGCGCAGACATCGGGAATCCCAGCGCGCGCTCGACGTTCTTTACCTCGCGGTCGCTGATTTCAAGCTTGAAAAGCTTGCTCGAGCGTTCCTTCAGAATCGCGGCGAGCCGATTAGCAATGACCGTTTCAGCGTAGTGAATGTTCGGCGCGTAGAGCCGGTCATTCTCGGCGACTATCTTGTCGCCTCGTTCGATCAGAGTGGAAACCGTGTCTTCGATCTTGCTCTCTGAAACCTCGAGAATCTGAGCCGCGAAAGACAAAAGCTCGTCCGCGGGAAGATAAACGTGGCCTTCATTTCCCGCCGCTTCAAGCGAGTAAACAACACCGGCCTCGAGCCGCGCGGGCGAGTCCTTTTCGATGCCGAGACTCAGCGCTATCCGGTCCGCGGTCTTGAATCCGACACCGAATATATCGGTGGCGAGCAGATAAGGGTTTTCCTTGAGAACCTGAACCGCGGATTCGCCGTAAGTGTTATATATCTTCATCGCGATGCCCGGCCCGATGCTGTACGACTGAAGAAACATCATGACCGACTTCATCCTGCGGTGCTCTTCCCACGACTTAACGATCTGGTCCGCTTTCTTCCCGCCGATTCCGGCGACTTCGCGAATGCGTTTTGGCGACTTGTCGAGAACGTCGACCGTGCTCTCGCCGAAATGATCCACTATGCGCTTGGCCATCACCGGCCCCACGCCTTTTATAAAACTCGATAGGTATCTGATTACGCCGACGCGGGAGCGCGGCAGGCTGGTTTCATACCTTATGACCTTGAGCTGGCGTCCGAACCGCGGATGCGTCGCCCACACGCCGAAGACCCGCATCGGGAACCCTTCAGTCAATTCCGGAAACGTTCCGACGAGAGAGATTTTTTCCGCGTCTTTTAAAAGAGTGAATTTCGCGACAGTGAAACCGTTTTCCTTGTTCTGAAAAACAACGCGGTCGACAACTCCTTCGAACGATTCGAGATTTTCGTCCGATGGAATTTCGGGCGGAGCGCCGTTCTTATTGGAAAATCCGTTCATATTCACGCGGCAAATACATCCGGGGGCATTAAGCTATGCCCGTCATGCGGCCGGGAAAGGAATTTAGCCGCCGCCTCCCGGCGGGCGGCTGACCGTTATTTCAGTTATTTAGTCGGACATTCATCGAAACTCATAGGCGAATGCTTGTCGGTGTTCGCCGTTATTTCGCATGGGATTAAGTTTCTGGATCGAGCGACCACCCAGTAAGTCGTCTTTCCGGCCTGCTCGATCCTGATGTTCGCGCAAGCGGCGTCGTTAATCTTGTAAACCTTGTTGAGGGCGGCAATGCTGTCGGTATAAGTCGGCCGCCGCTGGTGCAATTTCTCCTCAGCGATTGTAATGTCCATCACTGTGTTCAGACAATCGTAAAAAAGAGACTCTTCGACTTTCATATCAAACGCGGGAAAACCTGTGCGCCTGATCTTCCAGTACTTACCTTCCTTCACCATTTCGAACTGTTTCAGTTCTTCGATTTTTTTCGTAGTGGTTATTTCGCCTGTTTTCGGGTCTTTCTTATCGTAGTTATAAAGCGCTTTGACAACTGCTTTGTTTTTGACGACCGAAATTGTCTTGGTTTTGAACTGCCCGATCGCGCGCGTTTTGGCAAAATCGGCGATAAACTTCTTGGCGAGATTTTCCGGAGCCTGAGAAGTAAAATAGTTCTCGGCGCTTTCCAGTTCGTTGAACTGAATCGCGGCGAAAAGCCGGTCAACCATTTCATTCGGCGGAAGATTCTCAGCGCCGGGGATGGCGCCCTTTTCCGGCGGAGCGGCGCAACCCGCAATTATCAGGCAAACCGGCAGCATAACCATTCCGAGCATTTGCGCAAATTTTCGTAACATTTGAACCTCCCGTGCGGCGGGTTATGAATGCCCGCCCTCATTTTTGTTATATTTAAGTCTTTATTCTACCCTGAATATTCAAAAACCGCGAATAATCGGGACTTGTTCAGACGCTTCAGTAACCGCCTTCGAGCCGGTCGGCCAGAAACCTGGGAAGTCCGGCGTCTCGAATTCTCTGCTGCGCAGCCTGCACCGGATAATCGAACCGGTGAAAACTGATCGTATGTTCCACGTCGTCCCAGACGACGAAGCAGCCTTTCGAATTGCCGTCGCGCGGTTGTCCGACGCTGCCAACGTTCACAATCACTTTTTGCGACGGGTTCATGACAGAATCAAGCGGGCATTCGCATTCCGCCTTGAAAACCGGCGTTCCGTCAACCTCCTGGAGCCAGAGGCCGGCCCGGTGCGTGTGGGCAACAAACGAAATCGCGATATCACGGTCCACCATCGCGGTAAACGCCCGCTCGGCGTTCCATTTAGACATCACATACTCATCCTTGTCCACCGGGCTGCCGTGCACCAAAAGCGCCTTCCCCAGCGATGAATCAATCCAGATGAAATCGCTTAGGTTGCGCAGGAAATCGAGATTCTGCTCTTTCAGAACGGCCCGGCACCACATTATCGAGCGGCGTCCGTCCGGGTTGAAACGCGCCGGTTCGTAACGCCCGAGAACCACATCGTCGTGGTTGCCGGTGACCGATGGGATATTGCGCTCCCTGATAAGCTCGATGCTCTCGTTCGGGCCGGCGCCGTATCCGACGGTGTCTCCGAGATTGAAAACCCGCTCATGCTCCGTTCTGTCAATTATCGACAGACAAGCCTCGAGCGCGTCGTTGTTTCCGTGTACGTCAGAAAATATTATTATCTTCATCTCTGAAAGGCGTCCGCCGGCGTCAGCGCGGCGCCTCCGGCGCGGAGATAACATCTCCGCCGCCATCGCCCCTTACGGATTTCGGAGACGCAGCAGGCGATTCTGGCATTTTGTACTCCGGCGTCAGGAACATCGATCCGGGCGACTGCTCTTTGCTCCCGCCGCTCAGAATATCTATAGCATTTAAATACAACCCGTGTTCCTTGTCCGCTAATTCAATCAAGCCGAGTTCCGCATACACTTTTTCCAATTGCGCGTGCAATTCGTAGTTCAGCTTCGACATTTCAGAAGCTTTCTGGAACTCAGCGAGCGCTTTGTTATGTTCGCCGACCTCCATATACGCGGAGCCGAGCATGAAAAACAAAATCGGATCAGTCGGCGCAAGTTCGGTCGCGGCGCGCAGTTCTTTAAGAGCCTCCGTATACTTCCGCTGGCGCGCATATATCGTCGATATGTCGATGTGGTAATACGGCGCGCCTTCTTTGTCCGTATCGATCGCTTTTCTGTATTCTTCTATCGCTTCGTCAAGCTTTCCCATGTTGCGGAGCTGATTAGCCTTCAACACCGGGTTGTAAAGAATTATCTTGCCCTTCTCCTGAAGTTCGCGCGTCCGCCTGAAAAACCATCCGGTGAAATCAGACTTCTGCTTGTTGATGACAACATATTTTTTCAATACTTTCCTGAGATTCGTGTAAACAGGGTCTTCCACATCACGGACGCGCTCGCATTTCAAAATGTGGATGCCGAATTTCGTTTCAAACGGTTCGCTTATCTCGCCGGGTCTCAAAGATGAAGCCACCCGCCAGAAATCGCTCTCGACCGCTCTCTTGCTGATATAGCCAAGATAGCCGCCGTTTTTAGCGAACGGTATTTCCTGCGACCATTTCATCGCCATTTGCGCGAAATCGGCGCCGTTCTTCAATTGGTTGTAAATGTCCTGCGCCCGCTCGCGGATTTTCCGGTCGGCAAAATTGATCTCCATGTTCTGAGGCCTGTTTTTATCGTATGTCAGAAAAATCTGCCTCATCTCTATGCGAGGTATATAGTCGCTAATTTCCTGATTGGTCACCGAATAGCTGTTTTCAGGGAAAAGATGTTCAGATAGTTTTTGCTCAAGAATTTCCTTGTCTAAATCCTGCAGAAACTCCTCCTCGGTCCGGAAACCCTGCGTGGACCATAAATAAGCGAACTTTTGTTCCGCATTCATCTGGTTGTTAATCGTTTCAGTCGCGGCGGCAGAGTCTATAGCAACCGGTTTGCTTGTGAGCGCTTTTAATATTTCCTGCTTCTTTTTCATTCTATCCGCCGCCGTGATCGTCACGCCCTCTTCTTTCGCATAAACTTCGAGAAGCGTATCGTTCATCAGCGCCTTGAAAACCGACAGAAGTATGCTTTCCTTGTCCGCGCTCGACACGCTTCCTTTCGAGGACATCATGCGGATCATGCGCCGGTTAATAGCCACCTGCAACTGAAACTTGGTAATATTTTTGCCGGCTATGTTCGCCGCTATTTCAGGAGACTCGACAACCGGTCCGCGATTCATCATTTTCATTATCAAAGCGAACGCCGCAACAAACGCTATTACTCCTAAGACCTGAAACCAACGTTTCTTGAGGATGCCGAGCATGGTGCCTCCATGGCGCAACGCCGCGAATTTATGTTATTCTATCATACTATATTTCTGTTTACCATATTGTTAAATACTAACATTAACTTGCGCCTTAGCGCAATTCCGCTGAATTTATTCAGTATCCGCCAACAGAACACCGAATCCGGAGCGATTCGAATATGGCGCCCAAATGCGAAAAGCCCCCGGCGAACCGGGGGCTTGTTCACTTTCATTTCTAAAGATTCAGAAAACTGATCAAACAACCTGCGGGAAAATATCTTCCATGCAGCTGAAGTCCAGAGACTGAATCGCGGCGTCGCGCCAGAACACGCGCGGCAGAAGGTTCTTGCAGAAGAATTCAGCGGTCTTAACCTTGCTGAAGTAATATTTCGCTTCCGAGCTTTCCGCAACGACACCGGCTTTCGCTTTGTCGTCCTCTGCGCCCTTTTCAGCGTAAATCGCCTTCAATTTTTCGGCGGCTATCGCGGCCTGTTCCGTAATCAGGATCGAGCAGATGACATCGCCGAACATCTCGAGCAGTCCGCAAGCGTTAATGAGCGGAACAAACGCTTTCATGCTCTTCTCTTTTCCGAGAGTCATGAACTTCATGATGACGCCGTCCAGCTTCTGCTTGCCTTTTTCAACCAGCAAAGCCATTTCCTTCGTGTCTTCGTTCTTCTTCAGCGCGTCGAGTCTCTGGTTGAGATGCATGATGAAGCTCATCAGGACGGAGCCTTTCTTGAGCCCCATCTTGCGGCCGAGAAGGTCGAGCGCCTGAATCCCGTTCGTGCCTTCGTAAATCGCCGTAATTTTTACGTCCCGGCAGTATTGTTCGGCCGGATATTCCTGACAGTAACCGAATCCGCCGTGACACTGTATGGCGAGTTCCGTGCAATGGAACGCGGTGTCCGTGCAGTAGGCTTTGCAGATCGGGGTGAGCAGTTCGACCCAGCCTGAATATTTTTCGCGTTCTTTTTCATCCGCGGAGGCATGGCCGTAGTCAATGTAGAGAGCGGTCATATAAAGGAGAGCGCGCATTGATTCAGTGTAAGCTTTCTGTGTGAGCAGCATGCGGCGCACATCCGGGTGCTTGTCGATCGTGACCTTCGGGGCGTCGGGATCCTTGAAGTTGCGGATGTCCGAACCCTGAACGCGTTCCTGAGAGAACTGGAGAGCGGCCTGGTAAGCGGCCTGTCCGAGGGCCTGTCCCTGCATGCCGACCATGAGGCGTTCCTCGTTCATCATAAGGAACATGTATTTAATGCCGCTGTAGATGTCGCCGATCAATTCGCCTTCGCAGTTGTCGTTTTCGCCGAAATTGAGCGTGCATGTGGGCGAACCGTGGATGCCCATCTTATGCTCGATGCCGCCGCAGATGACATCGTTGAAATCGCCGACCGAGCCGTCCGCATTGATGCGGTGTTTCGGAACGATAAATAGGCCTATGCCGCGAATGCCTGACGGGGCGCCGGGAGTGCGGGCGAGTACCAGGTGAATGATTTCGTGAGTCAGGTCGTGGTCGCCGAACGAAATGAAGCTCTTCGTTCCGGAGATTTTGTACCAGTTTTCTCTTCCTTCGATCGGAACGGCCATTGTTTTGGACGCGCCCACGTCGGAGCCGGCCTGCGGTTCGGTCAGGCACATCGTGCCGCCCCATACGCCGGTCAGCATGTTTTCGAGATATACTTTTCTCTGGAGGTCTGAGCCGAACTTGTCAATGACATAAGCGGCCGACTTCGTGAGTCCGGGAAGCATCGTGAACGCCGTGCAGGCGCCGGTGAAAATTTCGCCGGCGGCGGTGTTCAGAATTTCCGGCATTCCCAAACCGCCGAAATCCGGATTGGACGTCGTCGCGCCCCAGCCGTTTTCAACATACATCTTATAGCAATTCTTATACGGCTCAGGCGTGGTGACTTTCGCCGTGGCCGGATCGTACTGCGCGCCTTCCTCGTCCGAAATCTTGTTCATCGGCGCAAGCACTTCAACCGCCATCTTACGGGCCTGTTCGATCATGTCCCAGATCGTGTCCGGGTCCGCGCCGCGCTCTGCGTACAACGGCAGCTCGCACACCTTTTCCAGCGGGAAATACTCTTTCAGGACAAACTTAATGTCCCTCATGTCAACACGATAATCTCCCATAATGCCTCCTTTTATACCTTATGTAATAGATTTGACAGCAAATTGCTAAAGGCAATCCGGTCTGAACATAGTTGCCTTCCGTCAAGATTTGCCGTGACTTTCCCCCGTTGAAGACTTAATTTATTACAGAACCGGCTTTTTAAGCGCGCGCGGGAACTGCCCGCGCAGCTTGTAGTTTTTTTCACAAACCCCGCCCGAAAAAAACGGCCTGTGGCCGCCCCTCTGTTTCTATCCCGTGTTTTCCTTAGTCCGCCCAAAACGCGCAAGCTACACTTTAATCATATTTGCATTGTGTGTCAATCAGATTTTTTTTATGAAATTTGAAGCTCGGCTTCGTGTTGCGCGGCCTGCCCTGATTTGAGTTAAAACCTTCTTGTTTTACTCGCAATATTTTCTTTTTTAAAATTTATTTCCGATTCCATCTAAAAATGTCTCATTTTGTCCCGATGTCACAAAGATAGAAAGCTTCTTCAAAAAATATTCGTAACAATTTTTTATCTGTTAAACTGAGCGTCGTCCGGGTTATTTCAGATGAATTTCTATTTCTTTTGGCGGGATTTTAATATAAAATAAGAACGGTCAGTTCAATTAACCAATTTATTCTAAGCGCATTATCCGCTCGTGTGGTTTGAAACTAACGCCAGACATTTTTATTAATGTGGAGAAAACAAATTACTATTAAGCGCTTTGCCAGACATTTTATATCATCGATATTTCCGTTTATTCTGCTCATCTTCAGCGTAGCGCCTGTTGTCCCGATATTGCCGCCTATTATTTTTTTTTCAACTGGACATGCATGGTTCAGAATGAAGACGCTCTCGGGCCTCACTCCGGGAAAATTTCATAAATTCATTTATATTTTATATTTTGTTATGCTGGCGGCCTTTTTGTTAGTTGCGATTTACATGACAATTACATATTTCCCGGTCGTAATATCAGCTACCGCCGTTGTTTTGATCCTGATCGCTGCCGTAAATACCGGCCGGTTTAATAAAAGCATCTATATTCCCCTGAACATCTTTCTGCTTACAGCTTTTTTCATTTTTTCCGCTTTTAGATTAAGAACCGATCTGGCAATCATTATTACGATCTGCCTTTTAATAGCAGCCGTTAAACGGACCCGCTTCGAGACAGGCGCCGGCATCCTTTTAAACATTGCCACGCTCATTATTTTTTCACTATTTACCGGCACAACCTTAAACCACGATGTAGTTCAGTTGATAAAAACCGAAAAATACGTGAAGCCCATTTTCCTGTTTTCGGACAATTACAATAAACAAGACGCGAAACTATACAACGGCTTAAACAGAATTGTCGTATCCCGCGACGAGCGATATGTATATTTTACCGCTAAGGAGAGCCGAAAAGACGGCATCCCGCAATACGACAGCTTATTCCGCATTGAACTCGATCGTCCTGAAAACATCAAAACATGGCATCACGACCGCCTGTTTGACCTTGCTCTTATTGATAACGACACGAAACTCCTTGCCACCGATTACAAGAACGACCGACTCTGGCTTCTTAACGCCGAAACGCTTAAACCCATCCGGAGCGTAGCCACAAAACCGCGGCCCCTGAACATAGTAACTGATGAAAAACATCGCCGCTTCATCGTGACGCATGAAGGACTGACTTCATTTCTCATATTTTCTCTTCCGAATCTCAGATTATTTGGCGCGCAATTCAATCATGCCTGCCCCGAGTGGGTCACTGTCGATCCGGACAAGAACTTCATGTACTCCTCCAACGTATGCTCACTGCCTTTTCTTCTAAGCGAAGTAGATCTGCGCACACTTAAAACCACCAGGAAACAGTTCCCCCTTCGATTTATCTCATTCGGAAACGGATTGGACAGAAAACGCGGACGCATATACGTGTCTGTAATTGTGACGGGAAGAATTCGCGTAGTGGATCAAAAAACATTTCGGCGCATAGGCGCGTTCATGACGAAACCGGGCGTGCGCTCTGTTGTTTTCGACGAGAAAAGAGACGTTATTTACGTGGGCAACATGATCGACCCGTATCTGAGAGTATACGGATCCGATTATTCCCTTCTCGGTAAAATCTACATCGGCCGCATATGCCGCGTCATTTATATCTCGCCGAAATCGAACCGCGTCTTCGCCGGAAGCATGTACGGGCTTTTAGAAATTAAAATCGACGACCTTCTTCGCGACTCAAAGAAAAAGCATAAGCCCCAGCCCTGATCACATAAGCTTATGGATGCGCGAAGATTGACCGCTGTGTTTTTAGCAGGCTCATTTCTTTGACATCAGAATCAGGCGTCCGCGATACTTCGGAATCAACGAGTCATCGAATTTCTTTTCGAACTCCGGTTTGTAGCCGAGTTTAGCCAATTCGTCGGGAATCAGCGTGTTGAGGCCGCCCAGTTCGGTTTCGCTTCTCGGCAAAAGAACCCATATTCTGTCGTTAGTTGTGAAAGACGCGATTCTCCGGCGAACCTGTTTATCGCTTTCGCCGAGGCCGTAATAATTGGTAAACAAATTATGGTCTTCCGGAATCCCGTGGTATTTAACGCGGCCTTTGTAGTAATACGCGACCACATGCATATAGAAAGGCGGATATACAAGCATTGTATCGCCGGCCTTCTCGCGTTTCTTCATCTCGTTTAAAACCATTCTGAAATCGTTCGGCCTGACCATGAGGCGATAGTATTGCGTCAGGCTGACTGTTGTTATAACTATGTAAAGGCAAAGCGCTGAAATTGTTAAAAAACGTCTGGACGATAATCCGGACTTTGGAATATTCGAGGATGACATGGCTCCATCGCAATCTTGAACCGCTTGAATATCCATGTGTTTTTTATAAGGCTCAGAATATTGCTTTCCAAGTCCGTAAATGCCGATGGCGACAAGCAGAAAATGCGCCGCCGCGAAACCGGACATGTGTTGAAAATGTATGTGAGGGCCTATGCCTCTCCATATAGCTACGAAGAAAACCATGAAAAAGCATGCCGCCTGGATTATCAGGAGAAAAAATACGGGTTTCCACGCCGGGTCTTTCTTTCTCCAAAGCGCAACTATGCCGGCGAAAGCGGCCAAAAGAATAAGCGAACTCCCGAAGAAAATCAATCTCGAAATCGCGTTGTCGCTGTGGAGGCTGACATGCGCTCCGCTGAAGAATGAAACCTCTGAATCAATTATGTTGAAAAAGCCGCGCCCGAATATCAGCTTGTACAATGCGCCTGAAACTCCTAATCCGGGCGGGTAAGTCCAGTCCGAAACCATTCTGAGAAACGAATTCATCCATAACAGGAAAACCGTTAATATTACAGCCTGACACGCCATCCAATGCCAGATAATTCGCCTTCTTATAATGAAATACAGATTCTCAGCGGCCCAGAGAAACAACATGGTGTGAACGCTGAAAATCGCGATTGCCGTTGAAAAGAAATAACCTGCGATCAGCTTCGAGCCGCCGCGTTTCTCTATGATTTCATAAGTGAGATACACAGAAACCGCAGCTGAAACTACCGCGAAGTCTTCCCAGCGCGGCCGCACCGAGAAATGGATCATATATGGCGAAGTGGCCGCTAAAAATGACGCCAGCAGGCCGGCGTTCTCTCCTACCCATCGCTTCGCGGCGAGATATATCATGTACACCCCGGCCAGATTCATTATCGCGGCCGGAAGCACAATCCATGCTTCGTTTATTGATAATCGGCACCATAGCGGGAAAAATATATGGGAAACCGGCCCTTCCCCGGCGGCGACAGCGCTTCTGAACATATCCGCCACCGATGCGTTTCTTAACGCCACCGGCCAAAGCGATTCCATATCCAACTGCGGATTCAGAATTACAGGCAACCTCAGGGCAAAGCCTGCTGCGAGAATCAAGTATATCAGTCTATTTACACGTTTCACTATAGCGCCGTTTGAGCCTTCCATGATCTCCGTTTTTCAATAACGTTATAGATAAATTTCATGTCTTTTTCAGATACGATGTTAACATAGCGTCCATTTTTTGTCCATCAGGAGCAATGCATTGGAAAGGACTCGAAAAAGCCGCTAAAGCTTTGCGTTGGATAATAGAAAGAATCCCGCATCGGTAAACGGGGGGAAAGATGAGTAGCCGATCACGAAGGTCTTACAGGTATTTGTCGTGTTCGTTTTTCCCGGGGCGCGAAAATAGAAATTTTACGAAACCTAACATATTGCTGATCGTTTCGCGTGGATATCGCATAAAGAGCTTTATCGTGAGCGGGATGAAACTGGCGTCGAGGTAGAGGCTGTTATAAAGAACGCGCTCTCGTTTTGCCGATATGACTTCGACGGCAGGATCTGTGTATTCGTTTTTATATGGGCGCGCGGAGAAGTCTATTTTGTCCCTGTAGAGATCGAACAGAGCAGTGCCGGGATAAGGGCGAAGTCTGTCGGCGATGTAGAAGTCGCACTTTGTTCTGCGAGACAGGTCAAGGGTCATGCGAAAATCCTCTTCGGTCTCTTCGGGGCCGCCGACAATGAAAAAGCCTGTGACT
>Ga0172379_10009528_pt1 | contig 11958 bp, 9 predicted proteins | sample GrowelOW334metaG_FD_119756 | JGI IMG/M metagenome (GOLD analysis project Ga0172379, IMG submission 119756) | Groundwater microbial communities from an aquifer near a municipal landfill in Southern Ontario, Canada - Groundwater well OW334 metaG | ecosystem: Environmental > Aquatic > Deep... | reverse complement strand
GCGGAGAATCTTTGATCCCTCTCAACGGGAATGTTTTAATTTTGCCGTCATGCGCCATCACCATTCCATTCGCTAGTTCTTGTTTATAAAAACGTTCAGCCTTCAAGTCATGCATACTGTTATCAGTATAGTAAGGTGCGGGATGACAAGATGCGCACTGAGCTTTACCATTAAAAAGCGCTTCACCGCGTAGTTCGCTTGGAGTAGCTCTGGTCTGATCAAGTTTGCCGTAAATATTTAGTTTTGGTGCCGGTGGCAAATCAAGGATCGCCATAAATTCAGCCATGAAATGTACTTGCGAGCCTCTCTCTAAAACGTTCACACCTTTTTTAGCAGCCATAACATGGTCTCCATCAAAATAGGCAGCGCGCTGTTCAAACTCGGTGAAATCTTCGACCGTTTTCATAGCACGCTGCGAACCGAACAAGCGTTGGATGTTTACTCCCCGCAATGTTGGCGTTTCAATACGATGTCTAAATTCTTGCGGTCGGATATCGCCAACAAGATGAGTGGCTCCATTAGTATGACCGTTAGCATGACAGTCAAAACATGTTACGCCCAGCATGCCATCGTGATTGTCAGTTCGTCTGTCTTCAGTTGCATTGAATTGTTGTTGTGGAAATTGGGTTACCAGAAGGCGTAAACCTTCAAGTTGTTTTGGATTCAGAATACCGTTAAAAATTTCATAGTAATTGTCGATTGTGATCAGCCGCCCCTTTGCTACATCACCAAGGTCGGGACGGGTTGTTAGGTAAATTGCCGGAGCCGGGTCAGGAAGAATATGTTCGGGTAGATCGAAATCCAAATCAAAGCGAACTAATCGTGGGAGAAGTTTTGTGATCATCACCGGGAAGAGCATTCCACCTTCCGCATGATCAGGAAACGGTAGTGGTTTATATGGGAAAATTCCCTTCTCTTTGATTTGTTCCGGAGTCATTTTATTTAGCTGTTCCCATGTTACTCCGCGAAGGTTTGCTGTCGGTCCTATTGGAATAGGTTTTCCTCCTGACATGACGACCTCGGAAGTTGTCTTTTTTGAAAGATCATAACGGGAGTTTAACATTTCTAAATGCTGTTTCGCGCGCTCAGATTTAACAGCCATACGCGCTGTTTTTATTTGATCGAAAGTTTCCGTTTGATTAGTCGGACCATAACTTGAAATGATTTTCCCTTGCTGTGTAAAAGCGACTGAAGGGGCAAACACAATTATGAAAATAATGCAGGCGCCCATCAACTTAAAAAGAATGTTTTGTTTGTTGTTCATTCAATAACTCCTTAGCAAATAATTATCTTTTAATTTCCGTGAAATCACCGATGTTTTTCTGTTTATTAACTACACCAATAATGGCAGATCATGATTTAAGGAATGCCAGCAAATCGGCATTGAGCTTGTCTTTATGCGTGTCTGCGAGACCATGCGGACCACCAGGGTAAATTTTCAGAGTAGCGTTCTTAATAAGTTTTACCGAAGCGTGAGCAGACGCGCCGATTGGCACGATCTGATCATCATCGCCGTGAATAATTAATGTCGGTACATCAAATTTCTTTAAATCTTCGGTGAAGTCCGTTTCGGAAAACGCCTTGATGCAGTCGAGTTCATTCTTAAGACCACCTTGCATTCCTTGAAACCAAAATGCGTCGCGAACACCTTGGCTGATCTTCACGTCTGGTCTGTTCGCACCATAAAACGGCGTTGTGAGATCCTTGAAGAACTGCGAACGATCGGTGGCGACACCGGCACGGATGTCATCGAATATTTTGATCGGCAATCCACCAGGATTTGCATTCGTCTTGAGCATGAGTGGCGTTACTGCACCCATCAAAACAGTTTTGGCGACGCGCTTAGTGCCATGGCGTCCGATGTAGCGGGCAACTTCTCCACCACCTGTTGAGTGACCTATCAGGGTGATTCCATTTAGGTCGAGTGTTTCGATGAGTTCCGAAAGATCATCAGCGTAAGTGTCCATGTCGTTCCCGTTCCATGGCTGACTCGAACGTCCGTGCCCACGGCGATCATGAGCGATGCAGCGATAACCGTTAGAGGCTAAGTAAACCATCTGACTTTCCCATGCATCAGAATTGAGCGGCCATCCATGACAGAAAACGACTGGTTTTCCCGAGCCCCAATCCTTGAAGTAAATTACTGTTCCGTCTTCCGTGGTGAATGTGCTTGATGATAGATTTTTCATTTTACATACCTTTTATTTTACAAGATTTTGTTTTATCAAATAATCAAGATCATTGAATAAATTATTTCATACTTACTTTAAAGCGCTTTCGTATCTTTTGGCTACTTCATCCCAATTTACAAAATTCCAGAATGCTTCTACATAATCCGGTCTTTTGTTTTGATATTTTAGATAATACGCATGTTCCCATACATCCATTGTAAGTAGAGGTATACCCTTTTTCTCAGCAATGTCCATTAATGGATTATCTTGATTTGGTGTGGAACAAATAAATAGACTGCCATTATCATCAAGGCATAACCAAGCCCAACCACTGCCAAATCTGGTTTTGCCGGCATCTGAAAATTGTTTCTTGAATTCTTCAAAGGAGCTAAATGTTTTTGTAATAGCTTCAGATAATTTACCTGTCGGCAAACCACCTCCATGGGCTTTCATGCTCTCCCAATAAAATGTGTGATTGAAATAACCGCCGCTATTATTTCTGGCTGCCATAGGATATTTACTTATACTCTTGAAAATATCCTTGATACCCATGGATTCCATCTCAGCACCTTTTATTGCATTTATGAAATTGTCATAATATGCTTTATGATGTTTGCTATAATGTATTTCTACTGTCAGCTTATCAATGAAAGGTTCGAGAGCATCATAAGCATATGGCAGCGGTTGAAATTCAAATTTGTTTGGTGCATTCATGGTGGTTTCCTTTTTAATGTTATGGTTTGATTGATCTTTTTTCATTTGGGTTTTTGAAAGGTCTTTTGCAATCGATGGACTTTGCAGACCAAGAATTCCCGCAATAACTAATGCTACTACTAATTTTAGTTTCGTCATTGTTTGATTTCCTAATATTTTTCCGGAAGCAAAACTTCCGGAAATTTTTCAATTAAAAGATGAAGATTTAGCTTGCCGAACTTTCAGTTTGATTTACGAGATAGTTTTCCATACCCATTTGGTCAATCTGTGCGCGTTGGATTTCCGCCCAATCAACATGACCTTCTTCCATTTTAAGTATTTTAGTTAGCAGGTCAACAGTACCTTGATCATCAACCTCACGGGCAAGTTTAATTGCTTCATTATAGGTGCGGACAGCTTCAAGTTCATCGTCATCGTCGTTGCTGATCATTTCTGAAACAGTTTTCCCGATCTTTATTGTATTGAGTTTAGATACTGTTGGAGCGCTATCAAAAAAAATGATTCGCTCGATCAGCCATTCGGCGTGGTGCATTTCATCCATTGCCTGTTTTCTTATAGCCAAATGAAGTTTGCCATAACCCCAGTTTTCACACATCTCAGAATGTACCATGTACTGATTAATGGCAGTAAGTTCATCTGCCAAAAGCGAATTTAAAACCGTAATTAATTTTTCATTACCTTTCATCGTCGTTCTCCTTTATTATTTTATTAATATTTTTTTTGAAGTTAATACTTCAAATTCGGGTGTAAACTAATTCTGGAAATAAAACGAATCAATCGTTCAAAGGGATGAAAAAGGGACTACATCTTTTGGGTTAGAAAATTATTCGCCGCTGATTGTATTTTGTTGATAGGTTAATTATTAGTCATCGAAATACTCTTGGAAATTGTTTTAAGTGTTTCACCTGAGTATGAATAGTGATCTATACTTAGCAACGATGCGATCATCCATTCTAAGATTACAAGTTATTTGTTCTGGCTTTGCCAGTTTATGATTTAGCACGAAGCCTTGTTTGGTTCATCATAAGAGTATTTACATTTATCGGCATTCTCTATTCGATTAAAAAGAATTCTATTTATATCGTTATGAAAATATCTAACTTTGATTCAACCGGATTATGAGACTGTAAAGCTCCATGTATATGACCATCCTGACGTCCCGTAACCATTTGTTGAGCTGACACGCCAATAGTATAGATTTGGAGCTGTTAGTCCCGTTACTTGCTGACTCAAAGATGTTAATCCGCTTTGATTATATACAAAACTTGTAAATGAACTATTTACCGATACTTGCAATGTATAACTCGTAGCTCCGCCGCTAGCGCTCCAGTTTAAAATCGGCGAAACAGATATATTTGTTTCCCCATTTACCGGAGACGATAAATCCGGTGCAATTGGTGCCGCTGTTGTAACACTCCATACAGTTGACCATCCGGATGTTCCGTAATTGTCTGATGCGCTTACCCGCCAATAGTAGGTTGATGCAGTCAGTCCCGCCACCTGTTGATTCGAAGAAGTTAATCCGCTTTGATTATATACAAAACTTGTAAATGAACTGTTTGTCGATATCTGTAATGTATAACTTATCGCTCCGCTGGTTGCGAGCCAAATTAACGTTAACGGTGCCGAATAGTTTATTGTGCCATCTATCGGGTATGATAAAACCGGCACCATCGGGGGAGGACCTGTTGCAGTAAAGCTCCATACTGTTGACCAGTCAGATGTACCTGCTTTATTTGTTGTACTTACTCTCCAATAATAAATTGATAATGGATTCAGACCGCTTACTTGTTGGGTTAAACTCGTTAATCCGCTTTGATTGTATATGAAACTTGTAAATGAACTGTTCGTCGATACCTGTAACGTATAACTTACCGCTCCGGTGCTTGTTTCCCATTTAAAATCAGTCGGAATTCCTATACCCGTTGATGCATCAGTCGGGGTTAATAATGTAGGTGCGGAGGGAATAGTTGCAGCAATCACAGGATTATCACTGTTATTACTACAAGAGTTAAAAATGAAAATTAAACCTAATGCAAGTATTAATAATCTTTTCATGGTATTCGCTCCTAATTGTTTAATTAAAAAATAGACTTGACACATAAAGCAACAAGTGGTTTGCTGTAATAGCAGAAATTTTTCCCGGTATAAATTTTCTGAATTATTTGTTAAGTCTAAAAAAAATGCCAATTGTAAATAACTTAATAATGGAATCTCTACTAAAATCCGATTATAAATTACATACAGATATGTGGCGGAGCAATCGTACAAAAGGATGAAAAAGGAACTACATCTTTTGGTTGGGTTTATTTGACACTTATCCGGATGAGACCTATCTACCTATAAATATTTTATTAACAACGAAGTTCTAATCAAACCACAAACTCAACTTCAACTCGAAAATATTTTTCTAAAAAAACAGTTTGAAATATTAATTTGCAAAAAACTAATATTCACTTTCTTCATATTGAACAGGATGTTCATCAATTTAATATTATCCACTTTTCAACTAGGATTAACTTTTGAATACGGATAGGTAATTCTATCGTTCTTTAAGAGTAGAATTTTCAAGAAAAACTTAAATGGAAAATGTAGCTAACAAAAAAGCACGGAAGAGGCTGTTTCAAAAGTAATCATAAAATCACATTGAGCAAAATCGAAGTGAAGTTATTGTTTAAAATCTCATTTCTCGACTTCGCTCGAAATGACTTCTACTACTTTTGAGACAACCTTCCGTTTCTCAAGTTGTTTGTTTATACTCCGCTACTATTTAGCAGCACGATCAACGATGATCTCTACTCGACGATTGTTTGCCCGACCTTCGGCGCTGGTATTGTCTGCAACAGGTCTATCTTCACCGATTCCCTGCGCCTGAATAAGATCACCTGGGTAACCGCGCGAAATTAGATACGAACGCACTGCATCTGCACGCCTCTGCGACAACGACTGGTTTGAGTTGGAAGAACCCTGCGAGTCAGTATGACCTTCAACGGTAAGCCTTCGTTCTTTAGTCGCCATTAGCGCCTCAGCAACCTGGTTTAACCGATTCTGCGCTGCCGGCAAAAGTGCTGATTTGCCCGAAGCAAAGAGAACACTGCCCGATAGTGTAATTACAAGTCCGCGAGCTTCTTCCTTAACGGCTGCAAGTTTGGCAAGAGCTGCCTGTGCATCAGCGGCTCTCTTATCGGCTTCAACACGTGCTTTTTGTTCTGCGGCGAGTTGTTCTGTTTTAAGTGCAGCGTTGCGTTCTGAAACAGCCAGGTTTTCCTTTGCACTCTTCACGATCTCAGCCTGTGTTGCCTGATAATCCTTATTCGCTTTTGCGGCGGTTGCACTTTCAGCAGCGGTAATAGCCAAAGCTTCAGCCATCTTGGCTTTGCGATCTGCAATATAGGCAAGATCACGTGTACGGAATGATTTAGGGTCGTCCAGGAAAGCTTTCTCGGCAATGGCAAGCGCCGCTTCTGCTTTATGCAACTCTGCCGGTACTAATTGTGCTGCTTGGCCTGTGCTTGCATGCTGGTAAGCTTGACGCGCGTTGACAAGTTCTGTTGGAGGTATACTTGCACCACAGCCAACTAACAATCCTGCAAATACTATTGTGATTAGATATATCATGGATTTCATAATTTACTTCCTTTCTTGAGGTAGTTGGTTATCTTTTCGGAGCTGTTGTACTCGTTCTATCGCTTTTGCTGCTTCCTTCTTGTCAGTATCACTGCGAGAGAGTGCTACTGCCAATTCACCATCGGCTTGGGCACGAGACAGCATAGACTCAGCTTGTTCTTTCTCTCCCTTTTCCGCAAGCCCCTGGGCATTTTCCAACTCCTCTTTTGCCAGTTGTAAATAGAGAGATGCGCTGGAAATATCGGATGCACCGACCTCCTCAGCGGCACGAATCGCCGAAGTGGACGCTTCTTTATTGAGCACCACAGAACTGCTTCCGCAACCTGCAATCACAACTGCGAAGAGAACACATCCCGCTAATATGGTCATGTTCATATGTTTCATTGAATACTCCTTTTAAGTTATTATGTAATGTTTTCCCAATTCCTGTTATTCAAGAATGGAGAAACTCTTTTTAATTTTGAAATAATTTACTTTTGCTAATCTCTAAATTCAATCGGGCAAAGGGATGAAAAAGGGACTACATCTTTAGAACAGCCAAAACGTAATTTGATCTCATGAAGGGTGAATTATCGAATATTTTAAAGTATTCGAAATAGTAAATTGAAAAGAGAAATTAAGTTATTCTACTTGAACTGAAAATAAATCAATGCAACACCGGCAACGCTCATCAATATTAGCGTTATTGTTCCGAGAACATTTGACCATCTCTTGTTTGTAAATTTCCCCATTACTTTTTTATTGTTACAAATGTGCATAATTACTGCGATCATTACCGGCGCAGTTAAGCCATACAAAACAGCGGTGTAAATAAGCGCTTGTATTGGACTTATGCCAAGAAATTCTAGTGATAATCCAACAAGGAGTGACACGATAAGCGTGATGTAAAATCCTTTGGCTTCATGAAATTTTTTATCTAATCCTTCCTTCCAATTAAAAGTCTCAGCTAAAATATAAGAAAGTGAGCCAGCCAAAACAGGTATTGCTAAAAATCCTGTACCGAGTACACCGATAGCAAAGAGTAAATAAGTTAGTTTACCAGTCAATGGTTCTAATGCTTTTGCCGCTTGACCTACTGTATCAATTTGTCTGATACCCGCCTTATACAAAACAGCCCCCGTTGTGAGAATTATGAAAAACATAACAATGTGTGCAAATAACATTCCGAAATCAATATCCACCTTCATGTCGTTTAAAATTCGTTTATTGATTATGATTTTTTTCTTGTTATGTGAGATGTCTTCCGCTTCCATAGTGGCTTGCCAAAAAAACAGGTAAGGAGAAATAGTAGTGCCGAGAATGGCAACAAGTATCTCGAAAAAAGCTTTGTTAAAATGAATAGTTGGAATAAAAGTACTTTTCATAACTTCCCCCCAATCTGCATGTACTAAGAACGGAACTATGATATATAATAATAACGAAAGGCAAAGCCATTTTAATATTGCCGCAAGTTTTTGATATGGAAATTTTATGATAAAGAAAATAATTAAACTCGTAAAAATTATGCTGAAAGCAAAAGTTGGAATTCGAGGTATAAGTAAATTGGCTACGGCTCCCATTCCCTGGAGGTCAGCTCCTATATTGAGTATAATGGCTGGAAAACTAAAAACCATCATTAGATATAAAATACTCTTCGGATATTTTTTTTTAAGTGTTCCTGTTAATCCCTCTTTTGTTACCATACCGATCCGCGCACACATCTCCTGCACAGCAGCCAGTAGAGGGAAAGTGATCAATGTGGTCCAAAGAGTTGCAAAACCAAAACCGGCACCTGCTTGCGAATAAGTTGCAATCCCCGAAGGGTCATCATCGCTTGCGCCGGTTATCAATCCGGGACCAAGTATATGCCAGTATTTTTTAATTCGTGTTGAAAGTTTTGTAGATGTATTCATTTACTTTAAATAATTCTAAAAATTTAATACGGATAAAATTTTGGGTTTCTAACGTGCAAAGATCAGAACAACAAGAAAGACATAAAAGAAATTTCATAAATCAAAAATCGTTATTCTTCAATACATTTAATTCAATCAAACAACCTCATTTATTTATACTTTCAAGTTATTCGTCCTGAAAATATTCTTGCCATTTTAAAATGATTTTTACATCATCCTTTATCCATCATCCATCAAACATCTTACATTGCGGTTCACCGTGCTAAGGGATTATGTCCCTCCAGCATTCCCATCCAGAATGGTTCTGTTTTTGCTTTGATCGCCCAAAGTGCGCCGGTCGGTAAAATATATCTACTCCCTCTTGCATTGTTGGTAGCATATACGCAGGAAGTTCAGCGCAATCGCAGTGCTCGATCGTTACCAGAAAGGTCGGCGTTTCTCCTTTCAAGGTGGTCAGCTTATTAGTATAAATCGTGTGAACTGAGCGTAAGAATTCCTGCACACGGTCCACATCATACACCACAACGCTAACTGCCGTTTGGATATCTGTTGTCAGGCGGTCAAATGCTTGGTGAGCAAATCTTTTCGCAAATGTAGGTACATCTCCATCCCGCATTCTTAGTTCTAATCGCGCAAGCGAACTGAGATCGAAATATGACAAATGAAGATTTTCCGGAGAAGCGATAATTGTTTTTGCAAACGGCCCAAGCGCACCGATAGTGTATGGTGTACCGCCAAAGCAAGTAGAAAGTATAATAAGGTCGAATCTTGCGGAATCACGTGTGAAATCTTCCAATCCGATCGTAAGGTCTTTTATTGTGAACTTCCGATTCGGATACGATGCATCGTAACCCGCGCCGCCATACTCGGGAATTTCGTGACCGTAATAAAGGAACATGCTCACTATCTCACGCTGACTGTCCACACGGAAGTGGTGATATAACTCCACCTCATGTTCAAAATGTGATTGTTCACTATCGCGCCAATACAATTCATTTGTTATGAGTTGTCCGTTCCGGTAATAAGAGAACTCTCCATCCTGAAGAGGAAAAAGGAGTAGAAAGTGTCGCTTTGGTTTTTGGTGAAAGATGAATACTTCAGCGTTGGGATTTTGTTGCGCGACCTTTATTGCTCCTGCAAGGGCTTCCTCATCTGCTTTGTATTCATTTCCACTAGTGTCATGATAGAGATAGTCACCATCACCGTGGATGACGCACACGATTGAATATTTTACTTCGAGCACACTCTCTTCTGTCTGTTGAGCTTTACGCTGCAAAGGAATGTTGGCACTACATGAAGCAAGTAATATTAAAAGCGCACCACAACAAATGCTCACGACAAGCATCGAGCACAGGCAATCCTTCACCAATCGGCTGGCCAGATTTGGCATATGAATGTTCGCTCTTAGAGAAACAATTTATACTAAGAGCACAACAAGTATAATAATCAGAAGCAACGCTACAAGACTGATTGTTATCGTCTCAGCCTGCTCCATATTCTGTACTATGTAATTAGAATAGTTATTGAGTTGATTATCCGACACGCGCTGGTAACCATTGCTACCGGTAAGCTCATCCTGATTCTCCTGAAGCGTAGCTTTGATGCGGCCTATGGCAATGCCATCGTCTTTCGAAATCAATGGCGAACTTTGAACCACGTTTAAGACTTTTGACATATCTTTCAATGATTCATTAAGAATTGTACGCTTCTCAGATGCGTTCTCCGTAGCTTTCACTTTATTTGCTGCATCGTTGAAGTATTTTTGAAGTTCGCCTTTTCCACCCGCAATTACCGGGAGGGATAGAACAAACATCATAATGATAAATCCAAAAGCTATTCTTGCTTTCATTGTTATTCCTTTCATTAAGTTTAAACGAACGAGACAATTAACTTTTGCAAAGTTATCTCTTAAACTGCTTCAAATAAATAGGGCAAAGGGATGAAAAAAGAACTACATCTTTTAGGTGAGTAAATAATTCATTTTCTATAATCCGAATTTTTTAAACAAATAATATTTCGGGAAATCGATGACAAGTGCAAAGAGCGCCGATAATCCTAAAATGGTAAGAACAATAACTGGACTTAGCGATGGAACAAGTATTCCGAATAAAGCTATTAGCGCTATTCCAACTATTGCGGAGGTGCTTGATATTAACAATCCTTTACCCGGAAGCGATGACCAGAAATGGTTTCTTTCTCTAACGATCAAAACTCTAAATTGACTGTTGAATATGAAACTTAACATAACGAGTGAAGTAAGTTCGTTCCACTGTAAATGGAAATAATGAATACCGATCAGAACTACAATGATGTCTCCAAGTACATAGAATAACGCCGGAATAAGAGAAGCTAAAATAATATTCTTTACGTTCCACTTATTCGGATTGCTCGTACTTTTTACGTTATCGGTTGCAAGGGTCATACTTACAAAATCATTTGCCATCACCAGAAAAGACATTCCAATAAGTGAAAGCAATATATTATGCAGCCAGAAAAAGCCGATGGTGAGAAAAACGGTAAACTCAATAACCTTGACAACTTTATTGATAACCCATGTAAGCATTCGCTGATACGTCTGTCTGCTCACCGCTATTGCATCGATGATTACACCGATACCCGATTCGGTTAAGACTACACTGGCGGCAGCTTTTGCAACATCGGTTGAATTGCTTACCGCTATACCGAGTTCCGCTTGTTTTAAAGCAGGCGCATCGTTAACTCCGTCGCCGGTCATTCCAACTGTGTGTCCTTCTGTTTGCAAGAGACTCACGATTTTATATTTGTCCTCCGGATATATTTCTGCAAAACCATTGCAATCACTAACTATCTTTAATTGTTGATCGGCGCTTAAATCTTTAATATCAGCCATACGTATAATGTTAGTTCCAATCCCAACCTCATCGGAAATTTCTTTCGCTATATCAATGCTGTCTCCTGTAAGCATCATCGGTTTTATACCATGACTTCTCGCCTGGTCAATCATTGTTTTTGAATCCGGTCTTGGCGGATCAGACATTGGCAATAATCCAATAAGTTTAAGATTATTTAAATCATCTCCTCCCGATTTAGCAACAGCTATCGTTCTATAACCTTTCTTTGAAAAGCCATCTATTATTTTGTTTACTTCATCTAAAGTTCCTTTATCTACATCATGGCACAGAGAGAGGATCATCTGTTCGGCTCCTTTAACTGCTCTGAAACGCTTTCCGCCGGTTTCAATAACCGCTTCTGTTTTTTTTGTGGATGGATCAAACGGAGTATATGATACTTGTTTGTAATCGTTAAAACTTATTGCTGATTTTTTAGTGAATTCAATAACAGCAAGATCAATTAAATCCATTCCTTCCGATTGTGATGTTAGTGCGGCAATCCTTAAAACATCTTCTATCTTGTTTCCGGAAACTGGAATTGCATCTACAACAGATAATTTGTTTTGTGTTATCGTCCCGGTCTTGTCAAAGCAGATAATATCAATTGAAGCGGCATCTTCTACAGATTCAAGTTTAGTTACCAGCGCTCCTTTTTTTGCCAACTCTTTTGCTCCAACAGATTGT
>Ga0172379_10009527_pt1 | contig 11958 bp, 12 predicted proteins | sample GrowelOW334metaG_FD_119756 | JGI IMG/M metagenome (GOLD analysis project Ga0172379, IMG submission 119756) | Groundwater microbial communities from an aquifer near a municipal landfill in Southern Ontario, Canada - Groundwater well OW334 metaG | ecosystem: Environmental > Aquatic > Deep... | reverse complement strand
TAAGGAATAATTGTTCCTACAATTATTTTAAAATCGCGCGCGCAAAAAATAATTTTCAATCGAGCCCCGCTTTTTTCGCCGCGCCCCCACCCGCGGCGTTGCGGGGCGAGTTATAATGATTTAAAGTACGTTCGAATTTGTACGTACACCCCCACCACCTGGTCTGACCGCGTCATTGCCCGTCTTCAAGAAGTTTTAGAATCTCCTGCCTAATTTTTCTTTTGCCATTTTGATCCGGTTGTCATAAGGATTGCCCACATAAAACAAAGACGAAATTAATTTATTTTTATTTTCCGTGTATTTCCGCCCGTAATAATTCCGGAATTTTTCTGTTGCCGTTATCATTCCTTGCGGGTTACTCATTTTTTCCAGTGCGTACGCATCGGCCTGATATTCAAAAATCCGCCCCACCCGGATCACCATAATCCCAAAAACTACCCCCAAAACGATTGCCAATAACAAATTTGGACTTTGCCTTAAAATAAATATTCCCGTAATCAACAAAATCACCCCCACCGTTGTTTCTTTCACTCCATGACTCAATTTATAGTGTCCCACTTCGTGCATTAACACATATTCTATTTCATCTTTATCAAAAGATTCGTATAACGCTCTTGAAAGTATCAATTGTGGCCTAGTTGGGATGCCAATCATCATTCCAAACAATCTTGTCGATTCCGAGATTTTAAGTTGAGGAATCACCAAACCCGTCTTTAGTTTAATTAGTTGAACCAGTTTCTGATCTTTAATTACGGTTATTATTTTTTTCTTTTTCCCCAAACTCGACCAAAACAATCCAATCGGCACCCAGCAGGAAGTATAAAATAAAGTAATTGCAAACACCCCGAAGATTATGAAGTTCACTGCACCCACGGAATATTACCCGGACAGCCCCGAATAACCCACCCCACAATCGCATCTACCGTTCTTGGCTGGTCAATTGTTCGTGGTAGTTCATCGGTTCGCACAAACCCCACATCCAGCAGCTCCCGCCTAATCATCTGCCCACCATCACTGCCCCCTGTTGCATGTTTTCTTCCATCAACTGCATAATGATGCGTATAAAGACTCCCCCAACCATCACGAGATTGCCCATGATACTCAGAAGCCGATATTATGACTCCACCTGCATAACTAGTACTTATCCCCACCAACTCTCCCTCCGTTCGAACACTTGCAACCCCACGATAAATACTCAAGTATCGGGCATCTGCATCAGGGACATAAGCCCGCCCTTGCGTATTACTTGCATTTCTTCCGGCATTAATTAAAAGCAAACGACCCCTTGTTCCTGCCGCCATCCCCGCCAAGGGTATCTCTTCTCTTCCTGATGTGTAATCCGGAATCCAAATCGCACCCGCCTCAAGCAATGGCCGGGTTACTCTTTGATCAAAGTCCGCCGCCGCCAACCTTAGTTGTTCTTCATAGGGAACCTTATTGCCTTCCACCATGAATTCATTATAGGTTTTATGTCAACATGCTAAAATAATTGTATGAAAAAGTTCTTCTTGACCCTTATTTTGTTACTTGTTATCTTTTTTGTTTACTCCAAAAATGCCGCATTGTTTGCCCATTTTTACCAGGATTATTTTCTATCGGTTTGTAATACCCCCCTTACTTACCGCCTGGGTGATCTTGACCCCCGTTTTAATTTAACCGAGAAACAATTTCTGCAGGATGTTGATCAGGCCGCCCAGATTTGGAACAGCGCTTACGGTAAACCCCTCCTCCAATACGACCCGCAATCGACTTTTCCTGTAAATATGGTTTATGACCAACGGCAATCTCTCAACAATCAAATCAACACTTTAGACAAACAATTACAACAACAGGACAATAATCTTAAACCCCAGGAAGCGGCTTACAAACAAAAAGCCGCTGATTTTGACAAAAAGTTATCCGCCTTAAATCAACAAATTGCCTACTGGAATCGCCGTGGTGGCGCCCCTCCGGCCGAATACCACAATATCATCACCCAACAAGCTGATTTACAGCAAGAAGCCCAAGCCCTCAACCAAATGGCCAAGTCCCTCAATCGATCCGCCACTACCTACAACGATCAATTACAACAGCTCCGCCAATCAATCACCGCTTTTAATCAGGAAATCACCCAAAAACCCGAAGAGGGATTGTATACCCAGAATGGCCCGGAGCGTCAGATTGATATCTATTTTAATTCCACTCCAAACGAACTGATTCACACTCTTGCTCATGAATTTGGCCACGCCTTAAATCTTCCTCATTTGGACAACCCCGAAGCGATTATGTATCCCTGGGTTTCCGAGTCACTCACACTTTCTGCTGATGACCTTACCAGTTTAACCCAAGTTTGCCAGCAAACCCGCTTTACCTTATTTTCCCAACAATTACAGCTCAATCTTAATCAAATCATTTTCAGATATTTTCCGCAACCAACTTGACGACCGGCCAATAAATAAAGTATCTTGTAAACACGGATGTCAGATAATTCAAACCCTTTCAAAAAAATAATAATTCTGGCGATTATTGTTTTATTATTGGCTGTTTTAACCCTCAGCTATTTGTCCAAAATTAAAAACCTTTCCTCTCCCGATTCCTCTCTGTCCAATTCAACTGCCGACTCCCGTTTGCAAAAATTTACCTCCGAAGCTGAGCTTAAGGCCTATTTAGAAAAGTCCAGCCAGCCAGCCACCTCCTTTTCAACGCGGCTCAACACTCCCCAAATTGCTCCAAGCGCAAAAAATGCTCCCAATATCGGCAGTGCCGATACCTTTGCAGGGGGTGCTGCTGCCGAACGCGTTTCCGACACCAATGTCCAAGTTATTGGGATTGATGAAGCCGATATTCTCAAGACCGACGGTCAAAACCTCTATTACTCCCCGGACCGTCTATTTTATCGCCAAACCCCACCCATCTTGCCGCAAAATGGGGTTGCCCCCGGAATCTCTTCCAAGATGATCCCACCTCCACAGTCCCAGCCACAGACCAATATTATTAAAGCCTTTCCCCCTGCCGATCTTCAAAAACTGGCCCAAATCGATCTTAATGGCCAGCTCCTTTTGAGTAAACAGACCTTGGTTGTTTTGGGTGCTCAAAAAATCGCCGGCTATTCTTTAAGCGATCCTTCAAGTCCGCTCCAAACTTGGGAATATACCCTGGAAGACAATAGTCAGGTATTTCAATCGCGTTTACTGGGTGACAAATTATACTTGGTTCTCCGCCAAAATCTTAATTATTCTAATCCCTGCCCCCTCAAACCCCTCACCTCTCTGACAATTGCCTGCACCGATATCTATCATCCCATTTCTGATAGCCAAGTTGATGTTGTCTATACGGTTTTGCTTCTCGACCCACAAAACGGGACAGTCCTAAATAAACTTTCGTTTTTGGGTTCTTATACCAATTCTGTCGTCTATATGTCGCCCCAGGCTCTTTATATCACCAACTCGCTCCCCGCCGACCAAGTCGGTTTTATCGTCAAATTTTTTACCCAAAAGGGGACCGATCTAATTTCTTCCTCCGCCCTTGAGCGGCTGAAAAAATTGGAAACTTACGATCTTTCGTCTCAAGCCAAAATGGTGGAGTTGTCTGCCATTCTTCAAGAATTTCAGCGCGACCTATCCGCTGATGACCGGGTCAGAACCGAAAACGAACTTAACAACCGGCTGAAAGATTTTCTTAGCGCAAACCGCCGCCAGCTGGAAAAAACTGCCATCAACAAAATTAGTCTGGCCAATTTTACCATCACTGCCACCGGCCTTGTCCCGGGCCACCCCCTCAATCAATTTTCCCTGGATGAACATAACAACAACCTACGCATCGCTACCACTATCAGCGACCGCACTTTTGGCCTCCAAGACAGTGTCAATGATGTTTACGTTTTGGACAAAAATTTACAGGAAATTGGTTCCCTCAAAGATCTTGGCCAAACCGAGCAAATTTACTCCGTCCGTTTTCTGGAAGACCGGGGCTATCTCGTTACCTTCCGCCAAACCGATCCTTTTTATGTTCTTGATTTAAGCAATCCCCAAAACCCGGCCAAAAAAGGCGAGCTCAAAATTCCCGGTTTTTCCTCCTATTTACACCCCTTAGCCAAAAATCTTATCCTCGGTATCGGCCGCGAAAATAGCCAGCTCAAAGTCTCCTTATTTGATGTCTCAGATCCTCAGAGTCCCGCCGAAATTGATAAATATCTACTTAAAGACTATTCCTCCGATATCCTGCAAACTCATTTAGCCTTTTTGCAGGATCCCAAACATTCCATCTTTTTTGTTCCCGGCTCCCAGGACGGTTATATTTTTTCTTATCAGGACAATAAACTTCAAATGGTCAAAGCTGTTGCCGACATTGCCCCCCGCCGCGCCGTTTATTTAAACGATTATCTTTATATTGTCGGTGATAATAAAATAACTATCCTCAATGAAGCCGATTGGGCCGAAGTTAATCAGTTGGATTTATGATTGAAACGTCTGACCTGTCTGAAAAAACGACCCGTATAACCGCTAACCTTATTTTAGTTCTCAGCTCAATTTCGCGTTTACTTACTGCTTCTGATTCAGTTTTAGGTAAAAAAAGGGAACAGGAATTACTTGCAGTTTTAAGTAAATTCTCAATTGAATTCATCCAAAGCGGCGGTGTTCCCGCTGAAGTTTTTACCCGACTCCAAGGTTACGGCCTAATGGCCGATTTTCCTTCTTTTGATCAAGACCCTTTGTTAGAACAGTTAGGCACCATTGTCATTTCTAGCCCACCAAACTCACCACTGCTCATTTCTGCCTCTGTTCCCTTCCAGGCTAAAGCTGCTGATCAAAACGGTGAACACTGGAAAGAATCCGATTTTCCTCAGACCGCTTATCAAGCTAGCTACCTTTTTACTATTTCGCCGCCAAGTCTTGATGCCGTCTTAACCAATTTACGTCAACAGCGCGACTCAGAACCTTAATTTTTATGAAATTTAAACCTTTCTCCCTAAACCTTTTTTGCTTTATTGTGTTGCTTGTCGTTTCCTTACTGCCCCTCAACTACGCTCTCAAAACCCACCTCTATTTTTCCCAGGATGATTTTATGTCAATTGCCTATCTAAACCACAAAAGCTATGTTGCTGTTGCAAGCGATTTTCTCCAGACCGGCGATCTGATCGCTCCCAAACGGATGATCGGCTATCTTTTGGGTTACCTAAACTTCAAACTTCTTTTTGATCTTTTTGCCACCAACCCCCTACCCTTTATCCTTAACAATCAAATCCTGCACCTTCTCAATGTCTTTCTCCTTTTTTATCTTGCCCTCAAACTCACCAATAACCGTTGGGGTGCTTTATTAATCAGCCTGATTTTTAGTAAATATTACCTCTATTATTTTACCAACTCTCACGAATACCTGGTCACCCTCTTTTCTCTTTTGTCTTTCGTTCTTTTTTTCAAATACCCCCGCAAAACCTTTCTTGCTTTAATCTCTTTTATCCTTGCTCTGCTTTCCAAACAGTATGCTTATGTCGTTCCTCTGTTTTTGCTTTATTATTCCTACTCCTACCGTCGGGATTTGCTCAAAAACAACCGCCCCTTTCTGCTTGTTTTGTTTTTATATTGCTTACTCCAATTTTTGTATTACTTAAACACCTCCGCCATTGTTATCAACCCGACTTACCAAACGACTCTCAACCCCGCCACCCTGTTTGGCAACCTCACTTTTTATTTTAAACCTCAATATTTGTTAATTCTTGCCCTTTTCCCCCTATTTTCCAAAAAATATCACACTTGGTTTTTATTGCTTTTCTTTCTCCTGAGTCTCTTTCCTGCCTTAGTCTTAGTCAACCGGCATGACCTTTATTATTTCTATTTTCCGGCCGTTTTTCTGTTGCTTTTTGTGGCGGTTAATTTACCCCGTACTCTCCTTAAGCAAATCCCCGCTTTTCTGCTGGTCATCTTTCTTTTTGGCGGCCGCCAGGCCTTCCCTGTTGTTGCCCGCCAAGATTATCCCAATTGGGACTTGGTCTCCATCAACAACCTACTTTCAACTGTTAAACAGGAATTACAAAGCAATCCCGAATCGGTTTCTATCAAAATGCAAGGTCTTAACCTTTATCGAGACGCCCGTTCAATCTTGGACTACAATGTCCTTCCACTCTTTTTAGGCCGCCCCCACAACCAGCTTTATAATTTTTCTTATGATTCTTCCAAGATGATCTTGACAATTAACAAACTCCCTCTTGACTAATACTAGGGGAGAGTAATACAATAGAAACATGAAACTTCAAATAGGCGCTCCGGCTCCTGACTTTTGTTTACCGGACCAAAACAACAAAACCCATTGCCTTACCGATTATCAAGGTCAAAAAGTCATCTTGTATTTTTATCCCAAAGATGACACCCCCGGCTGTACCACCGAAGCCTGTGATTTCCGCGATAACTTAATCCAATTCCAAAACTTAAAAGTTCCCATTCTTGGTGTCAGCGTCGATTCGGTTGCCCGCCACCAAAAATTTGCCCTAAAATATCATCTGAATTTCCCGATTTTAGCCGACACTGACAAAATTGTTGTCAATCAATACCAAGTTTGGGCCCTCAAAAAATTTATGGGGCGGGAATATTACGGTACTCTCCGCACCACCTTTGTAATTGATGAGCAGGGAAAAATTAAGCATATCTACGAAAACGTCAAACCCCTCAATCACGCCGCCGATATACTTCAAGATTTAAAATAAGCCCTTCCCGTGTTACAATTAATTCATGTCCGGAGCCGCCGCTGTCAACGCCATGCTTTTAATGGCGAGTGCTTACCAAAGACAATTACGAGAACAGGAGGAAGAAATGCCTCATTTTACCCCCCAGGACCTAAATGGTTGGGAATTTAAAATCCTTCGTTATACTAAAATTGGCGGACTAAAAGACTCAGTAGTCTTGCAAAAAGTTTTAGCTGAAGAAGCACAGGCGGGCTGGGAATTAGTCGAAAAATTTGATGACTTTCGTTTACGTCTAAAAAGGCGGATTAGTGAAAGAGAAAATGATAAAAATCATCTTATCGATCCTTACCGGGCTTATTGTGGTCCTTCTCAAACCGCCTGGGCAATCGGGATTATGCTCGGTTCATTATTTATAGCTCTAATATTTGTTCTTCTTGCCGTTTTTGCAACAAACCGATAATTTAAATATCTCTCCTTAAGTGTTAGAATTTAAGTAATGCCCGACACGCCCGCCACTCTTCTTAAAGAAGTTGTAAATCTCCAAAAAATCGTTGATTCCGCCCAGCTGCCGCCTGAGCTCAAAGACCGGGCCTTGCAAATGATTGACCGGCTTGGCCGGATGATCCGTTTTGGTGATTATTCCACTGAGTGCGAAAAAGTCGAGCATTATATCGACTGGATTACTCATTTGCCCTGGACCAAACGCAGTCCCGATATTCTTGATTTAGAAAAAGCCAAACAAATTCTTGACCAAAACCATTACGGCCTTGAAGACATCAAAGAACGGATTCTCGAATATCTGGCCGTGCTAAAACTCAAAAAAGAAAACAAAAATATTTCTTCTGATGGCATCCTCAAATTTATGCGCGCCCCCATCTTGAGTTTTTTTGGCCTGGTCGGTACCGGTAAAACCACCATTGCTTATTCCATTGCTGCGGCCATGGGCCGTCAAATCGTCCGTGTCCCTTTTGGTGGTCTAGGCGACCCTTTGGATTTACGTGGCCAGTCCCGCATCCGCGCCGATGCTGAACCGGGCCTGATTATCAAAGCCTTACGCCGTGCCGGTACCAAAAACCCGGTTATTCTTTTGGATGAAATTGACCGTGTTACCGACGAAGGCCGCGCCAGTATTATGGGCGTTTTGGTCGAACTTCTTGACCCTGAGCAAAACATGGCTTTCCGCGATCATTTTATTGATTATCCTTTTGATCTCTCCGAAGCTTTATTTATCGCCACTGCTAATAATTCGACCCATATTGCTACCGCTGTTTTAGACCGTTTAGAGCCGATGCAAATGCCTTCTTATACCGACGAAGAAAAAATTATGATTGCCAAAAAATACGTCTTTCCCAAGATGTTACTGGAAGCCGGGTTAGGGGATAAAGCGATTACGATTGATGAAAACGCCTGGCCAAAAATTGTCCGCCCTTTGGGTTTTGATGCAGGTATCCGTACCCTGGAGCGCACCATTAACGGCATTTGCCGTAAAGTTGCCAAACTCACCGTTGAAGGCGGTGACAAATCTTATCACCTCACCGACGCCAACATCAAAGACTTCCTGCCCACTTGGTAATTAGTGTTTACTTTCAGAATAATTTCTTAGAAGAAATGGGAAGAAAGCAACCGCAATTAAAATACCTCCCAAAACTAAAGCAAAATTGCGCGCCCCTGTCGTCTGCATCGTAACTCCAATAAAAAAGGCCAAAAATACGTATGGAACTCTACTCAATAAAGTAAAAGTGGACAAGGTAGTTGCCCTGACGGATGATTCAATCTGCTCGTTCAAAACCCCCGAAGTTAGGTTATTAAACATAAACTGCAACGCATGCCTTAGAGCAATTGTTATTCCGCCGGCGACCATTCCCACCCAAGGTGAAACAAATAAGGTTAAACCAATTATTATAGTTATCACTGAAAACAAAAGTAACTTGTGAATTTTGTTTGTTAATATTGGCCCCAACTGGGAGACCAGCGAGGCGAAAATAAAGATTATCGCCAAGACCCAGGACCAGCTTAATGGTGTAAAACCAAACTCAACTGCCAAAATATCATTTAACATTTCAAAAGTAATCACTGCAATCGTCGTCACCGCCAACAAATAAATTGTCCACCTCCGCACTCCTTTGTTTAAAAATAGTTGCTTAAATCCCTGGGTGTTTTGTTTGACAAAAACCAACCAGCTAAATTTCTGGCTGTCAATTTGCGGTTCTCTTAAAAATAAACTCAAAACCGCTCCACCCATATAAAACAACCCCGTCACAACAAAAGGTAACCGGGGAGAAATCTGGTAGAGTAAACCGCCCGCGATTGCAACGACCGCATAGGTGACTAAAGTACAAGTTGTAATATTGGCAATAACCCGATTATATTTATTTTCTTCTTTTTTCTCTTTTAACGTATCATAAACCAACGCTTCCATACTCCCCGAGTAAAAAGCACTCCCGATTGCCAAAAATGGCAACGATATTAGCAAGATTCCCAAAGTCGGGGAAGCCGCCATTATTAAATTTCCCAAACCTTCTATTAAAAAAGCCAAAAGTACCGTCCATTTTCTTCCGATTATATCCGCGATTGCTCCGGTGGGGACTTCTGCCACCATCGTCATACTAATCACAATGGTTTCAATCAAGCCAATTCCGGCATAATCCGTAAAACGTAAATAATAAAACACCCAGATTGCCATCCAAAACCAGCTGCTTTTAACAACTGTCAGTATATATGCGAGTTTAATATTTCGGTTCATTTTTTATTCCACAAACACATGTGAGTCCCAGAACTTTTGATCAGAAAAATCCGGCGACAACTCTTCTCCCGGGTAAGCCGTTACATTAAGGTGTTTATCGACGATTGTTAGCTCAACCACAATTTTTTTCGTTGGCTTTTTGACAATTCCTGATATAGTTTGAATTATCACTTGGCTATCACCACCCTGATTACTTCGTGGTACTTTGACGATTTGTTGTTTTTGTTTCTCACCCAGGGTCTCAATTGTCACTAAATTCGCCTCTCCCACTGCCACCGGATACTCAAAAATAAATGCACCAGGCTTGCTTAATTTTAACTTCTTTATCTGTACTTTAATTACTTCTATTAGTGCTTTTGGATTTTCGATCCCGGGAACATCCGTAAAAAATTTAGAGCCCCTAGTCCTAAACGCTACTTCAAGATCTTTTTGCGTAATTATTGACGCCACAAATTGCCCGCTTTGATAATCATAATACTGATATTTTTTACCGATTAACGTTTGCAGATATTCTTTTGAGCAACTTACATAGTGGCGTAACAGGTGATATTGATTCGTCGCATCCGCTTTTAATAATTCCATAATCCAATTTTAACATCAAAGTCTCAAGTTAGTGGTAAAATAAACCATACCAATATGACTACAGAAGAAAAACTCCAAAAACTTTCCGCAATTGCCAAACAAGTCGAAATCTGTAAAAACTGCGATTTATACAAGGGGACGACCCACGGCGTTGCCGGCGAAGGTAATCCCGATGCCCAAATCATGTTTATTGGTGAAGGCCCTGGTTTTAATGAAGATCGTCTGGCTCGTCCTTTTGTCGGTCAAGCCGGCCGTTTATTAGATCAGGCTCTGGCGGAAAATGGGATCAAACGCAGCGAAGTTTTTATTGCTAATGTCGTCAAGCACCGTCCGCCCGGCAACCGTGACCCGTTACCAAACGAAACTACTGCTTGTGCTTTTTGGCTGGATCAACAAATTGAAATTATTAACCCTTCGGTTATTGTCACCCTTGGCCGCTATTCCATGAACAAGTTTTTGCCCGGCGAATTTATCTCCCAAACCCATGGTCAGGCACGTTTTGTCCAAATTGCCAACCAAAAACGGATTGTCATTTGTATGTATCATCCGGCCGCCGCTTTGCGTAATGGCCAAGTAATGTTACAATTTAAGCAGGATTTCAAAAAAATTATCGAGTTTTTACAACAAACACGCAAACCTTCAGACGGCGGCACAAATCAACCCCCCGAAGAAGACGAACAATTAAGCTTACTAAATTAAAAATATTTATGAACAACAAATTAAAAATCATTTCTTTGGGCGGTTTTGGCAATGTTACCCAAAACATGTTTATCTACGAAACGGAAAACGATATTTTGCTCGTCGACTGTGGTATTGGTTTTCCCGAAATTGATTCTACCGGCGGCGACCTGCTCATTCCCGATATTTCTTATCTTTTGCAACGCCAAAACAAAATCCGCGGTATGGTCCTGACCCACGGCCACGAAGATCACATTGGTGGCTTGCCTTTTATCCTCCCTAAGCTTTTTGTTGATTTTCCCATTTTTGCCTCCCGTTTGACTGCCGCTCTGGCCGAGGAAAAACTTGAAGAGTACAACCATCATTTCCCGATTAATGTCGTTGATACCCGCCAGCCAATTAGAATCGGGGAGTTTGAAGTCAATTTTGTTCACGTTACCCATTCCATCCCCGATACTCTTAATCTTGCTATCCGTTCTCCTTTAGGTACCGTTTTTCATGCCAGTGATTTTAAATTTGACTGGACCCCGGTTATGGAGCGTCAAACCGAAGTCGGCAAAATCGCCACCATTGGCAATGCCGGCGTCGTTTGTTTACTCTCCGATTGTTTGCGCAGTGAACGCCCGGGCTACACACTTTCGGAACGGATGATTGAAGAGTCGTTTGAAAGAGAAATCAAAGACGCCCAGGGGAAAGTCTTTTTTACCACCATGTCTTCCAATGTCTCCCGTTGGCAGCAGGCGGTTAATGTCTCCCTTAAATATCACCGGCATATTGTTTTGGTTGGCCGTTCGATCGAAAAAATCTTTAAGATTGCCACCAAGCTTGGTTACCTCAAGGTTCCTCCCCAAGCTCTCCTTAAGGCCGAAAAAATGGGCCGTTTTCCGCCTTCCCAGCTGAGTATTTTTATTGCCGGCAGTCAGGCCCAAACCAATTCGGCTTTGAGTAAGATCGCTTCCGGTTCATTCCGGGACGTCTTTGTCTTACCAAACGACCGGGTCATTATTTCCAGCGACTATATTCCCGGTAATGAAGCCGCCATTTACAAATTGATTGACAATCTTTCCCGCCTGGGTGCCATCGTTTCTTATTCTGACATCCGCGATGATTTACATGTTTCCGGCCATGGTGCCCGTGCCGATTTATCTTTGATGATTAATCTTGTCCGTCCCAAATACCTTGTTCCGATTGGGGGGACCTTCCGCCAAATGGAACAATATTCCCTTTTAGCCCAGGAAATGGGTTACTCGCACGACCAGATTATTCTCCCCGATGGCGGCCAGACTTTAGAAATCGT